>Ga0075425_100005695_pt1 | contig 12981 bp, 12 predicted proteins | sample SoiMethybrSBSTD4_FD_75300 | JGI IMG/M metagenome (GOLD analysis project Ga0075425, IMG submission 75300) | Bulk soil microbial communities from a Populus tree surrounding site in Tennessee, USA - Soil MetaG P. TD hybrid SBSTD4 | ecosystem: Environmental > Terrestrial > Soil > Tree plantation...
GCAGGTCCCAGGTTCGAGCCCTGGTCGGGGAGCCAATATTCAATGGGTTAGCCCTTCAAGAGCGGCGGATTTGGGAAATATTCTCGGTTATATTTTTTCCCGGATATGCCGAAGAGCCTTCGTCGATCAAGAAGATATCAAGCAGAGAGCGGCGGACTCTTGATCCTTAGGTGACGCGTACGTGACGCGCCGAAGCAGAGGCCCGGGAAACATCGGAAGCCTTCGCGAAACACGGCCGCTCAGCGGACGACGATTAGACGATACGATTCACTAAACTTGTCATCTCGTGGGCAGCAATCGGAAATCTCAATCTCGGTCGCGTGACACTTCGTCTCTCGCGGTCGACGTCAGTTGCTGCGCGTCTGCAGCGAGAACGTATGCTCGCTGGTCCAGATCAAACCCCCGTGGCCCCAGCAAGTTGCCGTTGATCGCAAGTTTCGAGACTCGTTATTGAGATTCCGAGACGCGCTCGTCCCAGTTGTAAACGTGCAGTCGAGCGCCTGATTGGTTGGCGAAAGGCTCGGGAAAACGCGCAACGTCGATTATTGCGGAGGACAACTCGCGAGGTCGGTACTGGGTGGACTGCATCATGAATATTCGACGGCGCCGAGTGTCGGCTAATCGATGATGCGAATATCGGCTGAATTTGACACGATGCGAACAATTGCGGAGCACAGCGATCTTCCGCTTCCTCGCGCTAGGTCGCGACTGTAGTGGTGAAGGTGAAGAACGCCGCATCATTCGGCTTGAGTGTTCGAGGCGATATCGATGCGATCATCTCGCTCGCGTATCAGCCAATATGCAATGCCGAGCCCCAACGTGATCGCGGCCAAGCCCAGCAGCTGTGCTGCGTCCACGCTGCCAAGGTCGAGAACAATGAACTTTCTGGCAATTGCCAGAAGAGCGATAAGAAGCACAACCTGAGTTTGGATAATGCTTTGTTGACGTTTCACGACATATTGGAGGGTGTGATTAAACTCCAAAGCAATTAGAAGCGTGAGAATTTCGCCAAACACCGACTGGAAAATGCCAGGATCGAGAGGGTCAAGCGCGCCAAACAAGAGGCCGGTTATTACGCTAGAGGTTAATCGGAACAGCGCTACAAGAATTATCAGCGCGATGACGAGCGTCAAAATAACCGCAACAAGCCCTTCGAATCGCTGGTAGTACGAAAGAACAGCCCATTGTGTTCGCAGGTGACTCCAAGAAAGACGTTTGGCCATTTCGAGCTCCCGACGTCGCAAGTCGCTGCCTGACGAACCAACCTAACCGGTGCCGAGCGGACGGCGCGCAAGCGCCGCCGGCAAGGCGTCCGGCGTTGAGCGACAGCTTAGATCTGCCCGTTTTTGAGTCAAGTTTCGACCTTCCGCGCATTCTCGCGCGCCTTCGCGTTTAGACCAAGAATATTATTGCGGAGGGGTAAACTCGGCAAACCAACCGAAAGTATTACCCGCCGTTTTGGTCAAGATCGTTGACTGGCGCGGCTTTCCGGGCAATGACCGGACGGACTGTTAATCCGCAGGTCCCAGGTTCGAGCCCTGGTCCGGGAGCCAATCCATTCAGTGCCTTACGAGCGTCGACTGCCTAAAAAGTAGGCAATTGGGTATATTCCAAATACTCAATTGGGTCTATTTCACGGACCGCGCGCATATCACCGCGCTCTCAAAGTGGCGCGGACACCCACCGGGTCGCACCCGTTTGCAAGCAACCCGTGAAGCCGGGCTTAAAGAATGTGGCTCAGGAACTCCTTCGTTCGCTCATCTTTGGGCGCGGAGAAAAACTCGTTCGGCTCACCATGCTCGACTATGAGTCCTTTGTCCGTAAAGAAGATGTGATGCGCGACTTCTCGCGCAAAACGCATTTCATGCGTCACCAGAATGCTGGTCATGCCTTCAGCCACGAGCTCGCGAATGGTGTTGAGCACTTCCTTGACCGTTTCAGGGTCGAGCGCTGCCGTGACCTCGTCGAATAGCATCACGTTCGGCCGCATTGCCAACGATCGAGCGATAGCGACGCGCTGCTGTTGGCCCCCGGAAAGACTGCCCGGATATTCTTTCTCCTTTCCAGTCAGCCGTACTTTGGCAAGGAGCTTAACTGCGCGCTCTTCCACCTCCTCCGCGTCCTGTTTCAAGACGGTAACGGGTGCCAGCATCACGTTTTCCAGAACCGTCATGTGCGGGAACAGGTTGTACTGTTGGAACACCATCGACACATCCTTGCGCAACGCGATGCTCTGCTTGGCCGTATGTATTTTGTGGACCGCGTGACCATCTGCGTACACCTCGCCCGCATCGACCGCGATGAGTCCATTGATGCAGCGTAGAACCGTCGACTTGCCCGACCCGGATGGGCCGATGAGCGCTGCGGCCGTCCCCTTCTTTACATTGAGCGATATACCGCGCAGCACTTCGTTCGGACCGAACGCCTTCTTGATGTTTCGGACCGACACGATCGCGTCGTCTGGTTGGGAATTCATTGAACGTATCTCCATGATGTCGTCGCGGGCGGTTCGTGCACAATTCGTTAGGACCGCGCTTCGAGTCGCTTGGTGAGCAGCGCAATCGGGGCGCAATAGAGGAAGAACAGCACGAGCACGAGACCGTAGACCGGCATCATCAGCGCCGGGTCGCGCATCGCAGCCAGCATCGAAGTTGCGATCGTGACGCTATCTTCGACACCCACGATCGAAACGAGCGGCGTCGCCATCATCAGAATGGCGTAGGTATTCATCCACGGCGCCGTCATTCGCTTCAGCGCCTGCGGCAGAATGCACAGCCGCAACGTTTGCCAGCGGCTGAGACCCATGGCATCCGCTGCTTCCCATTGACCGGAGGGAATCGATTGAATGCCTCCTCGAACCACTTCCGACACATTTCCCATGACCGGGAACGAAAGCCCGAACACGCCTTTGATCCATGCCGGAAAGGGGATTGTCGTGCCAAAAAACTGAACTTCGAAAGGCAGCAGATAGATGCAGAAGAAAATGATGACGAGCCACGGCGCGTTCCGAAAGAATTGGGTGATCCATTTGCATATGTTTCGAGCCCATGCATGAACGGAGATCTGGCCAATGCCGAGAAACGCTCCGGCGACCGTTCCAAGCCCCATCGCGAGCATGCTGATCAAGACGTCGAAGCCGAAGCCCTTCAGGATCGTAGGAAACCATTGGAAGATCGCACTCGTCGTGCTCATGTCTTCCCCCAGCCCGGCACCGCAATGGACTTTTCCCAAACGTGCATGCCCTTGACGAACAATCCAATCACGAGCAGATAGAACGTCAAAAGAACGATCATCATTTCAGCGGTATTCAAGTTCTGCGCCCAGATCTGCGATGAGACGTAGAGCAGCTCCGGCACTGCGATCGCGTATGCGTTCGTCGTCGTCTTGATCAGGTTGATGAGGTTGTTGTTGAGTGCAGGCAGGCTGATTCGCCCGGCCAGCGGGAATATCACCTTGTGAAACGTCTGTAAGCGACTCAGTCCGAGCGCCGTAGCGGCTTCGAGTGTCGATGCCGGGACTGCCTCGATACCCGAGCGAAAAATCTCCACGTTATAGGCGCCGGCGAAAAGGATCAGCGAGACCACCGCCCAGCCGACGTTGCCCAGAATGGGTGTGGTTTCTCCAACGAGGTGGGTCAACGACGGGCCCAGCGCAAAATAGAAGAAGTAAAGCTGCACGAGGGGCGGCGTATTGCGAAACGCCCAGACATAGGCGTTGACGCATGCGCGCGCCGCGCGGGAAGCCGAAAGCAGCATGTACGCACCGGTCACGCCGACGACGACGCTGCCGACAATCGATAGCGCTGACAACAGGAACGTGTAGCCGATCCCCTTGACGAACGTGCGCCATTCGAACGCATCGTAGAAGACCGAAAAATTCAGTCCGTAGTGGTTGTTCAACCACTGGAAGAACTCCGGAATCACCGTCATCTCGCGTCCCCGCGGTACATCTTCACTTCCATCTCTCCGATACCGTGTCGAACTGTCGACCGCATCGCCTATACGGCCGTGCGCGTCGACTCTTCGATCCGCTCGCGCGCTTCGGCGGGCGACAGCACGGCGGTTTCGTCGAGTATTTCAATCAGCGGCCGATCCTCCAGGACCGATTGCCGCGCGAGATCGCTCACTTTTGCGTAGCCTAAGGACGGCACAAGCGCGGTGGCCACCGCCATCGAGTCGAACAAATGTCGCTCGTTCACCACCACATTGGCCTGGATGCCGACGACGCACTTTTCCCTGAACAAGCGGACGCCGCGTGTGAGCAGCAGAATCGATTCGAAAAGGCGGTCGGCGATGACCGGCTCGAAATGATTGATCTCCAATTGCCCGTATTGCACGGCCTGCGCGACGCAGGTGTCATTGCCGATGACGGCGAAGCTGATCTGCATCATCGACATCGGCACGACCGGGTTGACTTTACCGGGCATGATCGACGATCCGGCTTGCACAGCGGGCAACCGGATTTCGCCAAGCCCGCCGACCGGTCCCGACGACAGTAGAATCAGGTCGGCCGCTATCTTGCCGAGCGAAGCCGCGCACGTGCGCAGTTCCGCGGAAATGCGCGACATCGCATCCAGATTCTGCATCGCGTCGAACGAATTCTCGGGCGGTTCGAATGGCGTGCCGGTGATCTTCACGAGATGATCAAAGACGGCCTTGCGATAGCCCAGGGGCGCACCGAAGCCGGTGCCGATGGCCGTACCGCCGAGCGGCAGCACGCAGAGCTTCGCTCGAGCTGCGAGCAGCTCTTCGGCCAGCCGAGCCGTCAGCGCCGCGTAGCCGCCAAACAGCTGGCCCAGCTTCATCGGCTGCGCATCCTGCAGGCACGTCCGACCGAGATGCAGCACGCCATCGAACTCGTCGGACTTCGAGCGAAACGCTTGCGCGAGATTGGCTATCGCGTCCGCCAGCGGAGCGAGCAGCGCGTGAATCGCGATCTTCATCGCGGCCGGATAGACGTCGTTGGTCGACTGCGAGCGGTTCACGTGGTCGTTCGGGTGGACCAAGTCGTACCGGCCCGCTTCTCCACCCAGAAGCTGGTTCGCGCGATTGGCGATCACTTCGTTGAAGTTCATGTTGGTCGAAGTACCGCCGGACCCTTCGAGCAGATCGACGATGAGCGAATCGTCATGAGCACCTTCGACGATTTCTCTGCATGCTTTGCCGATCGCATCGCATTGTGTCCGTGTCAGGATGCCCAGATCGTGATTGGCGAGCGCCGCCGCCCATTTGCACATCGCGAAGGCTCTCGGAAATTCGCGGACATCGCTGATGGTGCGAGGCGACACGGTGAGGTTTTCCACACCACGTACGGAATTGACGCCATAGAGCTTGTCTGCCGGGATGCGGGTTTCGCCCCAGTAGTCTCCTTCTGTCCGTGTCGCTACGGTCGCTTCACCAATCATTCTTCGTTCCTCGGTTCGGTTTCAACGAGCGTTTCGAGCTCGGGGCGAATCGCGCGCAAGCCGGGCAGAAAGCTCGATTTCAATACCGACTGGATGAGTCGGTGCGTTTCGTCGATCAGATGACTGTATTCATCGCGCCGCGCGACCAGGAAAATCGACCGGCTGACATTCAGCCCGTCAAAAAGATGGAGCTTGACCTGCTTGGCGACCTCGCCCGCCTGTAACAGGCACATCGGCGTCGTAATCGCCCAACCGATGCCGCCTGCCACCATCGACGCGAGCGTGTCGGCGTTATCGACCTCGAGCCGATGCGGAGCACGGACGTCGATGCGGCGCAGGAAGCGTTCGATTTGTATCCCCAGGTGCGACTTGAGGTTGAGGCGCACCATCGGCTTCGTCAGCGCCAGTTCGCGAATCTCCTTCGCCGTTCGCACGCTGCCAGCATGCTGCCGCGGCGTGATGAGAAGGAATTGCTCGGTGATCAGCTTGTGCCGAACTATGCCATCAACATCGGCGAGCGAGTCCGTCGATACGATCAGGTCCACCTCGCGCGCGACAAGTGCTTCGCCCAGATTGGGCGTGAGGCCGGTTCGCACGGAGAGCATGGTCGCGCGGCTCAACATCTCCTTGATCAACGCCGTTCCGCAGGTTCCAGCAAACGAGTCGACCAGGCCGATGCGCATGTCCGCCTTGATTCCCAGGCTTGCGTCGATCACCTGGGCCTTCAGGTGCGCCATTTCGTTGAGCAACAGCACGCCACGATTGCGTAGCGTCAGGCCGGCGGGCGTCAGTACCAGAGGACGCCGGTCACGATTGAACAACACGACGCCGAACTGCTCTTCGAGCTGACGAATACTCTGTGAGACCGCCGACTGCGTCACGCCGAGCCGCTTGGCAGCGCTCGACATGTTGCGTTCTTCAGCGGTGGTCACAAACGCTTGCAGCATTTGCAGATCGATGGATTTGGGGTTGGTCATGTCTGATGCTCGTCAAGGTTAGGGAACAACCGGTCGCAAGGAAATAGTATGAGGCTCAGAATTAGCATTGTTAATTGTATTTCCCACGACTCGCTTATGCTACGTCCGCCCTTAAGCTGAGTCCGGGTGATACGATAAGAACCACTAATGATCCTACGAAAACCGCCTGGGTCTACTTATGCTGGGTTTGCCCCGCACCAAAGCACTATGTTCGGTACGGAGCCACCGGCTTCGGCGTCCTTGCAACATCCCGCAGCGACGCTGGCCAGGATGCGAGCCCAACCATCGAGAGGAGTGGAAACGTGAAAGCGATTTTTTGTGTTGTTATGGCAGCTTGCCTGACGGCGTTCGCGGGAAATGCTCTCGCCCAGGCGGACGCTCTCGCCAAGATCAAGAGCGCAGGCGTGATCAAGATCGGGATCAACCCCGACTACCGTCCGTTTGGCCAGCGCGACAGTGCCGGAAACATCAGCGGCATCGAGCCCGATCTCGCGCAGGACATCGGGAAACGGCTCGGCGTCAAAGTTGAGATCGTCCCGGTGCAACCCGCCAACCGCATCCAGTTCTTGCAGCAAGGCCGGATCGATCTGATCCTTTCGACCATGACCTACAATGCCGAGCGGGCGAAAGTGGTCGACTTCATTCAGCCTTTCTATTACGCCGGCGGAACGGGTCTCATCGGTAAGAGAACCGTGAAGCTGAACTCGTGGAACGACTTGCGCGACAAGACCGTCTGCGGAGTGGCTGGGACTTATTACAACCGTGCCGTGAGCGAAAAATACGGCGTCCAGATTGCCGCGTTCGCCGACGTCACGCAGGCTATCAATGCGCTGATCAACAATTCATGCGTAGCCTTCGTCGAGGACAGCAACCTCGTGGTCCAGCTGCTCGCCGACCCCAAGCTGAAGGACTTCGGCGAGCTCCTGCCGCCGGATGACCTCCAACCATGGGGCATGGCGATCGCGTTGCCCAACGCGAACACGCCGTACGAGAAGTTCCTAAAGGACACTGCGACTTCGTGGCACAAGGACGGCACTCTCATTGCGCTGGAAAAGAAATGGGCCTTGCCGCCGTCCGATTGGCTGCGCAAGATGCGCGAGCAAACGAGCTGAGCTCGAAAGGCAATCTGCGCCTCTCTCGATGTCGATCCGACTGTTTTACGACTGAACCGCAACGACGCTCTGCGCCGTTGCGGTTCTTTGTCGACCGGCTTGAGCGATGCGCACTTTGGCTGCTACTCGAATGACGTTCTCCGATCCCGCTAAGACCGCCGCTGAGTTACCGCGCGTTGCGCTGCTCGCGACGGGTGGCACGATCGCCGGTGCCGCGGCCGATACGATGACCAGTGGCACTTATCGCGCCGGCACGGTTGGAATCGGCGAGCTTGTCGCGGCGGTGCCTGCCCTCGCGGGCGTCGCTGTCGTCGTGCCCGAGCAGCTGGCGAATATCGACAGCAAGGACATGACCGTTGCGCTGTGGCTCGACCTGACAGCGCGCGTGAACGAATTGGTCGCGGACCCCGACATTGACGCCGTGGTGATCACGCACGGAACCGATACGCTGGAGGAAACGGCGTACTGGCTTCAGCTGACCACGCACAGCGAGAAGCCGGTTGTACTGACGGCAGCGATGCGACCGGCGAATGCGCTTTCCGCCGATGGCCCTTTGAATCTCGTCAATGCCGTCACGGTCGCTGTTCATCCGTCGGCGCAGGGTCGAGGTGTGATGGTGGTATTCGCGAACCTCATCCATGCGGCCCGCGACATCACGAAAATCAGTACCTATTCGGTCACGGCGTTTTCTTCAGGCGAGTTCGGGGCGCTCGGGTGGGTCCGGGACGGCCGCGTGATCTTCGCGCGACGAGTCAGCGATGCGCAATCGTCGTCAAGCCAGGCCTACGAACGCGGGTTTGCTCGCAACGCGACGCTTGTCGAGGAGCTTCCGCGAGTCGAAATCATCGCCAGCTATGCGGGCGCGTCGGGCGTGCTCGTCGAGAAGCTCGTCGAGACGGGAACAAAAGGCATCGTCGTCGCCGGCACAGGGGACGGTTCGCTTCACGCCGAGCTCGAGCACGCGCTTGCGACCGCGGTGCGATCGGGCATTGCAGTCATACGCTCGACGCGCGTATGGGGCGGCTACGTGAGCCGCAACGCAGGCGCGCGAGACGACGCGCTCGGATTCATCGCGGCGGGCAACCTCAATCCCTACAAGGCCCGAGTGCTGCTCATGCTTGGTCTCGCGATGAACATAACGGAAACGCGGCAGTTGCAGACTTTGTTCGAATACTGTTGAGAAGACGGATAGGAATTTCAACGCCAGTGCGGAGAGTGTCTTGGGCTAGGGGCCGTTGGTCAAGGGCGAATCGCGTGTTGAAGGCGGTCGAGAAACGACGCCGATCGTGAGGCGATGGCCGGTTGAGCAGTCCGCGATGGGGCTAGCGTGGCGGGCTCGGACGCCCGGGCGCGAACCGCCTCTCACGAGCGCTACGCCGCGCTCGGAGAACGCGAAGCCGGCGCTACTGCGGTCAGGCACACTTCGATAGCAGTCCGATCCGGCGGACGCGATCTGCGACCGAGCGCTCGCGTAGTCAAACAGTCAAGCAGCGAAGATCGCCGCGCGCGGCGTTTCGTCTTCGCGCGCCCACGCGCGGTACATCCCTGGCGAGTTGAATGGCATGGCCAGCTGCCCATCGTGGCTCACCGCAATGACGCCGCCCCGACCGCCAAGCGGCTGCAGCGACTGCACGATGCTGTCCTGCGCTGCGCGTGACACATCCTGTCGCAGATAGCGCATCCGCGCGTGCACGTCGTACGCGACGCAGCCGCGGAGGAAATGTTCACCGGTGCCTGTGCACGAAACCGCGCAAGTCGCATCGTTGGCATAGACGCCGGCGCCCACGATCGGCGAATCCGAGATACGTCCTGCCATCTTGTTGGTCAAGCCGCCGGTGGAGGTTGCGGCGGCGAGATGGCCTTGCCGGTCGCGAGCGACCGCGCCCACCGTGCCGAAGCGCTCGGAGTTGTCTTTCACGGCAGCGGCCGCGTCGTGGTCGACGACTGCCCGATCGCCGCCCGTCGCCTGCACGGCGCGTAACTGAGCAAGGCGCTGCGGCGTGGAAAAGTGCGACGGGTCGACGATTTCGAGCCCGCGCTCTCCGGCAAACTGCTCCGCCCCGTCCGCTCCAAGCAGCACGCTGCGCCCGTCACGCATCACTTCGAATGCGGCGAGGATCGGATTGCGGATCGTGCGCACACCGGCCACCGCGCCTGCCGCAAGCGAGCTCCCGTCCATCACGCCCGCATCGAGCTCGTGCCGCGCGTCGGCGGTGAACACCGACCCGAACCCGGCATTGAAGAGCGGACAGTCTTCGAGCCAGACCACCGTGGCGATCACAGCGTCCAGCGCGCTGTCTCCGCGTGCGAGCTTGGCGTGACCGACGGCAATCGCATCGAGCAATGCGGCGCGATAAGGCGCCTCCTCGGCGGGGCTGCCCGGCGCGATCGTGCCCGCGCCGCCGTGCAAGGCAAGAGCGAAAGGGTGCGCCATGTTCAGTGCTTGAGGATCTTGCCCAGGAACGTGCGCGTGCGTTCGCTTTTCGGTTGGTCGAAAAAGTGCTCGGGCGGCTGCACCTCCAGAATGCGGCCGGCTTCCATGAACACCACGCGGTCGGCCACCTGGCGCGCGAAGCCCATCTCGTGCGTGACGACGATCATCGTCATGCCGTCCTGCGCGAGCTGCTTCATGGCGTCGAGCACCTCGCCGACCATCTCCGGGTCGAGCGCAGAGGTGGGCTCGTCGAAGAGCATGAGATGCGGCTGCATCGCCAGCGCGCGGGCGATCGCCACCCGTTGCTGCTGACCGCCCGAAAGCTGGCCTGGAAACTTTTCCGCCTGCTCGACGATGCGCACCCGCGCGAGGAGCTTCATCGCCTGTTCGCGGGCCGCGGCCGAGCCCTGACGCTTGACCAGCGTGGGCGCGAGCATCACGTTGTCCAGCACGGTCAAGTGCGGGAATAGGTTGAACTGCTGAAACACCATGCCGATGCCCTTGCGCGCCTCCACGGCCTTGCGCGAGTCGTCGAGAGTGACGCCCTCGAAGGCGATGTGCCCGCCGTCGTGGTGCTCGATGCGGTTGATGCAGCGGATCAAGGTGGACTTGCCCGAGCCGGAGGGTCCGCACACGACGATCTTTTCGCCGCGAGCGACCTCGAGCGAGCAGTCGTCGAGCGCGTGAAACGACCCGTACCACTTGTGCACGCCGTCCATTGCCAGCAGATTCTCTGCACTCATCTCACTTCAGCGCGTAGCGCCGCTCCAGGTAACGCCCGTACGAGGCGATCGACAGCCCGATGGTGAGATAGATCGCGCTCACCATGACATACATTTCGACGGAAAAAGGCCGCCAGTCGGAGTCGCCCATCGCGAGCTTGAGCGTGCCTGTCAGGTCGTAGACGTTGACGATGGACACCAGCGTGGTGTCCTTCACCGTCCCGATGAACAGGCTCGCCGTCGGCGCGATGGTGATACGCAGCGCCTGCGGCAGCACGACCCGGGTCAGCGTCTGCCACTTGTTCAAGCCGAGCGCGTGCGCCGCCTCGTACTGGCCTCGTGTGACCGCTTGCAACCCGCCGCGAAACACCTCCGCGAGATACGCCGCGGCGAACATGACTAGGCAGATACCGTTCCGCAGCATCGGGTCCATCCGCCATTGCGGAGGAAGGAGCAGCGGCAGCACGAACGAGCCGAAGAAGAGCAGCGTGATGAGGGGTATGCCCCGCACCAGCTCGATATAGGTGGTCGACAGCCATTTCACCGCGGGAAGCTTGGAGCGGCGTCCCAGCGCCAGCGCAATGCCGAGCGGTACGCCGATCAGCAAGGCGATCACCGCGAGCAGCAAGGTGAGCGGAAGTCCGCCCCACAGATCGGTCCCCACCGGCGTGAGCCCGAGGACGCCGCCCGCCATCAGCACGCCGAACGTGATCACGCCTCCGAGCATCAGCCCCGCGCCGACCTTGCCGAAGCAGCGTGGGTGGGCTGCCGCGCCGACGCAGCCGAGCAGCAGGAGACTGCCGAGGATCGGTCGCCATTGCTGCCCCGGTGGGAAGCGCCCGAGCACGACCAGGCGACCCTTCTCGGCGATCACGCCCCAGCAGGCACCTTCCGCCCCGCGGCAGGCCGCAGCGTCGGGTCGGACCACGGCATCGAACACGCCCCAGCGCAGCGCCTGCCACAGCGCCCACGCGATGCCGAGCAGCAGAACGGTGGAGACAATCGCCGAGGGCTTGTCGCCGAACAGCGTGTGGCGCCAGCGGGCACCGAGCGTTGCACCCACAGGCGGACGCAGCATCTCGGCCATGTTAGCGCTCCTTCAACTGGACCCGAGTGTTGACGATCGCCATCACCAGAGCGGTGAGGAGGTTGAGCGTCAAATAAACCGCAGCGATGATCGCGATGCACTCGATCGCCTGGCCGTTCTGGTTCAGCGCAGTGGTGGCCGCCGACACGATGTCGGGATAGCCGATCGCCACCGCCAGCGACGAGTTCTTGATCGTGTTCATCACCAGGCTCGTGTACGGCGGCACGATCACGCGCAGGCTTTGCGGTACGATCACCCGCCGCAAAGCTTGGGTGCGCGTCAGCGAGAGCGCATGCGTTGCCTCCCACTGCCCGCGCGGCACCGCCTGCAGTCCCCCGCGCACGATCTCGGCGCAATAGACGCCCGAATAAAGAGTGAGCGCGACGACCAGCGCCAGCCATTCCGGGCTCAGCGTTGCGCCGCCGCTCACCCCGAAGCTGCCGACCTGCGGGCGCTGCCAGGAATCCGGCCACAGCAGCCAGACGCCGATGACCACGAGCAACGAGACCGGCAGCGTGATCCGGCGCCACGGCTTGGCGAGCCACGCAAGCCAAGGGAGAATAAAGGTCAGAACCAGCGGAACGATCGCCTGTGACGCCGTCAGGTCGGGCACCGCGAAGCTGAATCCGCCTTTGGTCAGGAATGCGACGTCGTCGACTTGCAGCGGCGTGTCGCCGCCCGGCAGCAGCTCGGTCAACGAGAAGTACCAGAGCAGCACCTGCACCAGCAATGGAATGTTGCGCAGGATGTCGACCAACCCGCGCGACAGCAGCCGCACGAGTGCGTGCCGGCTCGTTTGCGCGATGCCAAGAGCGAACCCGAGCACGGTGGCGAGGAACACCGCGGGGAGCGCCGCGCGCAGCGTGTTGGCGACTCCCGCGGCGAACGCTCGCGCGTAGGTGTCGCTCGGTTCGTAAGGGAACAGGCCCTCGGAGATCGCGAAGCCGGCGGTATCGCTCAGAAAGCCGAACCCGGAAGCGATGTTCTGCGCCGCGAGGTTGATCGCCGCGTTGTGCACGAGCCATGCGCCCAGCAGCACGACAAGAGCCAGTGCCAGCGCCTGCAAGCCCAGCGAGCGTAGATTGAGCGGCGGACGCGGCGGCAGCGCCGGTACCGCTGCCGTTTGCACGGTCGCCATGATCAGCGCAGCGGCGGCGAGATCATCAGCCCGCCCTTGGTCCAGAGGTTCATCTGGCCGCGCGGGAGCTTGACCTTGGAGTTGGCGCCGACGTTGCGATCGAAGCT
>Ga0075425_100005696_pt1 | contig 12977 bp, 9 predicted proteins | sample SoiMethybrSBSTD4_FD_75300 | JGI IMG/M metagenome (GOLD analysis project Ga0075425, IMG submission 75300) | Bulk soil microbial communities from a Populus tree surrounding site in Tennessee, USA - Soil MetaG P. TD hybrid SBSTD4 | ecosystem: Environmental > Terrestrial > Soil > Tree plantation...
AAGCGGGCTGGGCGAAGCGGAAGCTCCTCATCAAGACCTTCTGACGGGAGACCGAGCATGGCCGTCATGCGGGAAGCGGGCTGGGCGAAGCGGAAGCTCCTCATCAAGACCTTCTGACGGGAGACCGAGCATGGCCGTCATGCGGGAAGCGGGCTGGGCGAAGCGGAAGCTCCTCATCTGCCTCGCCGTCCTCGTGGTGCTGGGTGCCCTCGGCGGGGCCTTCACCTGGTACAAGTTCTTCCGCGAGGAGCCGCAGCCGGACTGGATCACCAAGGATCCCGACATGCGCTTCAAGTACGGCTCCATCGGCGCGGAGTCGGAAGCAGGGATGCCGTACTGGATCTTCTACGTGCTCCCGCGCATGTTCCCCGACAAGCTGCCGCGGCCGGGCGGCCTCGCCGCTCTCGGCGTCTCGTGGGAGCAGGGACAGGAGCTGCCCATCGGCTTCACCAAGAAGGTGGTGGGCTTCCCGCGGGTGGCCAACAACTGCGCCTCCTGTCATGCCGCGGGCTATCGCACCTCCCTCACGGAGAATCCGGTCTTCGTGGGGGCGGGTCCCGGCCACAGCCTCTACCTGGAGGGCGTGTTCCGCTTCTTCGTGGACTGCGCCAGGGACCCGCGCTTCAACCCCGACAACATCATGCAGGAGATCCGCCTCGTCACCCACCTCTCGTGGATCGACCGTCTGATCTACCGCTTCCTCCTCATCCCCATCACCAAGAAGCGGCTCCTCGAGCGCGAGGGCCAGTTCGCGTGGATCTATCGCAAGGATCTGCCCGACTGGGGCCGGGGCCGCGACGACGCCATGAACCTGACCAAGTACTTCCTCCTCAAGCTGCCCATGGACAACAGCACGGGCCCCACGGACATGCTACCTATCTGGAATCTCAAGAAGTACGACAAGGAAGGCACCACCATGAACTGGGCAGGCGACAGCCACGACGCCTACTCCGTCATCATCGACTCCGCCCTCGGGGTGATCGGGGCCGCTCCCAAGAACAACGCGAGATTCCTCGAGGAAGTGAAGTGGCTCCAGCAGTATCTCCGCGAGAAGCCGCCGCCGAAGTTCCCGTTCCCCGTCAACGATCAGCTCGCCGCCCGGGGCAAGCCGATCTTCGACGCGACCTGCGCGGGCTGCCACGCGAGCGACAAGACGGGCAAGCGCATGCCGCTCGCCGCGGTGGGGACCGATCCCGAGCGGATCTGGACGTGGACGAAGGAGAACGCGGTGGCCGCCAACCGGGTGGTGCGCGGCTTCGGCATCGAGCGCAAGGGCCTGGTCGAGGAGCCGCTCGTGGGTTACAACGCGCCCTTCCTCGACGGCCTGTGGCTGCGCGCGCCGTACCTCCACAACGGCTCCGTGCCCACCGTGCGCGATCTCCTCACCGCGCCCGAGCAGCGCCCCAAGGTCTTCTGGCGCGGCTACACCCTCTACGACCCCGTGAACGTGGGCTTCGTCTCCCAGAGCGACGAGGCGAAGGCGGTGGGCACGCGCTTCGACACCACCGCGCGGGCGGCGGGAAACCAGGGCCACGCCTTCGGCATCGATCTCTCTCCGGGCGACAAGGACGCGCTGATCGAGTATCTGAAAACGCTCTAGGATCGTCATGCGTCATCGCGGGTTGGCGTGGTGTCTGGCGGCGTGCCTCTGGATGGCCGCGGCCTGCAGTCACGCCCCCGAGTTCCCCCCCGACGACGCGAAGGCGGCCGGGCTGACCGCGGTGGACTTTCCCCAGGCTTCCGCCGACGTCTTCAAGGAGATGGATGGTGGCCTCCTCCTCACCGAGGACGAGATCAAGGGGCGCAACACCTGGCTCCTCTGGACGGCAGGGAACCAGGTCTTCTGGGACCGGCTGGCCCGCGAGAGTTACGGCCTCGTCGATCTACTCAAGACGCTCGACTCGCGCCGGCGGCCCACGCGCTTCGCGGAGATGGGCCTCATCAACGAGCCCGGCTTTCGTGCGGCAGAGCGGCCCGATCAGTTCGGCCTCTGGCTCGACGAGCGGGTGGAGGCGGCCCCGCCCGGCATCGACGAGACGATCTACGGGCGATCCTCGGGGGTGGTCGGCCTGCGGATCTTTCCCAATCCCGCCTTCGACGACCGAGCGCGACAGGCGTGGAAGCCCGACCTCTACTATGGCGATCCCCGCTACGCCGCGGATCCCACCCTCGTCAGGCCCTACCGCGTGGGCGTGACCTGCGCGCTCTGCCACGTGGGCCCGCATCCGCTCAATCCGCCCCCGGATCCCGAGAGCCCGCGCTGGGAACACCTCGCCTCCGCCATCGGCAATCAGTACCTGCGCGAGGGCAAGGTCTTCGCGCCCAGCACTGCGCGCGGCAGCTTCCTGTGGGAGATGCTCAACGCCCAGCCTCCCGGCACCTCCGACACCTCGCGCACCGCCACCGATCACATCAACAACCCTGGCGCCATCAACGCCATCTTCGATCTCGACGCGCGTCTGGCCATCGCCGTCTCCGAGCGCATGCCGGACGGGGAGACGCGGCGGGTGCCGCACATCCTGAAGGACGGGGCGGATTCCATCGGGGTGGCCGGCGCGGTCATGCGGGTGTACGTCAACGAGGGACTGTATTCCCAGCGCTGGCTCACTGACCACGATCCTCTCCTCGGCCTCCGTCCCCAGCGACCCTTCCGCGTGGCGGAGGCGGCGCAGCATTCCGTGTACTGGCAGGCGACCTCCGACCGCGTGGGCAACCTCGCCCGATTCTTCGCGCGCCTCAAGCCCATGCGGCTCGAGGCAGCCCCGGGCGGTCTCGCCTATCTCATGACCGACGAGGCGACCATGCGGCGAGGGCAGGTCGTGTTCGCCGACACGTGCGCGCCCTGCCACTCGAGCAAGCAGCCGCCGGCCGGCGTGGACCCGGGCACGGAGGCGGCGCGCCAGTGGCATCGCGCGGCGGCGGCGCGGCCCGATTTCCGCGACGACAATGTCCTCTCCACGGAGCGGCGCTATTCCGTGGCGCGCATCAAGACGAACGCCTGCCGCGCCCTCGGGACCAACGCCATGTCCGGGCACATCTGGGACGAGTTCTCGTCCGAGACCTACAAGAGCCAGGAGTCGGTGGGCGTCATCGAGACCCTGGATCCCCTCGAGCCATCGAAGCCCTTCCGCTTCCAGGCGGCGGGTCGCGGTCCCGGCTATTATCGCGTCCCCTCCCTCGTCTCCCTGTGGACCTCCGCGCCTTATCTCCACAACAACTCCGTGGGCGCCTTCACGGGCGATCCGTCGGTGGAGGGCCGCATGCGCGCCTTCGCCGACGGGATGGAGAAGCTCTTGTGGCCGGAGCGGCGGGCCGGCCTCGCCTCGGTGTGGACGACGAGTGAAGAGAGCGCGATCCGCATTCCCGAGCCGCTAGTGCCGCCGCTGCTCAAGCCACTCGTCCGCAAGGGCGTGCTCGAGATCGGCCCGATTCCCCGCGGCACGCCTATCAATCTCGTGGCCAACATCGAGCCGCGGCTCGACCGCCTGCTCATCCTGATCTCCACCGTCAATGCGGGCTTCATCGATGCCTCCGCCCGGCGTCTCGACCTTCTCCACCCCACGGCGGGCGCCACGGGCGACGAGGCGCGGCGACGGCTGGTGGCCACCCTCATGGCCGCGAGCACCTGTCCCGACCTCGTGGAGGACCGCGGCCATCTTTTCGGCGCCGATCTCGCGGACGCCGACAAGCGGGCACTCATCGAGTTCCTCAAGACGCTCTAGGTCGAATTGTTCACGACGGCCGAGCGTGCGACCGGGCGGGTGGCGTCGGGGGGCGGGGGAGCGCTCCGGCGGAGTGGGACCCCCTCGTCCTATGCGCCGCACGGAGGGCGGCGAGTCAGGCGAGCGGGTGACGGAGCTGGAGCGCTCCCCCGCTGCCGACGACAGGCCCCGCCCGTCTCGCGCTCCGCATGCTCGTGAATAGGCTGGGCCAGCGTGGTTGACATCTTCGCGACGGCTGGGAGAGGATGCGCGGAGATTCCTCACAGATCCGCGACGAGGGAGAGACCTGTCATGATCGGACACCGGCTGCCCTGGATCGCCGTGCTCTTCCCCGTTGCGCTCCTGCTCGTGGCAGGGTGCGGCAAGGATCGGGCGGGCCAGGTCCTCGACGAGGCGAGCCGCGCCGGCCGCACCGCGGCGTCGTTTCCCGCGGCGGACGAGGACTACTTCCACGACATGGACGGCGGCATCCCCCTGAGCCGCGAGGAGATCCAGGGCCGCAACACCTGGATCGTGTGGACGGGCGGCAACGATCGCTTCTGGGACACCATCACCGTCAACAGCTTCGGCAACTTCGATCTGCTCAAGATCCTCTCCTCGCACGCCTCGCTGAAGTTCAGTCGGGACAATCGCTGGAACTACCTGGGGCTGGTCAACGAGCCGTGCTTCGAGAAGCCCACCGGGCCCGACCCCCAGCGTTACGGCCTCTGGCTCGACAAGCGCTCGGCGAGCTGCCCCGCGGATCCCTTCGAGAACGACCGGAAGTATCCGGGAGTGGTCCTCGGGGCGCGCGGCAAGAACCTGCCCGCGGGCTCCTTCTACGGCTACGCCACGGGCATCGTGGGCCTGCGCCTCTTCCCCAACCCCGCCTTCGACGAGGCGGCGGCCAAGAAGTGGGACGCGGAGCGCTACTACAATGACGAAAAGTACTACCTGGACAAGAGCCTGGTGCGCCCCTATCGCGTGGGCATGTCGTGCGCCTTCTGCCACGTGGGCCCCAATCCCGTGAAGCCGCCCGCCGATCCCGAGAACCCGAAGTGGGAGAACCTCAGCTCCAACGTGGGCGCGCAGTATTTCTGGGTCGACCGCATCTTCACCTGGAAATACGACCCGTCGAACTACATGTTCCAGCTCCTGCACAGCTCGCGGCCGGGCTCGCTGGACACCTCGCTCGTCTCCACCGACTACATCAACAACCCGCGCACCATGAACGCCGTCTACAACCTGGGCCCGCGCCTTGCCATCGCCAAGCGCTGGGGGAAGGAGACGCTGACGGGCGGGGGCCTGGAGAACCGCCAGTTCAACGACTACGTGAAGGACGGTCCTCTCACGGAGTTCTTCCAGCGCCCCGACACCGTGTGGACGCCGCACGTGCTCAAGGACGGCTCCGACTCCGTGGGGGCCCTCGGCGCGCTCAACCGCGTCTATCTCAACATCGGCCTCTTCAGCGAGGAGTGGCTCCTGCACTTCAACGCCCTCGCGGGGGGAACGCCCATTTCACCCATCGAGATCGCGGTGGCGCGCAAGAACTCCGCCTACTGGCTGGCCACCGAGATGCTGACGCCGTCCATGGCGCTGTTCTTCCTCAAGAGCGCCACTCCGCACTATCTGAAGGACGCGCCGGGCGGGGCCGGCTACCTCTCGCGCGACGCGGCCACCCTCACGCGGGGCAAGACCGTCTTCGGCGAGCGCTGCGCGCGTTGCCACTCGAGCAAGGCCCCGCCCGCCGCCCCCGGCCTCGATCCCGCGGGCTGCGCGGGGCCTGGCTACATGTCCTGCTGGCTCAAGTACTGGGAGTGGACGAAGACGGACGAGTACAAGCAGCAGATGCGGGCCATCGTCATGGCCGACGACTTCCTCGCCGACAACTTCCTGTCCACCGACGTGCGGGTGCCCGTCACCCTGCTCGAGACCAACGCGTGCAGCCCGCTCGCCACCAACGCCATCGGCGGCAACATCTGGGACAACTTCTCCTCGCAGTCCTACAAGGACCTGCCCTCCGTGGGCACCATCACCGTGTACAACCCCTTCACGGGCGACCCGCAGCAGTACGTCATGCCCGCGGGGGGCCGCGGCTACACGCGCCCCGCCTCCCTGGTGAGCGTGTGGTCGACGGCGCCCTTCCTGCAGAACAACAGCGTGGGCAAGTTCGATCCGAGTCCCTCCGTCGAGGCGCGCCTCCGCTCCTTCGACGACTCCATCGAGCAGCTGCTCTGGCCGGAGAAGCGGCAGAAGGATCCCGTGCTTGGCGACAAGATCCCCGGCCTCATCGATCGTACCACCGCGCGCAGTTACCTGCGGGTGGCCGGCGGCTACCTCCCGCCCTTCCTGCGCCCGCTCCTGGGGCCGCTGCACCGCTACGTGCCCTGGCTTTTCGGGGAGGGCGGGGTGCAGATCGGCCCCATTCCCTCGGGCGTGCCCGTCGATCTCTTCGGCAACCTCGAGCTCATGCCGGACGGGGGCAGCGCCGCCGACCGGGTCAATCACGGCTCGGAGATCCTCAAGCTGCTCCTCGACATCGAGCGCAACCTGCGCACGCTGCCGCCGCAGGCCACCGACGAGGAAGCGCGGCGACAGTTCGCGGAGCTGGGCAACCGGCTCTTCAAGCTCAGCAAGTGCCCCGACTACATCGTGAACCGCGGGCATTACTTCGGCACCAGCGCCTTCAAGGAGGAGCCGGGGCTGAGCGACGACGACAAGCGCGCCCTGATCGAGTTCCTCAAGACCTTCTAGCGGGGACGGAGCCCATGGCGGCGGATTGCGAATACGTCGTCGTCGGCTCGGGGGCGGGCGGCGGCACGGTGGCGGCCCGGCTCGCGGAGTCCGGCCACTCCGTGATCCTCCTCGAGGCGGGCGGCGACCCCCGCGAGCTGCGCGGCGGCGATCCCCTCGATCCCGACGGCAACCGGATGCCCGACGACTACGACGTGCCCGTCTTCCACGGCTTCGCCTGCGAGAACGACGCGATGGCCTGGAACTTCTTCGTGCGCCACTACGGCACCGAGAAGCGGCAGCGGCAGGATCCGAAGTACCTCGAGGCGTGGGACGGCGCCCGGGTCGATGGCGTGCTCTATCCGCGCGCGGGCACTCTGGGCGGCTGTACCGCCCACAACGCCATGATCATGGTCTACCCGCACGACGCGGACTGGGACGACATCGCGCGCCTCACCGGCGACGCCTCCTGGGGCGCCGATCGCATGCGGCGCTACTTCCAGAAGCTCGAGAACTGCCACTACCGCTGGCCGTATCGCCTCCTCGCCAAGATCGGCATCGATCCCACGCGCCACGGCTGGAAGGGCTGGCTCCACACGGAGAAGGCCGTCCCGGAGTCCATGTTCGACGACCGGGCGCTCCTCCGCCTGATCGAGGCCGCCGCGCGCGAGGTGCTGCTCACTTTCGACGAGGAGCCGATCCGCGGCGCGCGATGGCTCGTCAAGGGCCAGCTCGACCTCAACGATTGGCGGCTGGTGAAGCAGACCGCGGTGGGCATCGGCTACGTGCCCCTCACCACCCATCGCCATGCCCGGACGGGGACACGGGAGCGCGTGCTCGACACGGCGCGCCGGTTCCCTGGGCGGCTTCGCCTCGAGCTGAACGCGCTCGCCACGCGGGTCCTCCTCGACGAGCAGCGGCGCGCCGTGGGCGTGGAGTACCTGCGCGGAGAGCGGCTCTACCGCGCCCATCGCCGTCCCGGCCAAGGCCCGGGCGAACGCCGGCAGGTGCGCGCCTCCCGCGAGGTGATCCTGGCCGGCGGCGCCTTCAACACGCCGCAGCTCCTCATGCTCTCGGGCATCGGCCCGAGCGCGGAGCTCGCGCGCCACGGCATCGACGTCCGCGTCGACCTGCCGGGGGTAGGGCGCAATCTCCAGGACCGCTACGAGGTGAGCGTGGTCAACCGCATGAGCTTCGACCACTGGGAGGTGCTGAAGGGCGCCACCTTCAGCCGGAACGACGCGTACTATCGCGAGTGGGCGGGCCGGCGCACGGGCGTGTACGCCACCAACGGCAGCGTGCTCGGCGTGATCAAGCGGTCCGCGCCCGGCCGCCGCCTCCCCGATCTCTTCTGCATGGCGCTCCTCGGGCGCTTCGAGGGCTACTATCCGGGCTACTCCCGCGCCCTCGTGGAGCATCTCAACTATCTCAGCTGGACCATCATCAAGGCGCACACCAAGAACCGGGCGGGGGAGGTGACGCTGCGCTCGGCCGATCCCCGCGATACTCCCCACATCAACTTCCGCTACTTCGAGGAGGGGAGCGACGCCTCCGGCGAGGATCTCGACTCCCTCGTGGAGGCGGTGAAGTTCGTGCGGGGCGTGACCCGGAGCATCCAGAAGGACCACCTGATCGGCGCGGAGGAGGTGCCGGGCGAGGCCGTGCAGTCCGACGAGGAGATCCGGGAGTTCGCGCGGCGGCACGCGTGGGGACACCACGCCTCCTGCACCTGCGCCATCGGCCCGCGGGAGCGCGAGGGTGTGCTCGGCTCCGACTTCCGCGTGCACGGAACGGAGGGGCTGCGGGTGGTCGACGCCTCGGTGTTCCCCCGTATCCCCGGCTTCTTCATCGCGAGCGCGGTGTACATGGTCGGTGAGAAGGCGGCGGACGCCATCCTCGCCGACGCGGCGCGCGCGCCTCGATCGTCATCCTGACCAGAGGAGGCTCACCATGGCGTACGACGTGCCCCAGCTCTTGAAGATGAGCCAGGCCCAGCTCGACGAGCTGTTCACCTCGAGCCCTGCCGGCGAGATTCCCGACGGCGAGGCCGACGGCACCGCCATCGTGGCCGCGGGCTCGGCCTTCACCCCGGACATCGCGGCCTTCATCAGCCACTTCGCCTGGCAGGGGAAAATCTTCGACGCCAAGAAAGGCGTGCTCAAGAACCGCATCAGCGTGTTCGGCCTCCACGCCATCATCGCCAAGGTCTATAAAGGACCGAGCTGGCTCGACGGCAACGAGTGCATCGTGCTCGACTACTCCGAGACCTCGTTCGTGGCCCACTGGATCCGCGACGAGATCCGGCAGATCGAGGCGAAGCTCTATCTCGGCAAGGTGTACTGGGACCGGAAGCGCCTCTTCGACTTCTGCCTCAAGTTCTGAGGTCGGCCCGTCGCCCCGACGGCAGCGGGGAGGAGCGAGACCTGCGGAGGCTGGACTCGATCATCGGCGTCCCCCGAGAGCGGGCCCGGAGCGGTCTCTTACACGCGGAAGGATACGTGCTCCGCCGTCCACTGCTTGAGCAGATCGGGATCCGGCTCCTGCTCGATGCCCGGCACGCGCGAGGTCGTCACCTCGCCGGGACCGCTCAGCACGATCTCCGGCTTGCCCACGTCGTTGTTGTAGAAGTAGGCGGAGGGGAAGATGTCCCCCGCGTAGGTGAAGTTGGGCAGGGTGGCCAGCTCCGCGCAAATCGCCCCGCCCACCGCGCTCTCCAGCATGCCCCCGACCCAGCAGGGGATGCCGTGCTCGGCGCACAGCGCCTGGATGTCACGCGAGGCGGAGAGGCCGCCCACGCGGGCCATCTTGATGTTGACGACCTTGCAGCTGCCCAGGCGGATGGCCGCCTGTACGTGGGCCAGGCTCAGGGCGCTCTCGTCGAGACACACGGGCGTCTCGATGGCCCGCTGCAGATCGGCGTGATTGACCAGGCTCATGCCGTCGTCGGCCAGCGGCTGCTCGATCATGGCGAGGTGGAAGCGGTCGAGGTTTCGGAACATCTCGGTGTCCGCCGGCGAGTAGGCGGCGTTGCAGTCGATGTGGAAGGTGTGGCGCGGGAAGGTCGAGCGCACCGCTTCCACCATGGGCAGGTCCCAGCCCGGCCGGTACTTGAGCTTGATGCGCGGGAAGCCCTGGTCGATGGCGACCTGGATCTTCTGCAGCAGGATGTCGATGGAGTCCTGGACGCCGAAGTCCGCGCCCACCGCCACCCGGTCGCGGGTGCCGCCGAGAGCGCGATGCAGGGGCAGGCCGCGCCGCTTGGCATCGAGGACCCACCACGCGATCTCGAGCGCGGCGCGGGCAAACTGATTGCCCTTTGCGAAAGCGAGGCGATCGAGGAGATCCTCGGCGGTCTCGATGTCCTGCCCGATGATCCGCGGCGCCATGTGCTCGCGCACGGTGTGAAACGTGGCGAGCGTGTGCTCGGCGGAATAGCCGGGGAGGAGGGGCGGGCAGCTCTCGCCCCACGCGGAGTGGCCGCCGCCTTCCATGCGCACGAGAATGGTGTCGGTGTAGTACTGGTCCGCGTAGGAGGTCTTCCAGACGAAGGCGAGGGGAAGCCTCGCCCAATAGACGTCGATGCTCTCGATCTTCATGCGTGCATCCTTTCGCGTGAGGCGTGGGAGAGGCGTCGTCGTGTGACGCGAGTCTAGGCGGGGAGGCGCGCCGTGTCAAAGGCCTTCCCGCCGAGTGGGAACGATCGCTCGGGCTGGCCCGTTGAAGGAGCGCGGGAGGAGATCATGCGCGTCCTCCGATCATCGCTCGCCCCCCTGTTTCTGACTGGCGGTCTCCTGCTCGCCGCCGGCTGCGCCTCGTCCTACACCTCGCTCGCCCCCGAGCGGGTCGACGCCGTGCCCGCCGGCGCCTACCACGTCAAAGTTTCCGAGGATCGCGGCGCCGGCCAGGGCTATGCCGCCGTCCTCCTCGAGAAGGAGACAAATTCGGTGGCCGTCGACTCGCCGATGGTGGACCGCGGCAATGCCACGGGAGCCGGCGCTTTCCAGGCCGGCATGCGTCCCGGTTTCATCGTCTACGCGATCCGGGGCAGCTCGGGCGCAGTGGAGGCCTATCTCCTCACCTCACCGCGCGCCCGCGTGCGCGTGTGGGATCAGCCGGGCCGACCCGGCGCCCTCGTGGTCACCCTGAGCGATGCCACGAGCGAGCCGGAGATGGGTGGCGGGGGCGGCGGGGGCGGCGCGGGAGGAGGAATGTAGTAGGATCGGCGCGCGCCGCCCTGAGGCGCATCGCCGTGCACGCGGGTCTTCCGAGGACACGTCATGCGGCTTGCGGGCAAGGTGGCGCTCGTGACGGGCGCGCAGCAGGGCATCGGTCGGGCCATCGCCATCGCGCTCGCCCGCGACGGTGCCGACGTTGGCGTGAACTTCCTCGACGATGCCGCGGCGGCGGAGGGCGTGGCGGGGGAGATCCGGGCGCTCGGTCGGCGTGCGCTCCTTGTGCAGGGTGACGTGTCGCACGCCTCGAGCGTGGCCGCCTTCGTGAAGACGGTGACGGAGTCGCTTGGCCCGCCCGAGGTGCTCGTGAACAACGCGGGCGTGTTCCCGCGAGCGGCCTTCCTGGAGCTCGCGGAGCGCGAGTGGGACCACGTGCTCGGCGTCAACCTGAAGGGCAGCTTCCTCTGTGCGCAGGCCGTGGCGCGCGCGCTGGTGGCGGCGAACCGTCCCGGCGCCATCGTCAACATCTCGTCCTCCGCCGTGCGGGGCGATCCCCGCGGCGTGCACTACTCGTCGAGCAAGGCGGGCGTGGTCGGCCTCACGCGGGCCATGGCGCTCGCCCTGGCCCCGCACCGCATCCGCGTCAACGCCATCGCTCCCGGTCTCACCGACACCGCGCAGCCGCGCTACGGCAACACGGAGGCGCAGATCCAGGAGCGGGCGCGCGAGATTCCCCTCGGGCGCATCGCCCAGCCCGAGGAGATCGCCCGGGTCGCGGTGTTCCTCGCCACCTCCGAGGCAGGCTGGATCACCGGCGAGCTCATCCACGTCAACGGCGGCTTCTACATGGCCTGATCCTCGGAGGGGGCTCCGCCCCCTTCCGAACCTCCCCCCGAAATAATTGACGAGCGCCACACGTGCGACCGGGGCGGGTGGCGGCAGGGGCGGGGAAGCGCTCCGGCGGAGTGGGACCCCGTCGTCCTGTGCGCCGCCCGCAGGGCGGCGATCAGGCGAGTGGGTGACGGAGCTGGAGCGCTCCCCCGCCCCCGACGACGGGTCCCGACCCGTCTCGCGCTTTGCTCAGGCGGGTTTGGGTGGCCACGCGATCTGGAGTGCGTCGAACCGGCGCAGCCGGTCCTGGCCGAGGTTCCGGTCCCAGGAATCCGCGAGGCGCTCGGGTGTCCAGGGCTCGGCGCTGGTCGCCGTGCGCAGCGGCGCGGGGTGCGAGTACACCGTGACCTCCGTACCGCGCACGCCGACTACCTGTCCCGTGATGTGGGCGGCGCGATCGCTCCCGAGGAACGCGGCCACGGGGCCGATGGCTTCCGGCGGAGTAGCCGTGGCCAGCCCGCGGCGCTCGCCGGGCAGGCGCTGCGTCATCCGCGTGTCGGCCGTCGGCGAGATGGCGTTGCAGCGGACGCCGTAGCGCGCCATGGCCAGTGCCGTGGAGCGCGTCAGGCCCACGATGCCTTCCTTGGCCGCGGAGTAGTTCGGCTGTCCCGGGCTGCCTTCGAGGCCGGCGGTGGAGGTGAAGGTGATGATGCTGCCCGCCTTCTTCTCCCGCATGTGGCGGGTGGCCGGCTGCATCACCGTGAAGTGGCCCTTGAGGTGGACGGCGATCACTGCGTCCCACTCCTCTTCCGTCATATTGAAGATCATGCGCTCGCGCAGGATGCCCGCGCAGCAGACCAGGATGTGGAGATCGCCGAACTCCTTGAGGGCGAGATCGATCACCGCGCGGCCGCCCGCCATGGTCGCCACACTCTCCGGGCTGGCCGAAGCCTGGCCGCCCGCGCCACGGATGGTCGCCACCACCTCGTCGGCGGGCGCGCTCGACGGATCGCGGCCGTCCACGCTGACCCCGTAGTCGTTCACCACCACCTTGGCGCCGTTCCTGGCCAGCTCGATCGACACCGCCCGGCCGATCCCCGTGCCGCCTCCCGTGACCACCGCCACCTTGCCGTCGAGCAGTCCCATTGCCGCTCCTCTTCGTGGGTGAGAGTTGCCATGCCCGCTTCCGCTGGCGGGCAGTATCCTACCCCGTCGCGGGCTCACGCGCGGGCGCGCTCTGCGCTAGACTCTCTCGCGCGACCCACCCCTTGCCCGGAGGCGACCATGGAGCTCTACGACGTCATGCGCACGACCTTCTCGGCGCGCGAGTTCACCGACGATCCGCTGCCCGACGCGACGCTCTCGCGGATCCTCGAACACGCGCGCTTCGCTCCCAGCGGAGGCAATCGTCAGGGCTGGAGGGTCATCGTCGTCCGCGATCCCGCCACCAAGCGCGCCCTCGCTGACCTGAGCGGGGTGGCGGCCAAGCGCTATACCGCGCAGGCGAAGAACGGCGAGAGTCCCTGGAACTCCATCGACC
>Ga0075425_100005697_pt1 | contig 12976 bp, 9 predicted proteins | sample SoiMethybrSBSTD4_FD_75300 | JGI IMG/M metagenome (GOLD analysis project Ga0075425, IMG submission 75300) | Bulk soil microbial communities from a Populus tree surrounding site in Tennessee, USA - Soil MetaG P. TD hybrid SBSTD4 | ecosystem: Environmental > Terrestrial > Soil > Tree plantation...
GGCCACACGGCGCCGGCTCGAACCCACTCGGCGAGGGCGTCGATCTCGCCGGCGGCGAGGCGTCCGCCTTTCGGCATCTTCAGCTTCTCGCTCGTCTGGCGGATCGCCTGAATCAGGAGACTCTTGTCGGGCTCTCCCGGCACGATCGCCGGTCCGGTTCGCCCGCCCTTGAGCATCGCCTCTCGCGAGTCGAGGCGCAAGCCGCCGTTGCGTTGATCGGTGTGGCAGTCGTAGCAGTTCGCGGCGAGAACCGGACGGACCTTCGTCTCGAAGAATTCGGCGGTCTGGGCGGCGCCTGCTGACGGCTGCTGCGCCGCGATCACCAGTTGAACACCGAGCGGCGCCGCCAGCGCGATCCAGGCGCAGCTCCGTATCGTCCAGACAAGCATGACCAGTTATTATGCAGCCGACGATGATTAAAGATGTAGCGGCTGTCGCACTCGTCTTGTTCACATCTCTGCAGGCCCAGCCGCGGCCGCCGAAGCCTGGTGTCAAGACGCCCGGGGTGAAAATCCCCATCGAAAAGCTGAAGCCAGAGGCGGTTTATGCGGTGCCCGGCGCGCCCGACTGGCTCGCGATTGACCCGGCCAACAACAACGCCTGGGTCTCGAACGAACCGAAAAACAGCGTGTCGCGCCTCGATCCGAAATCGAACGCGGTCACGACGGTCGCGGTTGGAAAGGAACCATGCTCGGGTCTCGCGGCGGACTTCGGCAGCCTGTGGGTGCCCAACTGCGGTGACAAGGCGATCTCGCGCGTCGATTTGAAAACGTCCGAGATCACCGCGACGATTCGCACCGGCATCGGTCAGTCGGAAGGATCGATCGTGGCCGGGGCGGAGAGCGTCTGGATCGTCACCGACGACAAGGGGACGCTGGCGCGCATCGATCCCGCCACGAACACGGTCGTCGCCGAAGTGTACGTGCCGTCGGGATCGTACGGCATCGCGTTTGGCGAAGGCGCAGTCTGGGTGACGAGCACCGCCCACGACAGCGTGACACGCGTCGATCCGCAGACCAATCTCATCGTCGAAACGATTCCGGTCGGGAAGGCGCCGCGCTTCATCGCGGCTGGCCTCGGCGCGGTGTGGACGTTGAATCAGGGCGACGGCTCGGTTTCGCGCATCGATCCCAAGACGAACAAGGTCGTCGCGACGATCGAGGTCGGCGTGCCGGGCGGCGGCGGGGAGATCGCCGCCGGTGAGGGATCGGTGTGGGTGACGGCGTTTCAGTTCCCGCTGTCGCGGATCGATCCCGCGACGAACACCGTCGTCCAACAGTTCTTCGGCGAAGGTGGAGACTCGGTCCGCGTCGGCCTGGGTTGGGTGTGGCTCTCGAATCTTCGCGCAGGAAACGTGTGGCGCCTCGACCCGAAACGGATCGAGGCGACGCTGCCCGATTGATCGGCTAGCCGAGCGTCGAAGTCGCTGCGTCCGCTTTCTGCAACAGCTTCTTCATGGCGACCATGCACTGCCGCGTCGATTCTTCCGGCGTGCCCGCGCCGCGCCAGTGCGTCTCGAGCGACAGCGGACCGGTGTAGCCGTCCTTCTTCAAGGCGCGGAACTGCCCCACCCAATCGACGATGCCGGTGCCCATCAGGGCCCATTCGGTGCCGTCGCCGTTCGCCTTCTTGACGGCGTCCTTGCAGTGGACGTGCGCGATGCGATCCTTGGGGATCTTGGCGTAGCCGTCCGGAAACGCCTTCTCGCCGCGCGCCGTCGCGTTGCCCGGATCCCAATTGAGCATCAGCCCGCGTTCGCGGACTGCATTCAGCAGCCGCCCCGCTTCCGCGCCGGTCGCCGTGTTGCACGCGAGCTCGTTTTCGAGCGTGAGCGTGATGCCTTTCTTCGCCGCCCGTACCGCGCCCTGGCGAATGCGATCGTCGATGGCCTGCCGATGCGGTTTCTGATCGTCGAGGCGCCAGAAGTCGAAGACGCGGACGTACTGGGTGTTGAACGTTTTCGCGAGCTCGATCGCGCGATCGAGGAGCTCGTCCTGCTGCTGATACGTGAAGTCGGCGCCGAACTCCGGCTTCTTCGGACTGTACGGCGATTTCGGCGCGTTCGGCCAGTCGGTCTTGAACACCGGCGACGCCATCTCCGAGACGCGGAGCTTGAATCGATCCAGGATCTTCTTCACCTCGGCGACGTCGTTCGCATCCCAGTTCATGATGTTCTTGCCGTGCATCGCGCGCAGCTCGACGTAGCCGAGACCGAATTCCTTCGCGGCGACCTCGCACGCGTGGGCGAAATCCTGCGAGATCTCGTCGGTGAGGACCGAAATCGATGACGTGGCCGCGAACACGTTGGCCAGCCTGGCAAATGGCAGGACCGTTCCCATGGCCGCGACTCCACATGACGTGACGAACTGCCGGCGCGAGGTCATGATCGCCTCCTGAAATCCGGGCCAAAGTACCGTTCGTGCGCCGGCAGCGTCAAGCGATTTCCATGAGGGGCCGCTACCGCAGAATTCGCAAGCCGTCCACGACCTTCGTGACGCCCTCGGTTTCGCGGGCGAGCGCCACGGCGCGATCGTGTTCCGCGTGCGAGCTGACCGTGCCGGCCAGCGTCACCGTGGTGCCGGTCGTGGTGACGTCGATCGCGCGCGCCTTGACGAGATCGTCGAGCGCCATCTTTGCCTTGATCTTGCCGGTCAGTTCCGCTTCGCTGACGGTCTCCTTCACCTTGGCGACCGCGACCGCCGCCTTCTCGCCGAGTTCGGCGCCGCGTTCACGCGCTTTCTCCGTATCAATTGTGCCGGTCGTCCCGACGGCCGGCGCGGTCGAACCTGGATGAGGTCGCCACATCGACCCTGTCCAGTACCCGAACAAGAACATTCCCACGACCGCAATCAGCGCGAGCACGAGAAACGCGCGAATCAATGACCGCATGGCGCCCTCCACATGCTCGTCGGAACGTTCAAGCTGAGTGCCAGTCAGGGGCGCTGTTCAGGTCGCGGGCGTCGATCGGCGGCGATACCCTCGCGGCGCCGCTCATACGTCGCGCAGATCGCGCGGGCGGCATTGATGATCTCCTGACCGTCGAATGGTTTGTGGAACACGGCCGCGGCGTCGATGCCGGTCGCATCTCGCCCCGTCATGACGATGACAGGGATGTCGGCGAGATCGGGGTCGCGCCGCTGCGCGGCGCGAAAGGCCCAACCGTCCATGATTGGCATCTTCAGGTCGAGGAGGATCAACTTGGCGGGGAAACCCATGCGGAGGAGGTTGAGGGCTTCGAAGCCGTTGGGCGCAGTCGCCGGGGCGAACCCGGCGAGATGAAGCTGTTGCGCAATCAGGTCGCGCAGCGAAGCATCGTCTTCGACGACCAAGACAGCGTCAGCCATCCGGCCCTGGTCAGTCATCCGGCCGTGACCAGTGCAAATGACCGATCCGGGCCCGATGCGCGGAATCAGGCCACATTTTGCATATGCGATTTCTCAAAAGGAGGTAAGACTTACGTGACTGTAGCTTGTTCTGTCGAGCTGTGTTCACGATTACGATTCTCGCAGTCGTCCTCTCCTATACGTGGTACTTCCAGCCGCGTTGGCCGTCCTCATTTGTCGCCGTACCGGTCATCCTGGTTCTCATCCTCGGTATCTGGAGAGCGTTGGTCACGGGCGAAAGCGGAGTGAAACCGTGCGCGCTGACCCGTGGATTGCGGGCGACGGCGATCTTTACGGCGGCCATCGTGGCTGTTCTCGTCATCGCCGGCGCCGTTGGCGGGACACTGCATTTCCGTCGCGATTTTCTTCCCGACTTCCTCGCGTTGATCGTCTGGGGCGGCGGCCAACAATGGATTCTGCAAACGGTGTTTCTGCGCGAGTCGCAGCGCGTGACGTCGCGCCGCGCCGGCATCGTCCTCGCCGCCGCGCTCTTTGCATCGCTCCACCTGCCGAATCCCTGGTTGACGGCGCTGACCTTCGTGGGCGCGCTCGGATGGTGCGCGATCTACGAACGCTATCCCAACGTCGTGCCGCTCGCGCTGTCGCACGCGATGGCGACGCTGATGCTCCTTTCCGCATTCGACGAGGCGATGACCGGACGGTTGCGTGTCGGCGTCGCGTACTTCTCGCGCTGATCATCCCACCTCAAGCGACCTAAAAATCTTCGTCGGATAAAATTTCGGATCGCGCTCTTGAAAAACTCGAGCGCGCGCCTATATTTTTCGGCGCTGGCGCAAACGCCGTTGAACGATCAAAGCGAAGCGGGTGAACAACCCATTTTGAATTGATTGGACAACGGCGGATGCGCCGGTTTTCTTTGTACGCGCGATTTTCTTATACGCGCGATTTCGCCCAGCTGGCTCGGTTCGCGTGTTGGAAAAAAAATTCGTCGGCGCCCTTGCACAATGTCGAACGCCGCCTATATTGTGCGGCGCTGGCGCAAACGGCGTTGAACGGTCAAGACGAAGCGGGTGAACAACCCAATTTGAAGTGATCGGGCAACGTCGGATGCGCCGGTTCTTTTGTACCGACCTTCTTTTCCTGCCCGACGTCAAACATTTTTTGAGAAACGCACGCGAATCGAGTGCGCTTCAGCTTGCATATCCCCGCGCGGTCATATGACTATGCAAGTCCCCCGGTTCACACGAAGGAGGTCGAATGGCGAAAGCGAAACACCCAGTCCCCGAGGGCTATCACACCGTCACGCCGTCGCTCACGCTCGACAGCGCGGCAGAAGCGATTGAGTGGTACAAGAAGGCGCTTGGCGCCGAAGAGCTCGCCCGTGCGGTCGGCCCCGACGGCAAGATCATGCACGCCGAAATCCGCGTCGGCAACTCGCGCATCATGCTCAACGATCCGATGATGGGCCACAAGGGCCCCAAGGGGATCGGCGGGTCGCCCGCGTCGTTGTGGGTCTACACCGAAGACTGCGACACGATGTTCAACCGCGCCGTGGGCGCGGGCGCGAAGGTCCTGCCGGGTATGGGACAGCTGCAGGATCAGTTCTGGGGCGATCGCTCAGGGTCGTTCACCGATCCGCACGGCTACAACTGGACGATCGCGACGCACAAGGAAGATCTCACCCCCGACGAAATGAAGAAGCGGCAGGAAGAGTTCATGAAACAGTTCGCGAACCAACCGGCGCATAGCTGATTCGACGAGCAACGTCCCGCCGGCGCACGCCGGCGGGACCGCTGGCCGCACGGGTCAGAACGTCATTCTCAATCCGAACTGCATGATCCGCGCGTCGCCCGCCGTGTCGATGCGGCCGGGATTCGCGGCGCCGATGTTCGATCGCGGGTTGCCCAGATTGACGAAGTTGAAGGCGTTGAACGCCTCGAGACGGAACTGCACGTTGACCGCCTGTCGAATCGTCACCGTCTTGAACAGCGACAAGTCGACGTTTCTCGCACCCGGTCCGATCAGGAAGTTTCGAGGCGCATTGCCCAACGTGCCGGTCGCCGGGAACGCGAAGGCGGCCGCGTTGAAGTACGCCTGAATCAGCTCGTCGCGCGATCGATCGGTCGGGAGATTCGGATCGCCAACCACGTTGGCGCGCGCGGTGTTGAAGTTGAGCGCCGTGTCGCGGCCGCTGGAGATGGTGAACGGCGTGCCGCCGGCCACCGTCACGATGCCGTTGAACTGCCAGTTGCCGAACGCTGCCTTTGCCGTCCCCGCTGAGGGCGACGGCAGCTCCCACACGAATGACGTGACGAGGCGATGGCGCTGGTCGGTGTCGGCGAGGCCCCAGTTGTCGGCCGGATTCAATTGATCCTGCGCATTGAACCCGTCATCGCTGCTCGTGTTGTCCTTCGCCTTGCTGAACGTATAGCTGGCCAGGATCGAATAGCCACGGTTGAATCGCTTGTTCACCGTCAGTTCCATGCCGTTGTAGCGTGACCTGCCGATCGGATCGAAGCTCGAAATGCTTTCGAACTCCGGATACATCCGGTTCTGCTGACGAGTCGCCAATGTTGCGCCCGGCACGTAGAGGGCCGGATTGATCTGCCGCGTCGTCGGGAGGTCGTCCGCCTTCGTGCCGATGTACGCCACGGTCGCCAGCAGATTGCCAATCAGCTCGCGCTGGATGCTGACGTTCCACTGCTGGGCATAGCCGGACGAAAAATCCGCTGGATACGACGTGACACGCACCGGCCGGCTGAACTGATAGTTGGCGAGCTCCTGCGGCGTCTGCGGCGGCGCGTAGGGAAACGGATTGTTCTTGCCGGCGTACGGATCGCTGAACTGGACGTCGTTGGTCGTGCGGCTCACCGAGTATGGCGGCGTAAACACCAGCGTCTTGGGGAAATTGAAGAATCGCGCCGTGTCATAGAACTTGCCGTAGGCGGTTCGAACGCTGGTTCTCTTGTCCAACCGCCAGGCCGCCGCCACACGCGGCGCAATGTTCGTCCACAGCGTAGGATGCCCTCCGCGAGGAATGCCCGGATCGCCCGCGTAGAGGAGTCCCAGCGGCGCGCTCGGAAGCAGCGTCGAGTGCTCTCCCGGACGGAAGACGGGTTGCGGCTGATCGACTTCGTAGAAGGCAAAGAACGGTTCCCAGCGCACGCCCATCGAGAGCGTCAGGTTCGAGCGAACCTCCCAATCGTCCTGCGCGTACGCGGCGAACGTCTGCGCTCGTCCCTTGTTGTGGCGCACGGAGAATTGCTGAACGTTGGCGGCCTTGCCCAGGAGGAAGTCGCCGAGCGGGCTGCCGGTGTACTGACCGTTGAAGGCAAATACGGGATCGTTGTTGTTCGCCGCCGTCCGGTTGTTCGCCGCCCAGCGATACTCGCCTCCAAACTTCAGCACATGGCCGCTTCTGCTGTAGCTCACGTCATCCTTCAGCTGCACGACGGGGCGATCGTCCGGCTCGTACGCGTCCTGGTTCATGTCCCAGTATCCGGAAACGCCGCCGCGCCACATCGTCGCCAGCGCGACGCCGGGATCTGCTGTGGCGTAGTTCACCTTGACGCCGAGCTTCTGGTAGTTGAGGTCGTCCCCAATCGGCAGAGGCCCGCGGAATAGATCCGTCTTCGCAAACGTGAACTGCGCGGAATTCAGCAGATTCGAACTGATGATGTCCGTGTGATTCAGCGCCGCGTTCCACGTCTTGAACGAGACGGCGGCGTGAATGAGCGGCAAACTCCCGGCCGACGTCGAGTTCGCCGTGTTGATGGTGTCGTTGGTGTCGTAGAAAATCCGGCCGAACAGCCGCTGCCCCGCCGTGAGCTGCGTGTCCATGCGGCCCATCATCTGCCAGCCGTCCCTGGTCTGGGGCGCGTTGAAGATGTAGCGTCCACCCGACGAATTGGGCAGCGGCACCAGGGCCTCCATAAACTTGATGATGGCTGGATCGAAACGATCCAGGGGAATCCGGTTGTTCGGAAAGAACTGGCCGGTAATCGGATCTCGCGGCTTGATGCTCGACTGCGAGAAATCGCCGCTTCGTTCCGCCACGGTCGGGACGGTGAGGTTCGAGCGGCTCTCTGCCTTGTCCTCGTTGAGACCCTGATAGGCGAAGAAGAAGAACGCGCGATCACGCTTGATCGGTCCGCCCACCGTGCCGCCGTACTGATAGCGCTTCAGCTCGCCCTTTTCGAGCGCGAAGTACTGCTTCGCATCGAGTGCATCGTTGCGGGTGAAGTCGTAGGCGCTGCCGCGGAACTGGTTGGTGCCGGACTTGGTCACGGCGTTGATGATCGCGCCCATGTTTCGTCCGTACTGCGCGCCGAAGTTGCTGGTCTGAACGGTGAATTCCTCGAGCGCGTCTGGATTGGGGACGATGGCGGCGACGCCGCCGAGCACGTCGTTGTTGTCGCCGCTGTCCAGCATGTAGTTGTTGGAGATCCCGCGAAGTCCATGCACCGAGATCCCGCCTTGCTGCTGCATGGTGGTAAAGCCATTCCCCTGGACGACACCCGGCAGGAGTAATTGCAGCTGCAGCGGGTCTCTGCCGTTCAGCGGCAGCTCGCGGATCCTCCGCTCATCGACGACCGCGCTCAGCGTGCCGCCGACGGTCTCGACGGTTGCCGCGGTGCCGGACACGGTGATGCCTTCTTCGACCGCACCGACCTGCATGAGGATGGTGACCTGCCGAACGTCTTCGACGTCGAGGCGGAACGACGCGGTCGCGAACTTGCGAAAACCCTGCAGCGTGGCTTCGACGCGATAGGTGCCGACGGGCACGCGTGGGAGGTTGAAGCGGCCGCCCTCGTCGGAGGTCGTCGTGCGCTCCAGCCCGGTCAGCTCGTTGACGGCCGTGACCGTCACACCCGGCAGGATCGCCCCGCTCTGATCTTGAACGACGCCGCGAATTTCCGCGGTGGATTGGCCGAACAGGTCTGCTGGCCAGAGCACACCAACCGTCAGGACGCCTAGCAGGATCCCCAGAGCAAGTCTCGGGTTCATGACTGACCTCCAAATGACGCGGCTGAAGTTTCGCGGGCTAGTCTACAGCAGCGTCATTCGCGCGCGGCCAACAGCGAAGGAGGTCAGACCAATTGTTCGTGGGTTCAGACGCAAGACAGCTACGACCAGAGAGCCATCACAGGCGTCCCTTTCACCAATTCGCGCGGCTGATTCAGGTGATTGCGGATCTCCATGTCTGGATCGATCCCGAGCGCAAAGTACACCGTCGCGAGCAAGTCCGCCGGATGCACCGGCTTCTCTTTCGGCGACGACGCGGTCGCGTCCGATTCACCGTATTGCGCGCCGCGCGCGATGCCGGCGCCCGCCACCACCGCGCTGTAGCAGTACGGCCAGTGGTCGCGGCCGTCGGGCGCGTTGGAGTTGCCCGACGTCGACACGCCCAGCCGCGGACTCCGGCCGAACTCGCCGACCGCGACCACCAGCGTCTCTTTCAACAGCCCGCGCTGGTCCATGTCTTCGAGGAGCGCCGACAGACCGCGATCCAGCTTCGGACAATGCAGATTCTTCAGTGGCCGGAAGTTCGACGCGTGTGTATCCCACGCCGTGGTCTCCGGATCGCCGTTGGCCACCGACGGCCAGTTGACCTGCACGAACTTCGTGCCCGCCTCGATCAGCCGGCGTGCCATGAGCAGGCTCTGCCCGAAGGTGTGGAGACCGTAGCGCTCGCGCATCTTCGACGATTCCTTTTCGAGATCCATCGCGTCGCGCGCCTTGCCCGACAGCACCAGGTCGTACGCCTTGCCGTAGTATTCGTCCACGGCGGAATCGTTCAACGCCTTCTGCAGCTCCGGCATCGAACCGTTGACGCCTTTCAACAGCTCGAAGCGATCCTTCAAGCGCTCCGGCGGAATGTCCTTGCGCAGCGACAGATCCTCCAGCTTCACCGGCTTCGCTGGATCCTGATACATGCGATACGGATCGTAGGCCTTGCCCAGGAATCCGGCGCTGCCGCCTTTGCCGATGATTCCGGATTCCTGGAGCGGCCGCGGCAGTTCGACGAACGGCAGCACCGGATCGGTCGGCGGCCTCAGCTTCGACACCTGGCTGCCGGCGGTGGGAAAGTCTGCAGGCGACGGCGGCTCGAGCTGGCCCGACGGTGAAACCTTGTCGGGCGCATAGCCGGTCAGCATCTGGTAGATTGCCGCGGTGTGGTTGAACAGGCCGTTCGGCGTATAGCTCATCGATCGAATCAGCGTCGCCTTGTCGAGATGCTCCGCCATCATCGGCATGTGCTCGCTGATCCACGTGCCCGGGATCTTCGTTTTGATCGGTTTGAACTCGCCGCGGATGTTGGTGGGCGCGTCGGGCTTGGGATCCCAGATGTCGATGTGCGACGGCCCGCCCTGCAGGAAGATCATCACCACGTTCTTCGCCGACTCCCAGCCGCGCGCGCCGGCGTACTTGCTCGCCGCGGCCGCGCTCGCGCTGTCGCGCCAGAAGAAGAAGTGCGGCAGGCTCAGACCCATCATGCCGATGGATCCGATCCGCAGCAGCTCGCGCCGGGTCGGCCCCTCACAGTTGCAGCCGCGGTGTCCGGGAAGATTCAGCATGATCGCCGCCCCTATTCAATAGATGTAGAGAAACGCCTTGCTGTTGAGCAGCGCCCACAGGAGATCCTGGGCACGGCTTCCCTTCGCGCCATTGGACAAATACGTGACACCGCGCAGTTGTTCCTCGCGGGTTGGCGGCCGGCTCAGCGCCGCGAGATAGAGCTCGTTGACGATGGCCTCGTCGCTCTGCCCGCTCAACACCAGCTTCGCCACGCGCCCGTTCGGATCGGCAACGGCATCTGAAATCGTTTTGCCGTTCACCAGATTCAGCGCCTGCGGCAGGCTGAAATCGGAGCGCCGCTCGCACTCGCACGAGGACTCGCGCGGCGGACGTCCGAACACGTCGAGGAACCCCTCTTTGCCGACGTGCGGATCGACGAGCTGCGACGCCGTCGTGTCCTCGGGAACATCGGGGAAGCGCGCCGTCGCGCCCGCCGCCGACGACACCGCGTCCATCAACTCTTCCGCGGACAGCCGCCGCGGAAGCACATGCGAGAAGTTGTCGCGGTCGTTGGCGTTCCATTCGTTGGTCGCAAATGACGCCTGATACGCGCGCGAGCTGACGATGGTGCGCATCAACTCGCGAAGATCGAAACCATGGGCGATGAAATCCTTCGTGAGCGCGTCGATCAGGGCCGGGTTCGACGGTGGATTCGACGCGCGAATGTCGTCCACCGGATCGATGATCCCCTTGCCCATGAAGTAGCTCCACATCCGGTTGGCCATCGCCTTGGCAAAGAACGGATTGTTCTTCGACGTGATCCATTCCGCGAGGGCGTCGCGGCGCTCGGGACCGTCGGGCACCGCCGCGGCGGCCGGCGCGATCATGAACTGCGGCTTCACGACGCGTCCGTCCTTCGGATGCTTCATCTCGTTGCCGGCGCGTTCGTCGAAGACGATCTCCTCGCCGACTTCATAGCCGGCGCGGATGCCGACGGCCGAGAAGAACGCCGACATCTGGTAATACTGATTCTGCGTCCAGCGCTCGAACGGATGATCGTGGCACTGCGCGCAGACCATGCGGACGCCCAGGAACACCTGCGTGGTCTTCTCCATCGCCGGCTTGGCGCCGCCCGTGACCCGGAAATAATTCGCCGCGGGATTGTCGTACGAGCTGCCGCGCGCCGTCAGCAGTTCGCGCACGAGCTTGTCGTAGGGCCGGTTCGAGGCGATCGCGTCTCGAATCCACTGCTGGAATTCGTACGCGCCTTTCTCGCCGAGGTACTTCCGGCTGGATTGCAGCAGATCGCCCCACTTCACCGTCCAGTGATCGACGTAATCGGGACTCGCGATCAGCGTGTCGATCATCCTGGCGCGCTTCACGCGCGACGGCCGGGGATCGTCGTGGAACGCCCGGATGCTCTCCGGCGAGGGCAGCCGTCCCGTCAGATCCAGCGACACCCGCCGTAGAAACGTCACCTCGTCGGTTGGCGGCGACGGTTGAATCTTCAGGCGTTCGAGTTTCGCGTCGACGAGACGGTCGATGTAGTTGTGCTGCGGCAGCGGCTTCCACACGAAGCCCGGCTTCGGATTCAGCACGGTTACCGGAACCGCGCTGAACTGGCCTTGATAGCGCAGGAGCAGCGTCGCTTCTCCGATGCGCTCGCCGTGCACGATCGGCGTGTCGGGGTCCACCGACGCCACATCGGGCACGTTCGATTCGATCGTGGCTTCACGCGTCACATCGCGCGTCTGTTCGTCCTGGTAGCGGACCGTGACTTTGAGCGATGCGGTCTCGCCCGGCTTGGTCAGGAAGATTTCATCGGGTTCCACGCGCAGGTCGACGACCGTGTCTTTCGCGGGATCGCCGTAGGGGACGCCTTGCGCGATCCACTCATAAATCGTCCGGTAATAGTCGGAATCCTTTGCGAACCGCCGGCCGCCGCCGTGCGCAACTTCCTGCGACGGTTTGGCCAGCATCAGGCTCTTGCCGGGATCGGCGCGGTTGAAGCGGCGGCCCGCGAGGTCATAGAGCAGCGCCTCGTAGTCGAATCGCGGATCGTATCCGCGCAGCGAGAGCTTGAAGCCGTTCTTGCCCTTCGCGGCGCCGTGACACGCGCCCGCCGTGCATCCGACCTTGTTGAGGATCGGCGCGACGTCGCGCAGAAACGTCACGCGCGGGTGTTGAGCGGGTTGCTGGGCGGCCAGCGGCGCGAGCGCGAACCCGAGGACGCCGGCTGCGGCACCAACGGCGCCCGCGGCCAGACTATTGACGACGCGACGTTTCGACATTGCCCGCTTTGACCTCGTCGACTTTGACCGTGATCGGCCGCGACACGATGTCTTCCTGCTCGGTCGGCGTGATGTTGAGTCGACCCGTAATGTACACGTCGTAGTTCGACGGCCGCGTGAGCTTGGTCGTCGTGATCGTGAACGTGCCGGCAGTCGACTCCTTCGGGTCCACCTGCATATCGATCACCCGGATGTCAGCGGATCCGACCATTTCTGCGCTGACCGCTCTCGGCAGCGTCTGCGCGGCGTCGCGCAGCGTCCATTTCCATCGAAACCGGATCTGATCGCCTTCTTCCAATCGCGTGCGCTCGATCATCGTCACGTCGAGCTTCGCGGCGCGTGCTTTCGTCGGCGCCGTCACCAGGTCGAGTCCCATCCAGGGCGCGGTGAGCGTGCGTTGACGGTCGACCGCACCTTGCTCGGTCGCACCCGCCACGTTGACGATCATGCCTGGACCCTCGGCCCTGCGCACGATCGGCGAACCGTCGGGCAGTCTGGCGACACCCTCCACCGCCAGTTCCTGCGCATCGAACGCCGCACCCGGTTCCGCCGTGAGGATCAGCACGCCACGGCTGTTGCGATTCTGCGGCGTCTCCTTGACGACCAATCCGGCCACCACGTATCCGCCTTCGACGCGCAAGCCTTTGGGCGCATTCGCAACACGCAACTGGATCTCGTCCTCGAATCCCTGCCGCTGCACTGTCACCGGGACCGCCACGGAACCGTCCGCGGGCACGTTGACGAACGCTGAATTCAGAATCACGCGGAAGTCCTGAGCGATCGGCTGGACGTTGAGCCGGTAGCCGTATTCTGGTCCGCCGC
>Ga0075425_100005698_pt1 | contig 12976 bp, 7 predicted proteins | sample SoiMethybrSBSTD4_FD_75300 | JGI IMG/M metagenome (GOLD analysis project Ga0075425, IMG submission 75300) | Bulk soil microbial communities from a Populus tree surrounding site in Tennessee, USA - Soil MetaG P. TD hybrid SBSTD4 | ecosystem: Environmental > Terrestrial > Soil > Tree plantation...
AAGAAAGTCTTGCGGCTCGCCAGCGCTTCGAGGGCGGCTACCAGGTCGCGCCCTGCGTCGGTCTTGAGCAGATACCCGCGCGCTCCGGCGGTGAGTACATCGCGCACGATCTGTTCTGATTCGTGCATCGTCAAGATCAAAACCTTGACTTTAGGATCGCCCTGGACAATCTGCCGGGTTGCATCGAGGCCGTTCAGATGCGGCATTCCAATGTCGATGACAACAATGTCAGGATGCAGTTGGCTGGCCATCTGAACCGCCTGCCGTCCATCGGATGCTTCTCCGCACACTTCAAAGTTCTGGCAGGATTGCACGATGGTGCGAATACCATGGCGAACAATCTCGTGGTCGTCGGCGATTAGAACTCGTGTCGACTTCATCGGAACACCTCCTCGCGGGTTTCTATCGGTTCAATGACGGATTATTGAAAACTCAGCTAACGAAGATCGGATGTAAAAAACGGACGATGCTCACTCAAAGCCTGCACGGCTGCCAGCAATTGGGTCCCGGCGTGCGATTTCACGATGTAACCATGTGCCCCAGCTTCTTGCGCTTCCTTCAGCATCTGCCGCGAGTCGTGATCGGTCACGATCAGGACTTCAACGCTCGGAAGCAGGCGCCTAATTTCTTTGGTCAAGACCAGCCCATTCATTTTGGGCATCGCAATATCCACTACAGCGATGTCCGGTCGATGCCGCTTGGCCTGGGCCAGCCCCTGTTCGCCGTCCCCAGCCTCACCGATCACCTCCCAGCCTGACCGGCTTTCCAGCATGTTTCGCAAGCCCGAGCGGACCCCCGGGAAATCGTCGACCAGCAGGATTCGGGTCGCAGCTTTCATAACTCCAATCCCTGATTGGGGTTGGCTGGATGTACCTGAGAGAATGCAACCCACACCCGGCCGTGAAATGTCATGCTCCCACGGGCATTTACTGTCTCACAATACAGTGTTCGCTGTAGCTAAGGTGAATCCTCGTCGGAGGTTCGCTGGAGGTGGACTTCCCCTAACGCAACTCCGGGGTGCTGTGCCTTTGCAAGAGAGGCACTTTTGGTGAAAGGTTGCAACTTGGCCAGAACGCCGTCCACGCTGATCCCATACTTCGCGCGCAGTGCGTCCGGCTTGCCATGTTCGATGAATTGATCGGGCCATCCGATGCGGAGCACGGGCGTGGACAGTCCGAGGGTATTCAACTCCTCCAGCACGGCGCTTCCAAACCCACCCTTTAGCACGTGGTCTTCGAGCGTAACGATCACATCGACGCTGCGCGCATAAAACTCCAGCATGGCAACATCCACCGGCTTGGTGAATCGGGCGTTGATGACAGCGCTGGAGACTCCCATGCCCTCAAGTTTCGCAGCAGTTTCCTGTCCCACTGGCACCAGAGCGCCGAGGGCGAAGATTGCTACTCGATCATTTTCGCCATGCTGCAGGAGTTCGGCCTGTCCGATTGGAATTGCCCGGGGGACATCCTTGACCGGAGTGCCCGGCCCGACTCCGCGCGGAAATCGCACTGCAATAGGTCCATTGTGCTGCATCGCCGTGAATAGCATGTCGGCCAGTTCGTCTTCGTCCTTGGGAACCATGTGCACGATGTTCGGAATTCCACGCAGGTAGCTGATGTCGAACAAGCCATGATGCGTCGGCCCGTCGTCGCCTGAAAGGCTGCCGCGGTCCATGCAGAAGACCACTGGAAGATTCTGCAGGCAGACGTCGTGCACAATCGGATCGAAAGACCGCTGCAAGAATGTGGAATAGATTGCACAGAACGGCCTGAAGCCTTTCGTGGCAAGACCAGCAGCAAAGATCACCGCGTGTTCCTCTGCGATTCCCACGTCGAAGTACTTATCCGGATGGTGCGGCTGAAAACGGTCGAGCGCGGTGCCATTGGGCATCGCTGCGGTGATCGCGACCACCTTGTCATTCATGCTGGCCAACTTCACCATCGTGTCGGCAAAGACTTCCGAATAGGTTCGCTGCCCCAGAGGTTTTGTCTCACCGGTCTCTGGATCGTACGGGCCGAGTCCGTGAAACTTCTTTTGTTTTTGCAGGGCAGGCTCGAAGCCCTTGCCTTTCTGCGTTAGGACGTGCAGCAGTACAGGCTTTTTTTGTGTTTTAAGAAATTCAAACGTCTTGATCAGCGTGGCAATGTCATGACCGTCGATCGGCCCGTAGTATTTCAGCCCTAGCTCTTCAAAGATCACGCTGGGCCAGAGGATGCTCTTGGCGGCCTCTTCGGCTTTCCGCGCCATGTGCAGAGCGGTTTTTCCGCCGAGTTTTTCCACAAAGCGTGCCGCCTGCTCATGCAGATAGTCAAAGCGGGGATTTGTGACGATCGTATTCAAGTAACTGGCGATGGCACCGACGTTCTTGTCGATAGACCATTCGTTGTCGTTGAGGACGACGATCAGTCGGCGCGTCTGATGAGCGATGTTGTTCAGTGCTTCGTAGGTAATTCCGCAGGTGAATGTCGCATCGCCGGCGAGCGCCACGACATGTTCCTGCCCACCCGTGCGATCACGAGCCACCGCCATACCCAGCGCGGCTGAAAGTGCGGTGCCCGCGTGCCCTGCTCCATAGCAATCGTGCGGGCTCTCGCTGCGCAGCATAAAGCCGTTCAACCCACCCGGCGTGCGGATGCTATGAAATTGCTCGCGGCGTCCCGTCAATAATTTGTGCACGTAGGCCTGATGGCTCACGTCGAAGACAAAGTGGTCCCTGGGCGTCTCGAAAACGCAGTGCATAGCCAGCGTCAACTCGACCACGCCCAGGTTCGGGCCAAGATGCCCACCTGTCTTGGATAGAACGGATATCAGCTCTTCGCGAATCTCTTCTGCCAGGAGTTGCAACTGTGCGAGAGAGAGTTGTTTCACATCGAAAGGGGAATTTACAGAGTCGAGGAGTCGGGGCATCGGGTTGAATGGGGAAACGTACGCTTAGATGATACGCGGGCAGAGAAGGATGCCGGGTTTGAGCTACGAGCTACGAGCTGCGAGCTTTGGGCAAGCTCAACAAATGACGGTAGATGGCGGAGCGAGTGCGATGAGCTAGATCCAAAAGCCCAGCCAAATGTAGCTCCAAGTTGTTCGAAACTCGCAGCTCAGGGCTCGAAGCCTGTTTCTGCGGGAAACCCGACCTTTCGGTATACTGATAATTCCTATGGCCGTCCTCGAAAACATCAAGGCGATCGCGAAAGGCATGAGCATTACCTTCCGGGAGATGTTCCAGCCGACGCAGGTCGAAAACTATCCCGACGGTCCGGGGCCCCTGAGGGGCGCAAAGTTCCAGGAACGTTTTCGAGGGATGCATGTGTTGCAACGCGACGAAAACGGCCTGGAGAAATGCGTTGCCTGTTTCTTGTGCGCTGCCGCCTGCCCGTCGAATTGCATTTACATTGAAGCGGCAGAGAACACCGAAACGAACCGCGTGAGCGGAGCCGAGAGGTACGCCAAGGTTTATAACATCGACTACAATCGATGCATCTTCTGCGGCTATTGTGTGGAGGCCTGCCCCACCGACGCCATTACGCACGGCCACGGATTTGAACTGGCTTCGTTTAACGCCACAGGCTTAATTTATCGCAAAGAGCAGATGCTGGCCGCCGCGCCAGCGCATATGGGAGCCAACGCAGTCTTCAACAGCGCCGACGTAGCGGGCGGCGCGCCGGCGTTGCCGATTCAGGGGAGCTAAAGAGTTCAACATTTTCTGTCTCATGTCCAACGCCGGTCCTGATTAGGGGCCGGCGTTTGTGCATTCGGTGATGGCTGACGGCCATTCGTCGAATGACTGTCAGTGTTCGACTTTGCACATAGAAGTTTCGGGTTTCGCTATCGAGCAACGACATATCTCTAACGACTGATGTCCGACTTTCTCCAACTCGTGAACGAACGCGTGGTCGTCTACGACGGCGCCATGGGGACGAACATCCAGCTGCGCAACCCCTCTCTGGACGATTACTGGGGGAAGGAAAATTGCAGCGAGGTGTTGGTACTCAGTCGGCCCGACATCATTCGCGATATCCATGCGTCCTTCTTTCAGGTAGGTTGCGACGTTGTCGAGACCAACACCTTCGGTGGAACACGTGTGGTATTGGGCGAGTTTGATCTGAAGGACCGAGTGCGGGAGATCAACATCGCTGCCGCAAAGCTCGCCAAAGAAGTCGCCCAGCAATTTTCCACAAAGGAGAAACCACGTTTCGTAGCGGGCTCGTTTGGGCCGACCACCAAGTTGCCTTCGCTCGCTCACATCGGATTCGATGAGATGGCCGCAGCCTATGAGGAACAGGCGGCCGCTCTGATTGAAGGTGGCGTGGATGTTCTGCTAATCGAAACTGCGCAGGACCTGCTTCAAGCCAAAGTCGCCACTGTGGGCGTGCTGGAAGCGATGCGCAAGGCAGGCAAGCGTCTACCGGTAACCGTGCAGGTCACGCTGCAGGAAACGGGCACGATGCTGCTCGGTACAGAAATTGGAGCGGCCCTGACCGCTCTGGAACTCTTCGACGTGGACGCAATCGGCATTAACTGCGCTACCGGACCGAAAGAGATGAACGATGCGGTCCGCTATCTGGGACTCAATTCGACCAAACACATCTCGGTCCTTCCCAACGCCGGGCTTCCCATCAATGAAGGTGGACACGCTGTCTACAAGCTATCGCCAGAAGAACTGGCCCAGTATCACAAGCATTTCGTGGCGGACTATGGAGTGCGCATTGTGGGTGGCTGCTGCGGCACGAAGCCCGAGCACCTGAAGGCGGTCGTCGAAGCGGTTTCTGGTGTCAAACCCGCGGCACGCGACATAAAGCCCGTGGGTGCCGCGTCAAGTGCCTACACGTCTGTCCCCCTGGATCTCGAACCCAAGCCTCTCATCGTCGCGGAGGAGATGAACACCACCACCCGCGTGGAACATTTCCGCAATCTCGTGCGCGGCAAGAAGTACGACGAGATTCTGGCTCTGGCCAAGAAATTAGTCAACGACGGCTCGCACATGCTGGACTTGTGCTGCGCAATCGTGGGCGAAGACGAGAAGAACTACATTACGTCGATCCTGGAACGAGTGGCAACCCGGGTGCCGGCTCCCATCCTCGTCGACTCGACGGAAGCTGACGTCGTAGAAGAGGCCCTCAAACGAATCCCCGGCAAGGCGATCATCAACTCCATCAATCTCGAAGACGGTGAGAAGCGAACGTCGAAGGTCCTTCCGATGGCCAAGCGTTATGGCGCGGCCGTAATCGCGCTGACCATCGACGAAGAAGGCATGGCTCTCACGGCCGACAAGAAAGTTGCCATCGCCAAGCGGATCTATGAGCTTGCCACCAAAAAGTACGGTATTCGTGGGGTGGATCTGATTTTTGATGCACTGACTTTGCCGATCTCCACCGGACAGGAAGAGTACCGAACAGCGGGTATGGAGACACTCGAAGCAGTGAAGCGCATCAAGCACGAACTGCCCGATGTGAAGACGATCCTTGGCGTCAGCAACATCTCGTTTGGACTCGATACCTACCCACGGCGTGTCCTGAACAGCGTCTTTATGCACGAGGCTGTGGACAACGGCCTCGATATGGCCATCGTTAACTACACGAAGATTTATCCGCTTTACAAGATTCCCCAGGAAGAAGTCGAACTGGCGCGAAAGTTGATTCACCGTGACGAATCGAACGGCGATCCTCTGCAGGTTTACATGAATCATTTCGCCGGTTCGAAAGGCAAGGCACAGGCTTCAACGACTGCGCATGTCGAGACTCTGTCTGTCGAAGACAAGCTGAAATTCGCCATCATCAATGGGGAGAAATCAGTCGGAGAAGGCGCACACAAACAGTCTCTTGAGCAATTGCTCGATGCGGCGCTCGGGCAATATTCGCCTCTCGATATCATCAACACCGTGCTTCTCGACGGTATGCGGACTGTCGGTGAACTCTTTGGTGCGCGCAAAATGCAGCTTCCGTCAGTGCTGGATTCAGCCGGAGTCATGAAGCAGGCAGTTGCTTACCTCGAGCCCAAAATGGAGAAAGCATCCGGCTCGCAGAAGGGAACGATTGTTCTCGCGACCGTGAAGGGTGATGTCCATGACATCGGCAAGAACCTGGTCGATATCATCCTTTCCAACAACGGATTTAAGGTCGTCAATCTCGGGATCAAACAGCCTGGAGATTCGATTATCAAGGCCGCGCAAGAGCATCAGGCAGATGCAATCGGGCTAAGCGGCTTGCTGGTTAAGTCCACGCTGGAGATGAAGTATGTCATCCAGGATCTGGAACGGCAAAGTCTAGAATTTCCGGTCATCTGCGGCGGAGCGGCTTTGACCCGCAAGTACGTCGAAGACGATCTGCGCCGTGAGTACGCCAATGCAGTCTTCTACGCTGATGACGCCTTCACAGGGCTGCACATCATGGAGGATTTGATTGCGCCTGACGGACAGCGCGCGGCACGGCTGGCAGAGGGGAAGACTGTGAAAGAGTATTCCAAAGCCGCTGCCGTTGATGAAGAAACCGGACCCGTCTTCGCCGAGCGCAGCGCCGTCGTGGGAGACGCGCCCAATATCCCCCTGCCGCCGTTCTGGGGCGTGCGCGTGAAGAAGGATTTCGATCTACGCGAGCTGTTCTTGTACATTAACGAAACCGCACTCTTCAAAAATCAATGGCAGCTGAAGACTGCTTCGCAGGAAGACTACTTACGGCTTGTACAGGAGAAGTTTCGCCCAATTAAACGGCAGCTTGAGGACGAGATCAATGCAAGTGGACTGTTCGAGCCCAAGGTGGTTTACGGTTACTTCCCAGCGCAGGCCGATGGGAACGACCTAGTGGTATACGAGCCGCCAGCAAAGGCGTTCAACCACGAAGGGCACGAAGTACCACGAAGGGCAGAATTGTTGCGCTTTACCTTTCCCCGCCAACGGGAGGGGAGGAAGCTTTGTATTGCGGACTTTTTCGCGCCGAAGTCTTCCGGAAAGATGGACGTCCTCGGCTTGTCTCTCGTGACCATCGGGGCCAAGGCTTCTGTCGAGACCCAGGGGCTGTTCGAGGGAGGCGAGTACACAAAGTATCTTTACCTGCACGGACTGAGCGTGGAGACTGCCGAGGCCCTGGCAGAGTATCACCATCGCACGATGCGGCAGGAACTCGGCATCGCCGGCGACGATTCCCCTCATATTCGTGATCTGTTCCATCAGAAATATCGCGGGTCGCGCTATTCGTTTGGCTATCCGGCGTGTCCGAATCTTGAAGATCAAACGAAATTGTTTGCGCTGCTGCATCCCGAAGAAAATGTTGGGGTCCGGTTAACCAGCGGGTTCCTGCTCGAACCCGAGCAGTCAACTTCGGCCATCGTCGTGCACCATCCGGCCGCGAAATATTTTGTCGTATAAAGCGCAACGTATCAGTCCGACCGAGAATCAAAATGCTTGACGGTCTCCCCGTCGTCTCAGAGATAATAGAAACGTCAGAGACGTGGATGAAACTCCACTGGTTCTTGCTGCACAGAGGCAAAGCCAGAATGCGTGTTCACCGGTTACGCCCGTCTCGTCTATACGCTTGGGTTATAAGCCGTAGGCTACCGACTCCCCACTTCGTCGTTCGGGTCGGTGGGGACTCCCACTGAGGACAAGATTATGGCGAACAACTCAACGCACTTTAGCAGAATCCTGAAGCATCCGATTGGGCGGTACGCGGCAGCGCTTCTGCCAGTGCTTGTAGCACTGGTAGTAGCTCGCGCACTGGCTCCGGTGTTCGGCGAGACCCTGCTTTACGCGGCCATCTTTCCTGCCATTGCTCTTGCAGCCTGGTGGTGTGGGATCGGACCGACGATTCTCTCAACCCTGGTGGCAGTAGCGGCGGTGAAGTATTGGTTCCTTCCTCCGGTCCAAACGATCGGGACCTTGACCGCCCGGCAGGCGTTGGACATGATCGGCCTCATCTTGGGTGCGACCATCATCGCGGCTCTGGGCGAGATGCGCCGTCGCGAAAACCACGTATTGCGCAGTGAACAGGGCGAGCTCGAAGAGCGGGTCCGGCAGCGTACTGCCGAGTTGGATGTGGCTAACGAGGGCTTGCGCGATCTTACCGCACGCCTGATGCAGCTGCAGGATGACGAGAGACGCAGGATTGCCCGCGAATTGCATGACAGCGTTGGGCAGACGCTCGCGGCTCTGTCGATGAATTTGTCGGCCATCGAAAGCGACGTGAAGCGCCTCAGCCAGACCACCAAAACCATCGCCGATAGCGCTGCCCTCGTTCAGGATATGAACAAGGAAGTGCGCACCATATCGCACCTGCTCCATCCCCCCTTACTCGATGAAGCCGGGTTGGTTTCGGCCCTGCGCTGGTACATCGATGGGTTTACGCAACGCAGCCAGATCGCAGTCGAACTGGAAATCCCCGAGGACTTCGGACGCCTTTCCCGCGAATTGGAGACCGGAATTTTCCGCACCGTCCAGGAGTGCCTCACCAATATTCACCGCCACTCGGGCAGTTCGACAGCCAGGATCTGCTTGATCCGCCTCGATCACGAAGTGCGCTTGCAGATTAAGGATCATGGTGTGGGTATTCCGGGCGACAAGCTGGAAGAAATGGCTTTGTCCGCGACGCCAGGGGTCGGACTTCGGGGCATGCGCGAAAGGTTGCGGCAATTAGGAGGAACACTGGAGATCGGTTGCGATCGAGGAGGCACGATAGTAGAGGCCCGTCTGCCCGTGGAACTGCCTTCGCCCGCGGCCGCCTAGGATTCTAACGCCTCGATTTTCGTCGGCTGAGCGACCGTCAGAAACGCCCCGTTTGCCTCCGGCCACCACAGTTTATCTGCGCCCCTTTCACTAACTTCCTCAGCAACCCCTTGTCCGATATGACTTAAGAGTTACCGGTACGGCCCCGAAGAACCGCGATCTACAAACAACCACTCCTCGCTGATCTTCATCGAAGAACCGCGTCTCTGGCCAAAAGATAGTCGCACGCCAATTCAGGAGATCGAAAAAGATGGAAAGTCCAGGGGCAGTGGGCGCGGTTCGAGCCATTCCCTTTGACGCACCCGATGCACTACAAACCCTGCCGTCGTTCTTCCTGATCGGGCCCCCGCGGACCGGCACCAGTTGGCTTCACGAAGTGCTGAGCAAGCATGCCTGGTTACCCAGCACCACCAAGGAAACTCGCTTCTTCGATATCCACTTTCAGCGGGGACTCAAATGGTACTGGGCGCACTATCCCAAGCGGGTCAGCCACCGGCTGATGGGGGAAGTTGCTCCTACTTATTTCGCCTCACCTAAGGCACGAGATCGCATCGTCCAGACGGTTCCATCAGCCCGTATCATTTGTATCTTCCGTCATCCGGTCGATCGGATTGTGTCGCTTTACCGCGTGAAGCGCGCATACGGAATGATTCCGTGGACCTTTGAAGAAGCGCTGGTACACGATCCTGAGTTGATCGAATCCAGTCGGTACGCGAGTCACCTCAAAACCTGGCAGAGCGCAGTGGGGAAAGGTCGCGTACTGGCCACACTATATGAGGACCTTCGGCAAAATCCCCAGGCCTATGTGGACACGCTCGCAGACTTCATCGGGCTGCCCCGCTTCACGCTGGCATCATCCGACCTGCGCCGTGTACATGCCTCTGAAAGCATGACCCACCCGCGCAGCTACTACCGCACGCGGGGAGCAACTTTCATGGCCGATTGGTTCAAGGCGAGACGTCTGGATGGCATCGTGAGCGCCATCAAGAGTTCCCCTTTGATCAAGCTCTTTCTCGGCGGCGGCCCGCCCTTCGGCCAGATTTCTCCTGAAACCAGAGCGAAGCTTTACGAACTATTTCGTCCCGAGGTTGAGGAACTCGAAGTGCTGCTCAACCGAGACCTGTCTGCATGGAAGCAGGAGTCGGCAACCATGGTTGTCCCGCATGCTTCGTGAACGACTTTCTTGCTACTTCAACCCTTCCACAAGGTAGAGATCGGCCAGCATGCGGTGATAGCCGAAGATGCAGGTCTGCGCGTCGGGCGTCATCAGGATGGGACCGATCGTTTCGACGCCGGCGGGGTCGGAAGGAAGCAGCTGCTTCCAAAGCGTGCGCTGTCCGGTTTGAATGTCGAGACGGTGAACGCTGGCTGGAAGTTCGCCCGGCTGATAGATGTACAAGGAACGCCCGTCCGAAGACCACGTGATTGGCTGCTCTCCAGGATTGAGGCCAGCGATTATGCGCGCTTCCCCGCCGTTGACCGGATAAAGATAGCCCTTACGGTCGGGACCAATCCCGGCGATCCATTGCGAGTCAGGCGAAACAAAGAAGGCGTTGCCATCCACACCTTCGGGTGTAACAGCCTGGCCTTTCCCCGAAGCAACGTCGAGGATGTAAAGCTTTACCCCTTGCCCCGGTTCGTTTCCGGAATAGAGGACCCGCTTTCCATCAGGAAACCAGCGGGCCCAGGTGTGATTCACATTGTCCTTGGTCAGATCGCGCGCTTCGCCGGCGCCGGTGGCCAGTAAGCGGAGTTGGGACGGCGAATCTTGCGTTTGCGCCAGCGCCCATTTTCCATCGGGCGAAAGGGCCATGGCTCCACCTTCGCCCAGCAGCACCGCGGGAGAGCCGTCCGTCTTGCGGAGATAAACCGCGTATGAGAGTCCACCTGACTTGGAGTAGGCAAGCGACCCGCCGCCACCCTCTTCATCGAACAACAGGGTTTTGCCGTCGGCCGAAAGTGCTGCAGGATAGGAATAATCAAGCCAGGAAAGATCGCGCTGCTTTGCCTCTCCACTGATCATGCCAACCAACTCTCGGCGCCAGCTGGCACGCATCATCAGGACGCGGCCGTCCTTCCAGATGTCAAACAGCATCAAGGCGCCGGGAAGGCGCAGGACCATGCGCTCCCTGCCATCCAGTGTTACGGCATAGAGGGTGCGGTCGACGCCGGACTTGCTTGCCGTGAACCAGATCTCTTTTCCGTTCGCCGACCAGGCAAGACCTTGTACTGTGTACCACTCTTCGGAAAGATTCTTCTTGTGACCCGCAGGATCAATCACGGCAACCGTGCCGCGATCATCCCCTTGTACCGGATGATCAATGAATGCGACTTGATCGCCCTTGGGAGAAACGCGCGGGTGCCCGATCCAGCCGCCTGTTTCATAGAGCGGCTTGCCGGTCGGAAATTCAAGACGATTGCGCCCGCCAAAATCGCGGACAACAGCGATGGTGTTCCCGTCGGCCGACCAGTCGGCCCATTGCACTTGCTCCAGGACTTCACGTGGTGCTCCACCGACCAAGGGTGCGCGAGCCAAAGTTCCCATGCTCACCCATGTTCCGAGGGCCTTGCTGTTCAGCAGAACCGCCATTTCCGAAGCCGACGACACCGACAGCAGTTGCGTTCGCGGCAGGCCCATGGATCGGGCTTCGGGTGCTTCCGGGCGCGCCGTAAAAACATCAATGGGACCACCCTGCCACGCGGCGCTGTAAAGGATGGTTTGTCCATCAGGCGCGAAGCGAGCGGAACGAATGCTGCCCCGACGGAACGTGAGCTGACGATAAAGCGGCGGTTCCACCCTCGAAGTCGAAAAGAAAAACTTCCCAACCAGAAGGCCAACGCCCAGCGCGATCAATGAACACAGTGCTGCAATCAGCGCATATCGAGTAGTTTTGCGAGGCGTGGCGGTAATCGGTTGTACCGCAGAAGTGGATGTCTCCACCCTTTCGGTAACGACGGACGTGCGCGAAGAATCGAGCGAGCGCTTCAATCGCTTGAGATCGGCGCGCATCTCGGCAGCGCTCTGGCAGCGAAGATCACGATCCTTCTCGAGTGATTTTCCGATGATCTCGTCAAGCTTGGGTGGAAGTTGACGATTGAGTTCGATGGGCGCTACTGGAATGCGGTTGAGAATCGCCTCGGTGATCACCGCCGAGGTTTCGCCGCGGAAGGGAAGGAGCGCGGTCGCCATTTCGTAGAGCACGACGCCGAACGAAAACAGATCAGTGCGAGCGTCCAGTTCCTTGCCACGCAGCTGCTCTGGCGACATGTAGGAGACCGTGCCCACTGCGGTCCCGGGGTTAGTCAGGTCCAGACTGCTGACATCAGCTCTAGTTTGAGAATCGCCGCTGACTGAGTGTGCCTGAGTCTTCTTTGCCAGCCCGAAGTCGAGCATCTTGGCATGGCCGCGGTCGGTTACAAAAATATTGGCGGGCTTGATGTCGCGGTGCACGATGCCCCGGCTGTGCGCAGCGTCGAGCGCATCGGCAACCTCGATGCCAATGGACAGCAACCTGTCCATCTCGAGCGGACCTGACTGAATGACGTGCTTGAGCGTCTTGCCGCTCAGGCACTCCATCACGATGAACAAGAGTCCTTCGTGCTGGCCGATTTCATGGATCGTGCAGATGTTGGGATGATTCAGAGCAGAGGCAGCCCGAGCCTCGCGGCGAAAGCGCTCGACGGTCTGCGCGTCGCCAGAGAGTTCGTCGGGCAGGAATTTGAGAGCGACGTGACGGCCCAGGGTGAGGTCTTCGGCCTTGTAAACGACGCCCATTCCGCCACCGCCCAATCTCTCCAGAATCCGGTAGTGGGAAATGGTTTGTCCGATCATAGCCCTCGACGGCACCCGTGAAGTCGAGACATCTTAGGGACAACGTACGGTGTCGTCAACCCACCTTTGGGCCATAGGGAGAGCGATTGATGCAGAGGAGAGCCCACGGTCTAGAGCCAACGTCTCGAAACCCGGGGGCACGGGACATCGCTTGCGCGTGAAAGGATTTCCGCCGTAAAGGGGGCAATCTCCGCACCAGCAGTCTGGCGTTTCTTCTCAATGCTGCAACCAGAGCATTACTCCTGCCCACCCGAACCTCAATGCGAGGAAGGCAAGGATTCCAAGCGCGACTCTCTTTTTCTGCCTAACTAGCGAAAACGAAACGGCGAAGACTGCTAATCCAACCATAAATCGTCCCTTGGCTCCGCAGTAATGAAAGAGCCAAAGACACCGCAAAACAGTAGAGAGCACTAAATTCCGCTAACACGCCGAAA
>Ga0075425_100005699_pt1 | contig 12975 bp, 11 predicted proteins | sample SoiMethybrSBSTD4_FD_75300 | JGI IMG/M metagenome (GOLD analysis project Ga0075425, IMG submission 75300) | Bulk soil microbial communities from a Populus tree surrounding site in Tennessee, USA - Soil MetaG P. TD hybrid SBSTD4 | ecosystem: Environmental > Terrestrial > Soil > Tree plantation...
GGACATTCCTTCCGTCCTCGAAACCTTACAAAAATATCGTTCCAGCTGCTGGCTGTCAATTGCCTGATTTCACAGGTTTTCCACATGAGACCCGGTCGTACGTCCTTGGTCGTACGTCCTTGGCAATTTCGATTTGGCCAACGACCAACGACGAACGACGAAAGACCGACGACGCCTTTGCGCACAGCAGAACGCATCTTCCCTCTCGCTTCCAGCGCCGAAACCCGTTTTCAATTGAAAAGGGGTGGAAAAACTCACAATTTCGGCACGAGCCGAGACGGAAGATGATCGGTTAAGAAAAGATCGTATGGAGGTTCTTGCGAAACCGCGTAAACCCTTCGAGGAGCGCTGTCCCCGAATCTTAAGCCCCGTGGCCGAGGCCAATTCCAGCCGTTTCTTACATTTGCTGGTGTACTACTTTTGATGCCGGGCACGATACGAGAGATTCAAAAACCCGGCTTGCCACACTTGCTCTCGACGGTTCGTCTTTTATATCACTACGCCGGACGGAGTGCAAGGGGTCAAAGCGGTTGATATTTTGAGTCTCGCTGGTCGAAAGCTGGACAGGTGAGGGCACCTGTCCCCTACATGGTTCGTGGTGGTTCCCCAAAGTCAAAATCCTCGGAGATTGGATGATGGTGCTATCCGGAAATGGGAGACGCGGGTTTCGAGGTGACGCCGTTGGCTTGCTCGTGGGCGTGGTAGCTGGAACGGACCAGTGGGCCGGACTCTACGTGGCGGAATCCGAGGCGAAGCGCTTCTTCTTTCAAATATTGAAATTCCTCGGGCGTGTAGAAACGCGCGATGGGCAGATGGTCGCGCGAGGGACGGAGATACTGTCCGACGGTGAGAATGTCGACGCGGCGCTCGGCGAGGTCGCGGAAGACATCGACCAACTCGGTCATGGTTTCACCCAGGCCAACCATCAGGCCGGACTTGGTAACAATCCCGGGCGAGAATTTTTTGGCGTTATCGAGCAGTCGCAGCGTGCGCTCATAGCGCGCTCCGGAGCGGACGACACGATAGAGCCGCGGCACGGATTCGGTGTTGTGATTGAGAACGTCGGGGCGGGCGTCGACAACGATTTGCAAAGCTTCATCGAGCCCCTGGAAATCAGGGATTAGGACTTCTACGCGGCAATCCGGCGCGACGCGGCGAACTTCGCGAATGGTCTCGGCGAAAATTCTGGCGCCGCCGAGGTTGTCATCATCGCGATTCACGCTGGTGATGACCGCGTGCTTCAGGCCCAAAGTTGCGACGGCTTCGGCGACGCGGCGTGGTTCGTCCAAGTCGAGCGGTTGCGGACGTCCTTTGGGGACGGCGCAGAATCCGCAGCGGCGGGTACAAATGTCGCCCAGCAACATAAATGTCGCAGTACGATGGTTCCAGCACTCGCCAATGTTGGGGCACTGCGCCGACTCGCAGACGGTATGCAGGCCGAGTCCGCGGGCCAGTTTTTTTAGATTGTGGAAGTTCTCGCCGACCGGCGCTTTGGCGCGCAGCCATGAGGGCTTGGGCTGGCGGATGGGTGGACCCAGCTCGATTTGCACCAACCGTGATGCGCTGCCCATGTGGATCTATTTTACAGGCGCACAGGCACGCACGGCCAACCAAGCGGGTTATTATATTCAAATGCAACCATGGGCCGAGGCAGCGCTCGGGCCCCGGTTGCGGTTGTTCCATGACCCTCTCGCTTCGTGCTTTAGCCTGGACGGCCTTTGCAGTCGCGGTCGCTTTGCTGCTCGGCAGCAGCGCTCTGCTGTTTCGCGCCACCCATCGACTGTTGGCCAGTGAGGCGCTGGTCGGCCATACCCGCGAAGTGCAGGCTGCGCTCGAAGATCTCAGCGGGGAGATCTTTCAGGCCAGCAACTCCGCTAAAGCATTCATTCTTACCGGAGACGATGCGCTGTTGAGCGATTATCACTCTGCCCTGCAGAGCATTCCGAAGGATATCAAACAGCTTGGGATGTTGACTTCAGATAACCCGAGCCGCAAGGGGCAGATGGAATCACTAGAGGTCGATATCCAAAGTGAGCTCGACCTCATCGCAGATTCAATTCAGGCGCACCAGAAAGGCATATCCACCATCGATGCCGACGCTAAGATCACCCGCGAGACCGCAGAGTTGCACGACCGGGTGGAACAAACGCTGAAACGCCTGGTTGCAGAAGAGGACAAGCTGCTCGCGGAACGGCAGGAAGCTTCAACCGCGAATTATCACCGAACACTGCGCATGATCGCGGCTTCGTTTGTGATTGCGCTGGTGCTGCTTGGCACAGAGATGATTCTGCTGCATTACTCAGTCACGCAGTATCAGCGGACGGAAAGTGCAGCCCGGGAGACGCGGGAGATCGTGAACGCGTTCTTCTCATCTTCAACGGTGGGGTTTGGCATCCTCGATTCGCAGTTGCGTTACACGCGGGTAAATGATGTTCTGCCGCGCATGGCGGGATTAAAGCCCAAGGACCTTCTGGGAAAGACAGTGCCGGAAATATTTGGGCCGCGGGGCGCACGCACAGAAGCGGTATTGCGCAACGTACTGCGGAGCGGATCTCCGTTGCTGGACCGCGAAGTGACGACCGAGCTGCCCACTAAACCTGGGCAGGTGCGGCATTGGCTGGTGAACTACTTTCCGATCCCCGGCGATGAGGGCGGCTTTACCCAGGTGGGAGTTATTGCGGTAGATGTCACGGCGCGACGCAATGCCGAAGAAGCGCTGCGAAAATTGAGCGGACGGCTGTTGGGAATTCAGGACCAGGAGCGGCGTCGGATTGCGCGGGAGTTGCACGACAGTCTCGGTCAATATCTTGCAGGCCTGAAGATTGCCATTGAAATGTTGACTAAAGCCCCGAGCGCTGAACAGAGCAAGCCGCTGTTGAACGAGTGCAGCGACATTCTGGAGAAGGCCATATCAGAGACGCGAACGCTCTCGCACTTGCTGCACCCGCCGTTGCTCGATGAAGCCGGATTCGCATCGGCTGCGAGCTGGTTTGTAACCGGGTTTTCGCAACGCAGCGGGATTCCGGTTTCATTGGAACTTCCGGACGATATCCCCCGGCTCTCAGAAGCGGTGGAGATCGCACTTTTCCGGATATTGCAGGAAAGCTTGACCAACGTTCATAGGCATTCCCAGACCCAGTCTGCAGAGATAAAAGTGGAAACCGATGCCGAAGTGATCAGTATTGAAGTTTGCGATCATGGGAAAGGCATGCCGGAGCACGTCCTGGAGCAGATTCGTGGAGACGGAACTAAGTTGGGTGTAGGACTGGCTGGAATGCGCGAGCGCATACATGAATTGGGCGGGAACTTTGAAGTCAAATCGGACGAGAACGGCACGATTGTACGCGCCACTGTGCCTTTGAGCGTGCGGGAAGAGCCGCAGCGGGCGCGCGCCGGCGTCGAGAGCCGCGCCTAATTTTCATCAGGTACAAAACGCAAACCCCGAGCCATTAGGCCCGGGGTCTAGCGTTACACGGGTTTTTTCTAGCTTACCTTGCGCTGTTGGGTGTGCTGGTAGTCATTCTCCTCGTCTAAGGTGCGGTTCCAATCTTCCACCTGGCGCTGTGCTTCGTCCTTTTGTATTCCGTATCTTTCCTGGATCTTGCCCACCAGTTGGTCCTTCTGGCCTTTGATCATTTCGAGATCGTCATCGGTCAATTTCCCCCAGCGGGTTCGAACTGAGCCTTTCATCTGCTTCCACTTGCCTTCCACTTGGTCCCAATTCATGAGTTCCTCCTTAATAATTTCCGTACATCCTGAAGCTAGCGGCAGAACGACATTGGCCGCAATACGGTTCAGACCCGATCTAGTAAGGAAAATCGAACTAGAGCGAGGATCTCTGTCGTGCTAGTACGAAGGTCGGACAGTTGGGAATGTTTGAAAATTACAAAAGGTTGGTTGCAGCTGAGGGTAGCTCAATTTGAAACATGGCGAACACCAGGCAATCGCCGTCATCTCAGCTTTCCAGAAAAGAATCCACCCATTCTTTAACCCGTGTCCTGCGATTATCGCGTGTATCAAAGCGGACGCCGAAAAGCCGCTGGGCAGGTTTGCACCAGGTAACACTTCCACGAATCCAGATTCGCGGGAGAGTCAGCAGCGCGAAAGAAACTTCCACCGGCAAACCCGAGGTGACGTCCTCGGCGCTCTTCAGCGACATTCCACCGCTGCTCAACTCCATGCTGCTGGCGTTGAAATGTTTTTGCCCGGCCACGATGGAAACTTCTGTGATCACGGGAATTCGCACGTAGCGACGAAATTCATGCAACACCAGCATCTGTGTGGCCTTGACCAGCTTCAGGGCAGCGGGACGTTCGAGGGGTTCGTGGAAAATGGCATTAAAGCCGAATTTGGAAAGCTTCATTACATCTTTGAGAGAACCACCAAGGCCGTAAATCACCATGCGGCTGTTGGAGCGCGAACAGCGCGCCGATTCAAGCAAGGGTTCGCATTGTGAGCCGACACGCACCACGCAAGCTTCGAATTTCTCCTTGGCCAGACGATTGGCGTGGTCCACCGTGATCGGCACAGCGTCGATGCCAAACTGGCGGAAGCATTCGGAAAGCACGGATCGGGATGATTCCTGAAGATCGACTAACGCGGCCCGGGCTGAAAATTTTCTGGAGGAGGACAAAGGAGCGAAAGAATATCCCAAGGCAGTCTCCCTTTAATGGATTGCCAGCACCCAAGTCCGACGTGGGCCAATTTCCTGCAACTCAGGTAAAAGGCCTCTCCGCCAAACAGGGCAAGAACCGAACAACACCGCCAAATACCCATTCTGGCGCGGGATTCCGGCCACAGCAACTGCGAATTAGGACAATGCTCGGTACAAAGGTGTTATTACCACGGGTGACCGGAAGCACGTTTTGACCCGCTAAACAGGCTTTGTCCGTCAGGGTGTAGTGGGCCGCGACCTAGAAAAGGGAGGCGCGGCGTTAGCGGAGAGCTTGATCGAGGTCGGCAAGAATATCCTCCACGTCTTCTATTCCGACCGAAATACGGACCATGCCGTCAGTTATCCCAATCGCACGCCTGCCCTCTTCGCCCAAGGCCGCATGGGTCATGGTCGCGGGATGAGAGATCAACGTTTCCACTCCACCAAGGGATTCGCCGAGGGTGCACACGCGGACTCGTTTCAGGAGATCTGCGGCATTGGCCAGAGATCCGGTTTCGAATGTGATCATGGAGCCGAAGCCGGTCATTTGTTTCTTTGCCAGCTCGTGCTGAGGATGATCTTCTAACCCGGGGTAGAAAACCTCTTTTACTTTTTTGTGTGCGGCGAGAAACTCGGCCACTCTGCGTCCATTGCCGTCGTGCTGCAACATGCGGACGGCGAGCGTCTTCACACCGCGTAGAACCAGCCAGCACTCGAACGGAGAAAGAATTGCCCCGGCAGCCTTCTGCACAAAACCAAGCTGCTCGGCCTGGTCTTTCCTAGTACAGACCACCACCCCGCCTAGGCCGTCGCTGTGACCGTTAAGAAATTTCGTGGTGGAATGGACGACCATATCCGCGCCGAGCGCGATCGGCTGCTGAAAATATGGGGACATAAAAGTGTTATCGACCACCAGTTCGACTTTTTTGCTGCGGCAGATTTTGGCAATGGCGGCTATGTCGCTCAGAGCCATCAGCGGATTGGTGGGAGTTTCGACGTAGACCATGCGCGTTTTTTTGCGAATGGCACGTTCGACATTTTTCGCGTCAGAGGTGTCGACGTAAGTGAATTCAAAGCCATAGCCGGAGAGGACCTGATCGAACAAGCGTGGAACGCCGCCGTAGAGATTGTGGCCGGAGACAACGTGGTCTCCGGATTTGAACATGGCGCACATGGCGTTGATGGCCGCCATTCCGCTGGCAAAAACGCGAGAGGCGACTCCGCCCTCGAGCGAAGCGAGATTTTGCTCAAGACGATCGCGCGTGGGATTGGAGACGCGGGCGTATTCGTATCCTTGCCGAGGCTTTCCGAGTTCGTCCTGAACGTAGGTGGAAGTCGCGTAGATCGGAACGGAAACAGCGCCGGTGGCGGGATCGGGCTCCTGGCCGTCGTGGATAGCGCGAGTGGAAAAACCGGGAACCCGTCGTTGGCCGTTGGTCGTTGGTCGTTGGCCGGAAACAAGTTGTTGGTCGTCGGTCGTCGGTCGTCGGCTAAGTGTTTTTTTCATACAAAAATCATTGCTGATCGGTGAGTCTCAAGAGGCCACTGGTGGTTGCCAAAAGCCAACGACGAACGACCAACGGCGTTCTTCGTTCTTCAAATTCCGCCTTCGAAAATTTTCTTCGACAAATATCGTTCTGCGGAATCGGGAATTATGGTGACCACGCGCTTCCCTGCTCCTAGTCTTCGAGCCACCTGCAAAGCTGCGAACACACTCGCGCCCCCGCTTGATCCGGACAGCACGCCTTCCTTCGCGGCCAGTTCTTTTACCGTGTCGAATGCATCCTTGTCGCTGACCATGAGAATTTCATCGCAAACCGAACGATCGAAATTCCCAGGAATGAAGCTTGCGCCAATACCTTCAACCTTATGCTTACCCGGTGGCCCTCCGCCCAAAATCGACCCCTGGGTCTCGACTGCGATTGCCAGCACGCGCGGCAACTTCTTCTTTAAGAAACGAGCCAGGCCGGTGAAGGTGCCGGCCGTGCCCGAGCCGATCACGACTGCGTCAATCTTGCCTTCCATCTGGTCGTAAATTTCTTCGGCCGTCGTGTGGTAGTGATACTCAGGATTAGCGGGATTATCAAATTGCCCGGCCACAAAAGAGCCAGGAGTTTTTGATGCGTAGGCCTGCGCCCGCTTGATCGCGCCCAGCATGCCCTCGTCGTCGGGAGTACGGGTGACCTCTGCGCCCAGCGCTCTCATGATGATGACTTTCTCTTCAGAAAAACGCTCGGGCACAAACAGCGCAACTTTGTAGCCGCGATTGACGCCGATGAGCGCCAGCCCAATTCCGGTGTTTCCCGCGGTGGCTTCGACGATCACGCCTCCCGCTCGCAGCGCACCATCACGCTCGGCCCGCTGGATAATCCCTATGGCGGCGCGGTCCTTCACACTACCGCCTGGATTCAAGTATTCAAGTTTTGCGAAAACCTCCGCCGCTTCCGATGGGACGATGCTCCCCAGCCGGAGCATCGGGGTCTCGCCAACCAACTCGGTGATATTTTCGGCCACTCGAAGGCGGGCGTTGGAAGAAATGGGCACCCTTCAGGGTACGGAAGCTGTGAGCAGAGGTCAATGCGGTAACGACCTGGGTGATCCTTTGTATCCTTCATGGTTAGAAAGAGCAATCAACCACGAAGGACACGAAGGCACACGAAGGAAATCGGCCTTCAGCGCATCACTGACTCTTGCCCGGGGTAGTAGCCGCTGCGCGTGCGGACGGTCAATTTCTTATATGCCCGGGCGTGGGCATCCACGTGAATCGTCCTATACCCTTGAACGGCTTTGGGGGTGCTCGGAGCGTAGGTGATGGTGTACTGATTACGAATGTCGTGAGCAACGGTGCGGCTGATCTGATCTACTTCGTCGAGTGTGGGCGGGAAAAATGCAATCCCACCGGTGCGATCGGCGAGGGTTTCAAGCGCACGCCTGGCGCGACGCACTTTTTCATCACCGAGCAGCCCGATGGTGTAAACCACGGGACCGTTTTCCTGGGCCAACTTCTGCACTGCCTGTTCGAGCGACGATTGACTGGCATCGTCTTCCCCATCGGTGACCACGAACAGAACTTTTCTTTGTAGTTGCGATTTCTGCAGGTAATCCGCGGACGCGATGATTGCGTCGAAGAGCGCAGTGCCACCACGTGTTTCCACGTGCTCAAGCGCGCCCTGGAGCTTTTTAATATCGGAAGTGAAGTCCTGGTCGAGGTAATACTCATCGTTGAAATTAACCACGAATACCTGATCCTCGGGATTGCTGGAGCGGACTAAATTGACTGCTGCTTTGTTGACCTGATCGCGTTTCTCCCGCATGGAACCGGAGTTGTCGATCACGATGCCCATGGCTACGGGATAATCCTGCTGGCGGAAGGAACGAATCTGCTGCGGTTTGTCGTTCTCGTAGACGGTGAAATCAGGTTTCCCGAGGTTCATCACCAGATGATTTCTGTCGTCGACGACGGTCGCGTGCAAAACGACTTCCTTGGCTTCGGCCTTGAAGACGAAGATTCCGTTGTCGGTCGCGTCGGGTGAGGTCCCCTGGCCTTGTCCTGGAGTTGACGCGCCTGGCGCGCCGTTCTGTGCCGGTGCTTGGTTAGCCGGAGCTGAGGACGAGGAACCAGTCGGGGCTTGAGTCGTCGCGGGTGCCGACGGTTGGGACTGAGGCTGGGTAGAAGGCTGTCCCTGAGTTCCGTTCCCGGCTGGCTGCTGAACAGTAGTTGGGGCAGTGGTGTTGCCCTGTGCTGGCGCCGGAGCCGCTTGAGAGAACATGCTCTCCGTGAAAAACAGCAAGGCGGTCAGAAAGAGGCCAGCAACTACTCTGGAAGAGAATCTATTGCGAGGATGCATAATACCCAGTTTTGGCATAAACATGGAGCGGCGGCAGTCCTTTAGGCGGTAGAAGCTTGACCTTTATCTTATGCCATTTGCCGTCGTGCCCTGGGTTCTTTGGACGGTATCCGAGTACATATTGGTTGCGTAGCTCGATTCCAATTTTTGTAGCTACGTCGGCCAAGTCATTGGGGTTGTCTATGGTAAAAGCCCGGCCTCCGCTCAATTCCGAAATATCCCCCAACATCTGAGGCCCCAGCCGCTCTTCTTCAGTCTGGAAATAATGGTCGTAAATTCCGATGGAATAGACCATCACATCAGCTTCCTTCACCAAAGACTTGATCTCGCCCTCGGTGTAGCGGCTGTGATTATCGCCACCATCGGAGATGATCAGCAGCGACTTCTTGGGGTACTTGGCCTGGCGCATCTTGCTGATTCCGAGATAAATGGCGTCCAGCAGTGCGGTACGGCCTTTGGGGACGGTGTAGACCAGCTTTCCCTGCAAGTCGTCGATGGACTGGGTAAAGTCGGAAACTTCCTCGGGTTTGTCAGCGAAGGTGATGAGGAAGAACTCGTCCTGAGGATTGGCAGTCTTGAAGAACTCGATCACAGCCTCACGCGCGCGCTCGATCTTGCTGCTCATGCTGCCGCTCATATCAAAGATCACGCCCAGAGAAATGGGAGCGTCCTCAGCGGAGAAATGGCGGACGTCCTGGAGGTCTTTGCCTTCGTAAACTGCGAAATTTTCCTTATCGAGCCCGGTGACAAGGCGGTTCAGTGGATCGGTAACCGTTACCGGCACCAGAACCAGATCAACTTTTGACCGGAGAGTCGCAGCATGCGTCTGTATTGTTCCCGCGAGAACGGTCTGTTCGGTGATTTTCTCTGGACTGCTGGTATCCAGGCGCGGGGCAACATGAACATCATCGACGTCGGCTGCTTGAGCGAAGGCGTGCCCGGGAATCAAGAAGACGGAGCCGGCAAGAAACGAAATCAGGCAGGCAATAATTCGGAACGAGACCGAAGCCGACCGGAGCGGATTTGTAATCCTCTTGCCAATTGCTATCTCCGGTTGAGAGAAGCCGCCGCGCTGGTCCTGGCGCGTCATAAGATCCACGAATTGACTGCAGATGTTAGCACAGCTCGCGAGTAGGGATGTTAAATCTTTGTAACGCTTTTTCGCGATCGGTGCCACAATGGGCTCCTACTTAACAGTTCTTGGATTCACGCCTTGTGCAAAAGTTTGCTCAAGGCAGGCAGACCAGTGCTCACACCTGCTCTGGATGTGGGTTGAGCTTGCACGGTTATGTGTGACGGCCTTGGTACAATCGCTGGATACTTTTTCCCATGGCCCATATCTCACCATTTCGCGCGCTTCGCTATGATCCCGCTCGGGTTGCGGTCTCTGAGGTTGCAACCCAGCCTTACGACAAAATTACTCCCGAAATGCGGGACGGTTACTACGCCACCAGCCCATACAATCTTGTCCGTATTATTTTGGGCAAGCGGAATGCCAATGACGGCCCGGCCGACAATCCCTACACCCGAGCTGCTGCTTTCTTTCGGGATTGGCGGGCAGGAGGCGTGTTTCAGCAAGACCCCAAGCCTTCCGTTTACCGCTACACCCAGCGATTCACCGTGCCGGGTACGAAGTCGGAGGCGGAACGAAAAGGCTTCATAGCGCTCGGCAAGGTCGAGGACTATTCCGCGGGAGTTGTTTTCCGGCATGAACAGACTCTCGCGAAACCCAAGGCCGACCGCCTGGACCTGCTCCGGGCGACTCGCGCCCATTTCGGCCAGATTTTTATGCTCTACTCCGACCCATCCGCAGAAATCGAAACCGCACTGGCTTCATCCGAAGCTCCGGTCATCGAACTGAAGGACGAATATGGCGTGCTGCATCAGGTCTGGAAGATCTCGGAGCCTGGCGTTGTTGATGTTGTCGGCGCGAAAATGCGTGATAAGAAGTTGATCATTGCAGACGGTCATCACCGGTACGAAACTGCGCTGAACTATCGCAACGAACGTCGCGCCGCAGCAGCCGCAACCGGTGCGTCGCACGGAGATGCGGCCCCGTCGAGATCATCCTCTCTCTCGCAAGAACTGCCTTCATACGAATTCGCCATGATGACGTTCGTCAATATGGACAGTCCTGGCCTGCTGGTTCTCCCCACTCACCGTGTGGTGCACGGCTTAGCTTCTTTCTCTATGGAGTCATTCGGCCAGGGCGCATGTGGGTTCTTCAGCGTGGGAGAGGTGGATCGGTCTATTGATTCGATTCGTGCCAAGGCAATTCTCAAAGAGGCAGGGCAGACTGGCAACGCTATTTTGGCAGTTGGAGCAGACCGCGTATTTCTGCTAAGCCGCTCGAAAGCTCCGGCCTCAGCCTTTGGTGGGCTCTCGCTTCGCCAGCAAGGACTTGACGTTGTGCAGTTGCACAAGTGTCTGCTGGAAGGCGTGCTCGGCCTCTCTGAAGAATCAATCCGCGACCAGCAGAACCTTACTTACATTCGCGACGCGGATGAGGCGATGACCATGGTCCGGGCGGGAAAAGCCAATGTCGCGTTTTTGATGAATCCAGCGCGCGTGCAGCAGGTGCGAGACATCGCGTTTGCCGGAGAAGTGCTGCCGCAGAAATCTACGGATTTCTATCCCAAGCTGTTGAGCGGCTTAACCGTCTATGCGCTGGAATAAAGCTCAGCGACTGCGAGCTGGGTACCTGGTGTTGCTGGGCGCAGTCGCAGTCGGCCAGATAACGCCTCAGCCGGCGGTTCCGACGCCCCAGGCGCCTCAGAACGCTACTCCGGTTCCAACCCATGCTCCAGCATTGCTGATCATGATTGACCCTGCCCACGGGGGCACGGACTCCGGCGCAGCCTTGAATGCGGCCTTCCCTGAAAAGGATGTGACTCTGGTGCTGGCGCGCCGACTTCGGCGGGAATTGCTCATCCGCGGTATTCAGTCGCAACTGATGCGCGATGCTGACTTAATGCTTTCTAGCGACCAGCGGGCAAGTCAAGTCAATGCTCTGCAGCCATTCTTTTACCTTGTAATTCACGCAACTTCGCAAGGCAGCGGCCTGCGGCTGTTCACGGCAATGCTTCCGCTTGGAGAAGACAACCGCGGCTCGTTCGTGGATTGGCCGACAGCTCAAGCCGCGTCCCTCGCCCGAAGCCGCCTGGTTCAGGAGCAGATCACCGGGTCGATCCATAGCACCGGGTTCCCAGTGCGGGGCTTTACTGCGCCGTTGCGACCGCTGAACAACGTAATCGTACCTGCGATGGCGGTGGAAGTTGCGCCCACGACCGGCGACATCTCACAGCTGGCGTCGTCGGATTACCAGCAGATGGTCTGCGCTGTGCTGGCCAACGGTATTGCTTCCGCCATGCCTTTGCTCACCAGGGCAGGACGTGGGCAATGATCCCGCGCACACTAGTGGTTACGACCGCACTGCTGTTCGCTGTGGCCATAGGCATGGGCATTTATGTTGCCCAATTGCGGCGTCGCGCGGACATAGCCTCGCCTCGAACTCTTCAAGCTGAGCACGTCAGGCCTCCGGCCGCGGGCCCGGCTGAAAACGTGACGGTGTGGGTGGCCCACGATGACGATGGCAGGTTGCACGCGCAATCCTTGACCGTCCCGCTGTCATCAGAACGGCAGCCACGAGCGGACGATCTATTGCGCGCGCTCCTGAATATTTATCAATCGAAGGATTCTGCACACCGGCTGGGCGCAGGCGCGGAAATCCGCGAAGTCTATCTCGTAGATCCGGGCCTGGCGGTCATCGACCTGAACGCTGCCTTCGCCGATGGGCAGATCTCAGGCATACTGGCGGAAGAGCTCACCCTGGTTTCAATCGTTCAGACGCTCTCTAACAACATTCCTGGGATCACCCGGGTGAAATTTCTGGTGGACGGGAAAGAGCGCGACACTCTAGCCGGCCACGCCGACCTTTCCGGGTTCTATGCGGTGTCATCAATCAGCACGCTGGCCAAGCAGCTCTCGGAAGAATAAACACGTTGATGCGAATTCTTTTGATCGGGGGAAGCGGATTCAGTGACAAGGCGTCAATACTTTCGCGGGATGAAATGCCCTCTTCATGTGCTCTTCTGCGTATGACTTGTTGGAAGTGCTTATTGTCGCGAGCGCTTTCGCAGCCGCGTCTATAACGTCGCTGCGTTCGGCTAGTGAGCAGTAGTTCCCTCCGATTGTGGCCAATAGCCAGAGCAGTTGTATTTTCTCGGCATCACCTTTTTCCGATGAAAGGCGGCGTTCGAGGGCTGGAAGCACCGTTCTCCAATTTGGGGCAACGTAGAATGAAAAGTTGTCCCCTGGCTCGCCCTGTTGCGCCGCAAGGCGAAGATCTAGTTGTTTCTGTGGGTCCATGCTTGCAAATGCTTCAAGACGCTCCTGCCTCGTCATGCCTCTTAGCGTTCTAATCTCTTTCCCCTTTGGATCGCAGCCGAGAAAGTAGGCGAGAATCGCGAGCAG
>Ga0075425_100005700_pt1 | contig 12974 bp, 14 predicted proteins | sample SoiMethybrSBSTD4_FD_75300 | JGI IMG/M metagenome (GOLD analysis project Ga0075425, IMG submission 75300) | Bulk soil microbial communities from a Populus tree surrounding site in Tennessee, USA - Soil MetaG P. TD hybrid SBSTD4 | ecosystem: Environmental > Terrestrial > Soil > Tree plantation...
AAAGCGATTGCGGTGCTCGCGCTCCCGCGGGACGCCTTCACCGGCGAACGGCTGCCCGATTTCGTCCGTCGCTTCGAGGCGCGTACGGGTCGCGATGCGGCGCTCAGCGACGCCGAGCTCTCCGGCACAGTACGTTACGACGTCAGCAATGCATAACGTCTGTCCGAATGCCACAGCCTGTCCCTCCCCCTCCTTTTGACGAGCTTCCGGAGCTGATGCTGTCGCTTCGCCGCATCGGCTCGCGTCGGAGCCAGCCTAACGAGCTGCCGGAGATGCCGGAGGAGCAGGAGCGCTATTTCGCGCCACTGCTCGACGCGCGCCGTGCGGCCGCGAAGGCCGTTACGCGCGCGCAGATCGTGGCCGCATTTGACGGGCGACGTCTCACCGCGCACATCGACGCGACGGTGCGTGCGCTCGCCGCCGAGCGATCAGGTGCGCGCGCGCCCGCACGGCGTGCATTCGAGGCGGAGTTGTTCGAGATCGTCGAGCCGCTGCGCGATGCCATACAGGAGTTGCGGCAGCTTGCCGAGAAGCCGATGAGCGCCGAAGGATCTGCGGAGCAATACGCGCAATGGTCGCTCTGGCTGGAGCAGTTGAGAGTGGTGTTTCGCGTCGCCGATGCCAGTTGGCCAAGATTGCAGACAGCGCTCGCCTCGTCCAAGGCAGGCACCGACCCTCCGCGTCGTGGCCGGTTCTCGAGCGGAGGTAAAGGCCAGTGATTCTTGGCATCGGCGTGGACATCGTCGAGATCGACCGCATGCAGGCTATGCTCGAGACGAGTGGGGAGCGATTGATCACGCGCATCTTCACGGAAGGAGAGGCGCGGTACGCGCTCGCTCGCGCCGAGCCGGCGCTTCACTTCGCGGCGAGGGCAGCAGCGAAGGAGGCCACGTACAAGGCGCTCTCGGGCAACCACCTGGCGCGCGCGGTGGGGTGGAAGGAGATAGAGGTCTGCCTACGTACTGACGGCGCACCCTATCTCGTTCTCCACGGACGGGCGCAAGAGCGCGCCGACGAGCTGGGGGTGAGCCGCGCGCTCATCTCGCTCACCCACAGCAAGGCCGCGGCGGTCGCGGTTGTCGTACTCGAACGAGGGTCGTAAGTCTCACGGCCTACTTACAATCTGGTAATCCCGATACATTCTATCGGCAATGACTCCTGCTGCCGTCCTGATCCGTCGGACCCGGCTCTTCGCCGTCTTGTCGCTCCTTTGTGTTGGCTCCGTGGCGGGGGCGCAGGAGCATCCGGTCCAGCGCGTGTCGAACATCGTGACCGTTGCGCTCGAGGAATATGCAAAAGGCATCGACGAGCGTGGCCACACGATCTCGGCGCAGGAGTACCAGGAGGCGGTCGATTTCCTGAGCGACGCGCGCCGAACCGCCGATCGACTACCCGGAGTCAGGGGCGACACGGCGCGGGCGCTGCTCGACTCGATCATTGCCGCGGTCAACGCCAAGCGCCCGCCGAGCGAACTGGCCCTGCTGAATCGCCGCTTCGGCGCCGCGTTAGGCAGCGAAGCCGCGCTCGAGCTTCCTAATAGCCCGATCGATCTTGCGAATGGCCGTGCGATCTATGAAAAGAGCTGCGCGTCCTGCCATGGAATGCGTGGTCTCGGCGATGGTCCCGCTGCAGTGGCGCTCAACCCCAAGCCGCCCGCGATCGGCAGCCAGCAGGATATGCACGATCGCAGTCCAGCACTGTTGTACCGAATCATGTCGGTCGGGGTTGCCGGCACACCGATGGCGGGATTCGCGTCGCAGCTGACGCCCAACCAGCGGTGGAACGTCGTCTCGTACTTGATGTCCCTCCACTCGAGTGGTGCTGAGGTCGCGGAAGGGGAGGGAATCTTCGCGCAGCGTTGCACGGCGTGTCACGGCGTGCTTGGAAACGGAGACGCGCCGCTGACGCGGTCGTTGAGCCGGCTACCGCCGGAGATCGGCTCATTTGCCTGGCAGGCAGAACGCTCCGATTCGCAGCTTATCAACGTGGTGCGTAATGGAGTGGCAGGCACGCCAATGCCGCCCGCGCGCGATCTCTCGCCGGCGCAGGTCCAGAGTGTCGTCGCGTATCTGCGGACGCTGCCGACGCATGAACGCGCCGGCGTGGTCGCAATCGCGACAGGTCGGGACAGTTCCAGCGACGCAGCGGCGGCGAACGCGCTCTCGCTGCTCGAGCAATCGCTCACCGCTGCGCGCGCCGGCCGATCGGGGGATGCGTCCGACCGCGCGTTCGACGCGTATCTCGCATTCGAGCCGATCGAGACTCCTGCCCGAGCGCGTGATCCGGGTGTGGTGTCGTCGATGGAAAGGCTCTTCGCGGACTTCAAGGCGGCGGTGCGGGCGAACGACATCCACGGCGCCGAGCGCGCGCGCGACGCGATCGAAGCGACGATGCCCAAGGTCGTCGGCCTCACGCAGAGAACTGGCAGCGCCTATGAAGCGTTCGTTCAGTCCTTGCTCATCATTTTGCGTGAGGGATTCGAGGCGATCCTCGTCATCGGCGCCGTCGTCGCGTTCCTTCTCAAGACGGGGCATCGCGAGCGGCTGAAGGAGATCTGGACCGGCGTCGCGTTGGGAGTCGTCGCGAGTGCCGTGACCGCCGTCGTGCTCAAGACGATCCTCGGCGCAATGCCAGCGAGCCGAGAGATCATCGAAGGCCTGACGCTCCTCGTCGCCGTCGCCGTGCTCTTCTCGGTGAGCTACTGGCTGATCTCGCGCGTCGAAGCAGCGAAGTGGCAGCAGTTCATTCGTGAGAAGGTGAACAACGCGCTCGAACACGGCGGCGGGAAGGCGCTCGCGTTCGTGGCATTCCTCGCCGTGTATCGCGAGGGCGCGGAGACGGCGCTGTTCTATCAGGCGCTCTTCGACGAAGGTCCCCACGTGGTTTTGCCAATATCGCTCGGGATCGTGCTCGGCTTCGCCGCGCTTGCGGTGATCTTCACGCTCTTCTATCGCTACGGCGTTCGCATTCCGCTTCGCAAGTTCTTCGGCGTCACGAGCGTGCTGCTTTATTACATGGCGTTCGTGTTCATGGGGAAGGGCGTCCGCGAACTGCAGGAAGGCAACGCGATGCCGATAACACTCATTCCGGGCTTTCCGCACATCGAAGCGCTAGGCTTGTACCCGACTTGGGAGACGGTGCTCGCGCAACTGTTGCTCTTGGCTCTGTTCGTGTTCGCGCTCGCGAAGACGTTCTGGCCCAAACGGTCCGTCGCCTTGCCGACGGTGTTGCCCGACGCAAAGCCGGCGGTGGATATCGCCGCCGAGCTCGCGGCACTGCGCGAGGACAACGAACGGCTGCGTGCGCGTCTTGCGGCGCTGGAAGACGCGGTCTCCCAAGAGACCGAGTAGCTACGTTCTCGCCACTTGCGGCGCGTAAATCCCCGGCTTCGACTCAGTCACGTCGCGTCTCCACCACATCCACGCAACCCCGCCAACCACGAATACGATCGCGACGAGCTGTGCTGTGCTCAGGCCGCCGGCGTAAAGGAAGCGGTCGTCCTTGGCGCGCAGGAACTCGACGAGAAAGCGCTCCGTTCCCGCTAGCACGCAATAAACGCCGAAGAGCCATCCTTCGGCGTGCTTGTGATCGCGCAGGCGCCAGAGAATGCCGAACATGATCAGCCCGAGTGCGACCTCGATAAGCTGCGTCGGATAGACGGCAACCACGGTGCTCGGATTCATTCCCGCTGGGAATTGCACGCCGAAGTCGTGGTGCATGTATCCCACCGTCGAAGGTGGCGCACCGTTCGGGAATTCCACAGAGAGGAATCCACCGGGCCACGGCTTGCCATAGTCGTCGCCGACGGCCCAACAACCCGTGCGTCCGACCGCGTAGGCCGCAGCCACCGCCGGCGCTCCGACGTCGAAGATTCGCAACATTGGAATCTTCTTCTTCCAGATCACGATCATCACGGCGAGCATTCCGCCGATCAAACCGCCCCAGAACACGAAGCCAGAGCGGGTGAAAATGGCATCCCAGTTCCCCAGCACGACGACGTAATAGAGCTTGGCACCGAGCAACCCGCCGATGACGGCGGCGAAGATCATGTCACTCACCGGCTCCGGATCGTAGCCGCGACGCGTGAGCTCTCTCTGGCCGATGATCTGTGCGACGACAAAGGCCATGAGGACCGCGACGCCGAACCCCGTAAAGGTCAGCGGCCCGACAGTGTACGAAAGCGGGTGGTGAACGATCGGATCAACGAGGGTCATATCTGAGCAAGCAGTCTAACACGCGTGAGGAAGAGGAGCGAGCGCATAGCGCGAGCGACTTCAAATAGAACCGTCGCGAGCGAAGCGAGCGAGCAGGCCCGGAAGGGCCAGCGACGCAAAAGCATTGAGATCGAGCGCCGAACGTTCACCGCGCTCGAGATGAAAGAGCCCGGCTCGCGCGATCATGGCGGCATTGTCCGTGGCAAGCCGACTGCTCGGAGCGAACACGCACGCGCCGAGCTCCGCACAGCGCTCGCGCATCGCGGCGATGAGCGTTCGGTTGCCCGCAACGCCGCCGCCAAGCACCACGCGTCGGCGCGCGAACTCCCGCACGGCACGCGCCGTCTTCTCGACGAGCGTCTCGATGAGTGCATCCTGAAACGCGCGCGCGATAGCAGCGCGCACCGACTCTGAGAGCGGCGCTGTGGCGGTCGTCTCGCGCACGGCATTCAACACGGCAGTTTTCAATCCGCTAAACGAGACATCGTAGTAATCGGCGTCGCCCGGCCGCTGGTCGCGGCGCAGCATCGGCCGCGCGAAGCGATAACGCTTGGTGACGTCGGCGTCGGTTCCGTCGCGTGCTTCGCGCTCGATCGCAGGGCCGCCCGGATAGGGAAGGCCGAGAAGCTTCGCGACCTTATCGAATGCCTCGCCCGCGGCATCATCGCGCGTTGCGCCGAGGAGCCGATAGCGTCCCCACGCCTCGACGTCGAGTAACAGTGTGTGACCACCGGAGACGAGCAATGCGGTGAACGGCGGCACCGCGTCGCGCTGTTCGAGCGCGGTCGCGAAGAGATGACCCTCCATGTGATGCACGCCGATCACCGGTACGTCGAGCGCGTATGCGAGCGCTTTCGCGAAGCTCACTCCAACGAGCAGCGCTCCGACGAGACCTGGGCCGTTCGTTACCGCGATTGCTTCGACACCACGGCGCGCCACGCCGGCGTCGTCGAGTGCTCGCTCGACCACTGGCACGAGGGCGGTGACATGAGCGCGCGATGCGATCTCAGGGACGACGCCGCCAAAGATCCGATGAACATCCTGCGATAGAATGACGAGCGACTGCATGGCGGAGTCGTCGCCTGTGCCGCTCAACACCGCCGCCGACGTCTCGTCGCAAGACGTCTCGATTCCAAGAACCCGCATCGTCGACCTAGTGCTTCGCTCCGCTCGCGGCGCTCGCCGTGGTCGGTGAAGAAGGGACGAGGTGCACCTTTACCTGGGAGGGCTTCACTCGCAGGCCGAGACGCGTCGTGTCGATATCCACGAGGTGTGGGAGAGAGTCTGTTGCCGGAATCGCCACGCGTACCGTCGTCACGTATTCGAGGCCGAGGACGCGCTGACGTGGACCGCTGACCTCGACCTGCTCCGGATCGAGTCGCACCGCGACTGGCGGGGACGGATGCAGCGTGTCGCTCACGACCTGCACGCTCGAGCGCACCGGCACGACGCGCGAGCTCGTCGACTCGAATCGAAGTGTCACGCTCCGCGGCTCGACGCCGCGCACGATCGCGTCGACGCCTGGTGGCAGCTCGACGTCCGATGTGGACAAATCGACGACAACCGTGTCCGGAGAGTTAGCCGCGATCTGTCGCTTGATGATAAGCGGATGCGCAAAGAGCTTGAGCAGCTCCTGCGGCGTGCCGACGACGAGCGCATGAATCGTCGGCGGCGGATCCTTGAGCACGAGCGAGCTGTCGAGCTGCGGCGCGAACTGCACCTCCACGAGATCCTGGTTTGGTTCCTTCGCCGTCACGATGAACCAGAGCACGATCGCGATGAGGAACGCCGTCCCTTTCAGCGCGAGTCGCTGCGTGAATGCCTCGAGGACGCGTCGCCGCCAGGTGATGATCAGTCGCTGGCTAGCACCGTTCTCTGTTTGCGAACTCGGCGGCCCCTGCATGATTGATTAGTCCGTCGCCCTTCCGCCTAACAACTCGTCGAAGAGCGCGCGATTCGAGGGAGAGTTCCAGTCGGCTGCCGAGATCCACTTCTTGCGAATGGTACCGCCGCGATCGATGACGAAGCTTTCGGGATACCCCGTGGTCTGGTACGCGCGCTCGATCTCGTGCGTTGCGTCGTGCAGAATCTCGAACGTGAGACCCAGGTTTTTTGCGTAGGCGCGAATCGAGTCTTCCGGCACCGCGTCGTCGATGCTCACGGCGACGATGTGCACGCCGCGCGGCCCGTACGTGCGATACAGCTCTTCCATGCTCGGCATCTCGACCTTGCACGGCTCACACCACGTCGCCCACACGTTGAGCAGCACGACTTTGCCATGGTAATCCGCGAGCGTACGCGTCGCACCGGTTGAAAGATCCTTCGCCTTGAACGAGGGCGCGTTCGATCCGACCGCGACCGGAAACAGGTCGTCTGCGAACAGCTTGACCCCGGCAAATAATCCAATGCCGAGGAGCGCCACGACGACGCCGACGATCGTCCATTGCTGTTTGACAGTCATCGTTTGACGCTCCACGCTCAACGCACCGTCACACGCTTACCGCGCACTGATCTCGCAGTGCACCAATCTCGCTTTGCGGATCCTTCGCCGAAAATATGGCATTTCCGGCCACGAAGGTGTCGGCGCCGGCTCGCCAACAACTTCCAATCGTGTCACGCGCGATGCCGCCATCAACCTCCAGAACGGCTCGGCTCCCCGCTTCGGCAAGCATCTGCCGCGCCCGGCGAATCTTGTCCAACGAGTGCGATATGAACTCCTGCCCGCCGAATCCAGGGTTCACCGTCATGATCAAAAGCAGGTCCAGATCACCCAGCACTTCAACGATACCCGTCAGAGGCGTCGAAGGGTTCAACGCCACGCCCGCACGGCAGCCGACCTCCCGAATACGGACGAGCTGCCGCTGTAGGTGTGGCGATACTTCGGCGTGAATCGTAATCCCCGTCGCGCCGGCGGCAGCGAAGTCGTCGAAATATCGCTCAGGCTGGACGATCATGAGGTGGCAGTCGAGTGGCAGTTCGGTAAGTCGCCGGACCGTCTCGATGACCTTTCCGCCGAAGGTGATGTTCGGGACGAACTGGCCATCCATGACGTCGATATGAATCAGGTCGGCGCCTCCCTCTTCGCACATTGCGATTTCGTCGGCGAGACGCGCGAAATCCGCCGAGAGAATGCTCGGTGCGATCCGCGGTCCCTGCGCGTGCAACGTCACGATGGCTCCTCTACGAACCTACGCTCAGCGTGATCTTCGATCCTGCCGGGACCTGGGCGCCCGCTGCCGGCGACTGGGACATCACCATCGCGCCGCCGTCGGGGTGACTCCCGTTAGGCGTCCTCACGTCACCGACGGCGAGGCCGAGTTGCTGGAGCAGCTGTCGCGCCGAAGCGAAGCTCCGGCCGACGACATCCGGCACTTGAACTGTCGTCGGCCCGGAGCTCAGCATCAACGCCACAGGACCGGGGATGGGCGTCTCCGTTCCAGGACGAGGACGGGTATCGAGCACCTCCCCGCGCGCTGTCTGACTTGGCTGTTCCGTAACGTCTCCGACGTCGAACCCGGCCTGATCCAGGACGCGCTCGGCGTCGGGGCGTGCCATACCGACGACATTCGGCACGACCGCCATTCGCTGGCCGCCACTGACCGCGAGCGTCACCTTCGTGCCGGCGGCCTCCTTACTGCCCGAGGGCGGATTCTGATCGAGAACCGTTCCCTTCGGAGCCGTGGCATGAAAACGTGTCTCACCCTGCTCCGAGCCAAAACCCGCTTGAGTCAGGCGTTGTTGAGCGGTCGTCAGGTCGAGCCCGATCACGTTAGGCACCTTGAGATCCTGACTGATCACGCCCGACGGAAAGAAGACGAAAGCTGCAATCAGGTAGGCGAACAGGAACCCGCCGACGATCGCGATGAGATATGGAATGAAGCGGCGAATGGCGCCGCGCCAATTCACTGCTCCCCTCCGGTCCTGCGCAGGCGAGCGGCAAAGGCGCCATCGATTCCATGGCGCTGCGGAAGAACCCGCAATCGGCCGGCATCAAGCACCGTCGACGGCACGGTCCCTTCCGGCGGCGGCTCGAGTCGCCACTCCGAGTTCTCGGCGAGAAACGCCTCGAGCTGAGCGTCGTTCTCTTCCGGCTCCAGTGAGCAAGTGCTATACACGAGCAATCCACCCGGTCGAACTGCTTGAGCCGCGGCGCGGATGATCGAGCGTTGCAGCGCGCCGAGCACCGCGAGGTCCGACGGCTTGAGGCGCCAGCGCGCGTCAGGATGTCGGCGAAGCGTTCCCGTACCAGTGCATGGGACGTCGACGAGCACGAAATCCACCGGACGGATCGCCGGCATACGCGCGTCGGCAACGTAAGGAAAGACGTGCGAGATCTCGAGGCGGCTCATGTTGCCGATCACCCGCCGCAACCGACCGAACGAGATGTCGCTCGCGTACACACGCGACGCATTGCGTGAGAGCTCGATCGACTTGCCGCCAGGTGCCGCGCAGAGATCCGCGACAACCGCTCCGGTCGGCACACATGCGTACTGCGTGACGAGCGTCGAGCCGGGATCCTGAAGGTGAAAGAGTCCCTGCCGGAACGCGCCGAGGTCCGTGAGTGAAGAGACCTGGCTGCTTAGCACGATGCTGTCGCGTGCGAGTGGCGCGTCGTCGACGCGCACGCCAGCCGCCTCGAGCATCGCCTCGAGTTGTTCGCGCACCGCGTGATACGGCCGCGCGACGAGCGGCGCCTCGCCATTGTTTGCCTCGAGCAGATGACGCGTCTCCTCTTCGCCCCACCGGGCAACCCAACGCGCAATCAACCACCGTGGATGCGAGTACTCGAGCGCGAGCGCATCGAGCGGATCGGAAGGCGCCGGCAGGCGTAACGTGTCGCGCTCGCGATCCAGCCGCCGCAATACCGCATTGGCGAGCTTGCTCGCGCCCATGCCGTGTCGTCGCTTCGCGAGCTCCACCGTCTGTGCGATTGCAGCGTACGCAGGCACACTGCCCATATACAACAGTTGAAACGCACCGAGTCGCAACAGATCCAGCAGATCGGCATCGAGTCGCGCGATACCATTGCGCACTCGCTCGTTCAGAAATGCATCGAGGCGAGATCGCCGGCGAAGCATGCCGTACACGAGCTCGCGCGTCCAACGTCGATCGCGAGCGTCGAGGTGAAATTCGTCGCCGACGCGCTTGTCGAAGGCGGCATCGAGCAATTCGCCGGCGCGGAGATCGGCACAGATCGAGGCGGCCGCGGCGCGTGCGTCGGTGACTCCGCCTGGCGTCGCGACTCTCGCCGGCGCGCCGCCCGATGGGGCATCGGCGCCGCCGTCGTTCGCTCCGCCGAGCGCCGAGCGGCTATCGTTCCACCTCCGAGTCATAGGCGGAAAGATAGTCGATGACGGCACGCTCGGAATGATCAGCATCCCAGATTCCGCGGATCGCGGCGACTCCGCGCACACCGATTCGGCGTAACGGCGCGACGTGTTGCGGAACGATGCCGCCGATCGCGACGATGGGAATGCCCGAATACCTTACGAGACGCTCGAGCAATGCCGGTCCCCGGCCGCTCGGCAATTCCTGCGCGTCGGACTCGTTGGCTGATTCATGGGAAGCCAGCACATCGCTCACCACACCCCACGTCGCGCCGGCGAGACGCGCCGCGATTCCCTCCTCGAGCGAATGCAAGCTCGCGCCGACTCCAGCGAGGGATTCCGCGCCACAGTGCGTTCCTCTCTCGAGCATTACGCGTACGGCATCGGCGACGTCGAGGGACCGTGCGGTGAGCTGTACGCCTCGAGCGCACGCGATCAGCGCAATGTCGACGCGATCGTTGACGACGAGCCATGCGCCGGTTCGCTCCTGTTCTTCGGCGAGCGTGAGCGCCAACTCGACGAACCGGCTCGAATCAGCCTGCGCCATGCGTGGCGCCCGAAGCTGCAGCGCGCCACGCGCACCCATGGCGCGCATTATCTCGCGAGCACGATCAACGAAGTTCGTGCGATCGACGATTTCGTCGTTCGTGACGGCGTGCAGGATCGGAACGACGACCGCGGGCGCTTGGCTGTCCACGCCTGTGGCTACGAGACGGCGGTGGGTGAGGTTTCGAAGCGGTCGCCCACCGCGGCGCCGCGCCCGCGCGCCCATTCGTTAGGCGATAGACGCCGCTTGCCCGCCGGCTGTACCACCGTGATGCGGGCTGCCCCCTCGCCGCAGGCGATGGTCAACCCCTCTTCCCCGATCGATTGGATTTGGCCGGGTGCCGTCGACATGCCGTGCGGCGCGCGCCTCGCCCCGAACAACTTCACCTCGGTTCCGTGCAGCGTCGTCACCGCGCCCGGTTTCGGATCGAGCGAACGAATGAGTCGGCAGACGCTCGTCGCACTCGCGTTCCAGTCGACCCAGCTCGACACGCGATCGATCTTGTGAGCATACGTCGCAAAACGGTCGTCCTGGGTCTGCTCGTGCAAATGGCCCAACTCCATCAACGAGAGCGCCTCGATCAGCGTGAGCGCTCCGAGCTCGGAGAGGCGCAGCGATAGCTCGCCGTACGTCTCGTCCTCGAGCACCTCGGTGCGTGCCTGAAGAATGATCGGACCAGCGTCGAGCGAGGGAACCATACGCATGATCGTGACGCCTGTCTCGAGCAGTCCCTCACGGATTGCTGCTTGAATCGGCGCCGCGCCACGAAGGGCAGGGAGTAGTGAGCCATGAATGTTCACCGTGCCGCGCTGCGGAAGATCGATAACCGCTTTCGGAAGGATGTGCCCATAAGCGACGACGACGGAAAGATCAGGCCGTAGCTTCGAGAGCTCGGCGAGAAAATCATCGCCTCGCGGCCGCTCGGGTTGCAGAACCGGCATTCCTTCGTCCAGGGCGATCTGCTTGACGGGAGAGGACTGCAGCATCGACCGCGACCGACCGACAGGACGGTCGGGCTGCGTCACGGCGCCGACGACCTCGAAGCCTTCGCCGATGAGCGCGCGCAACGCGGGCGTTGCGAACTCCGGCGTGCCCCAGAAGAGCACGCGCATCGCTCAGAGCTCCTCGTCGCGATGGTGATGCGCCGCAACCTCGCTAGCCGTTAGGCGGCGAATGTTGCCCGGATACTTCTCTTTCTCCTTCGCCCACTTGCTCATCGCCGCGCGACGCTTGAGCGCGCTCAGGTAATCGATGAACAGCCGGCCATGCAGATGATCGATCTCGTGCTGCAGGCAACGCGAGAGGAGCTCGGTGCCTTCGGCCTCGTACGGTTTGCCGTCCACGTCCATCGCGCGCACGACGACGCGCGCCGAACGTTCGACGTCGCCGTAAATCTCCGGAATCGATAGGCACCCTTCTTCGCCCTTGATTCGCTTCGGATCGTTCTCGACGATCTCCGGGTTGAAGAGCACGAGTCGTTGGCCGTCGACGTCGATAACCGACAGTCGCTCGAGCCGCCCGACCTGCGGCGCGGCGAGACCGATGCCCTTTGCCACGTACATCGTCTCGAACATTTCGTCGACAAGACGGCGTAGCTCCGGCGTAACCTCCTTCACGACCTTCGTCTCCGTACGGAGCACCGGATCACCGAGGACCCGAATATCCAGCAAACTCACGCGGCTCTTCTCGTTCGCTCTACGTGATGCCTCACGACGCCGACGTCGTCGAGGTGCTCGCTTCGGCGCGCTTGGCGCTCGTAACGCGCGCGATGCGCCCGCGCTCGACAATGAGTCGGGACTCGTCCGACTTGATCGTGATCTGATCGTCCATCGACTTGACCGCCGTACCGTCCTTCATGGTCTCTTTGATGAAGATCACGCGTCCGACGATGCCGCCCGTCGTCACGATCTCGTCGCCCTTCTGCAAATTCCGCAGCGCCTCCTCGTGCTGCCGACGCTGTTTCTGTTGCGGCCGGATGAAGAGGAAATAGAAGATCGCGAAGATGAGCGCGATCTGAATGCCGAACTGGAACAGTGGGGACGGCGCGGCGCCACCGCCGGTTTGGAGCTCAAAAAAGGCGGCTGTCGAGGTCATGCCGGAATCGTCGGTCTCGAGTGATAGCGAACGAGCCAATCGCGGCTCCATCCGCCGAAGGTGCCGGCGCGAACCACGTCACGCGCCTCCGCCATCAGGCGAACGAGGAAATGTACATTATGCAATGAAAGCAGGCGATGCCCGAGAATCTCGTCGGCGACGAAGAGATGCCGGACATACGCTCGCGTGAAGCGACGGCACGCGGCACAGTCGCACCCTTCGTCGAGCGGGCGCGCATCGGCGCGAAACTCGGCGCGCTTGATGTTGATGCGTCCCTCGGCCGTGAACGCCGCGCCGTTCCGCCCCATGCGCGTCGGCGCGACGCAATCGAAGAGATCGACACCGCGACGCACACCTTCGATGAGATCTTCCGGAAAGCCCACGCCCATCAGGTATCGTGGCCGATCGTCTGGCAGCATGTCGTCCACGACCTCGAGAATGCGGTACATGTCCGGCTTCGCTTCGCCGACGGATAGTCCGCCAATGCCGAAGCCGACCCACTCACCCGTCGAGAGGATGTTTCGCGCCGCATCGAGTCGCAGCGACTCGTGAATCCCACCCTGCACAATGGGGAAGAGCGTTTGCGAAGGCCCCGGTTCCGCATCGGTCAATCGTGCCAGCTCGCGTGAACAGCGAGCAAGCCAACGTACGCTGCGCTCGCTCGCGTCTCGGGAGGTTGTCTCGTCGCTCTGGCCGGGAATAACGTGATCGAACTGCATGATCACGTCCGCGCCGAGGTTGCGCTCGATCTCCATTACCGATTCGGGAGTGAAGCGGTGGCTCGATCCGTCG
>Ga0075425_100005705_pt1 | contig 12968 bp, 12 predicted proteins | sample SoiMethybrSBSTD4_FD_75300 | JGI IMG/M metagenome (GOLD analysis project Ga0075425, IMG submission 75300) | Bulk soil microbial communities from a Populus tree surrounding site in Tennessee, USA - Soil MetaG P. TD hybrid SBSTD4 | ecosystem: Environmental > Terrestrial > Soil > Tree plantation...
GGCCGACGTTGCCGCCGCAGGCGGTCTTGAGGGCGTCGAGCGTCCCCCCAGCCGTGCTCTCGTTCGTGGTCTGAAACGGGAACTCCGCCACGCCGACGACGGTGAGTCGCGTTGCGGGGAGCGCTTCGAGATCGGCGACGCACGACGCGCGCAGGGTGATCGTGCTGCCCGGTTCGAGCATGAACTCGGATGCGATGCGTTCATCGATCACGAGTTCGTCAGAGGCGTCGGCATCTCGTCCGCGAAGGATCGTCCACGGGGCCCGGAGCCGTGCACCTGCCGGATCCGTCGATCGTGTCGCAACCCCCTGGAACGCCGTTCTGAGCGGCAAGCCCGACGCCCGGTCAATTTGTGCACTTGCCGATCGAATGACCAGCACCGCCTGCACCGAGGGCAGCGTCGATATGGCTTCGGCAGTCTCGAGCGCATGCGGCACGCGCAGGCCGCTGCCGGGAAGATCGCCGGCGCTGACCCGGACGTCCCACCCGCCACGGTCGAGCAGGTCCTGCATCGACACGATGAGGCCGCGCGACAGCATCAGCATGTCGAGGAGCAGCGCGCCAACGGCCGCGACACCAAGAACGCCAAGCGCCGCGCGTGCCGGTTGTCGCACGAGACTTCGCCACGCAAACCCGAGAGCCGTCATCGTCGCGCGAGCCTCAGGCCTCCGCGTCGCAACAGCGCCCACGAAGCCACGACCGTTGCCGATGCGCCAAGCGGAACGGCGATCGTGACGCAGGTCAGCGCGACGTCCCTGGTCACGCGGACGAAGACCAGTGCGGTGTCGTAGCGCCACTGGAAGAACTGGTTGATGAGTTGTTCGGACAGCACAGCCAGCACGAGGCCAAAGATCGCGCCGACACCGGCGACCATGAGCCCCTCGAGGAGGATCTGCGCGAGGATGCGACGCACGGGGAGTCCAATCAGCCGAAGGACGCCAACGGTCTCGCGCCGCTCGTCGACGAGCATGATCGTCAATGCCAGGAGAAACACCGTGGCGGCAACGATTGTCACGATCGCAATCGCGAGATGAAAACGCTCGAGCACGCGAAACGGGCCGGCCGATCCCGCCGCTTCACCAGAGGGTAGGGCGACGACGCCGGGCAATCGCGCATCGACATCCCTTGCAAACTGGTGAGCGTCGTCCGGGTTGACCAGCGCAACGTTGACCGAGGAAATGTACTCAGCGCCGGCAGGGATGCCGACTGGGCGAGTCATATCGAGCAGGTCGGGCAGGTGCAGACGGACCGCTCGCGGGACCTGTCCAAGGCGTGATGGATCCGGCGTCGGCTCGTAAATACCTCCGACGCGAAACTCTTGCGATCGCGTGCCCGATGCGTCGGTGGCGAGACGGACCACGCTGCCGACAGTCAGGCGTTCGGATTCGGCCAGTTGCCGCGAGACGAGAACGGTAGGTAGTTGAGTGTCTTGCGCCCCCGCCGTCGCGGGCAGCAACCAACCGATGAGGGCAATCAGCCGAATGACGGTTCCGCGCTTCACGAGCGACTGAGGGCTTCGATGCGGGCCCACTCCTCGTCGGTCACCGGCATGACCGAGAGCCTGGACATGCGGACGAGCGGGAACGACGCGAAGCTCTTGTCGGCCTTGATTTCTGCCAGGGTGACCGGCCGCTTCAGCCGTTTGTCAGGGACGACATCGACGACTGACAGCTTTCCCGATCCGTCGCCGGGATCCGCGTAGGCGTGGCTCGCCGCTTTGGCAATGGCGACCACGGCTTTTTCCTTGCCCGTGTGGTAGTAGAAGATTCGGTCGCCGCGCCGAATGGCGCGCAAATGCTTCTGGGCGAGAGGATTCCTGACGCCCGCCCACACCGTCTTGCCGTCCTTCTCGAGTTGCTCGTACCCGTAATGATCCGGCTCTTCCTTCACCAGCCACTGGGCCATGGAGTGATCATATCGGGATTCGGGATCCGGGACTCCGGATTCCGGCTTCAGGACCCGGCAGCAGCGCCGCGCTTCCATTGAATGATCGTCAACCGTATCGCGAACGACTTCAGCAGGAAGGGCCAGTCCTCTCGCCACGACGAGAGAGTGAACTCGGCTAACTGTCTGCCATCGTCGGTGACGAAGAAACCCACGAGTACCAATGACTCGGGATCAGGGTCAACGCGCGCATGCAAGAAATTATGACCGACGAGCTTCGTCTTGACGAGCGCTGCCGATCTACCCATTTGGGGGAGGCATGTGTATAAGATCCCGCTGCAAGGAGCACGAGAATGATCCGAGCCGCACTCGTTTTCGCCGCTCTCCTCTTACTCGTCGCACCTGCCGCAGCGCACCATGGCGGCGGGACGTTCGACGGATCCAAGGAGATCAAGCTCACCGGGACATTTACGGGGCTGGACCTGATCAACCCGCATTCCTGGATCTACTTCGAGGTCACCGGTCCCGACGGCAAGGTCACCAAGTATCGATGTGAGATGCGCGCGGCGACAGTGCTTCGTCGCTCGGGCTGGAGCCCGGAGATGTTCAAGAAGGGTGAGCGGCTGACGTTCGAGGGCTCGCCGGACCGCACCGACCCGACGTCATGCTACTTGAACACCATCGTCTTCGAGGACGGCAAGCGCGTGGATCGATATGGGCAGCTCACGAAAGGCGCTCCGCCCGCGACGCTGAAGCGCGAGGCGCGACGTCCGACCGGTGAACCGAACATCACCGGCGACTGGGCCCCAGAGCAACTCGTGATGACCGATCCGCGTGGCCGCGGCGGCGCGCTCGTTCCGTTGAGCACCGCCAGCCATTACAAGCCGGGGGAAGGGCGAATCGGAGGGCCGCGCGGTGCGGGTCGCGGCGGAGCGCGCGTGATTCAGGGCGCTGAGCTCACACCCGAAGGCGAGAAGGGTGCCGAGCAGTTTGCCGTGCTCTTCTCGAAGAGCAACCCGCGCATGCGCTGCGAGACGACCAGCATCATCTTCGATTGGGCGTTCGATGGTCCGGTCAATCGCATCACGCAGAACAAGGACACCATCGTCCTGCAGTACGGGCAGCTCGGGTTCACGCGAACAGTTCACATGAACATGACCAGTCATCCCGCGAACGTCAGGGGCAGCCGCGCCGGGCATTCAATCGGCCGCTGGGAGAAGGACGTGTTGATCGTGGACACGGTCGGCTTCGCGCCTGGCGTCCTGTCACCGCCGATCCTCAACAGCGACAAGCTTCACGTCGTCGAGCGCTTTTCACTCGATCACGACAAGAACCTCCTGACGCGCAGTTACACCGCGGAGGATCCCGTGTACTTCAAAGGACAGTTCACCGGGTCGGATGTGATCGGTGTGGCGGACCTCCCCTACAAGCCGGATCCGTGCAAAGAGATGGGATTCCTCGATTATTCGAAAGAAGCGAAGAAGTAGTTAGTCCAATCGCACCTCATCTTGCGGATAGAGTCGATCTGTGTTCCAGACCTGGCCTGAGATCGATCGGCGCAACCCGTTGATACCGGATCGCCGTAGCGTTCTGCGTGGCGGCCGGCGCGCGACGGATCCTTCACGGCCAGTGTCGTGTATTCGCTGTGGCAGCACCGAAGTCCGGAGCCTTGGTGTCAGCATGACCGGGCTCTGGTGCGAATGCCGCCGTTGCAGCGGTGTCTGGAGACTCGACCCGGCCGTCTGGCGCAGATCGCCCCAGTAATCGTTTCTCTCCCTTCATCTTGACAGCCTAAATGAGTAGTGCCATTATCGGCTTCATCTTGGCTGGCTAAAGGAGCAGCTGAAAGAGCAGCGTGAAGAAGCTGGACGTCCCGCAGGGCACGCTCGACTTGATGATCCTGACGATTCTCACCCGCGAGCCGATGCACGGCTATGGCATCTCGCAGCGGCTCGCCGTGCTCAGTCACGATCACTTTCACGTCAATCCCGGATCGCTCTTTCCCTCTTTGTACCGCCTGGAGCAGGACGGCAAGTTGAAGGCCGAATGGCGGACCAGCGAGAACAATCGCCGCGCCAAGTACTATCGGCTGACGGCCTCCGGCCGACACCAGCTCGAGCAGCGGCGCGAGCGCTGGAACCGTGTCTCGTTCGCGGTGACCAGTGTGCTGGAGGGCGCGTGACGCTCCTGCATCGTTTCGGGTCGATCGTTCGCTGGATCGCGCGTCGTGCAACGGCCGAGCAGGACCTGGATGACGAGCTGCAGTCGTTCGTCGACATGGCTGCCGCCGACCAGATCCGCGACGGCGCAACGCCTGCCGACGCGCGTCGCCGGGCCGTGATCCAACTGGGAGGTCTTCAAGCTCGCCGTCGAACTGGCGGATCGATCGGGTCGACGTAGTGTCCGCCTTTAGGCGGACCGTCTCAGTCCGGCTGAAGCCGGACACTACGCAAGGTGAGACCTACTCAGCGCGCAACACGGTCATTGGATCGACTCGTGTCGCACGCCAAACCGGTGCCAGTGCGGCAATACCCGCCGCAAGACCCAGCACACAGGTAGATGTCGTGAGCGACGCCCAATCGAGCGGTTCGACACCATAAATCAGGCCGCTCATGCCTTGACTGACGATCGCGGCCAATGCGAGCCCGCCCGCGAAGCCGCACACCACCCACACGACGCTGTCTCTCGCGACGAGAGAAATGAGGTCGCGTCGCTGGGCTCCCATCGCCGTACGCACGCTGAGTTCGCGCGTGCGCGACGTCACGACGAATGACAGCAGGCCATAGACGCCAAGCGCCGCCATCAGCAGCGCCAGCCCGGCAAAGCTCGTCAACAGTCCCGTCTGCACTTTACGATTGGAGATCTGTCCTTCGACGATGCTCTCGAGCGTACGCACGTTGTCGATCGTCTGGTTCGGGTTGATTGCCCAGATCTCGCGCTGCACTGCCGACACGAGTGCGGTCGGATTCGATGCGGTTCGAATCGCGAGAGCGCGCGGGCTGAAAAAGCCGATCTGGTCCAGTTGCGTCGCCGGTATGTAGACGGTGCCTCGCGTGTTGGGTACTTCGAGGCCCTCTCCCTTGATGTCACCGACCACGCCAACGACTGTCATCGACACCGGACCAGACGAGCCAAGCGTCATGCGCTGGCCCACGGGATCCCCATCGAAGAACGCAGCCACCCGTTCGCTCACCAGGGCGACGATAGGTGTGCCGGTGTCACGATCCGAGAATCCGCGACCACGAAGAAGCGGCACGCCGAGTGTGCTCAGATAGTCAGGGGTCACGTACCGAAAGATGGCGGCGTTCGAACCGTCGCCCGGGTCAGGGCGCCCCTCGACAGTGACGGGTCCGGCCGGGAAGAGCACGGTGTATGGCAGGAACGTCGCGAAGCCTGCCGACACGACGCCGGGAAGTCGGTCCACACGGTCGAGCACCTCGCGGTAGAACGCATTCTGACGCTCCGGTGTTGGATATTCAGTTGCAGTCAGCGCGACGCTTGCCGTCAGCACGTTATCGGCTCGAAATCCCGGATCCACCGCCTGCAGATTGAGGATGGTTCGGATCATCAGCGCTGTCGAGGAGAGCACGACAACGGCGAGCGCAACTTCACAGGCCACGAGCGTGGCCTGTATTCGCCGACGACCAGTTGCCGTACCTGGTGCGCGCGTATTCAACGGTGTTCTCAGGTCCACCTTCACAGAGTGTCGCAACGGCGCGAGACCGAACACGACCCCAGTCAGCACGACTGCGATGAAGGCCACAGTGAGCAGCCGCAGGTCCAGTGTCAGGGCGACAGCGCCACGCAGGGAATCGGGAACCAGCCTTTCCAGCACGTCGAACGTCTGTGTAGCCAGCAACACTCCAAGCACCGCACCACAGGCGGACAGCAGCAAGCCCTCGACGAGCAGTTGACGTAACAGCTGGATTCGACTGCCACCGAGCGCCGTGCGCACCGCGAATTCGCGATCGCGTTCCGAACCGCGTGTCACCAGCAGGCCAGCCACGTTCGCGCACGCGATCAGCAGTACCAAAACGGCAGCAGCCAGCAGGAGCAGGAAAGAGGTGCGCGCATTGCGAACCAGATCCTGCTGAAGCGGAACCGCGAAGGCCGTGGCATCGGCGTTTTCAGGATAGGCCTGGGCCAACGCTTTGCTGAGAGCTTCGAGTTCCGTGTTCGCGCGTTCCACCGACACATCCGGCTTCAAGCGGCCAACGACATAGAGATAGAACGTGTTGCGCGACCGAACACCCCAGCCCGCGCGAAAGTCGACGGGTGTCCAGATCTGGATGCCCTCACGCGGAAACTGGAAGCCCCGAGGCATGACGCCGACGACCAGATGAGGCTCGCCATCCAGGAGAATCGTCTTCCCGACGATGCCGCGATCGGCGCCGAAGCGGCGCTGCCACAACCCGTAACTCAGGATTGCGACTGTCGTCTGTCCTGGAGAACCCTCGGGCGTTGCGAACCAGCGTCCGATGAGCGGGTCGACACCCAGTGTCGGGAACAGATTCGGCGTCACCTGCACGACCGCCAATCGTTCCGGTGCGCCAGCTCCTGTGAGATTGACGAATCCGTTCACGTATGCGGCGAGACTGTCGAAGGCCTTCAACTGCTGTTGCCAGTCAACGTAGTTCGACGGCGCCGCTTCGATGCGAGGCTGTTTTATGCGGGGGCGACCCTCCCATACCATCACCAACCGGTCTGACTCGCGGAAGGGGAGTGGTTTCAGGAGGACGCTGTCGATGAGACTGAACATCGCCGTCGTCGCGCCCATGCCGACGCCCAGCGTCAGCACCGCGATCGCCGCGAAGCCAGGCCGCCGGCGCAGTGTTCGTACGCCGAATCGCACATCCTGACGAAGAGCGTCGAGCCAGGCGCCGGCCCGCATATCGCGGACGTGCTCTTTGACGTGGTCCACGCGACCGAGCTCCAGTCGGGCGGTCTGGAGGGCGTCATGACGAGACATGCCGCGCGCAACCCGTTCCTCGATCAGGAGCTCCAGATAACTGGCGATCTCGTCGGTGAGCTCGCGCTCGACGCGGTCGCGGCGAAAGAGATTGCGCGCGAAGTGGCGGAAATGGGCCCACGTGGCAGCGAAGGGTGGCATCACCCCTCCGCGGGACTCAAGGCGCGAGCGATCGCGATTGAGATGCGTCCCCAGTTCGCGGTCTCGGCTTTGAGCTGCCGCCGGCCTGCCGCGGTGAGCCGGTAGTACTTTGCCTTTCGGTTCGTCGCCGACGCGCCCCACTCCGACGCCAGCCAGCCTTTCTGCTCCAGCCGATGCAGGGCCGGGAAGAGCGAGCCAGGATTGACCTGAAACGCGCCCTGGGTGAGTTGTTCCACGCGCCGCGCGACGCCGAGCCCGTGATTGGGCTCGAGTGTCAGCGCCTGGAGAATCAGCAGGTCCAGTGTCCCGCGCAACAGGTCGGTTCTCGCCACGACGCCTCCTTGTCTGGACGTATCGACTTCCGATAGGAATACGCCTGGACCTATCGAAAGTCAATAGGACAAGGGGGCAGCCTCGCCGGAGCTGTACACGCAACGGATTCAGCTCATGGGGCATATGATGTGTGAAGACGTTCAGCGGAGTGCCCGCGTTTTGGCAACTCACATGAACCGAGAGTTCTGATCGATGCACGACGAGGACGTCGTCGACCCGATTCCCTGCCCGGAGGCGTTTGGAGAGAACGGCGAGTCAGCGTCGTACTCGCAGGCGGCGCTGCTGCTGGCCCTCGCCATCGTCCTCAAGCCGCAGTACCAGGCGCTTCTCGCGACGCTCGTGGAGTCTGCGCCATTTTCGCTGCCGGAACTGCGCCGCGTCGAGCAACCGGTTCCCGGGGAACACTTCGCTCGTGTTCTCAGCGCAGCGGAGCGCCAGGTGTTCGATACGCCGGCGCACGAATTGCAGCATCGAGCTGCGGAAGATCTGTATCGACGTCCTGCTGAATATGGCAACGTAGACGGCGCGCTGCGTCTCATCGCCGCGTCCTTCGTCGGTCCCGACGAACTGGTGCGAGTCGCGGCGGCGGTTTCAACCCTGGACCTGGTCGACACATCGGACGCCGCGGTGTGGACGCTCGTCAAAGCGGCCATGCGTAGTCCATCCGCGCTCGTTCGTGCCATCGCCACGACCGCGTTGATGCGCCACGAGCACAGTTTGCGCAGCTCGCGATGGCTCGTGTGGCAGGTCCTTCAGCGGGTCCAGCAGGTGGCGAACGCTCTCTGGCGATCGCGCGACGTCTCTGGACCGCCGCAACTGCAATCGGCCGACGACCTGAGTTGCATCGTCCACGGCACGGTGTTCAAGCCGGTTGGACGACAGATCGAGGAGTGGTGGAAACCGGGCACCGGCGATTTTCATGAGTACTTGAGGCAGGGCCCGCGTCCCAACGTGTATAGCGGACCCGACTACTACCGATGGTCTGGTGGCTGGAACGATTTCGCCCGATCAGAAGCCGTGGAGAAGCTCGGCGCGTGGATTCGTGGTCACGGCAATTCCCAGCTCGATATCTTTGCGCACAGTCACGGGTGCAACGTTGCGATGCTTGTGACCCGCGACGTCAAGGTTCGTCAGCTCGTCCTCCTGAGCTGTCCGGTGCACTCGCTGTATGAGCCGGATTTCTCCAACGTTAGCGACGTCGTGTCCATTCGCGTCAGATGGGATCTCGTGATCCTGGCCGATCGTGGTGATCAGAAATTCAGGGACAGCCGGATACGTGAGCACATCCTGCCTTTCTGGTACGGTGCACATGACAGTTGCAGGCGATCGAGCACCTGGCGAAGTCAGGATCTGGCGAAACACCTTAATGTGCCCGGCGTCTCGATGGCGGTTGTCACCGCCGAGGCGACTCCGCCGCCGGTCGCTCAAACCTTTCAGTGCATCGTCACGGTCAAAGGCCCACGTGATCGCGCAGTCGCATTCGTCAATACCATGCGCTCTCATGCGGAAATCCAAAGCGCATGGGTGCCCGTCGACTTACGTAGCTCGTCGCCCAAACCCCAGTACATCGTCTTCGTAACGGCGACGCGAGAATTGACGAAAGCGTGGATAGGGCAGGTTGGGGAGCAATCGAACACTGAAATCCTGCGTGTGTCTGGTTTCTGAAAATCTCGTTCTAGAACGTGATGACGAGGGCCGTCCGCATGATGGTATCGAGCTTGTTCTTTCGAGCGTCCGCGGAGCCGAGCACGAGTTAGGTGCCGCCGGATGGCACCGTGCAGTAACGCTCGTCACCGGTTCCCGGCACGCCGTCCGGATTGATCACCTCGACATACGGGATGACGTTTTCGGGAGGTTTGCGCGGGGTTGGTAGACGGAATCTTCGAAGAGCACGCGTCGGTCTCCATTCGCTGATACAGCGTGGTCAGCTGACCTTCTCGGCAAGCTCGTTGAGGCTGGCTCCAAGCACGCGGTTGAAGGCCGGGAATGGGTGGATCACGTCGGCGAGCGTCTTCAGTGGAGTGCGCAGCTTGATCGCGAGCACGAGTTCGCCCACGATCTCTCCGGCACGCGGCGTGACAAGAGTCGCGCCTATCAGTACTCCGCGCTGGCGGTCGCCGACGAGTTTGAGCGCGCCATGATGAAAGTCGTGGATGTAGCCGCGCGACGCCTCCGCCGGATCCGCGGTGGCGACCACGACGTCGATGCCTTGTGCCCGCGCGGCTGATTCCGACAGGCCGACCGACGCGATTTCGGGATCGGTGAAGGTGACGCGAGGGATCGCTGTGTGATCGGCCTTGGCGTCGATGCCGCGCAACCGGCGCGCGATCACCTCACCGTGGTAGTAGGCCAGGTGGGTGAACCCGCCGAGTCCGATGATATCGCCTGCGCCGAAGACCCTGGTCTGAGCTTCGAGCGTTTCCGGGTTGACCTTCAACCAACCACGCTCCGTCTGTGCGAGCCCGGCCCCGCGCCATGCCTCCGCGTTCGCGCGGCGGCCGGTGGCAACCAGCAAGCGATCGGCCGAGATCACAGCTCCGGATTTCAAGTGCATGTCCACGGCCGCCGGTGAACGCGACGGGTCCCCGGATCGCTTTTCGACACCAACGCACGGGTCGCCGATCATCAACGTAATGCCGTCCGCCTCCAGGTGTGGGCGGAGCGCGACACCCGCCTCTGGTTCCTCGTGGCCCAGGAACTTTGGCCCGGCTTCGATCATCGTGACCTTGGATCCGAGCCGAGCGAAGGCTTGCCCGAGCTCGACGCCAATCGCGCCCGCGCCGAGGATCGCCAGCGACGCCGGCAGCTCTCTCGGAATCGCGGCCTGGCGATTGGTCCAGAAATCGACGGTCTCGAGTCCAGGGATCGATGGGATCGCTGCGGTGCTGCCGTTGGCGATCACGACGGCGCGGCGCGCGATGAGCTGCTCGGTTCTGACCTTGGTCGTGTCCGGCGTCCCTGGCCCGAGCGAAGTCGATTTCAACCGGACCGCCACCGTGCGCAGGTCCGTCAGAGTCCCCTCGCCTCGAAAGAGTGTGGCGCCGGTTTTCTCCACTGCGGCAGCGGGCCGGCTGTCGTCGAGATCGCGTGCCATCCACAGCACGCGCTTGGAGACCTTGGGGAAGTCGACGGACCACTCCACGCGAGAGGCGGCCAGCGTACGAGCACGATCGGCCTCACTCAACGTTTCGGCCGATCGCAGCAACGTCTTGGACGGTATGCACCCCCAGTACGGGCACTCGCCTCCGACCAGCTCTCGCTCGACGACCGCAAGCGTCAACCCGCTGTCCCGAAGGCCGCCCGCAATCGCTTCTCCGGCGACTCCGCCGCCCAGACACACGACATCAAATTCCTGGGGCACGTGGCTACCTCCTGTTAATGGTTACGGCCGCGCTTCTCGAGGGGCCACACTTCGTGGACCATCGACAGCCACTGACGTGCCCAAAAGTCTATTTGACAATGTGTCGATCGATACCGGCGATACGAGGAATTTCGAGGGCGTCAGTCATCCACGCTGCCCATGGTCAAGTTGACGATCGTTCCAGTCATCCCGCTTGCCCGATCGGAAGCCATGAATACGGCCATGTGTGCCAGCTCCTCGAGGCTCATGAGCCGGCGAGCGTGGGTTCTGCTTGCGAGGAACTCCTGCCACTGTTCCCACGTCATGCCCGAAGCCCTGGCGCGAGGTTCGAAGGCGTCCTTGATCGTAGGTGTCTCCGGCATCGCCTGCGGCCGCAGGCCGACCACGCGAATGCCGTGAGGCGCGAGCTCAGCGGATAGATCTCGAGTGAGTGCCTCCTTGGCAGCCATCGCCGGACCGTAGCCTCCAACCAATGGGATGCCCGTGCGCGAGTGGAGTGCCGTGACGGTCATGATCACTCCCGATCGATTCGCAACCATCCGCCGTGCCGCCATGCGTGCAGTCATGAAGTACGACTTCGCGTAGATTGCAATCGGCAGCAAGAACTGTTCGACGTCCAGATCGACCAGGGGCACACCAAGAATCTTCGTATTCGGGATGCCGACCGCGTTGAAAGAAATGTCGAGGCGCCCAGACGTGTCGATGACCGATTGCAGATGCCTGTTCACGCTCTGCTCGTCGAGAGCATCGACTTCCGCCGCCTCGGCAGAACCTCCCGCGGCGGCGACATCCCGAGCGACTGTTTCGATGGAGGCCCGGTGGCGCCCGGTGAGAAAAAGCGTGGCCCCATCGCGCGCAAAGGCGCGTGCGACGGCACCCCCGATCGCACCCCCTGCTCCGTAGATCACGGCGATCTTGTTTTCCAGCAGCATGAACTCTCTCCTACGTTGAATGTCTCTTGCTGCTATTACGGAGGCGAGCGACGCGAGGATACGTGGGTTACGTGATCAGAACCGTCTCGGCGGCCGCGAGAATCCACGGGCAGTACCAGTAGTCCGTGATGCCGACGATGCGGCCGTCTGAAACGTGCAGGCGCGCGAGGGTTCTCGTGGGCTGACGCTCGCTGTCGCCCTGGTGAATGACGATCACCGCTTCGCCATCGACGTCGCCGACCGACAGGCGCCACGACACCGTCATGCGCGCATAGGTGGCAAAGTACGGCGCATCGGCAAGGCGTCCGCTGAACCGGTCCGCCAGCAGCAGGCGAGCGTCCGCGGAAATGAGCTCGCGAAGTCCGTCCCAGTCTCGCAGGTTGAATCGCTCGACGTACAACCGAAGGAGTTCCGCATCGTCGCTGGCGTGAGCACGAGATGATGGAAGGCTGGCCGGTCGCTGGACGAGTTTCGATCGACCTCGATTCAGCGCTGCCTTGACGCCGCCGACCGTCGAGTCCACGAGATCTGCAATCTCTTCCAGCGAGTAGTCGAACACATCCTTCAGGAGCACGCACGCGCGCTCTTTGGGCGGAAGCATTACAACGAGGTGCTCGACGGCTATCCCGAGTGCTTCCCCGAGCGGCTCGATTGGCGTGGTTGAGGGTTCCTCGTTGTCGGCGGCCGCGTCTTCGGCCTCCTCGCGAATCCTTCGTCGGCGGAGAAAGTCGATACAACGATTGTGAGCGATACGAAACAACCACGGCGGCAGGGGTCGGGTGTCGTCGAACGTCTCGAGTTTCCTATACGCCTGGAAGAGCGCCTCCTGAACGACATCCTCCCCGTCCAGCACGGAGCCCGTCATGCGCGCGCAGTAGCGGTGCAGGCTCGGCCGAAGATGCGTGATCGTCTCGAGAAACGCGAGATATCGCGCCTCAACTTGACCCGACTGTGCGAGGTTGTCTTTCATTCGCGCTCAAGAACAATACGCACGCAACCGCACTGAGGATACGCCGCCGAGCTTCGGCGACGTGCGAGGATCATGGATGACGATATAGCCTGAGGGAGGTTGTGATGAGCGAGACGCCACGAGGATCGTCTGCAGTCAGCCATGACGCCGAGCATGGAAGCTCGCACGGCATTGTTTCCGTGCACGGCGTGCGCTATCAGGTCAAGGACGTCGCGCGGGCGGTCGCCTTTTATACGGGCCATCTCGGCTTCACGCTGGAACATCAGCAACTCCCCGCGTTTGCCAGCGTATCGCTCGGCGGCGTCACGATGCTGCTCAGTGGACCAGGAGCGTCGGGATCGCGGCCGATGCCTGACGGTCAGTCGCAGGAGCCGGGCGG
>Ga0075425_100005707_pt1 | contig 12965 bp, 10 predicted proteins | sample SoiMethybrSBSTD4_FD_75300 | JGI IMG/M metagenome (GOLD analysis project Ga0075425, IMG submission 75300) | Bulk soil microbial communities from a Populus tree surrounding site in Tennessee, USA - Soil MetaG P. TD hybrid SBSTD4 | ecosystem: Environmental > Terrestrial > Soil > Tree plantation...
AATGGCAACGACGGGACGATCCGCCGCGCCACCTATGTCGGCGGCCGCACCGGGTCGGCGCTGTCGTTCGACGGCAGCTCGTACGTGACGATCCTCGACAATCCGTCGCTCGACCTGACCTCGGGCATGACGCTGGAGGCGTGGGTGCGTCCGACGCTGACCGGAAACATCCGGCCGGTGATCTACAAGGAGCGCAGCGTCGGCGCCTCGTATGCGCTGTTCTCGGCGAACAGCAACAGCGGGCGTCCCGCCGGATCGATCCGCACGAGCCTGGATCGCACCGTGACGGCGCCGTCTGCGATCCCGTCGAGCACCTGGACGCACCTGGCACTGACGTACGACGGGACGACGGTCCGTCTGTTCGTCAACGGCGTGCAGGTGTCGAGCACCGCGGCGTCGGGCCCGATCGCCGTCGGCAGCGGTGTCCTCCGCATCGGCGCCGCGCCGAATTCTTCAGATTATTTCCGCGGCCTGATCGACGACGTGCGCATCTACGACCGGGCGTTGACGCCGGCGCAGATCCAGGTGGATATGGCGGCGCCAGTTAAATAAACGACCGCCGCGAAGCGGCGCCCAAATAAGACCGGCAACCGGCAACCGGCAACTGGCAACCGGAAACTGGCAACCGGAAACTGCCAACCGGAAACTGGCAACCGGTAACCGGCAACCGGTTACTGCTGTTCGTTACAGAACGGGCACCGGTCGGTGCGGGCGTGGAGCGGCTTCCGGCAGTGCCAGCAGAAGCGCGCGGCGGGGGATTCCCTCGCGCGCAGGCGGCTCTGGATGCTCTGCGCGTCGTCGCGCCCGCCGCGCACTGGCGCAGGGCGGGCCGCGGCGGCGGCCGGCGTCGGGCGCACCGCGCTCCGCGCCGCGAGCACGTCGCTCAGGAGATCCGAGGCGCGCTGGTAGCGGGCCTTCGTGTCGGGCGCCATCGCCTTCATGACGATGTCGCTGATCGCCTTGGGGATGGCCGGGTTGCGCAGCTTCGGCGCCGTCACCAGTTCCCCCGACATGAGCTTGTCGAGATCGGCGGGCGCCGGCGTGTCGTACGGCAGCTGGCCGGTCAGCATCTGGTACATCGTCACGCCGAGCGAATAGAGGTCGGAGGCGAAGACCGCCTTGCCGTGGAACTGCTCGGGCGCCATGTAGGGCGGGCTGCCGATCACCGTCGTCCCGTGCGCGGCGATCTCGAGGAAGCGCGAGGTGCCGAAGTCGGCGACCTTCAACATGTCGTGCTCGCCGACCAGTACGTTGGCCGGGCGCAGGTCGCGGTGGATGACCCCCTGGCGGTGCGCGTGATCGACGGCGTTGCAGATCTGGCAGGTGAAGTCGAGCCCGCGCGTCAGGTCGAGCGCGCCGCGCAGCGCGATGATGTTCTCGAGCGTCTCACCCGGCACGTACTCCATGACGATGAAGAAGACGCCGTCCTGTTTCTCGGCGGTGGTGATCGAAACGATGTTGGGATGGCTGACCGAGGCGAGCAGCCTGGGCTCGCGCAGCAGCTCGCCGAAGTCGAGCCCTTGCCGGTGCGGCACCTTGATCGCCACCTTCTTGTCGATCCAGGTGTCCTGCGCGAGGTAGACGGTGCCGAAGCCGCCGCTGCCGAGCGGCGCGATGATCTTGTACTTACCGAGCTGCTGACCCTTGAAGAGCAACGGCTCGCAGTATAACGGAGAAGCGCGACCGTGGCGCTCGACGAGACGCCGCCTATAATCGCTGCCTCATGCTGCCCCGGTTTCTCGCCGAATCGATCGATCCCGATGGTCTTCATGCGCGCCTGGCGGAGGACGAAGCGCGCCACCTGTCGCAGGTGCTGCGGCTCGGCGCCGGCGACGAGATCGCCGTCTTCGACGGCATGGGGCGGGAGTTCCGCGGACGCATCGTCCGCGTCGCGCGCGACGGCGCCGAAGTGCTGCTCACCGAAGAAGTGCTCGCCTCGCCGGAACCTTCCGTCCGGGTGACGCTGGCGCAGGCGGCGATCAAAGGGGAGAAGATGGACGACGTGGTCCGCGACGCGACGATGATGGGCGTCGCGGCGATCGAGCCGCTGGTCAGCGAGCACACGGTCGCGCACCTGCGGCCCGGCCACGCGCCCGAGCGTTGGCGGCGCATCGCCATCGCCTCCGCCAAGCAGTGCCGCCGCGCGGTCGTCCCGCCGATCGGCGGCGGCACCGCGTTCGCGGACTGGCTGGCGCAGGATGCCGCGCAGGTGAAGCTGATGCTGGTCGAGCCGTCGGCGAGCGTCGAAGGGCATCCGTTGTCCACCATCGGCGGCACGCGCCCCGAGTCGGCGTCATTGATGGTCGGTCCCGAGGGCGGCTGGAGCCCGACCGAGATCGACGCCGCAGTCCGCGCCGGCTACGTCCCGATCACGATGGGCCACCGCACGCTGCGCGCCGACGCCGTCCCGATCGTCGCGATCGGCCTGCTGCAGTTCGTCTGGGGGGATCTCTGAGGAGGCGGGTTAGAACCCTCTTCAGGCGCGGAGCGTGAGGGCCGCCCAGTCGCCTTCCTGCTTCTCGGCGACGACGTCCATGCCAGAGAAGGCGCGCCCGATGACGGCGGAGTCGTCGGGCGCGAAGCCGCTGACGATCAGGCAGCCTCCCTTCACGACCAGGCTGTGCAGCTCTTCGGCGTAGCGCACCAGCACCGCGCCGGTGAGGTTCGCCATGACCACCTCCGCGCGCTGGATGCGCAGCGTCTCGACATCGTCGCGGATGATGTCGATGGCCGCGGCGGCGCCGTTGCGCGCGATGTTCTCGCGCGCGTTGGCGAGCGCGTCAGGGTCGTTGTCGATCGCGACGACGTCGTGCGCGCCGAGCTTCCAGGCGGCGAGGGCGAGGACGCCGGAGCCGGTGCCGACGTCGAGCACCCGCGAGCGGCGCAGGTCGAGCTGTTGCAGCAGGAGCAGGCAGAGGCGCGTGGTGGCGTGGTGGCCGGTGCCGAAGCCGGTGGACGGCTCGATGATGATCACCGCCTTGCCGCCGCGCGGGATGTCCCACGGCGGCGCCACGATCAGGCGCCCGGCTTCGATCGCGCGCAGCCCTTCCTGCGTCCGGCGTGCCCAGTCCTCGTCGGGGACCTCCACGGCGGAGGCGCGGACCTGGGGGATCGCGCCGAGCGCGGCGAACGCCGCGTCGCGCTGGTTGGCGGATCGGAAGAAGACGCGCCAGTGCCCGCCGTCTTCCGCCGGATCGATCGCGGCGGGCTGGTAGTCGTCGAGGAGCGCGTAAAGACGGTCGTAAAGCGAATCGCCGGCCGGCGGGGCTATCTCGATGTCGAGGGCCGGGTACTCAGCCAAATATGTCCTTCACCTTTTCGAAGAAGGGCTTCTCGCTGCCGTCGCCCGCCGCCGCCTCGACCTTCTCCTGCGGCATGACCCGGGCGAGCTTTTCGAGCAGATCCTTCTGCTCGCGGCTCAGCTTCTTCGGGACCGCGGCGCGCGCAATCACGTAGAGGTCGCCGACGCCGCGGCCCGAGACGTTCGGCATCCCCTTGGAGCGCAGCTTGAAGCGCGCCCCGGGCTGCGTCCCGGCCGGCACCTTGATCTCCTCGTCGCCGACCAGCGTCGGCACGCGCACGTCACCGCCGAGCGCCAGCGTCGGGAAGGTCACCGGCACCTCGCAATACAGGTCGTCCCCTTCGCGGTGGAAGAACGCATGCTCCTGCACGTGGACGACGACGTAGAGATCGCCCGGAGGCCCGCCGGCGGATCCGTGTTCCCCTTCGCCGTACAGGCGGAGGCGCTGGCCGGTGGCGATCCCCGCGGGAATCTTCGCGGTGATCTTGCGCTCGCGGCCGACGCGCCCGGCGCCGCGGCAGGCCTGGCACGGCTTGCTGATCACCCGGCCGCTGCCGCGGCAGGTGGAGCAGGGCCGCGCCACCGTGAGGAACCCCTGCTGGAAGCGAAGCTGCCCCGAGCCCTTGCACTGCGGGCACACTTCCGGCGCGCTGCCGGGCGCGGCGCCCGATCCGCTGCAGCTCTCGCAGGTCTCTTCGCGCGGGATCTGGATCGACGTCTCGGTGCCGGTGAACGACTCCTCGAACGAGATCTCGAGGTCGTAGCGCAGGTCCGATCCGCGCTGCGGTCCGCCGCGACGGCGGCGGCCGCCGAACATGTCGCCGAAGCCGAAGAGATCGCCGAGGTTGCCGAAGATGTCCTCGAAGCCGGCGAACGCGTTCGGATCGAAACCGCCCGCGCCGGCGCCGCTGACGCCGGCGTGGCCGTAGCGGTCGTAGAGCGAACGCTTCTCCGCGTCGGAGACGATGGCGTAGGCCTCCGCCGCTTCCTTGAAGCGTTCCTCCGCCGCGCCGTCGCCCGGATTGCGATCCGGGTGGTATTTCAGCGCCAGCTTGCGGTACGCACTCTTGATCTGCTGATCGGTGGCGTCGCGGCCGACGCCGAGGATCTCGTAGTAATCGCGCTTGCTCACCCTTTGGCCACCTTCACCATCGCCGGCCGCAGCAGGCGCTCCCCCAGCATGTAACCGCGGCGGAATTCTTCCGTCACCTCGCCTTCGCGGTGCCCTTCGGCGGGCTCGTGCGCGACGGCCTGGTGGAAGTGCGGATCGAAGTCGGCGCCGAGCGACTCGATCGGCTTCACCCCGCGCTTGCGCAGCGTCTCGAGGAGCTGCTTGTGAATCAGCTCGACGCCGCGGCGGATCGGATCGGCCTCGGCCCCCGTCTCGACCTTCAGCGCGCGTTCCATGTCGTCGACGAGCGGCAGCAGCTCTTCGATGAGATCGGCCGCCGCCGCTTCCGACAGCTGGAGCCGCTCGCGCTCGGTCCGCTTGCGGTAGTTGTCGAACTCCGCGGTCTTGCGCAGCAGCCGATCGTAGTAGTCGTCGCGCTGCTTCTGCAGTTCGGCAGCGTCGGGCTGCTCGGCCGGCTCGGTTGACGTCGCGGTGGTGGCGGCGTCGGGTGAATCGTTACGTTCGTCTTCCATAGTGGTTCAGCACTCGACGGTGCATCGTGCCGAAGGCCGGGTCCAGGCCACGGGCCCCGCACCCGCCCGCTCGACCCTGCAACCTTCGACCCAACCGTCAACTATTATCGAAAACTCTGTTGATGGTGCGCGAGAGGCTGTCGACGATGTTGATCGCCCGCGAATATCTCATCCGTGTCGGACCGATGATGCCCACCGCGCCGGTCCGCCGGCCGTCGGTGTAGGTCGAGGTCACGACGCTGAAATGCTGGAGGTCCGGCTCCTGGTGCTCGGAGCCGATGAACACCGTCAGCCCGTTGCCGTCCATGCACGCGTCGATGAGCCGGACGAGGCGCGACTTCTCTTCGATCACCTTGACCAGCGATCGCATCGTCGCCAGCGCCGTGTCGGGGTCGTGCGCCGCGGCCATGTCGAAGAGCAGGGCGGTGCCCTGGATGTAGATCGACGGCTCGCGCTCGAGGCCGTCGAAGGTGCTGTCGGCGAGCCGGAGCGCCCGCGGCATCAGCTGGTCGTAGAGCGAGCGGTCTTCCCTCAGGCGATCGATGATCGCCTGGCGGATCTCGGTCAGCGACATTCCCTTGAACTCGGAATTGAGGAAGTTCGCCGCCTGCTGCAGCTCGACGCCGTCGTATGGCTCGGCCGGCTGGATCACGCGATGCGAGATGTGGCCGCCGTTCGAGACGAGGACGACCAGGATCTTGCCCGCGTCGAGCCTCACGAAATCGAGGTGCTCGAACGTCGCCTCGGTGGCCGGCACCATCGCGAAGCCGACCTGGTGCGCGGCGCGCGAGATCTCCTGCGACGCGTGCGACAGGACGTCTTCGACCGTGCCGGCGCGGCGGAGCCGTTCTTCGACGTCCGGCGCGGGGCGGGAGGCGCGGCGCTCGGCGAGCAACTGATCGACGTACGACCGGTAGCCGAGGTCGGTCGGGACACGGCCGGCCGACGTGTGCGGCTGGCGCACGAAGCCGAGCTCCTCCAGGCGCGCCATCACGTTGCGCAGGGTGGCCGATGAGACGCCAAACCCGCGGCTGGCCAACCACAAGGAGGAAATAGGTTCCCCGTTGTCGATATAGGCCTGAACCAGCGCGCCGAGGATCTTCCTATCTCGTTCCGGTAATTCAGGATGACGGGCCATATTTAGCAGTCGCTCGAGGCGATTGCTAAAATTATACTACGGCTCTGGCTTGCAGCGTCTTCGCCGCTGTTCGGGCATCTGCGGTAATCGCCGCAACATCCTGATGGGTCATGGCGAAGTCACGCACCAGGACCCGGCCGTCGATCATGGTGAGGCTGACGTCGGTCCCCCGCGTCGCGTAGACCAGCGTTGACCACGGGTCGGGGTCGGGCTGCTGGTGCGGACGGCCGCGATCAATAAGGATGAGGTCGGCGCGCTTGCCCGGGTGGATGGACCCGATTTCCCCCTCCATGCCGAGCGCCCGCGCCCCTTCGCGGGTGGCCATCCACAAGGCATCGCGCGCCGTGAGCACGCCCGGCCCCTTGCGCACCGCCTGCAGCGTCGCCGCCAGCCGCATCTCGTCGAACATGTCGAGGCGGTTGTTGCACGCCGCGCCGTCGGCGCCGAGCGACACCGAGATCCCGCGCGCCAGCATCTCGGCGACCGGCGCGATGCCCGAGCCGAGCTTGAGGTTCGAGCCGGGGCAGTGCAGGACCTTGACGCCGCGTTCGGCGAGCAGCGCCTGCTCGGCGTCCGTCACCCACACGCAATGCGCCGTACACAACTGCGGCGTCGCCAGACCCGTGGCCGCGAGGTACTCGAGGTTGCTCAACCCGCCCGAGATCCGGCGGACCACTTCGACCTCGTCGCGGTTCTCCGACGCGTGCGTGTGGACGATGACCCGATCGCGCGCGGACAGATCGGCGACCGCTTCGAGCAGATCGCGCGAGCATGACACCGCGAAGCGCGGCGCGAAGGCGGCGCGCAGCCGGCCGTCGGCTTTGCCGTCCCAGCGCTTGCGCAGCGCGACGCTCTCGTCGATCGACTCGCGCGTCTTCTCCTGCAGCCGGCTCGGGACTTCCTGGTCGGAGTCCATCATGCACTTGCCGACGACGGCGCGCAGGCCCATCTCGTCGAGCGCCTCGAAGACGACGTCCGTGTCGTGCACCGTCTCCATCGTCAGCGCGGTCGTCGTGCCGCTGAGCATCAGCTCGGTTGCGGCGAGGCGCGCCGAGGCGCGCAGCGTCGCCGGCGTGTGCGCCGCTTCCATCGGCCAGACGCGCCGCTTCAGCCAGTCGAGCAGCGGCATGTCGTCGGCGTGGCCGCGGAACAGCGTCTGGCAGAGATGGACGTGGGTCTGGATGAATCCCGGGAGGAGATAGGCGCCGCCGGCGTCGATCGTCGTGTCGTGCCGCTCGGCAGGCTCGGCGCCGATCGACACGATCCGGCCGTCGCGCACCGACACGGCTCCTTCCACGATGTCGAGCGCGTCGTTCATCGTGAGGATCGTGGCGTTGCGGATCAGGCAGGAAGGATACGAAGGAATTGAAGGATACGAAGGAGCCTAGTGACTCTCCTTCGCCTCCTGTTGCTCTCCGTGCCGCTCTCGTGACTCTGCGTCCTGCTCCTTCGTATCCTTCGCCGTCCTTCGTCCCTTCCACGTCATCGAGAGCGCGGAGGCGTCCCGGCCATGCCGCACCGCGATGAGCTCGGCGAGGATGCTGACGGCGATCTCCGCCGGGGTGACGGCGCCGATGTCGAGGCCGATCGGCGCGTGCACGCGCGCCAGTCCTTCGATCGGCATCCCCTCGGCCTGCAGCGCGTCGAAGATGCGCGCCACCTTGGCGCGGCTGCCGATGAGGCCGATGTAGCGGAGGTCGCGCGCGGCGAGCGCGCGCAGCGCCTCGAAGTCGTGGGTGTGCCCGCGCGTGACCACCACCACGTAGGCGGACGGCGCGAGATCGGCGCGCTCCAGCCACGCGCCGATGTCGTCCACTTCGATCTTCTCGGCGGACGGGAAGCGATCGGCGTTGGCGAACTTCTCGCGGTCGTCGATCACGTGGATGCGGAAGCCGGCATCGGCGGCGAAGCGCGCCAGGTGCCAGCCGACGTGGCCGGCGCCGACGATGTAGAGCGCGGGGACGGGAGCGATCGGATCGATGTAGACCTCCATCTGGCCGCCGCAAATCAGGCCCGACTCCTGCACGAAGTCGTCGTTCAGGTCGTACTTCACCAGCGCCGGCTTGCCCGACGCAATCGCCTCGCGGGCGCGGCCGAGGGCGTCGTTCTCGTAGCAGCCGCCGCCGATCGTGCCGACGATCCGCCCGTCGGCGAAGACCAGCATCTTGGCGCCGGTGCGCTGGGGCGTCGATCCGCTGGAGCGGACGATCGTCACCAGCGCCGCCGGCTCGCCGCGCGCCAGCGCCGCGGCCGCCGCCGGCAGGACTTCTTCGTTCAGACGAGCACCTCGATCTTCGCTTTCTTCTTCAGGTCCTGGATGAAGGCGTCGCGATGCTGCATCTTCTTCTGCGTGGTCAGGTATTCCTTGATCTTCGCCTGCGCTTCCTCGAAGGGGACGACGCGCTCGGCCTTGTGATCGACGACCTTGATCACGTGGTAGCCGAACTGCGTGGTGACGACGTCGCTGATCTGGCCCGGCTTCAGCTCGAAGGACACCTTGTCGAACTCCGGCACCATCTGCCCTTTCGGGAAGTAGCCGAGGTCGCCGCCCTGCGAGGCGCTGCCGTCCTGCGAATGCTCCTTGGCCAGGGCCTCGAAGCTCGTCCCCGATTTCGCCTGCTTCAGCACCGCGTCGATCTCGGTGCGCGCCTTCTTCTTCGCCGCCGCGTCCGCCTTCGGGTCGACGCGGACCAGGATGTGGCTGGCGCGGACCTGCTCGGGCTCCTTGAACTGCTCGGGGTTCTTGCCGTAGAACTCCTTCGCTTCCTGGTCGCTCGGCCCCGCCAGGCTGGCCTCCTCCGCGTTCACCAGCTTGGTCACGCTGAGATCGACCTCCGCGTCGTGCTTCAGCGTGTCGGGGTTCATGCCGCGATCCTTCAGGGCCTTCTGGAAGGCTTCGTCGGTCGGGAACTGGCCGCGGATGGTGGCGATCTTGCCGGCGATCTCGGACGGCTCGACCTTGATGCCGCGTTTCTTGCTCTCCTGGGACAGCAGCTTGTAGATGACCAGCTGATCGATCGCGTTGCGGTAGATCTCGTCGCGGCGATCCTGCGGCACCGGCTGGCCGGCGCGCGCTTCCATCGTCTTGATGATCTGGTCGAGCTCCGGCTTGTGAATCTCTTCGCCGTTCACCCGCGCGATGACGTCGGGCAGCTGCGCCGGGACCGGCTTGGGCGGCGCGGCCGGCGTCGCCGGCGGCGGGCCCCCGGCGGGAGGCGTTACGGACGAGGCCGCCTGGCCGGTCGTGCCGGTGGTGGCCGACGCCGGGGCGGGAGACTTACGGCAGGCCGACAGGGCCGCCGCGGCCAGGAGCAGACAAACGGCAATCTTGAACTTCACGCACACCTCGGTTGAAACGGCACGGATCTTCAATTGTAGCGCGGGTAACCCTATTGAACGGAATGAATTGGGCAGAGCTCGGTGGGCTCGGTGCCGGAAAGGAAGGCTTCGCGGATGACGTGCGGGCAGGCCGGCGTCGCCAGCTTGCCGGTCTCGCGGTCGATGTCGACGAAGACGACGCCCTCCGGGACCTCGAACGTTTCGTTGCTCTTGCCGTTGAGCGCCCGCATCATGAACTGCGTCCAGATCGGCAGCGCCGCCTGCGCGCCGCTGAGGCCGAGGGCCTGGTTGTCGTCGAGGCCGACCCAGACCACGGTGAGGAGGTCGGGCGTGAAGCCGGCGAACCACGCGTCGCGCAGGTCGTTGGTGGTGCCGGTCTTGCCGGCAGCGTCGAGCGTGAAGCCGGCGCTGCGCGCGCCGGCCGCGGTCCCCTCGTTGAGGACGCTGCGCATCATGTTCGTGACCAGGAAGGTCGTGTCCTTCCGCGTCACGGTCTTCGGCACCGGCACGGCGATCGGCACGTCCTTTCCGCCGCTGATGATCCGTGACAGGCCGCGCAGCGGCCGCAGCACGCCGTCGTTGGGGAAGATGGTGTAGGCCGTCGCGATCTCGAGCGGCGTCGCCTCGAACACGCCGAGCGCGATCGACGGGTAGCCCTTGGGCGCGGTGCCGAGCCCGAACCGCTTCCACAGCGCGGCGACGTTGTCGAAGCCGGTGGATTCGGCCACCTTGATCGTCGCGATGTTGCGCGAGTGCGCCAGCGCGCGGCGCAGCGTGATCGGGCCGTCGTACTCGTCCTGGTAGTTGGCCGGCGTCCAGATCTGGTTGTTGAACGTGAACGAGGTCGGCTCGTCTTCCACCACTGTCGCCGGCGTGATGTCGGTGCGGCCGTCCTCGAGCGCGCGCTCGAACGCCGCCAGGTAGACGAACGGCTTGAAGACCGATCCCGGCTGGCGCTTGGCGCTGACGGCGCGGTTGTACTGCGACTGGTTGTAGGAGCGGCCGCCGACCATCGCCAGGATCTCGCCGGTGCGCGGATCGACCGCGATCAGTGCCGCCTGCGGGAACCGCGGCTTGCGCCGCGCCAGGATCGCGTCGACCTTGATCAGCCCTTCACGCACCGCGTCCTGGGCGATGCGCTGCAGGTGCAGATCGAGCGTGGTGTAGACGTCGACCGCGCCCGCGACCTTGGTCTTGTCCTGCAGTTCCTGCGTCAGGTAGTCGACGAAGTACGGCGCCTCCGACTCGAGCGCGCGCTGCACCGTCTGCAGCGGCTCGAGCGAGGCGCGTTCGGCCGCGTCCGCGCTGATGAAGCCGGTCTCCGACATCGTGTGCAGGACGATGTTGCGGCGGTCCCTGGCGCGATCGGGATGCTGGAACGGCGAGTAGTACGGCGGCGACTGGATCACGCCGGCGATCGTCGCCGCCTCGACCAGCGACAGGTTGCTCACGTCCTTGCCGAAGAACAGCCGCGCCGCTTCGGGAACGCCGGTGATGGCGAACGAGCCGCGCTGCCCGAGGTAGACGTCGTTCAGGTAGAGCTCGAGGATCTTGTCCTTCGACAGCCGCCGCTCGAGCGCGAACGACATCAGCCACTCGGTGAACTTGCGGCGCGGGCCCTTCTCGCGCGCCTTGTCGAACCCCCACATCGAGGTGAGGAAGGTGTTCTTCACCAGCTGCTGGGTGAGCGTGCTGCCGCCGCCCAGGTACTTCTTGCTGCCGAAGATGTTGGTGAAGACGGCGCGCGCGGTGCCGAACCAGTCGACCCCGGAGTGATCGTAGAAGCGGCGATCCTCGATGGAGATGACCGCCTGCACCATCCGCGGCGGAATCGCCGCCAGCGGCACGTCGCGCCGCTTCTCGCGCCCTTCGCTGACGATCGCGGTGAGCAGCGGCGCATCCATCTCGATGCTCTCGAGCCGCTCTTTCCGCTTGCCGACCGCCTCCATGTACTGCAGGTTCCCGCCGCCCCCCTTGGGCGTCGGCGGCGAGAAGACGAAACGTACGGTCTGGCCGGCGCGATCCCCGGCGCGCGGGACGACGGCCAGCGCGTTCTGTCCAATTGCGAACTGGCCTGCTTGTTCCACCGGCGAACGCTGTGCGTATCCGAGATCGTTGAGGCGATCGACCATCTGCGTCAGCGAGACGCGCTGGCCGCGGCGGATCGTGAGCGGCCGGCCGAAGATCCGGGGATCGGTGCGCTGGAACTCGCCGTGCATGCGCGCGTCGATCATCCCGGACACCTGGACGTACGCGTAGCCGACCAGCACGACGAACAGCAGAGCCGGGATGCCGACACCGAGCGCGGCGTAGAACTTCCAGCTGCGCCCCCGGAGGAAGGCCAGGCGCGGACGCGAAGTGGGCTTCGCCGCGGGTTTGGCAGGAGGAACCGTGGACACCTGGGCTGCAACCCGCATTGTATACTGAGCGTCTTACCGTCTTGATGCTGAGGTGCATCCATCGGTGCGCTTGCGGCGAGCGGCGCCGTTCCGGCCCGCGCCCTTATTCCAGGAGGACATCGTTCATGACTCGGCTCTGCTCTGCGCTGTTGGCGGCGCTGCTGCTCGTCGCGGGATCGGCTCCCGCCTCGGCGCAGTCGACCGCGATCAACGGCACGATTGAAGGCACGGTCAATGACACGAGCGGAGCGGCGCTCCCTGGTGTCACGGTCACGATCACCAACACCGATACCGGGGCCCAGCGCATCGTCATCACCGGCGAGCAGGGCACCTATCGCGCTCCGCTCCTCCCGCTCGGCCGCTACGACGTCGTCGCCGAGCTGCCCGGCTTCAAGAAGTACGAACAGAAGGGCATCTCGCTGTCGGCGGGGCAGACGGCCACCATCAACGTGTCGCTGAGCGTCGGCAACGTGTCGGAGACGATCACCGTCACGGGCGAGTCGCCGGTGGCACAGCCCGGCAAGATCGATCTCGGGCGGACGATCAGCGAGCAGGAGGTCAAGAACCTGCCGCTGGTCTCGCGCAACCCCTATAACTTCGCCTTCCTGCAGGCGAACGTGACCGGGTTCGAGAACAACGAGTTCGGCGTGCCGCGCATCAACGCCAACGGCAGCCAGATGCACACCAACTACCAGCTGGACGGCAATACCAACACCGAGAAGGACCGCGCCGGGCTGCGGATGCTGCCGGTGTCGGAGGTGCTCGTCCGCGAGGTCAAGGTGATCACCAACGGCTTCGCCCCCGAGTTCGGCCAGACGACCGGCATGGTCTACAACGCGGTGACGCCGTCGGGGACCAACAGCGTGCACGGATCGGCGAGCTACCGCTTCAAGCGCAACGGCTTCTCGACCGACGCGTTCTTCCTGCCGGCGGGCGCGCGCAAGCCCGACACCGAGGCGGACGACTTCACCGCGGCGATCGGCGGGCCGATTCAGAAGGATCGGTGGCATTTCTACGGGGCCTACGAATACGTCGATCGCAGCCTGGTCACCGGCGGGCAGGTGATCACCGTGACGCCGGCCAACGCCGACGCGCTCGGCATCACGCTGCCGGCCGACGGCGTCATCCCGGCGCACCAGAAGGT
>Ga0075425_100005708_pt1 | contig 12964 bp, 10 predicted proteins | sample SoiMethybrSBSTD4_FD_75300 | JGI IMG/M metagenome (GOLD analysis project Ga0075425, IMG submission 75300) | Bulk soil microbial communities from a Populus tree surrounding site in Tennessee, USA - Soil MetaG P. TD hybrid SBSTD4 | ecosystem: Environmental > Terrestrial > Soil > Tree plantation...
CTCGACTGATGTCCGCCCTTCTCGTCTTTCGGGAAATCCAGGTGGATCTCGACTGATGTCCGCGCTCCTCGTCTTTCGGGAAATCCAGGTGGATCTCGACTGATGTCCGCGCTCCTCGTCTTTCGGGAAATCCAGGTGGATCTCGACTGATGTCCGCGCTCCTCGCGCTCCGCCTCGTCACTTATCTCCTCGTGGGGGTGGGTGTGGTCGCCCTCCTCCTCGCGGGGCTCCTCGATCCGCTGGGCGGCGTCATCCTCACCTTGGCCTTGATCGGAAGCTGGGCCATCGACCAGGTCCGCGATCGCATGCCCGTGCGCTCCGTCTTCGGCTGGGCCCTCGTCACCACCGCGGCCTTCGCCATCGGCATCGATCTCCTCTACCTCGCCAAGAACCTCCTCGATGGCATGGTGCATCTCCTCCTCTTCCTCATCCTCCTCCGGCTCTTCCGGCGGCGCTCCCTCAAGGACCTCCGCGACGCGGGCTTCCTCTCCTTCTTCATGCTGGTGGCCGCCTCCGCCGTCACTTTCAACGTGAGCTTCCTCTTCGTCTTCATCGCCTTCCTCGTGCTCGGCACCTGGATGCTCATCCTCCATCACCTCGTGGCGGAGTCCGAGCGCGCCCGGACGGGGGCGGAGCCGGCGGGAGGCATCGGGCCGCGGAGCCCGCTCTTCCGCATGTCGCTGATGGCCGCCGCCGGCACCTTCGCCCTCGCCGGCCTCATGTTCTTCGTCATCCCGCGCGTGGGGCAGGCGACCTTGCCCTTCCGCGCCGAGCTGGGTCGACGCATCTCGGGCTTCAGCGAGCGCGTGGAGCTGGGCGCGTACGGGGAGATCGAGTCCGACCAGACAGTGGTGATGCGCGTGCGCTTCCCCGATGGCATCAAGGAGCCGCAGCTCCTGCCCAACCTCCGCTGGCGCGGGCGCGCCTTCGATCGTTTCGACGGCCGTGTGTGGGAGGCGGGGCCGCGCCAGCGCATGCTCCTGCGCCGCGAGCCCTCGGGCGAGTTCTTCCTCGCCTCGCCGCAGGGCAACGGCCTCATCGTGCGCCAGGAGATCTTCCTCGATCCCATCGGGGCCGACGCGGTGTTCGTGGCGCCCCGCGCCCTCCGCCTCGAGCTGGGCGCGACCGCGGTGGCCATGGACGACATGAACAGCGTCGTCCTCCCCGCGGTGTCGACGCGGCTCCAGTACTCCGCGGACTCCGAGCTCGAGCTGACTCCGCCGCGCGGCCTCCGGCCGAGCGAATGGCCGGTGGAGACAGTGCCCAGGGGCCTCGGCCGCTTCCTCCAGCTCCCGCCCGTGCCTCCGCGCATCCGTGACCTCGCGCGCGAGGTGACGGCGGGCAGCCGCAGCCCCTACGAGGCGGCCCTCCGCCTCAACCAGTACCTCTCCTCCGAGCGCTTCACCTACACCCTCGTGCTCAAGCGAGAGACCTCGCTCGACCCGTTGGAGGAATTCCTCTTCGTCCGCCGCTCCGGCAACTGCGAGTACTTCGCGGCCTCGCTGGCCGTGATGCTCCGGAGCGTGGGCGTGCCCTCTCGCGTGGTGGCGGGATTCCAGCGCGGCGAGTGGAATCCCTACGGCCGCTACTTCATGGTGCGCATGAAGGACGCGCACTCCTGGGTCGAGGCCTACTTCGAGGGCGCGGGCTGGGTCACCCTCGATCCCTCGCCGCGGGCGGCCCTCGACGAGGCCCGGCCGTCGATCTGGAGCCTCTACGTCGATGCCGTGCGCATGCGCTGGTACCGCTACGTCGTCAACTGGAGCCTCAAGGACCAGGTCGGCGTGGCCGCCTCCATGCACCGCGGCGCCAGCGAGTGGCGCGGCGGCCCGCACGGCTGGCTCGAGTCGGCGCGACGGCTTCCCCGGGGTGTGGTGGCCGTCGCGGTGGTCACCCTCGTCGCCGCGGGCTGGTGGCTGTGGCGCCGCCGATCGCCGGGACCCGCCGGGCGCGTCGCCCCCGCCAGCGTGCCGCGCTTCTATACGCGGGCCCTGCGCGCCCTCGCCCGTCGCGGCTATCGACGCGGCCCCACCGAGACGGCACGGGAGTTCTCTCTCCGCGTGGAGGCGGCGATTCCCGGCGCGGCCGCCCCGGTGGCGCGTCTCACCGCCGCTTACGAGCGCTGCCGCTTCGGCGCCGCCGCGCTCACGGACGAAGAGGCGGCCGCCCTCGAAGCCTCCCTCGCCGCGCTCCGCGGCCGCTGATCGTCGCGCGCTCCGTTCGATTCGTGGTAGATAGGGGGTGCCTTCTGGCGCGTCAGCGCTGTCGTCGACGAGCCGGCTGATCCCGCGACGTCCACGCCCCGAGAGCCCAGAGGAGGAAGCGCGATGCAGAGTCGAGGCAGGCGCCTCACGTCGTTCCTGATGGCTCTGGCCCTGCTCGCCCTGCCCGCCGCGGCGGGGGCCCAGGCCTCCAAGTATCCAACCTCACCCGTGGTGACGCCGCCCGCAGTGGTGCGACCCGGCAAGCTCGTGGTCGCCACCAACGCCACCCTGCCGCCCGTGCAGTACATCGACGAGAAGGGCAACCTCCAGGGCATGCGCATCGAGCTCGGCAACGAGATCGCCAGGCGGCTCGGGCTCGAAATGAACTGGGTCAACATCCAGTTCGACGCGCAGATTCCCGGGCTGCAGGGCGGCCGCTGGGACCTCATCGTGACCGGGCTCTTCTTCACCCCCGAGCGGGCCAAGATCATGTACCTCATCCCCTACGAGCTGCAGGCCATCAGCGTCTCCGTGCCCAAGGGCAATCCCAAGAAGATCACCCAGCTCACGGACCTCGCCGGGCGTCCGGTGGCCGTGGAGATCGGCGGCTACGAGGAGCGGCAGATCCGGCGCATCAACGACGAGCAGGTCAAGGCCGGGGCCAAGCCCATGGACATCAAGACCTTCAACACCTTCGCGGAGTCCTACCAGGCCCTGCGCGCAGGGCAGGTGGAGGCGGTGGTGAGCGTGGACGCCGTGGCGAAGTTCTACCAGGACAAGGGCGAGTTCGAGCGCGCCCTGTCCGGCATCGCGGGCTCGCCCGCCACCGTGGCCGCCAAGTCGAAGGATCTCGCCCAGGCCGTGCTCAAGGTGATGAACGACATGAAGGCCGACGGGACGTATGACGCGCTCTTCGATCGCTACGGGGTGGCCAAGATGACGGGCAAGACGCTCGAGCTGAAGGGTCCCGACCTGCCCTAGGCGGCGGAGCGCGCGCGATGGCCGGGTGGGATTGGGCGGCGTTCCAGAAGTACCTGCTCAATCCGTATCTGCTCGAGGGCGCGTGGACCACGGTGTGGCTCTCCGTGGCCGTAATGGCGATCGGCCTTGCCTTGGGGCTGGGCGCCGCTCTCATGCGCCTCTCCCGCCATCGCGTGCCGCGCGACGTCGCCCGCTTCTACATCTGGCTCATGCGCGGCACGCCGCTTCTCGTCCAGCTCATCATCATCTACACGGGGCTGCCCCAGCTCGGCCTCCGCCTTACCGTGATCCAGTCCGCCCTCATCGGGCTCGGCCTCAACGAAGGCGCGTACCTGGCGGAGATCATCCGCGCGGGCATCCTCTCCGTGCCGCGCGGGCAGTTCGACGCCGCCCGCGGGGTGGGGATGCCGTACTGGACCATGCTCCGCGTGGTCATCCTGCCCCAGGCGGCGCGGGTGATCATTCCCCCGCTCGGCAACAACTTCAACGGGCTCCTCAAGACCACCTCGCTCGCCTCCGTGATCTCGCTGGAAGAGCTCCTGCGCCGCTCGCAGATGCTGATCCAGCTCGAGTTCAAGGTGCTGGAGATCTTCATCGTGGCCGCGTGCTACTACCTCGCCATGACCACGCTGTGGGGGCTCGTGCAGCGGCGCCTCGAGGCGCACTTCGGTCGTCCGTACGGCGCCGCCCCGGGCCGGCCGTCCCGCGCCATCGAGGGGACGCTGCTCGAGCAGGACGCGCGCTGATGGCCACGAGCGACCTCGCCGTCCAGGCCGTGGGCATCCACAAGTTCTACGGTCCCCTGCACGTGCTGCGCGGGATCGACCTCGACGTCCGCCGCGGCCAGGTCGTGGTGGTGGTGGGGCCGAGCGGCTCCGGGAAGAGCACGCTGCTCCGCTGCCTCAATCACCTCGAGGCGGTCCAGCGCGGCACCGTCCGGGTGTGCGGGGAGCTCATCGGCTATCGCGAGACCTCGCGGGGACTCGTGGAGCTGCGCGACGCCGAGGTGGCGCGGCATCGCCGGCGCATCGGCATGGTCTTCCAGCAGTTCAATCTCTTCCCGCATCTCACGGCCGAGGGCAACATCACGGCAGGGCCCGTGCACGTCCTCGGCGAGCCTCGCGAGCGCGCCGCGGAGGAGGCGCGGCGTCTCCTCGCCCTCGTTGGCCTCCCCGAGAAGGCCCAGGCCTATCCCGCGCAGCTCTCGGGCGGGCAGCAGCAGCGCGTGGCCATCGCTCGCGCGCTGGCCATGCGGCCCGAGGTCATGCTCTTCGACGAGCCGACCTCGGCCCTCGATCCCGAGATGATCAGCGAGGTGCTGGACGTGATGACGGCGCTCTCCCGGCAGGGCATGACCATGCTCGTGGTCACCCACGAGATGGGCTTCGCGCGGGCGGTGGCCAACCGCGTGGTCTTCGTGGACGAGGGCCGCGTGGTGGAGGACGCCCCTCCCGCGGAGTTCTTCCGCCGGCCCCGCACGGAGCGCGGGCGCGCCTTCCTCGACAAGATCCTCCACTGAAGGAGCTCGCACGGTGACGAACGGCGAGATCGGATTCGGGCTGGTGGGCACGGGCATGGCGGGAGGCTTTCACGCCAAGGAGCTGCGTCACGTGCGCGGGGGCCGGCTGGTCGCCGCCTGCTCGCGCGATCCCGGGCGGCTCCAGGCCTTCGCCCGCGAGTGGTCGGTCCCGCGCGTCTACACGCATTTCAGCGAGCTCTGCCGCGATCCCGCGGTGGACGTGGTCTGCGTGCTCACTCCCACGGGCACGCACCTCGAGGTGGCGCGGGCGGCGGTGGCGGTGGGCAAGCACCTCCTTGTGGAGAAGCCGCTCGACGTCAATCTCGCGCGCGCCGACGAGATGATCCGCCTCTGCCGCGCCCACCGGATCAAGCTCGGGGTGATCTTCCAGATGCGCTTCGGCACCGTGGCGGCGCGGCTCAAGGAGGCGGTGCAGTCGGGCGCCCTCGGCCGCGTCTTCCTGGCCGATGCCGTGGACAAGTCGAGCCGCACGCCGGCGTACTACGACTCCGCGGAGTGGCGGGGGACCAAGGCCCTGGAGGGCGGCGGCTGCCTGATGACGCAGTCCATCCACATCGTGGACCTGCTCCAGTACGTGGTGGGACCGGTGCGGTCCGTGATCGGGCGCGTGGCCACCAAGCAGCACGCCATCGAGGTGGAGGACACCGCCACCGCCCTCGTGTCCTTCGAGAACGGAGCCATGGGCGTCATCGAGAGCACCTCCTCGATCAAGCCCGCCCTCAAGTCGCGGCTCGAGCTCCACGGCGATCACGGCACCATCGTGGCCAACGCGCAGTACGACCAGATCCTGTTCTGGAACGTGGGCGGGAAGACGGTGCCGGACGTGGAGAAGCAGTTCGCCATCGGCGACATCGACGACCCGTGGTCGTATCCGCAGGTGCGCCACCGCATCCAGCTCCAGGACATGGTCGATGCCATCCGCGAGGATCGCGACCCCGTCCTCACCGGGGAGGACGCGCGCGTGTCGCTGGCCATCAACATGGCCATCTACGAGTCGTCGCGCACGGGCAAGGAGGTCTTCCTGAAGGATCTCGCCCCCTCGGCCTGACCGTCCCGCCGTCGGTGCGCTCCCGCGCGCGGACGAGGTGGTCCAGTGAGGGCCGCGCCAGTCGCCTAGGAGCGCCGCCGGCCCCGCAAGGCGATCATGCCGAGACCCGCGAGGAGGAGTGACCACGTGGCGGGCGCCGGGACCGGGCCCACGTAGCCGGCCAGATCCGTCCCCACGCTCTTGAAGGCGTAGAGGACCCCTGGGATGAGGGCGAAGCCGCTCGTGGATCCGAGGAAGGCGCTGCCCAGGGAGCCGTCGGCGTTGATGGAGAAGCAGTTGTTGAGGGTGCCGAGGTCGCACTGGATGCGGCCGCCCGTGGTGGGGTTGTAGTAGACGTCGAACTGGAGGCCGCTGGCGTTTTGGGTCACCGAGAAATCATTGTCGGTGCCGGCGAGGATCACGAACTGGCCGTCACTCAGGCGCGGGCCGATGGTGAGCCCCTCCCACTTCTCCGGCACGCGACCGCCAAAGGCGGCGATGGTGTTGGCGTCGATGCTGAAGAACGGCGTGGCCGACTTGGTCACCGGGGTGAACGGGTCACTGCCGGCGAGGTTGATCCCGGTCACGTCGGTCGCCCCCGTGAGGTCGATCTTGAAGACCTTCTTGTTGGGCGAGGACATGTCGGAGCTCACCCCCACGCCGCGATTGTTGCGCTCGAGGACGAGGAATTCGTGATCGTTGAGGGCTACCAGCGCTGAGATGCCGCGCCCTTGGGTCGCGGCCTCCATCTTGTAGGCATACTGCGCCACGGCCTGGCCGGTGGCATTGTCGAACTTGACGATGCGGTTGAAGACGCCACTGCCGGCGCCCTCGTCGAGCATCGCGCTCTGGAGCATGGCGTAGACGAATTTCCCGTCGGGGCTGATGGCCAGGCCCTCGAACCCTCGGTTGCTCGTCCGGCCTTTGGTGTTGCCGGTGTCGCTGGCGAAGTTCGGCTGGTTGAGGTCGTTGCGCGGAATCAGGTTGGCCGGCGTGGTGAAGGTCCGGGCCAGCGTGCCGTCGCGATTGAACTCGTAGACGGACGGTCCGTACTCGTCCGAGACGAGGAACTTCCCGTTGGTCGGGTTGACCACGAAGCCCTCGGGATCGAGCGCGCGCCCGAGGATGTTGATGGGGGCGGGGGCGAGCCCGTTGAAGTGCAGGGTGCCCGTGGGGTCGGTGAACTCCACGGTCTGGACCTCGTGGAAGTTCGAGATGGCCCCCGTGCTCGGGTTGATGTCGATGGTGAACTGCTGCACGCGAGTGTCGTAGGGCAGAGTGCCGCCGCCCGCTCCGCGATCGCTGAGCCCCCACCACTGGTTGCGATTGGGATCGTAGTAGAGGTCGGAGAACATGCCCAGGCGCTGGTTGAGCGCGATCGGATCGCCGGACAGGTCGAGGGTGTCGGCGGGGACGGTGATGCCGTTGACGAAGGCGGGACCGGCGACGGCCGGGATGCTCCCGCCCAGGACGAGGGTGACGAGGACGGCCACGAATCGAACGCTCACGAGTTCCTCCGCATGGGGTGAGGGATGTCCTGCGCGGGTATCCTTCTACCAGCCGCGCGTGACAGGGTTGCGAAGGCGGTGTTGCGGTTCGGCTACGGCGCGGGAGGACGGAAGGCGAGGGCTGTGTCCACGTCTGCCTCGAGCAGGCCCACCTCGCGCACCACGCTGCGGGCCATGGCGACGTGATCGCGCTCGGCCCGGCGCACGAGGGTGGCGCCGTCGTCCGCCGCGGCGCTCTCGTCAGCGGGCAGAGTGAGGGCTTCGAGCGCGTCCAGCCGTCGCGCCAGATCGAGAAGGGGGCGGACCGGCCGTCGGTCGATCCGCTCGGCGAGAGCATCCAGCGCCTCGCCCACGCCGCGGCTGAGCTCTCGCAGGGCCTTCTGCACGGGGGCGGGCAAAGTGGGAAAGTCGGGCGAGACGCGGTGGCGAATGAGCGCGAGGACAGCGAGGAACACCGTCTGGGCGCGGGCGCCGAGTCGCTTCACCCACTCACGCTCGGCCCGACTCTCGTGCTCGTCGAGCTCGAGCGACGACTCGTTGGCCATGCGGAGGGTGGCCGCGAGCTCGGTGTAGACCGAGGAGCGGGTTCGCACCGCGTGGTCGAGCTGGGCGCGGTACGCGCGCGTCTCCGGGGCGAGGCGGGCCAGCTCAGCCAGCGCTCGCAGGGCCCGGCCCAGCGGCACCCACATGCCGAAGCGCGCCCGGGCGAACCCCAGCACGGAGCTCACGAGCAGCATGACCACCACGCCGACGAAGATGCCCAGCACGCGATCGCGGCCCGTGGTCAGATCCGTGGTCGGCCCCGAGGGATCGGTGACGCACAGGGCGAAGGCCATGCCGGTCTGCAGGCCCATGTACGAGATGCGGGAGCTGCCCACGGTGATCCAGGCGGCGATGGCGAAGCCCACGCCGGCCACGATCAGGAGCGAGCCGATGGTGGTCATGTTCGGCATCGCCACGACGATGGTGAGGATGCCGAGGGCGCCGCCCAGGATCGCGCCTCCCATACGGAGCATCGATTTCTGGAGCGTCGCGCCGAAGCTGGTCTGGCTGATGAGGACCACGGTGACGCCGGCGGTGACGAGGGCCGACCAGGCCAGGGCGTGCATGAGCACGTAGCAGACCATGACCCCGACGGCCGCCTTGAAGGCGAGCCCGATGGCCGCCGTGTTCTGCAGCGAGAAACCTGGAGTCAGCAGGGGCGTGGCGGCCGGGGCATCCAGCGCGGAGGCGGCGGCCGGCCGCGCAGGATCGAGGAATCCCAGGGCCTCCCGCACGCGGGAGAGGGCCAGCCGCGTGTCCTCGAGGACCGGGCGAAGGCCGACGACGTCTCCACCCTCCTCCTCGGCGATGTGCAGCTCCATCGGCGGCAGCGGCGCCGGGGGCCGTCCCGCGTCCAGAGCATCCGCCAGCCGGGTGCACTCGGCGCTCAGCTCGTCGAAGCCGCGGCGACGCCTCTCGTCGGGCGTGGCGGGCCATTCGCGGGAGGCGCCCAGGAGCCACACCGCGGTGGTCATGAGGCGGTCTACCTCCACGATGACGGCGAGCTGCTCGGTGTGGCGCTGGCGCAGCGAAGGATACAGAGCCTCGGCATTGGCGAGGAGATCGAGCTCCACGGTGAGATCGTCGTTGGCGAGGACGGGCGTCCGAGGCGCATCGTCGCCACGGTCCTCCCGCACGGCCAGGGCGCCCATCACGCGGGCCACCGAGCGCAGCCGCGCGGCGAGAGCCTGCCGCAGCTTGATCTCCGGATCGTCGGGCCACAGGAAGAGCTGGGCGCCTGTGCCACAGATCACACCGAGGGCGATGCCGACCACGCGCCAGAGCCCCGTCTCGACGGCCGCATTCTCGCTGGCGCCGGGGGGAAAGTAGGCCACGAGGACGAAGGTGAACGAGCCCAGGAGCATGACGTAGGGCGAGGTCGTGGTCAGGGACGCGAAGATGCCGAAGCCGGCCACGGCGCAGAGGACGGGCACGTACACGTAGGGAAAATCCGAGAAGGCGGCGACCATGAGGATGCCCAGGCCGCCGCCCACGAGCGTGCCGATCACGCGCTGGAACGACTTGCGCAAGGAGGCGCCCGCGTCCGCCTGGCTGACCGTGAAGATGGTGGTGATGGCCCAGTGGCCATGGGGGAACGCATCCACGCCGAGGGCGACGGTGGTGAGGACGGCGACGAGGGAGGCCACCACGATGCGAAGGGTGGCACGCAGGCGGCCGGGCGTCGGCGCCAGCTCCCGCTGGAGGAAGGAGAGGAGCGTCACCGTCCCTTGATGGTGACCACCGCGGTGGCGCCCATGCGGAAGGGCCGCTCCGGGTCGCGCTCCTCGAGAAGGATCCGCACGGGGAAGCGGCTGGCCAGGCGCACCCAGTTGAGGGTGCGAGGCACGTTAGGAAGCACGCCCACCGTTGGGCCCTCCTCGGGATAGTTGGCCCAGCCGATGCCCTGGACCACGCCGCGGAAGCGCCGGTTCGGGTAGCTCATCAGGAACACCTCGGCGGCCATCCCAGGCTTGATCGCGTCCACGTAGGTCTCACGGAAGTTCGCCATCACGTACCACGCGCGGTCGTCGACGAGGGCGAACACCTGCTGGCTCTGTCGCGCGTACTCGCCCACCGCGATGTTGAGATTCGTGACGTAGGCGTCGAAAGGCGCGCGCACCCGGCAGTAGCCCACGTCGAGCTCGGCGCTCTCCACCGCCGCCTCGGCGGCGGCAAGGCGTGCATTGCGATCGGCGTACTGGGCGACCAGGGCGTGGGCCCGCGAGCGATCCTCCCGGGCCTGGTCGATGCCCACCGCTGCGCCGCCGCGGGTCGCGCGCGCCTGGGCGACGCCGGCCACCGCCGCCTGCTTCCGCTTCTGCGCCTCGACCACGGCCGCTTCCGCCGCCACCAGCTTGCGCTGCGCCTCGCGCACCGCGGCCGCCGCGGCGTCGCGCTTGCTGCGCGCCTCGCTCACCCGGTCCGCGGTGACGAACTGCTTGGTGAGGAGGGGTTCCACGCGCTTGAGATAGTCCTCCGCGTAGTCCCGCTCCGCCTCCAGGCGCACCACCGAGGCCTCGACGGCGGCGCGCTCCGCCTCGCGGCGCGCGATCTCAGCGTCGAGGGCGGGGGGCATGGTCTCCTTCCCCGCCAGGTCGGCCTCCGCGGCCTTGAGCCCCGCCTCGCGCCGGGTCACCTCCGCCGCCGCCGAGCTCACCGCGCGCTCCTGCGCCTCGACCTCCTTCCGGGTCAGGGCCAGCTCCGCTCGCACACGGGCGAGGCGCGCCTCGTAGGGACGCGGATCGACGACGAAGAGGAGATCGCCCGCCTTCACCCGCTGGTTGTCGACCACGTGGAGCTCGACGATGGGGCCGCTGACGTGGGGGGCAATGCCTACCACATTGGCGCGCACCGCGGCATCGTCGGTGCGCGGGTGCACGTCGCTGAGCCGCCAGGCCAGCGCCGACACCACGAGGGCGCCCACCACGATGGCGACGCCCACTACGCGGCCAAGGACGGGCAGGGGGAACCGGCGGAGGGTGGTCTCGGGGGTCTCGACGGGCGCGGGCTCGCTCACGTCAGGTCCGATAGAAGAGAAGCCAGGTGAGGAGCGTCACGAAGAGAAAGAGGCTTAGATAGATGAGGGGGAGCGGTCCCAGGTGCGGCTCGAGCCCGGTGGTGGCGAGGAGCTGACGGCACAGCGCGGTGAGGACGATGCCCACCGCCATGCAGATGATCCAGGCGGGGAAGAAGGAGCCCTGGACGCTGATGATGGGATCACAGCCGGCGGCGGGGATGCACGCGACGGCGACGAGCGAGCAGCGCCACCACCAGCCCCTGCGCGCGATCAGTGTCGCGATCACGATGAGCGAGCATAGCGCCGGGCGCACGCGCGCCGCAAGCTCCGCCGTCGATCGGCGATAGGCTATACTGCGCTCGACGAGAGCGGAGACCTGACCACGTCGAACGGATATGACACGTTGCCCCGGCGGCTCGCCGTTCGGGCCGCCCATCGCCCGGCTCGCGGCATCCTCGCCGCGCTGGCCCTCGGCAGTGTCCTCGGCGCCACCGGCTGCAGCCAGCTTCCCTTCTCGGCGGCCTGGGATCCCTTCGCGGCCGCGCCGCCCACGCCCGTGGCGCCCTGGCGCGCCAGCGACGGCAACAAGCAGCCCCGCCTCGCCGTGCTCATCGACCGTCTCAACAAGGAAGTGCAGATCGATCCGGACAAGGAGCACAGCCTCGCCGATCTCATCGACCTCGCCCAGCGCCTCCATCCCGAGACGTGGCGCGCGTGGGAAGAGGCGCGCGCGGCCGCCGCGCGGCTCGGCCGCTCGGAGAGCGCGTGGTTTCCCGCCCTCGCCGCCCTCGCGTCCGCCGGCACCTCGCGCGTGGTCGAGAAGGCGGGGACCGCGAGCGGTGGCGCGGTGCCCGTGACGGGGCCGGAAGCTACTCCCGGCCTGCACCTCTCGTGGATACTGCTCGACTTCGGCCGACGCAGCGCCGCCGCCGAGCAGGCGGGCTGGGAGGTGATGACGGCCAATCTCAGCTTCAATCGCAAGCATCAGGACGTGGCCTTCGGCGTATCCGAGAGCTTCTTCGCCCTCGACGCGAGCCGGGCCCGCCTCACCTCGGCGCGCGTGACGCTGGAGCAGGCGAGCGCGGTGGCCGACGCGGTGCAGGCACGCTTCGAGCAGGGGCTGGCCACGCGTCCCGATCTGCTCCTCGCCGTGCAGGAGCGTGCCCGCGCCGCTTTCGACGTCCAGGACGCCGAGGGGCAGGTCTCCGATGCGCGCGCCCGCCTCGCCGACAGCATCGGCATCCCGCCCACCGTGCCCCTCAAGGTCGCCGAGCTCGGCTCCCTCCCGCTGCCCACCGATCTGCCCGCCACCGTGGAACAGGTGATGGACCGCTCGCTGGTGCGGCGCCCCGACCTGGCCGCGCGCCTGGCCGCCCTGCGGGCGCGAGAGGCGGAAGTGAAGCAGGCGCGCGCCCAGTTCATGCCCCAGCTCAACCTCTCGAGCTCGGTCGGCGGGCACTACGGTCGCTACACTTTCGGCAACAGTGACCCCATCGACTTCCACCGCGAGGTCTACGGAGCCTTCCTCAACCTCAGCTGGACGCTCTTCGACGGCTTCGACCGTGAGAACCGGGTGCGGGAGGCGGCGGCCCAGCGCGGGGCGGCGGAGGCGGAGGTGGCGGCCCTCGAGCTGCGGGTCATCCGCCAGGTGTGGCAGGCCTACACCGATGTGAAGACGGCGATGGGGAAGCGCGAGTTCGCCCTCGCCCTCCTCGCTGCCTCCCAGGAGGCCTACGCGGCCACCCTGGAGTCCTATCAGTCGGCCGGGCTTGCCACCGTGCTCGACCTGCTCGCCGCCCAGCGCGACCTCTCCCGCGCTCGCTACACCGACATCCAGAGCCGCGCCGATCTGCTCCGAGCAAGTGCGGCGCTCGTTCACGCCTCGGGCGACTGAGCGGTTCGCGCTCTGGAGGAAGAGGGAAAGCGGAACCACACCATTTTCGTCTCAGAGCCCGACGTCTCGGCGTGCCAGAGCATGGGGGCCATGACCTCGCGGGCGAATTTGTGCTGGAGCTGGGAGAACCCGTCGTCGGCCTCGACGAGCTCGGCCACGAAGAGATAGCTCGCATAGCTCAGCCCACCCACGCCCACGGTGTTGAGGTCGAAGTCGGTCGAGATTTTCGGGCGGATTCGGAAGGTGAAATC
>Ga0075425_100005709_pt1 | contig 12963 bp, 10 predicted proteins | sample SoiMethybrSBSTD4_FD_75300 | JGI IMG/M metagenome (GOLD analysis project Ga0075425, IMG submission 75300) | Bulk soil microbial communities from a Populus tree surrounding site in Tennessee, USA - Soil MetaG P. TD hybrid SBSTD4 | ecosystem: Environmental > Terrestrial > Soil > Tree plantation...
TTCCGTGTTCGCAGTGACTCGAACGAGCCATGCAAAAGCACTCTGCTCTTCCGAGCCTCCGACGAAGCTCACGGTCGAGTGGTCCTATGCCGAGGCAAAGCTCTCGGATGAGAAGACTCTCCTCGCGCGGAGGCGGCTCTTGTCCGGTCGCGCTAGCCAGGGCCAAGTCTACCCCAAGCGATGCAGGACCGGCTGGTGAGTTGGCGAGAATGCCACACGCTGGCCGCTAGCGACATCACGCAGCTGACATCCGCTTGCCGTTGCGCTAGCGAATCAATTCGCTGCGGCGCGACGCGTTCACTTGAGCGGATTGGGTACCGGGTCGCCAAAATGAATGAAACATGACGGAGTTGTCGGCTAAAGATGGGTCTGACGAGTGGCAGTTGCAATCCAGGGCGACGGATGGAAGTGGTGCGATCGATCGCGGTGGTGGTCATCTTGGCAACCGGGACACTGCCGGCACTGTCAGACGAGAGACCTGACAGCGCAAGCGGTATCGCTCCGGACTTCCCCGTCGCATGGACAGGTCTTTATGTCGGCGGTCATGTCGCTCAGAGGTTTAGCCACGCCGACGCGCTGCTGCAGGCACCAGACGGCGGGGAGAAGAGTACCAGGGCTGGCAGCCTCAACGGGGGCATTCAGGCCGGGTACAACGTCGTCACGGGTGGCCGCATTCTGGCCGGAGTGGAGCTCGACTTCTCCTTTCCAAACTACTTCGGTGCCGACGACTTGGTATGGTCCACGCTTACGCCGCAAGGGCATTTCAGTGAAAGGATGGACTACCTGGCGAGCCTTCGAGGGCGGGTGGGTTACATCTTTGGACCATGGCTGCTTTATGGCACAGGTGGGTATGCATGGGCCGGTGTTCATGTATTCAATACCCCACTAGGCTCGGACGACGAGAGAGGGCGGGCACAGCTGCATAGCGGTTGGTCGGCCGGAATGGGCGCTGAGCGGGCAATCGACCGCTATTGGAAGATGCGTCTTGAGTATTTGCACACTGACCTTGCCGCTGCGAAGGTTAGCCTCGCACCAATTGCACAGTATAGATCGGCGATCGAGACCGACGCTGTGCGTATTGGCCTGAGCCGCGCGTTGAACTCGACCAATGGTGAAGCAGGTGGCCGCGACGATGCAGCCGAAGGCCCATCACGCTGGGAAATCCACGGTCAGACCACCTTCGTCGAGCAGGGATATCCGGCGTTTCACGCTCCATACAGCGGCGCCAACAGCCTTTCGCCGGCAAGCCAGGGGAGGGAGACATGGACAACCTCGGCATTTCTGGGTCTGCGGTTGTGGCAAGGGGGCGAGCTCTATTACAACCCCGAGCTCCTGCAAGGCTTCGGACTGAGCGACACGACAGGTGCCGCCGGCTTTCCCAATGGCGAGGCCCAGAAGTCGAGCTTCCTTTACCCGCACTACAATACGTCGCGGCTGTACTTTCGGCAGACATTTGGCTTAGGCGGCGAACAGGAGACCATTGAAAGCGCATACGGCCAGATGGCCGACAAGAAGGATGTCTCGCGTGTGACGGTGCAGGTCGGCAAGTTCTCCGTCCACGACGTTTTCGACAACAACGCTTATGCGCAAGACCCGCGCACGGATTTTCTCAATTGGTCAATTTGGGCGGCAGGCGCCTTCGACTACCCTGCAGACCGGCTAGGCATGACCTGGGGAGCGGTAGTTGAGCTCAACCGAAAAGATTGGGCTGCGCGCAGCGGATATTTCTTGGTTGGTGACGAACCGAACTCCAACAGCTTTGACATGGCGCTCTTCAGGCGAGGCGGCTACATCTCCGAGATCGAGCTTCGATACGATGTCTCCTCGCAGCCAGGAAAATTGCGCATGACGGCATGGCTGCACAACACTTTCTCCGGAAGCTACCGGGAAGCAGTCGATTTGACTGTATTGAATCCCGGGCTTGATGCTACGACGGCCATCGAACTAACGCGCAAAGATCGCATCAAGTATGGCTATGTCGTGAACCTAGAGCAGGCCCTGACCAAAGATGTCGGGGTTTTCGGTCGTTGGAGCTGGAACAGCGGTACCAATGAGATTTCAGCCTTCACCGACATCGACACGAGTCTTTCCGTCGGTGCTTCGATTAAGGGTAGTAAGTGGGGGCGCCCAGAAGATCGCCTGGGCGTCGCGATCGCCGTCAATGGGCTGTCGAAGGACCATCAGGATTACTTAGCAGCCGGCGGTCTCGGCATTCTGATTGGGGACGGGCAGCTCAACTATCGGCCGGAGCATGTGTTCGAGACCTTCTATTCAGTAAGCCTAGGCAAAGCGACGACATTGACCTTCGACTACCAGAACCTCACTAACCTCGCTGATAACGCGGATCGTGGACCAGTGCACATATTTTCCGGTCGCTTGCACAGCGAGTTTTGAGGGAAGAGTTCGGGCTGGTTCTCAACCACCAGACCGCCCGCTTTCTCGGTGTTCTCGGTGCCGCCTCGCTGTCCACCAACGGCGAGTTGCCGTCTGATCGCCAAGCGGAGCGTTGACTCCTGGCGTCTGGTCCAGCCTTCGAGCGCAGCTCTCAATTGAGCGATTACCGCACCGGCGGCTTCGTAAACCCACTACTGCCCCAAAGGGGGAGGCTACAACGACCGCACATGCTCCCGCTGTGAAACGAACTTCGCTCAAAAAAAGGATACCGGCAGCGTGGGCAGCGAAATTTGCGTCGATAAACACAAGCGCTAAAGAATGCGGCAAGCCAGCTTCCACCAACCCATCTACCAAAGTGCTCCGGTGCATCGCCATAGATACAGCTCGTGAATAGGATCAAGATGGCGACGACGGGCAGAGATGAAAGTGCAACGAGACGAATAAGTTGATCCCGACGGCGTAGGTCGGCCCATCCGCGTTCGTATTCGCCACCGGCCAGCACAGCACACCCCTGTGCGCAGAGAACGACGCAATTCTTACGCTCAATGGCTGACCAACAGCTTACAGACTACCTGTCTGGCTTAGTAACGTGCGACCCTGTCAGCTCTCGGTCAGAACCTACGTGCTGACGAGATACTCGGTGCCTATTGGCAGATCGGAAGACAGGTGCGCTAGAGTCCGACGAGGACGGCTGTCGGCAAGCTTGCCCGCGATAGTGGGTGGCGCGCACCGCTCAGTGAATTTGCTTGTCGTCGACAGAGGGAAAGACCAAACTTGGTGTTTACGCACGCCGACGCTCGCCCTTGCGCGCTCTTGGACCGATGCCTAACCGATCCACAACAAGGAGAGCACCGACCCAAACGCAATCAGGCAGTAGGTTATTATTATAGCATGCAACATGCGAGCTCCCTTCGGTCTTTGTGAGTCGAGCATGTCACAAAAACGAGTGAACCTAAGACGATTTGCTCTGCCCCGTCAGCTCCATGTCAATTATCGGAGTCGGGGCTTGCACATCGCCGGCAGGCGTGAACAGAAACGCGGCAACCTCCGGTGTGTGGCGCACTGTCTGAACGCGCAGTTTGCTGCGTCGGCTCACGTCAGCAGATGGCACAGAGCGTAATTCCGCCCGTAGATCAATCGCATGACCGGAATCGAGGGGTCAGCGGACCAGGATTGGAGACCGCCTAAGGCGGCCACAAAGGACCGCCCTAAGGAGACTTCGAAGATTACCGACAATTGCGATGCGCCGCATTCACTGAGAACCTGATATCTTGCTCATCTCTGCTCAGCTTCGATGAGTCGATCCGAGGGAGCAATGTCATGTACCATCTAGTGCTGGCAGCGGCCGTAATTTTAGTGATCGATGGTTTGGCTGGATCACCGGCACGGGCGGAGGTCAAGGAAGTGCGGTTAGCCCGCCAGCTCGGACTTGGTTATTTGCAGTTTTATGTGGCGCAGGACCAGAAACTGGTCGAGAAGCACGGTGCAGCGCTCGGGCTCACGGCGAGCTATCGCCCGCTTGCGACGCCGACCGCGCTCACTGACGCGCTGCTATCCGGTAGTGTCGATATCGTCGGCATAGGCCTTACGGCGTTCCTAACAATGTGGGATCGTACGCAAGGCAACCTAAAGGTACGCGCCATCGTTGCCCTAAATCGGCAGCCCGCTTATCTCCTGACCCGAAAGCCCGATCTTTCGTCGCTGAAGGAGTACACGGCGTCCGATCGCATCGCGCTGCCGGCTCCTAAGGTCTCTGTGCAGGCGATCATGCTGCAGATGCTGGCAGAGATGCAGCTCGGACGGCATGACGCGCTTGACCACCTGACAGTCAGCATGTCGCATCCCGATGGCACGACGGCGATGCTCGGCGGCCGATCGGAGATCACGTCGCACTTCACGAGCGCGCCGTTCCAATATCAGCAGCTGGAGTCCTCGAAAGATATACGCAAGGTGTTGTCCTCCTACGATGCAACCGAGGGCCCCAACACATTCACCGTCGCCGCCACTACCAGTAAATGGCGCGAGGCCAATCCGAAGGTCTATGCAGCCGTATTGGCTGCCATGGAGGAGGCCAATCAGTTCATCGCATCCAATCCAGGGCGGACCGCGGAGATTTTCCAAGCCATCGAGAACGTCAAAATGCCAGTCGAGTTCATCGAGCGGATCATCAAGGATCCGGAATTCTCGTTTGAGCCTGCCCCGATGAATGTGCTCAAGATCTCTCATTTTATGCAACGGACGGGGATGCTGAAGACTAGGCTGGAAAAGTGGACCGACCTGTTCTTTCCGGAAGCGCATGGCTTGCAGGGCAGCTGAGCCCGCTGCTGTGGCATTCTTGCGTTGGAGGTGAGGTAAGGCCGGAGCGCCATTCGGTCTCACGATCCCGCCAACTTTGCTCGCCCGTGGGGTACTCGAATAGCGAGATCTTCGTGCCTCGGCGCTTCTGCGACGCCAACCGTCACAGCTCGCAGCCGGCCTCTCGCTTTCCGCGTCGCAGGAACCTTTACACGCCCACACGCATTCTCGTGATCGAGCAGGAAAACCTATCTGTCTTTACGGAGGCAAATTCCGCTTGAACATGTGGCCACGTGCGCGAAAATGGCGCCGACGTCGCCGACAAAGGGAGATCAGTGGGCACGAGCTGACCGCCGGTGAGGGGCCCTCCACCGCCGAGAGGGACCGCGACACCGACCCGAATGACACGCTGGGCGCGCAGAAGCTGTTTCAACCCAGGCCCGCATGGGGTGCTCCGGTGGACACCTCGAGCGCAGTAGGGCGCGCCTTCTATGGCATGCTGGCCGTCTTTGCCGCTTTTGAGACCGATGTCCGCCGCGAACGCCAGCTTGAGTGCATTGCCATGGCAAAGCGCGAGGGGATCTACAAAGCTAGCAAGCCACGCCTCGAAAAGGCAGCGCGTCCAGGAGCTGTTCAGCCAAGATCTGGGACCTGCAGCGATTGCTCGAGACCTGCGAATGGCCCGGAGTTCAGTCTATCAGCTACTAACCAGCCACGCATCACAGACGCGTTCTCCGCAGCCCCGAGCTGCATGAGTCTAGCGCCGTCGGCCAGAAATTTTCACCTTCCCGCGGCGCAGTCCGGTAGGCTACGTTTGCGCACTTTCTTGGAGGAGTGGTCTTAGGCGATGGCCAAGCTGAACGTGAACGGCAGGTCCTTCGACATTAAGGTCGACGGCGACACGCCGCTGCTTTGGGTTTTGCGCGAGCATGTCGGCCTCACCGGAACGAAATATGGCTGCGGTGTCGCGCAGTGCGGCGCCTGCTCGGTGCACATCAACGGGGAAGTGCAACGCTCCTGCTCGATTCCGGTCCGAGACATCAAGGGCAGCGACAAGATCGTCACAATAGAAGGGCTGTCCCATACGGGTGATCACCCTGTGCAGAAGGCTTGGGCGGCGCTCGACGTCCCCCAGTGCGGTTATTGCCAGTCGGGACAGATCATGGCGGCCGCGGCGCTCCTAAAGAGGAAGCCGAAGCCCACCGACGCCGACATCGACGAAGCAATGACCAACATCTGCCGTTGCGGAACCTACCAGCGCATCCGCGCGGCCATTCACCAGGCGGCTGGCGGCCGCAGCGCCTCGGTCACCGGCAACAAAGCCTGAGGGAGTGTACTATGCGAGAGACACTATCGGCTCGGCGTGCATCCGTTTCCCGTCGCGCGTTTCTGGTGTCGGGCATCGCCGCAGGTGGCGGGCTAGCTCTCGGCTTCGAGCTGGGCGGCCTCGGGAAGGCGGCGGCTCAGAAAGTGCTCGGCGGCGAAGGCGACGAGGTCGGCGCCTGGGTGCTGATCAAGCCCAATGACGACGTCATCATTCGTATCGCACGCACCGAGATGGGGCAGGGAACGCTCACGGGCTTGGCCCAGCTCGTGGCCGAGGAGCTCGAGTGCGATTGGAACAAGGTCAAGACCGAGATGCCGACACCTGGCCAGAACCTGGCGCGCAAACGCATCTGGGGCGAGATGGCGACCGGCGGTTCGCGCGGTATTCGCGGCTCACACGAGTACGTGCGCAAGGGAGGGGCTGCGGCGCGTGAGATGCTGATCAGGGCTGCGGCAGAGACATGGAAGGTGCCACCTTCGGAGTGCAGGGCCGAGTCGAGCGTCATTGCGCACACACCCAGCGGGCGCACCACGACCTACGGCAAGGTAGCTAGCGCGGCCGCGAAACTCGAGGTCCCTAAGGACGTCCCGCTAAAGGATCCGAAGGACTGGAAGATCATCGGCAAGCCCGTGAAGCGCCTCGACACGCTCGAGAAGCTCAACGGCCGCAAGGTCTTTGCCATCGATGTGAAGTTGCCGGGCATGCTCAGCGCCGCCATCAAGGATGCACCCGTGTTCGGCTCCAAGATTGTGAGCTTCGATGCGGCGAAGGTGCAAGGAATGCCCGGCGTGCGGCACGTCGTACAGGTCAATCCGACGGCTGTAGCCGTGGTGGCTGAGACGTGGTGGCAGGCAAAACGGGCGCTCGACGCGCTGCCCGTCACCTATGAGGAGGGCCCGAACCAGAAGGTCTCCAGCGCCACGATCGCACAGCACCTGCAGACGGGGTTGGCCGCCAAGGAGGTGCATGTCAGTGCCAATCGCAGCGGCGACGCGCTGGCAGCGCTCGAAGGAGCCGCCAAGAAGATCGAGGCAGTCTATGCGACCCCCTTCCTCAGCCACGCCTGCATGGAGCCGATGAACTGCACGGCGAAGTACACGCCGGAGCGGTGCGAGGTCTGGTCACCGACACAGAACGGCGAGGGCTCGCTTGCTGCCGCCGCCGAGGCCTCCGGCCTCCCGCTGGTTCAATGCGAGGTCTACAAGATGGACCCAGGGGGTGGGTTCGGCCGGCGCGGAGGTGCGCAGGATTATGTGCGGCAGGCGGTGTCGATTGCCAAGCAGGTGCCGGGCATACCGATCAAGCTCATCTGGTCGCGCGAGGAGGACATCACGCACGACTTCTACAGACCGATCTCCCAATGCCGGCTAGCAGCCGGGCTCGATGCCGACAACAAGCTGGTCGCGCTGCACATTCGGGTATCGGGGCAGTCCATCAACGCCTTCAACAATCCGACCTCGGTTGCGGAAGGCAAGGACGACCGCCAGCTGCAAGGCTATACGCATCAGCCGGGCGACCAGCAACTCGGGTACACCGTGGCGAATCTCCTCATCGAGTACGCCATGCGCAATACTCACGTGCCGGTGGGGCCGTGGCGCGGCGTCAACACGAACCAGAACGCGGTCTACCTCGAGTGCTTCATTGACGAGGTGGCACGCGCTGCGGGCAAGGATCCGCTCGAGTTCCGCCGCGCGCTGATGCAGGAGCGGCCCAAGCATCGGGCAATTCTCGACGCAGTCGCCGTGAAGGCGGGCTGGGAGACGCCGCTTCCTGGCGGCACCTACCGCGGCATCGCCCAGTTCATGGGCTATGGCAGCTATTCGGCGGCCGTGGCGGAGGTGTCGTTGGATCAGCGCGGCCGCATTAAGGTGCAGCGGCTCACATTGGGTGTGGACTCCGGCCACGTCGTCAACCCCGGCCAAGTGGAGGCGCAGGTGCAGGGCTCGGTGGCGTACGGACTGGGCGCTGCCTTATTCCAGGCGATCACCATCAAGGATGGACGCGTGGTGGAGACCAACTTCGACACACTTGAGATGATGCGGATGGCCGACTTTCCAAGGATCGAAACGGTCATCGCGCCGTCCGGCGGCTTTTGGGGCGGCATCGGCGAGCCGACCATCTCTGTCGCTTCTCCGGCGGTGATGAACGCCATCTTCGCCGCGACCGGCAAGCCCATACGGTCTCTGCCCATGAAGGACATCAAGCTGCAGAGGGCATGATGGGCCAAGTTAGTCTCGAATTCTTCGACCTTCTGGCCCTCAACCTGATGCGATATGATTTTCATACGATCGTCATGGAACGAGCGCAGGAACACAACCGGGCGGCGCCTGTCGCGGGCCAATAACTCTTCTACCGTCGGCTGCAGCAATCGTGCCGCGTACCTGATGGGCTCCGTGGGCTCAAATCTCTAAACGGCCCGGCGCCTCAAACATTCCCCGGGTCTGCGAGAGAACCCAGACTACGACTTAAGCGGCCAGGCCGATGACTTGCGCTCGGCCCCTTCCGAGTGCGCGATAGAGATGGGCTTCGGCGACAAAAAAGGTGACTCGCAATACCCACGCGAGTGTCATCGATATGCGATCGCCATACAAATTGCGAGGGTGCGATCTGGACGATCGAACCAGCGGCGAGGAAGGATTCAGAATCCACGAAGAAATTTATGATGCCAGTGCGTTCGCAGCGCCGCTTTCGGAGCATGACGACTCGCCCCCACATCTACTCGCCTTTGAACGGTACCACGAGATATCTGTTCCCGTGGTCGCGGATCACATCGAATGTCGGATTGTTAGCTCGCGCTCGCGCTTTTTTTTGAACTTACCCAGGGCGTCGACAGTCACGGCGCCCCGTCACTACGGGAATTGGGGAGACTCTGGCGGCGCTCGATGCGTTCGAGCCGGCGCAATAGCAATCGAATATCCTCAGGTAGGTCGGCGTTAGCGGTGTTGCCGACCACCTGTCGCAGGGTGTCCCCGACTTTGCCCAGGAAGACGACGTTGGCGAACTGTGGATATTTCCGCAAAGTGGACATTGCGATCGCCTCGGGGCGACTGGAGATTCTCCGCGTAGACGGGGCGAGCACTACATAACCGCGCGACCGGTCGTTAGTTCCCGAAGTAACGGAGGGGCGACTAGGCTGTGGAAATTCGATGTCGTCAAGCGGAACCTAAGCCGTAACTGGTTCGTTATTGATTGGCCTAGAGCGGTCGCGCCGAGGGGGCGAACATCGAAAGGATAGGCAATGAACTCGCGTGACCGTGCTCAGCTACGGACGAGACTTCGTCAAGTGAATATCGAGTACAGCTCGCTTGTCCGGGAGCGACCTCAAGAAGGTCGGTTCCGGATAACCGAACTAACAATCGAGCGGCGAGCGATCATGTTGCTGCTATTCGGCGGCGAGTGGGCTGAGCAGCCAGTAACGGCAGTCCGCCAACCAAGATCAGTGGTCGCGACGCTCCACCCGGTGGAGTGAATTTCATCAGACGAATCCGATTGGCACCCACGGCCTGCATCCTACCAACGTCGAGTGCCCAGACTGCAAGGGCACCGGCCAAGTAGACCAACACGGTGGCTTGCGTCAGAAGAGCTGCTGGCGTTGCGCTGGGCGCGGATGGCTGAGGGCGCCGATCGGCAAGTAGCGCACCGCTCAAAAGGAAATGGCGCCGCGACGGGGGGCGTCGAGGCGCCTTGGTCGAGTAACGGGGGGGCTCATAACTGGCGGCCCGCACCTTCAGCTCCGCTACCCTACCGACGGGTTGCCGACAAGCGCGTACTCAAGCTCACCCGGGCGTTGGCCAGGTCAGCTATTGCCATGCAAGGATCCAATGCGGTGGGCGCGAAGAACTGATAGTCTCGCGGAATCTCCTCTGCTCCAACGGGGGGCTGATGCGGACCATAGTCGAAGACCGCCACTTGCCGGTCGACACCAATGCCCAGCCGGTGGTACAGGCGGCCGCCGCGCTCAAGCCGACATTGCGGTACTACCAGGACGACATCGAGCGCGAGCAGCGGCTGTCGCCTGAGCTGGTCGAGCAGATGCATGCGGCGGGCTTTTACCGCCTCCTGCTGCCGCGGTCGCTCGGCGGCCTGCAGGCCGATCCGCTGACCTACATCCGCGTCGTCGAGCTCCTGGCCGAAGGCGCAGGCTCGGTCGGCTGGAACGTCGCCAACAACGGCGTCGGCCAGCTGGTCACGCTCGGCCTTCCGGACGACGGCGTACAGGAGATCTATCCGAAGGACCATCGTACCGTGATTGCCGGCACCGCGGTCCAGGGCGGCGGCCAGGCGGTGTCGGTCCAGGGCGGCTATCGCGTCAGCGGGCGCTGGACCTTCGGCAGCGGCTGCCATGAAGCCGCCTGGATGCTCGGCAGCTTCCAGATTCTCGACGACGGCCAGCCGCGCCGCCGCGACGACGGCGGCATGTTCTGGCGCGGCCTGTTCCCGCGCGCCGGGGTCGAGGTCATTCCCCGCAGCTGGGAGGTGAGCGGGCTGCGCGGCACCGGGAGCTTCGATTGGACGGTGAGGGATTTCTTTCTGCCGGAGCGGCGCACGATGGTTCATGCGGGCGTACCGCTCGACAACCAGTGGGCGCATTGGCCGGGCATCACTTACGCCCTGCCAGCAGCAGCCTGGGTCGGGCCGCACCAATGCGCGGTGATCACCGGGCTGGCGCGCGCCGGCATCAACGCGCTCGTCGAGCTTGCCGGCGAGAAGACGCCGCGCGGCCGCACGGGCAGGCTGTGTGACAATCCGCAGGTGCAGGACGCGGTCGGGCGCGCCGATGCGATCCTCAATTCCGGACGCATCTATCGCAACGCGATGATCGCGGAGCTGTGGAATACGCTCGCCGACGGCCGCGAGACCACGCTCGAGCAGCGCGCACGCTGCCGGCTCGCCGCGGTGCATGCAGCCGACTGCGCACGCCAGGCGATGGACCTGATGTTCCGGCACGGCGGGAGCACCTCATTCAAGACCGAGAGTCGACTGGCCGAGGTATGGCGCGACCTGCAGGTGGTCGGCCAGGCGGCGACGCTCGCTCCGGAGTGGTATCCGATCGGCGGCCGCGCTTTCCTCGGGCTCGAACCCGGCCCGCGGCTGCGCTAGCCGGCCGCCAGCAGGCTGGTGAGTGCGGGTCAGCGGACCGATCCGGCCCCTGCCGGCGTCGGCCAAGGCTAGGTCGTTCCCTGGATAAGACCCACAAGGCGTCGTGCAGACAACGGCGGCCCTAGCGAACGAACCGGACGCCAATGCGACCGGAAGGACCTCGGCAATCAGGCGCTTACGGTTGGTTGCCGTCTTATCGGCCTAGGCCGAGAATGACCGAAAGGGCATATCCAACATCGCGGCATTCCGAGCTGCGCTGCAGCGACAAATGTTTAAGATCGCTCGCCAAAGACATTAGGGAGCGAGCGCATGGTTGGGTGGCTGCGAGAGCTGAACGCCAAGGAACGGAAGGCGATGTGGGGCTGCTTCGGCGGCTGGTCCCTCGATGCGTTCGACGTCCAGATGTACAGCTTCGTGATCCCGACGGTGATCTCGCTGTGGGGATTGTCGCGCGGCGAGGCCGGCCTCATCGGCACCGTGACGCTGCTGATCTCGTCCCTGGGGGGATGGTTCTCCGGGACCCTGGCCGACAAGTTTGGCCGGGTAAAAATGCTCCAAATCACCATCCTCTGGTACTCGTTCTTCACCTTCCTGTGCGCCTTCGCGATCAATTTCGAGACGTTGTTTGCGTTGCGCGCGCTCCACGGTCTGGGGTTCGGCGGCGAGTGGGCCGCCGGTGCGGTGCTGATGGGCGAGGTGGTGCGCGACAAGTATCGCGGCCGCGCCGTCGATCTGGTGCAGACCGGCAGGGCGGTCGGCTGGGGCGCTGCCGCCATCGTCTATACGACGCTTTACTGGATGCTGCCGGAATCCATCGCCTGGCGGGTGCTGTTCGGGATCGGCTTGTTGCCCGCGGTCTTTGTGTTCTGGGTCCGGCGCCACATCGATGAGCCCGAGATCTTCAAGGAGCGCGCGGCCGACCGAGCCCAAATCGGCACCTCGCATCTGTTCGCGGCGTTCCGCGGCCCGCACTTCTGGACGACCGTCAAGGTGTCGCTGATGGTTGCGGGCGCGCAGGGCGGCGGTTATGCGCTGAGCATCTGGATGCCGACCTATCTGCGGACGGTGCGCGGCTTGTCCTCGATCAGCACTGGGGCTTCCTGATCGTGCAGATCCTGGGTGCCCTGGTCGGGGTTCTACGGCTCTTACCTCGCCGACTACATCGGGCGGAAGGGCACCTTTGTCTGGTCGGCTGTCGCCTCGTTTGTGATGGTCCTCGTGTTTCTGCTCGTGCCAATGGACAACACCGCGCTGTTCTGGCTCGGCATTCTGCTGAATATCGTCCTGCTGATGAAGTTCCCGCCGATGGGACCCTTTATGACCGAGCTGTACCCGACTGAGATTCGCGGCATCGGGCAGGGCTTTTGCTACAATGCCGGGCGTGCCGCCGGCTCACTGTTTCCGACGATGGTCGGGTATCTGAGCCAGGTGCAGTCGCTTGGCATCTGCGATCTGCAGCGCCACCGCCTTCGGGCTGATGATCGTCACGCTGCTGCTGTTGCCGGAAACGCATGGCCGCAGTCTTGCAACTTTGGAGACCGTGGCGGCCGGAGATCGATCGTTGTCGCATGCCTATTCGCGAAATTGACGATTTCCGCGATGGCCGATCTTGCGTTATCGTTCCTGACCGTTGTTCCGGCGACGTTCCCAGAGTGGAGGAGACCATCAGGATGAGCGGAAATTTTGCCCCCCTTAACTGCCTGAAAGGCGTAAAGGTCGTCGATCTGACGCAGTTCGAGGCCGGCCCGACCTGCACCGAGGCCCTGGCATGGATGGGCGCCGAAGTGGTGAAGGTCGAGAACCCGAAGCGGGGCGACCCTGGCCGGCAGGTCACGGGAAGCGGCCCG
>Ga0075425_100005711_pt1 | contig 12962 bp, 9 predicted proteins | sample SoiMethybrSBSTD4_FD_75300 | JGI IMG/M metagenome (GOLD analysis project Ga0075425, IMG submission 75300) | Bulk soil microbial communities from a Populus tree surrounding site in Tennessee, USA - Soil MetaG P. TD hybrid SBSTD4 | ecosystem: Environmental > Terrestrial > Soil > Tree plantation...
CGTTGTCGGCGTGTCCGGCATCGAGTCGCGTGGCGACGCATGTGGTGCGCATGCGCGCGTTGTAGACGAAGTTCTTCGACAGTCGCGCCGCCGCTTCGGCATCGTCGTGCTGCGCGAGCGCGCGCATGTCGCGCGCGATCGCCGGATCCTCGAACGCCGCCATCCTCTCGAAGTAGGCGCGCGTGATCTCGTTGAGCTTCACCGGGAACTGATACGCGTGCAGTTTCGTGAGCGCGTCGGCGAGCTGATAGATCGCGTTCGGCTCGCGCGGCAGTGAACTGTGTCCGCCGGGATTCTTCACTTCGAGCCGGAACGTGACGTAAACCTTCTCGCTCGCGCCGACGCCGTTGTAGAGGTTCTTTCCGTCGCGGATCGCGCCGCCGCCGCCTTCGTTCAGCGCGAACGCAGCATCGATGAGATCGCGGTGAGTCTGCAGCAGCCACGACACGCCGTTGTAGTTGCCCGTCTCTTCGTCGGCGGTGAGGGCGACGATGATGTCGCGGTTCGGAACGTAGCCTTCGCGCTTGAGGCGAATCAGCGTGGCGATCCAGATCGCGGCCATCGCTTTGTCGTCCTGACTTCCGCGCGCGTAGTAGTAGCCGTCTTTCTCGACGAGCGTGAATGGATCCGTCGACCAGTCTTCGCGCCGCGCCTCGACGACGTCGAGATGAGCGAGGAGCAGCAGCGGTTTCTCTTTTCCCGATCCGCGCAACCGCGCCACGAGATTGCCGTGCCGCGCTTCCGGCGTTAGCACGACGACGTCGCTCTTCGGGAATCCCGCATCGATCAGCCGCTGCGCCATCGCCTCGGCCGCAATCGTCATGCTGCCCGACGACTCGGTCGTATCGATCTCGATGAGTTGCTTGTAGATGTCGTGAGCGAGTGTGCGCGTCGGCTCGTCGAGTGGAGGAACGGCGAGGAAAAGGGAGACGAGGAGTGCGAGCATTTAAGCGCCGATGGCCCTGAAGGCGATGGGAATCACGACGAAGAGCTGCACGGCATCGAACACACCATGCGCAATCACGCCGGGAATGAGATTTTTCGTGCGGTAGAACGTGAAGCCGATGATGAGCGAGATGATGGCCACGCCGATCAGCAGAAACGGTTGGCCGAGGCCGGAATGGGCGAGGGCGAAGAGGATCGTCGACGCGACGAGGCCGATGCGTTTCTGCAGCCATCCGCGAAAGAACATCTCTTCGATCGTCATCGCCGACATCACGATCAGGATCTTCTTCCACAACGGCAGCGCCGCCATCCACGCGATCGTTGCCGACGGCTCCGGATTCTTCGGCAGCACGCCGGTCGCCTGCAGGATCAAGGCGATGACGAGTGCACAACAAATGGTCACGATCCATCCGCCCACGCCGACCGCGAGTCCGGTCAGCACCGCTTCGCCCGGAGCGTCGCGCTGCACGTTGAAGAACTGCGCGAGCGGCGGGCGTCCCGCCATCAACCACCATCCGGCCAGGAAGACGATGAGGATCGCGTGGAGCGTGAAGAGCGAATAGAACGGCACCTTGGCCAGATCTTTCGCCGACGGCGGCGCATGTGCCGACATCGTGATGATCAGCGTCAGAAGAAACAAGAAGAGCGCGAGCCAGATGTAGGCGAGCACTTTCAGCAGCGGCGTCGCGAATTGATCGCGAAAGAGGCCTTTGCGCTCGTTCAGCACGACCATCGCGACGTAGACGATGGCGATGAAGAGAAGCGGGAGGAAGTAAGAAATCACGCGCGACAGTGTACCCGGCGATGGTAGGGAATTCAGCGGCCGAGTCACTCCGAAACAGGGGAGACTTCGCATGGCAGAAGCCGGGCTGCGCATCGAGAAGCAGGTGTCGATCTGGAATCGTCCGCTGAAGGCCGATTTCAAGGAGCTCTTCAAGGCCCTCGGCGGATCGATCGAGCACGCCGCAACACTCAATTGGCCGGCGGTCACAGGTGACGCAATCAGCGCGATCACCGCCGTCGGTTTCGAAAAAGATCCCGGTCAGCTCGCGTGGCTGCTCATCCGCCGCGCGCTGACGCAAGCGAGTTACGACGTCACGTACGAGTCGCTCGCGTACTTCAAACCGGACAAGAAAGACGAGGAGTTTCTGAAGAACGTCGGCGACGTGCTCGATGCCTACAGCGTCCTGATCGACTCGTCATTCTTCACGAGCCCGGCCGATCTGCCGTTCGTCGGCGAGTTCGCCAACGTGCTCGCCGGCTGGCTGAAGACGCGCGGAGTTGCCGATCCACATGCGCTCCCGGTCATCGGCCGCTTCCGCACGTACTTTGTCTTCGCGCTCAACGACGAATGGCGCCGCAATCGCGAGCTCTACGCGCCGGTCAAGGAAGCGATCGAGACGCCGTTCACGACGGCGTCGGAACGCGAGTCCGCATGGCGCTGGTATCGCGCGAAGCTGGATCGTCTGACGTCGGAGCCGATGCTCGGCGAACCGTACGGACTTCGCAGCGTATTCGTGCCCTTGCGCGCGTACTATCGCAGCAAGCCGGTCTCGAGGCTCGTCAGCGAGCGCAGCGACGCGAAGGATGATCCGCCGACGGTCGTCGATCTTCAAGCGACGATCACGAATTGGATTGCGGCCGGCGATCCCAATGACGCGATTCGGTTGATCACCGGCGGTCCCGGCAGCGGAAAGTCGAGCTTCGCGCGAATTCTCGCCGCCGACGAAGCTGCGGCGCAGCGCGTCCACGTCATCTTCGTCCCGCTGCACCAACTCGATCTCGCCGACGATCTCTCCGCCTCGGTCGCTGATTTCATCAAGACGACCGGGATCCTCTCGTATGACCCGCTGGCCGCCGATTCGACCGATCGCCTGCTCCTCGTCTTCGACGGCCTCGACGAACTGAGCAAGCAAGGAAAAGTGGGACTCGAGATCGCGCAGCAATTCGTCCGCGACGTGGAGCGGCTCGTCGATCAAAAAAATCTCAAGGGACTTCGCCTGCAAGTCCTCATTACCGGCCGCGAAGTGACCGTGCAATCACAGGCCGCGTCGTTCAAGCGCCCGGGACAGATCCTCCACGTCCTGCCGTACTTCGTCATCGAAGCCGATCGCGCCGGTTACTCAGATCCCGACAAACTTCTCGAGGCGGATCAACGCAACGATTGGTGGCGGCGATACGGCACCGTATCGGGCCGCGGCTATGAGGAACTTCCGGAAGCCTTGAAGGTCACGGATCTCGATGAGGTAACCGCTCAACCGCTGCTCAATTACCTCATTGCGCTCAGTCTTGTCCGCGGAAGGCTCGATTTCGAAAAGGCGCCGAATCTCAACGCCATTTACGCCGATCTCCTCGTCGCCGTATACGAGCGCGGCTACGAGCGCCGGCAATTCATGCCGATCAAGGGGATGGATTACGAAGACTTCGTGCGAATCCTCGAAGAGATCGGTTTATCCGCCTGGCATGGCGACGGTCGTACGACGTCGGTGAAAGAGATCGAGGACCATTGCCGCAGGAGCAATCTATCGAAGATGCTCGAAAGCTTCAAAGAAGGCGCCGAAGCGGGAGTGACGCGATTATTGACGGCCTTCTATTTTCGTGAATTCGGCCAGCGGCGCGAGGGCGATAAGACGTTCGAGTTCACGCACAAGAGCTTCGGCGAGTATCTGACTGCGCGACGCCTGATTCGCGCGATCCGACGAATCGACCAGCAGCGCCGGCGGCGCATGACGGATATCGATGACGGCTGGAGCGAGGTCGATGCATTGAAGAATTGGATCGAGCTATGCGGACCAACGGCGATCGACCCGTTCCTCGCCAAGCTACTGCGCAATGAGGTCAGCCTTCAGGATCCCGATGTGCTAGCCGATTGGCATGGTTCCTTGACTCAACTCGTCGAATGGATGTTCGCATACGGGATGCCGGTCGACGAAGTGACTCCTCGACCTGCACGTTTCGCGATGGAGGCGCAATTCGCGCGAAATGCGAGCGAAACGCTTTTCATAGCGCTGAATGCCTGTGCGCGAGCGCGCGGCGTTCAGACGCAGATTCGGTGGCCCAAACCCGAAAGCCTGAGCGCGTGGTTAGGTGCGTTGAAACCGGCGCAATCGGACGATGAGTGGCCGGAAGCGATGCTTGCTCTGTCGCATCTCGATCTGACGGACTGCGTTCTCATGTTTCGTAATCTCTACCACGCGGACTTCACGGACAGCGCACTCACGTCGGCGTCCATGGAGGTGGCGATCCTTGCTGAGGCACATTTTGAAAGAACAGAAGCGCAGAACGTGGGGTTGACGTATTCGCTGTTTTTCGGCGCAAGGTTCCTACAAACGAATCTGAGCAACTCCGAGGGCATCGCCGCGAACTTTCTCCAGTCGGAATTCGATGACGTTCAATTCAATGGCTCGAAGATCCAAGGTTCGGCGTTCATCCAATCAAAGTTAAGAGATGTCACTTTCGACGGAGCGAGAATTGATGGTGGGAATTTCGACGGAGCGGAAATTTCAGACTCGTCCTTCGTGCAGGCATTGCTCGACCATTCGCAATTCCGTTCGGCAACGCTAAGAAATTGCGACTTCACCGATGCGACGCTGATCGACGCGGATTTCCGTCGTGCAACGATTGAAGACTGTCGCTTTCATGGCGCCGACGTCGCCGGCGCCATCTTCCCGGAAGGCTTCGTTCCCGATACTTCCACCAAACAGTCGTAGAACGTCGCCCCCCGCCCAAGGTCGGTGAGTGCCTGCGATGTGGTGTGGTTGGCGTTCGTGTTGTCTTCCGTCAGTTTTCCCCACCATACCGACGGCGCCGACACGACGCCTGGCCGCACGCGATCGCTGATCACGGCTTCGGCGGCGAACGCGCCGCGATCGTTGTAGATCGTCACGCGATCGCCGTGACGAATGCCGCGCGACGTCGCGTCGTCGGCGTGAATCTCGAGCGTCGGCTTGCCGGCGGCGCGGCGCAGCGACGCGACGTTGACGAACGTCGAGTTGAGAAAGCTGTGCGCGGGCGGCGAGATGAGCGCGAGCCGATAGCGGCGCGCGAGCTCGGGATTGCGCTCCTCGGACTCGTGCGGCGGTACGTACGACGGAACCGGATCGAGGCCGAGGTTCGCGACGAGGGAGGACTCGATCTCGATGCGGCCGCTCGGTGTGGGTATCTTCTGCCCGCGTGCGAACGGCAGATGCGGCGACGGAACGTTGATGCGGATATGCGACTTCTCGCGCAGCTCGTCGAACGGGATCGTCGAGACCGGCAGCCCCGCTTTCGCCATCGCCTCGCGCATCACCTCTTCGTCGGTCGCGCGGAGCGGCGCGTCGTCGAGTCCCATCTTCGCGGCAATGCGGCGGAAGATCTCGGCGTTCGGCAGGGCTTCGCCGAGCGGAACGATCGCGCGCTCGTTGTACATCAGATAGAGATGTCCGTACGCCTTGTGCAGATCGGTATGCTCGAGCTGCGTCGTCGCCGGTAGGAGGACGTCGGCGTAGTCCGCGGTATCGGTCTGGAAGTGCTCGAGCACGACGGTGAAGAGATCGTCGCGACGAAGTCCGGCGAGCACGCGCTCGCGCTCGGGCGCAATCGACGCCGGATTCGAGTTGTAGACGACGAGCGCGCGCACGGGCGGATCGTTCGTGACCGTCAGCGCTTCGCCGAGGCGGGACATGTTGATCGTGCGCGTGCCGGCCGGGATCCACTCGTGATGATCGAGGTGCGCATCGCTCATCCCGAACGTCTTCGACGACGAGAGCTGCATGCCGCCGCCGACGAGGTTCCAGTCGCCGGTGAGCGCCGGCAGCAGCGAGATCGCTCGCACGGCGTTTCCGCCGCCGCCATGGCGCTGTAGGCCGTAGTTGACGCGAATGAACGACGGACGCGTGGCGGCGTAACGGCGCGCGAGATGCTCGATCGTCTCCACCGGCAGACGGCAGATCGATGAGACGCGCTCGGGCGCGTACTCGCTCATCGCGCGATCGCGCAGCTTTTCCAAGCCGAGCGTCATCTGGTCAAGATATTGACGATCTTCGAGACCGTCGCGGAAGATCACATGCATCATCGCCAGCGCGAGCGCGGCATCGGTTCCGGGACGAATGGGAATATGCTGGTCGCATGCGTCGGCGGTGCGCGTGCGCAAGGGATCGATGCAGATCGTCGTCGCGCCGTTCGCTTTCGCTTTGCGAATGAACGGCCAGAGATGCGGATTCGCGGTGAGCGTGTTCGTGCCCCAGAGAAGGATCAGCTTCGCGGCGCCGATCGTCTCGGGATCGGTGCCCATGCGCGTGCCGTATGTCGCGGTGAGCGCTTCCGCTCCCGCCGCGGAACAGATCGTCCGCTCGAGCTGCGACGCGCCGATGCGATTGAAGAAGCGCATCGCCAGTCCTTCGCCCTGCACGATTCCCATCGTTCCGGCGTACGAGTAAGGGAGGATGGCCTGCGGTCCATCGGGCGAGTCGATGATCAACTGCAATCGATTCGCGATCAGCGTCAGCGCTTCATCCCACGTGGCGCGGCGGAACTCGCCTTTGCCTTTTGCGCCGGTGCGAATCTGCGGATGGAGCAGGCGATCGGGGTGATACGTCCGCTCCAGATACTTCGACACTTTCGTGCAGAGGAATCCGTTGGTGAAGGGATGATCGGGATCGCCGGCGATGCGCGTGGCGCGTCCGTCTTCGACGGTGACGAGCATCGAACAGGTGTCGGGACAATCGTGAGGGCAGACGGCTTTGATGATCATGCGGCGCTATCATTTTACCGTGCGCGTCATGACCGCGTTCCTCGCCGCGCTTCTCTTCGCGACGACCGCGACTGCGTCGGACGATCTGACGCCGCTCAGCGACGAGTTCAATGACGCATCGACGCTCTCGCAATGGAAGCGCGTCTATCAGGTCGAAGGATGGGATGCCGATCAGCTCGAGCTGCAGGACATCAACACCACGCGCGCCGGACGCATGGTGATGAAGCCGTACACGAGCACCTGGTTCAGCGACTATCGCGGCGAGCTGACGTTCAAGGAAGTGCAGGGCGACTTCGTCGTCACTGCCGACGTCGAAGTGACGTCGCGCGCGGGCAGTGGGCCTCCAACATCATCCTTCTCGCTCGGTGGCCTCATGATTCGCGCGCCGCGGCAGATCACCCCCGCCACGTGGCGCACCGGCGGCGAGAACTACGTCTTCCTCTCCCTCGGCGCGGCCGATCGTCCGCCGAGCTTTCAGTTCGAAGTGAAGACGACGACGAACAGCGTGTCGACGCTCGTCATTCAGGACATCGGCGCCAGCCGCGCACTGATCCAGATCGCGCGCATCGGACCGTATGTGATCACGCTGAAGAATGTCGGCGGCACGTGGAGCGTGCATCGTCGCTACTACCGTCCCGATTTTCCGTCGATCCTGCAGGTGGGAATGACGGCGTACACCGATTATCAAACATGCACGCTCTTCCAGCCGTTCATTCACAACTCGATCGTGATTCACAGCGGCCATCCCGACGTGATCGCGTCGTATGACTACGTTCACTTTCGACGTCCGAATGTCCCCGCGTCACTCGTCAACGCCGATCTGACGACAGTCAGCGACGCCGGGCTACTCTCATTCCTCGGCGGGAACGTGGAGCCCGCTCCGCCCGGGAAGAAGCACGCCGTGCGTCACTGACGCCGCGCTTCGCACAATTGTTGATAGCCGTCGACTCCGTCATCGACGATCACGCGCAGCGGCTCCGAAGCGATCGCTTTTGCGCCGTATGTGGCGGTGATCTCGTAGGTTCCCGGCTCGCTGTCGACGATCCCCGGTTCGATATAGCGGCGCAGGGCGTCGTTGTTCGCCGCTCCGAAGCATCGCAGCATCTTCACGAGCCGCGCTTCGCGATCGCTCGCAGGAATCATCATCTCGATGTGCTGCGACTCGCTGTCGATGGTCCCGCCGCTGCCGGAGCTGAAGACGCGGAAAGGGACTTCGACGCGATGATCGCCGCTGATGCGAACGACACGAATCTGCACGTTCGGTGCGGGACGTTGATCGAAGTAATGCGGATCGTGGTTCTCGAAATCGGCGACCGGCTGGTCAACGTGCTCGCCGGCAGCGTGGTGCAGCGTAATGTCGAACTCGATGTGCTTTGCGCGCGCAACGTGAAGCGGCGCGCTCGCACTCCGTGTGTCGAGCGTGAGGTGCAGCGCGAGGAAGAACGCGAGCATCGCTCACTCGCGCTCGAGAACGATTGCCGCGCCCATGCCGCCCGCGGCGCAGACGGTCACCAGTCCGTACTGCTCGCCGGTGCGCTGCAATTCGTTGCAGACGGTGGTGACGATGCGAGCGCCGGTGGCGCCGAACGGATGCCCGAGCGCGATCGAGCCGCCGGTGTGGTTGATCTTCGTCGGATCGATCTCGCCGACCGCCTCGCTGCGGCCGAGCTTCTCCTCGGCGATCTTCTTCGATCCCAGCCATTGAATGTTCGACAGCACCTGCGCCGCGAACGCCTCGTGCATCTCGATGATGCCGATCTCTTTCAACGAGATCTTCGCGCGCTCGAGCGCCGCCGGAAGCGCGAACACGGGACCTTGCAGCAATTGATCGTTCGGATCGGTTGCGGCGAATGCGTAGCTCTTGATGAATCCGATCGGCTTGATGCCGAGCGACTTCGCTTTCTCTTCCGACATCAGGACGACCGCCGCGGCGCCGTCGGTGAGCGGCGACGCGTTGCCGGCCGTGATCGTGCCGTACTTGCGATCGAAGACGGGACGCAATTTCGCGAGCGAGTCGAGACTGGTGTCGGCGCGAATGAGGTTGTCCTCTTCGACGATGTTCTCGAACTTCGGCGGGACGACCACCGTCATCACTTCGTCTTTGAATCGCCCGCTCTTCGTCGCCTCGGCGGCGCGATGATGGCTTTGCAGCGCGAACGCATCCTGCGCTTCGCGCGAGATGCCGTTCTCCTTCGCCATCTTCTCCGCCGATTCGCCCATCGTGAGGCCAGTCGTCGACTCGGCGATCGCGGGCGTTTCCGGCGCGAGGTCCTTGAAACGGACCTTTGAAAATTGTCCGATTTTTCCAACGGCGCTTTTCTGCTTGCTGGCGCCGACGAGCACTTCGGAAAAGTTCTTCGAGAAGAGAATCGGGACATCGGACAGCGACTCGGCGCCGCCGGCGATCACGGTGTCGGCGTAGCCGCGGAAGATCAGATCCGCGCCCGAGGTGATGGCCTGATTCGCCGACGCGCACGCCTTGCCGATCGTGTAGCCGGGGATCTTTCGCGGCAGTCCGGTGCCGAGGACGATCTCGCGCGCGATGTTCGGCGCTTTGACGGACGGAATGACGTTTCCGAAGACGACTTCCTGCACGTCGTTGGGATTGATGCCGGTGCGCTCGATGAGCTCGGCGACGACGATCTTCCCGAGGTCGAGGGCGGAGAGGCGGGCGTAGTGGGAACCGGATTTCGCGAACGGCGTCCGAAGCCCGCGGACCACCGCAACGCGTGGGGTGTATTGCCACATGGCGCGCGGAGTTTAAATCAGTTCGCGAAACGGCGCGCGTGACGGCGAACGAGCACGGCTTGAACGATGCCGACACCGCTCGACGTGAGCGTGTAGATCATCACTCCTGCTGCGAGTTTCGCGAACATGATCGCGGTGAGGATCGCGCTGATGAGGAAGAGCGCGTAGCGATTTTGCGCGCTGATGTTGGGTCCGAGTGTCGACGTGATTCCGATCATCACCGCAGTGAGCGCGAGCAGGATTCCGTCCGGCTGCGCGAGATCTTTGAGCCACCAGTAGCGCCGCGCGTGTCCGAGGCCGCGTTTGATCGCGCGGTACAGGGCCATGAAGATCGGCGACTGCACGGCCAGCCCGAGGAGCGTGCCGCCGTCGGCGAGCTTGATTCCGTGCCGGCGGTGCAGCTTCATCGTTTCTTCGAGCAGACGTTGCGCGTCTTTCGCGTGACGGCGTCGCAGCTCCGCGAGCTCAGGCTGGATCTTCTTCAGCTTCGCCTGCTGTTCGACTGCGCGATACGCGATGCGCAGCGTGAGCGGCAACAACGCGACCCTCACCAGCCCGGAAAGGACCGCGATCGCAGCGGCCATGTTGCCGCCGAACGCGCCGGCCAACGCGAAGAGTGCGCCCGCGATGAGGTCGACGAATGCTGCCCAAACTGCCATGGCCAGTTCTCCTGCACGGCAATCGTACCAAACGGCTAGAATCGCCTCGGGAGGAGGCCGCCGATGTCTGTCGTCACCCCGACGCTCGAGCCCAATCCGCTGCGCGAAGGACTCGAGCAGGAGCGCGTCCCCGAGGCATCGTGCCTGGTGATCTTCGGTGCTTCCGGCGACCTCACGCATCGCAAGCTGCTCCCCGCGCTCTACTCGCTCGCACACGACGGATTGCTTCCCGCGGGACAAACGATCGTCGGCTTCGCGCGCCCCGACTACAGCGACGACGCCTTTCGGATGGACATCAAAGAAGCGTGCAACAAGTACGCGCGCACGCGTCCCGTCGACGAGTCGGTGTGGGAGAACTTCGCCAAAGGACTCTTCTACGTTCAGGGCACCTTCACCGATCCGGCGGCGTACAACCGCCTCAACGCCAAGCTGAAAGAGTGCGACAACACGCGCGGCACCGGCGGACGCCGCATCTACTACCTGGCCGTGCCGCCGCAGTTTTTCCCGACGATCTCCGAGCTCCTCGGCGCCGAGGGAATGGTGAGCGATCCGGAGCGCGGCGGTCCGTACACGCGCGTGATCATCGAGAAGCCGTTCGGACGCGATCTGCCGACGGCGAAAGAACTGAACCGCGTGGCGGTGACGACGTTCCGCGAGCGGCAGGTCTTCCGCATCGATCACTACCTCGGCAAAGAGACCGTTCAGAATCTGTTGGTGCTGCGATTCGCGAACGGCATTTTCGAGCCGTTCTGGAATCGTCAATACATTGACCATGTGCAGTTGACCGTCGCGGAGTCGATCGGCGTCGAGAAACGCGGCGGCTACTTCGACACGGCCGGCATCACGCGCGACATCGTCCAGAACCACATGCTGCAGCTCCTGTCGCTGACGGCGATGGAGCCGCCGGTTGCGTTCGACGCCGACGCCGTGCGCGACGAGAAAGTGAAAGTGCTCCGCGCGCTGCGCGAGTTCCCGCGCGGCCGCGAAGAAGAGATGGCCGTGCGCGGCCAGTACACCGAGGGCTCCGTCCTCGGCGAGCTCGCGCCGGGATATCGACAGGAAGAAAGCGTGAAGCCCGACTCGAAGACGGAGACATTCGCGGCCGTGAAAGTCTTCATCGACAACTGGCGATGGGCCGACGTGCCGTTTTACATCCGCGCGGGCAAGCGGTTGCCGAAGCGCGTGACGGACATCTCCATTCAGTTTCGTCCGGCGCCGTATCCGCTGTTCAAGAAATTGCCGGGCGTTCAAACGCAGCCGAACGTGCTGGCGATCCGCATCCAGCCCGATGAAGGCATCGCACTGAAGTTCGATTCGAAAGTCCCGGGACCGACGGTGCGCACCGCGCCGGTGACGATGGAGTTTCGCTACGCGACGTCGTTCGGCGCGGAGCCGCCGGAAGCGTACGAGCGTCTGTTGCTGGAGACGATGCTCGGCGACTCGACGCTCTTCGCGCGCCGCGACGAAGTGGAGACGGCGTGGGCGTGGCTCGATCCGCTGCTGCGCGCGTGGGAAAGCGATTCGCGTCCGCCGAAACCGTACTCCGCGGGAACGTGGGGACCGCAAGAGGCGGACGACATGCTCGAGCGCGACGGGCGCAAGTGGAGACGGCCTTGAGCGAGAACATGACCGAGAACCTCTTCGAGCGCGCGGCGGCGGGCCAGGTTCGCGTCGACTACAGCGCGATCGAGCGCACGCTCGCGGAGATGTGGCTCGCGGACGGAACGAACGATCAGCACACCGTCACGCGCGCGGCGCTGTGGAACGTCGTCGCGCATACGGAGACGCACCAGCATCACAGTCATGCCAGCGACATCCTCAGCAAAGCAGCGGCGGCCGTGCCGCAGCGCACGATCATCGTGCGCGCCGATCCGAAAGCTGCAGACGAGATGTCGTCTTACATCAGCGCGAACTGTCACCTCGGCGGCGAAGGAAAGCGCGTCTGCTCGGAAGAGATTGCGATCGTGGCCGGCGGCGAGCGCGTACGCCGCGTGCCGCCGCTGGTGAACGCGCTGCTGATTCCCGACATGCCGGTGGCGTTCTGGTGGGTCGGCGATCTGCCGCATGAGAACGCGCAGTACGTGCAGACGCTGCTGGAGCCGGCGGATCGATTGATCGTCGACTCGGTGCACTTCAACGACCCCGGCGATCTCGAGCTCGTGAAGCGCGTCGCCGACGACAGCGGCACCGCGCCGGCCGATCTCAATTGGATTCGACTCGAGGAGTGGCGCACCGCGGCGGCGTCGGTATTCGATCCGCCGGAGATGCGCGACAAACTGAGGTCGCTGAAGCGCGTGCGGATCACGGCCAACGTCGCAGACGAGTCGTACTTCGGCGAGCGCATCGAGTCGCTCTTCTTCGCATCGTGGCTGATGGCGATGAGCGAGGCCGAAGTCGATTGCACGTTCGATCTGCGCCGCGCCGAGAATCGCGGACTGGTGCGCGTCGAGCTGGAGCTCGAGGAATCGAAGGCGACGATCGAGCGCGATCAGGAGAAGTGCGTGCTGTCGACGACCATCGACGGCCACGCGCTCAACCTGCCGGACGCGGTGACGCGATCGAAGGCGCGCAACATCGACGAGCTGATCGTGCGCGTGCTCAAGCAGCCGAATCGCGACCGGTTGCTGCCGAAGATCCTGCCGGTCGCGCTCGATCTGGCGCGGCAGAAGAAATGAATCTCCGCATCTTCGAGAACGTCGACGAGCTGATTCGCGGCGCCGCGCGCACGATCGTGGAGCGCGCAGACGACGGCACGTCGATCGCGCTCTCCGGCGGCTCGACGCCGAAGCCGCTTTACGAACTGCTCGGCAAGAACGACGAGCTGCTGCAGAAAAAGATCACCTGGGTCGTCGTCGACGAGCGCTACGTGCCGCTCA
>Ga0075425_100005712_pt1 | contig 12961 bp, 5 predicted proteins | sample SoiMethybrSBSTD4_FD_75300 | JGI IMG/M metagenome (GOLD analysis project Ga0075425, IMG submission 75300) | Bulk soil microbial communities from a Populus tree surrounding site in Tennessee, USA - Soil MetaG P. TD hybrid SBSTD4 | ecosystem: Environmental > Terrestrial > Soil > Tree plantation...
GATGTGCTGCATGGCTTCATAGCCGTCCATTTCCGGCATCATGATGTCCACCAGCGCGACGTCGATAGCCGGCGTATTCTTCAGCGTCTCGATACCATCCCTGCCGTTTTCAGCGTACAGGACCTGCATGTCGTAACGTTCCAGCAGGCTGGTGAGAGCAAAGATATTGCGCATATCGTCGTCGATGATGAGTACTTTCTTGCCCGCGAGGACAGGATCCTTCTTGTGAAGCTGCTCGAGCATCTGCCGCTTCGGTTCCGGCAGATTTTCTTCGATCCGATGCAGGAAGAGCGCGGTTTCGTCGAGCAGGCGATCCAGCGACCGCACGTCTTTGACGATAATCGTCTCCGCCATGCGCCGCAGTTCGGTTTCTTCCTTTGGGGTCAGATCCTTTCCAGTATAGATAATGATCGGGATGTCCCCGATCTCCGACTTGATACGCTCCATCAATTCAAAGCCGTTCATGTCGGGCAACCCGAGATCGAGCACCACGCAATCGAACTGCTTGCTGCGCAGGCGTTCCATCGCTTCGTGGGCCGTACCGACGGCGATTGTCTCAACGTCGCCGTCCCCGATGAACTCGATCATGCTTTGCTGCGCGACTTCGTCGTCTTCGATAACGAGCAGGCTCTTGACTTCGCGGCTGACAAAGCCCTCGAGTTTCCCGAGGATTTCGCGCAGCTGCTCCGGAGTGGCCGGCTTATTTTCATAAGCCATGGCGCCCATCTTGAGCCCGCGCTGGCGTTCGTCGTTGATGGACAGGATGTGGACCGGGATGTGGCGCGTCGCCCGCGTGTGCTTCAGACGGTCCAGCACGCTCCAGCCATCCATGCCCGGCAGTTCGATATCCAGCGTGATCGCGCTTGGTGAGTATTGCCGCGCCAGCGCCAGGCCGGTTTCGCCTCGCAAAGCGACGAGGACCTTGAACCCGCGCTCGCGGGCCATCTCCATCATGATCTTCGCGAAGCTGAGATCGTCTTCAATGACCAGCAGTGTCCGATCCCCGGGCTGAATGTTGGCACGGTCATCATCCACCACGTTCTCGACAACCATGGAAGTATCGATCTCGATTTGGCGTTCTTCGACAACTTCAACGACCGCCCTCGAATGCCGTACGCTCTTGCTCTTTGAGGTATTCGTGTCCGGTGTGTACGTCGCCGGCAGGTACAACGTGAACGTGCTTCCCGCGCCCGGCACGCTGTGCAGCCGGATTTCGCCGCCAAGCAGAGTCGCGATCTCGCGGCTGATCGAGAGACCGAGGCCGGTTCCACCGTACTTGCGGCTAGTTGTGCCATCGGCCTGTTGGAACGGCTCGAATACGATCCTGTGCTTCTCTGGTGAGATTCCGATTCCAGTATCGCGGACGGCGAATGCGATGACGTTCTCCGCCTTGCTGAGGATCGGATGATCTGATGTCCAGCCTTCCTTTTCGATGCCCATTTCGATCGTGACACCACCGCTATCCGTGAACTTGAACGCATTCGACAGCAGGTTCTTCAGCACCTGCTGCAGCCGGCGCTGGTCGGTGTAAACGCTCTTCGGCATCGACACGTTTTGCGCAATGTCGAACGAAAGCGCCTTGTCGTGCGCCACCTGCCGGAACGTCCGTTCGACGTAGTCCGCAACGTCGGTGAGCAACACGCGGCCGATTTCGGCTTCCATCATTCCGGATTCGATCTTGGACATGTCGAGGATTTCGTTGATCAATTCGAGGAGGTCGGAGCCGGATGAGTAGATGGTTCGCGCGAACTCGCGCTGCTTGTCGTTGAGGTTTTCTTCGGCTTCGGCGAGCAGTTTGGCCAGGATGAGCATGCTGTTGAGGGGTGTTCGGAGTTCATGAGACATGTTCGCGAGGAACTCCGACTTGTACTTCGATGTCACCTCCAGCTGTTCTGCCTTTTCCTGCAGCGCGCGGCTGGCCTGTTCGATTTCCTTGTTCTTGCGTTCGACTTCCAGGTTCTGCTTCGCCAGCAGGTTGGCCTTTTCTTCCAGCTCTTCGTTCGTCTGCTGCAACTCGTCCTGCTGCTGACGCAGGCGTTCTTCGGATTCCTGGAGGGTCTTGGCTTGTTCCTGCAGCCGGCGGTTCGTTTCGGTCAATTCTGCCTGGCGGGTCTGGAGTTCGTTCGCGAGCGTTTGGGACTGCTTCAGCAGTTCTTCTGTTCTCATCGTAGCGGTGATCGTGTTCAACACGATACCGATCGATTCGGTAAGTTGGTCGAAGAACGTCAGGTGGATGTCGCCGAACCGGTGGAACGATGCCAGCTCGATGACCGCTTTGACCTGGCCTTCGAACAGAACTGGCAGCACGACAATGTTCAGCGGTTTCGCTTCGCCCAGCCCCGAGTTGATCTGGATGTAGTCGGACGGTACATCGACGAGTAGAATTCGTTCCTTCTCGAACGCGCACTGTCCAACCAGTCCTTCGCCGGACCTGAAGCGGTTCGCAACATGTTTCCGCTCGCGGTAGGCGTAGCTCGCGAGCAGCTTCATATCGGGCTCGTTTCCGTCCTGGGCTTCGTTCAGGTAGAACACACCGTGCTGCATCGAAACCAGTGGCGCGAGTTCCGACAGAATCAGCTTGGACACGGCGAGCAGGTCGCGCTGACCTTGCAGCAGTCGGGTGAACTTCGCGAGGTTCGTCTTCAACCAGTCCTGCGCCGTGTTCTTGTCTGTTGTTTCGCGCAGGTTGCGAATCATTTCATTGATGTTGTCTTTCAGTGCGGCCACTTCGCCTGCCGCATCCACTGCGATCGATCGTGACAGGTCACCTTTCGTCACAGCCGTCGCCACTTCTGCGATAGCGCGGACCTGTGTGGTCAAGGCCGCGGCCATTCGGTTGACGTTGTCCGTCAGGTCGCGCCACGTACCGGCGGCACCCGGCACCGATGCCTGGCCGCCCAGTTTTCCTTCAATACCGACTTCACGGGCTACGGTCGTTACCTGATCGGCGAAAGTCGCCAGCGTGTCGATCATGTTGTTGATCGTTTCGGCAAGCTCTTCGATTTCTCCCTTCGCTTCGAGTACGAGTTTTCGTTTCAGGTTTCCGTTCGCGACCGCAGTTACTACCTTCGCGATTCCGCGGACCTGGTTGGTCAGGTTGGACGCCATCAGGTTCACGTTATCGGTCAGGTCTTTCCATGTGCCGGCAACGCCTTTCACTTCCGCCTGGCCGCCGAGTTTTCCTTCGGTACCGACTTCGCGGGCGACGCGTGTCACTTCCGATGCAAACGACGAGAGCTGGTCCACCATGGTGTTGATGGTGTTCTTGAGCTCGAGAATTTCTCCGCGAACGTCAACCGTGATCTTCTTGGACAAGTCGCCCGTTGCCACGGCAGTTGTCACGGCTGCGATGTTTCGTACCTGAGCGGTCAGGTTCGAGGCCATCGAGTTGACGTTGTCGGTCAGGTCCTTCCAGGTGCCGGCGACGCCTCGCACATCCGCCTGGCCGCCGAGTTTTCCTTCGGTACCGACTTCGCGGGCGACGCGTGTCACTTCCGATGCAAACGACGAGAGCTGGTCCACCATGACGTTGATGGTGTTCTTGAGCTCGAGAATTTCTCCGCGCACATCTACGGTGATCTTCTTCGACAAGTCGCCGCGAGCGACAGCGGTAGTTACCTCAGCGATGTTTCGAACCTGGTTGGTCAGGTTCGACGCCATGAAGTTCACGTTGTCGGTGAGGTCCTTCCACGTTCCACCGACGCCTCGCACAATCGCCTGGCCGCCGAGTTTTCCTTCGGTACCGACTTCGCGGGCGACGCGCGTCACTTCCGAAGCGAACGAGTTCAGCTGGTCCACCATGGTGTTGATGGTGTTCTTCAACTCGAGCACTTCGCCTCGCACGTCCACTGTGATTTTCTTGGATAAGTCGCCGTTCGCCACTGCGGTTGTTACTTCGGCGATGTTTCGAACCTGGGTCGTCAGGTTGTTCGCCATGAAGTTCACATTGTCGGTGAGGTCCTTCCACGTGCCGGCGATGCCTTTCACGATCGCCTGGCCGCCGAGTTTCCCTTCGGTACCGACTTCGCGAGCGACGCGGGTTACTTCCGACGCGAACGATGAAAGCTGGTCCACCATGGTGTTGATGGTGTTCTTCAGTTCGAGCACTTCTCCGCGCACATCGACCGTAATCTTCTTGGAGAGGTCGCCGCGGGCCACGGCCGTCGTGACCTCAGCGATGTTTCGCACCTGCGTGGTGAGGTTTGTGGCCATGAAGTTCACGTTGTCGGTCAGGTCTTTCCATGTACCGGCGACGCCTTTCACGATCGCCTGGCCGCCGAGTTTTCCTTCCGTACCGACTTCTCGCGCCACGCGTGTCACTTCCGATGCAAACGAGGACAGCTGGTCCACCATGATGTTGATGGTGTTCTTCAGCTCCAGGATTTCTCCCTTCACGTCCACTGTAATTTTCTTGGAGAGGTCGCCGCGCGCGACGGCCGTTGTGACTTCAGCGATGTTTCGCACCTGAGAAGTCAGGTTTGAGGCCATCGAGTTCACGTTGTCGGTCAGGTCCTTCCACGTGCCGGCGACACCACGCACATCCGCCTGGCCGCCGAGTTTTCCTTCGGTACCGACTTCACGAGCGACGCGAGTGACTTCCGACGCAAACGACGACAGCTGGTCCACCATCGTATTGATGGTGTTCTTCAACTCGAGCACTTCTCCGCGTACATCGACCGTGATCTTCTTCGACAGGTCGCCATTCGCAACAGCCGTTGTGACTTCGGCGATGTTTCGAACCTGGGTCGTCAGGTTGTTCGCCATGAAGTTCACGTTGTCGGTCAGGTCTTTCCACGTACCGGCCACGCCTTTTACTTCCGCCTGGCCGCCCAGCTTTCCCTCCGTACCGACTTCGCGCGCCACACGTGTTACTTCCGAAGCGAACGACGACAGCTGGTCAACCATGATGTTGATGGTGTTCTTGAGCTCGAGAATTTCGCCTTTCACATCTACGGTGATCTTCTTCGTCAAATCGCCACGGGCCACAGCCGTGGTGACTTCGGCGATGTTTCGGACCTGCGCGGTCAGATTGTTCGCCATGAAGTTCACGTTGTCGGTAAGGTCTTTCCATGTGCCGGCGACACCTTTCACCTGGGCCTGCCCGCCGAGTTTTCCTTCGGTACCGACTTCGCGCGCGACGCGCGTTACTTCCGATGCAAACGAGGAGAGCTGGTCCACCATGGTGTTGATGGTGTTCTTGAGCTCGAGGATTTCTCCCTTTACGTCTACTGTAATCTTCTTCGACAGGTCCCCGCTGGCGATGGCCGTTGTGACTTCGGCAATGTTACGCACCTGTGAAGTCAGGTTGCCGGCCATGAAGTTCACGTTGTCGGTAAGATCTTTCCAAGTGCCGGCGACACCTTTTACCTGGGCTTGGCCGCCGAGTTTTCCTTCGGTACCTACTTCACGAGCGACACGTGTTACTTCCGACGCAAATGACGAGAGCTGGTCGACCATCGTGTTGATGGTGTTCTTGAGTTCGAGGATTTCGCCTTTGACGTCTACCGTAATCTTCTTCGAAAGGTCGCCGTTAGCCACGGCCGTCGTCACGTCCGCGATGTTTCGAACCTGCGCTGTCAGGTTCGATGCCATGAAGTTCACGTTGTCGGTCAGGTCTTTCCACGTACCGGCGACACCTTTCACCTGGGCCTGGCCGCCGAGTTTTCCTTCGGTACCTACTTCGCGGGCTACACGGGTTACTTCCGAAGCAAACGATGAAAGCTGGTCCACCATGGTGTTGATGGTGTTCTTGAGCTCGAGGATTTCTCCTTTCACGTCTACCGTAATCTTCTTCGAAAGGTCGCCATTGGCCACTGCCAGGGTCACGTACGCGATGTTACGAACCTGGTTGGTCAGGTTGCCGGCCATGAAGTTCACGTTATCGGTGAGATCTTTCCACGTACCGGCTACGCCTTTTACATCGGCCTGGCCGCCGAGTTTTCCTTCGGTACCGACTTCACGGGCGACGCGGGTGACTTCCGATGCGAAGATGGAGAGCTGGTCGACCATGGTGTTGATCGTGTTCTTGAGTTCGAGGATTTCCCCCTTCACGTCCACCGTAATCTTCTTGGACAGGTCGCCCTTCGCCACAGCCGTTGTGACTTCGGCGATGTTACGAACCTGGTTGGTCAGGTTGTTCGCCATGAAGTTCACGTTATCGGTAAGATCCTTCCACGTACCGGCGACGCCTTTCACCTGGGCCTGACCCCCGAGTTTTCCTTCGGTACCTACTTCGCGAGCCACACGGGTTACTTCCGACGCGAATGTGGAGAGCTGGTCCACCATCGTGTTTACGATCTTGGCTGTCCGGAGAAATTCGCCGGTGAGAGGCCGGCCTTCGATTTCGAGAGCCATCGTCTGGGAAAGGTCGCCCTTTGCCACGGCGCCGATGACGCGGGCGACTTCGGTTGTGGGCTGGACGAGGTCGGCGATGAGCGTGTTCACCGAGTCGACGCACGCGGCCCATGAGCCGGTCGCCAGGGCCAGCGAAGCACGCTGTTTGATTCGTCCCTCCTTACCGACGACTGTGCTGACACGTTCGAACTCTTTTGACATTCGATCGTTGAGGTCGATGACCTCGTTCATGGCGTCGTAAACCTTACCGGTGAGTCCGGTCTGTTCCGCCGGCAGGCGGACCGAGAAATCACCTTTTCTAAAGTCGGAAAGTACCTTGAGTAACATTCGCACATCGATATTTTCCGTAGTCAATTCAGTCACTTTCACGGGTTTAGCTCTCATTCATGATTCTCCGGGCCTGTAGATATTTTTTCGCTCTGGAAGGAAAGACTCCTATCCCCTCTGCGCCGCCCCAGTTGTGCATGCCCTCTGCCAAAGAAAGTGGTACTTGCAAACCACTGAGCGCAAGCTGGATGTGTCTAAGCCTTAAGCATCAACCATCTAGCTGTCGGAATAAATGAGGGCATTTTGTCCTGATTTTCTGAGAGCGGCCGGGAAATTCGTCTGCGCCAAAGAGGATACTGCGCATTAAGGCTTTTGATAAGCACGTTCGGGCAAGTGGGTTTTTTCTTGCTACATCGAGCCCGTGACTCGAAACCTTGCTCCCGATCACGTCGTTCAGTTTTACGAAACCGACGACTATGTTTGCGAAGTCGTTGCCCGATTTATCGCCGAGGGTTTAAGGGCCGGACATTCCGTAATCACCATCGTTACCCCTGAGCATCACAAGACGATCTCGGCGTTTCTGAGAACACTGGGTTTCCTGCCCGAAGTGGCCGTTCTGGCCGGCCAGTTGGTCGTTCGCGATGCCAGGTCGACGCTCGCCACCTTTATGGGAGATGGCAGGGCCGATCCCCATCGATTCACTCAAAATATCGGCGGTCTTCTGGATGAGGTTCGGACGCGACGTCCAGGAACGGCAATCCGCGCATTTGGTGAAATGGTCGATCTCCTGTGGCGTGATGGAAACCCAAACGCTGCAACCAATCTCGAAAGGCTCTGGAACCAGCTAGCCGCCGCACAGCGGTTCTCGCTGCTATGCGCTTATCATATCGGCAATTTCCGCGAGCAATCGTGTTCCATTGGTTTTGAGTCGGTGTGCGACGAGCATGCGGTTGTACTGCCGACGGAGAAATATGTGGCGATCAGCGATGAGCAGGCCCGCCTGCGTGAAATCTGTCGCCTTCAGCAACGAGCTGAAGTCCTGGAGTCGGTCCTGGCGGAAAGCCGCGAGGCGAACCGGTTGAAAGACGAATTCCTCGCCACCGTGTCTCACGAACTGCGAACGCCACTGAATGCGATCCTCGGCTGGAATCGGCTCGCGGCAAACTCGTCCGATCCGAAATTAGTGAACCGTGCTTTCGAGGTCATCGATAGGAATGCCCAGGCGCAGCTCCACATTATCGAAGACCTCCTGGATGTGTCTCGGATCATTACGGGAAAGTTGCTGGTCAAGAACGAGACCGTAAATATAACCGAATTGATGAATGCAGCGGTTAGCAGCGTTCGCGCCGCCGCAGATGCGAAAAGCATCGTGGTGGACCTGAATATCCCGGAGAGGCTGCCTCCCATTTCTGGCGATGCGGACCGCCTGCATCAAGTGTTCTGGAATCTCCTGTCGAATGCCGTTAAGTTCACGCCTCTCCGGGGGCGCATCGACGTAACCGTGGACCAGGTCAATTCTCACGTGGAGGTTACGGTGCGTGATACCGGTGTCGGCATTCCGGCCGAGTTCCTTCCGCACGTCTTTGAACGATTTCGTCAGGCCGACAATGGGACAACCCGAGAAAGGGGAGGTCTGGGACTAGGTCTTTCGGTCGTGCGCTACCTGGTCGAAGCACACGGTGGGAGGGTACGCGCTCAAAGCGCGGGGGCAGGTCACGGCTCAACATTCACCATCGAGCTTCCCGTTAAGATTTCCGCCTCGATGGCGAGTTGACCGTCAGAACTTTACGACGAGCGACGTGATCAAAGTCGTGTCGTTCTTTTTCAGCGTCCCAAGCGCCGGCTTCTTTTTGTACGTGTCCAGGAACTCCAATTTCAATTGAGTCCGTTGGGTCATCGAAGCGGCTATGCCCGCCGAAAAGTTATGAAGTGAATCTGCCCAGTCCTTAGTCTTCCAAAGATTGGCAAAAGTTTGGGTCACCGTCGCCGCGTTCGACAATTTCCACGCGAACCGTTCGCCGGCGTTATACGCTCCGCTGGCTTTCGTATCCAGCAAAGACCTGTTTCCAAAAGAATCCCTCGTAAAGTCTCTTTCCCAAACTCCTCCAAAGCCCGTGTCGATGGCGAGAAGTTGATTATCCGTGTTGATGAGCCTGTAGCCGACGCCCGCAGTAGGGGAGAACAGATAGTTAATGTTCTTGAACGTATCTTTCAGGAACAACCCCTGGGCAAATACAAACGTTCGAGTCGACAAGTTGATCTCATCGCGGCCGGTAAGGGCCGTTTGATTGATGATGAGCGCTCCATCCTTGTCGCCACGGAGATAGAGTCCGTTGAAGCGGAATACACTCCGTGCCTTCGTGTCGCGTACCAGCCCCAGCGACAGGTTGATATTTTTAAAATCGCTGTTGCCGTTGGTCATCGCGAGCCCGGCACCGATTTCCGTCGTCCAGGGCTTCGGCGGTTGTGCCGGCGGTTGTCCCTGGCCATGACCATTGAGCGCGCTGAAAAACAGCACGAAAAGGGTTGCTACAACAAAAAGCAAGGGTCTGAAGTTTTTGTTCACGGTCGCGGATTATACATAACCCGGGGGTGGAGGTGGTAGTACGCAGGCTATCCTGATCGCCCCTACCTGCCACCGTGTTTGGTTAATCTTCTGAAAACATGTCAGGACAAATTGGTCTTCAGTATGCAAGCACGCATACATCCGTTGCATGCCGACGAATGGTGAACCGAATAAGAAGTTTGGAGTTTACAAAACCGTATGCTGCGGTTGCGAGATCGTGATCGCCGAGGGCATGAACTTTCCCGATTGTCCGAATCATTCCAAGCTGACCACAATCTGGAAACCGATGAACACGGAACTGGCGAAGTTGCCTACCTCTAAGCCAAAACCGAACAAGGCCGCTTAACCGATTACCCCCACTACTGATCTCCCTGAACAAGTACTATGTCGGCATTGGTCGTCGCTCCTTCGACAATGCGGACGGCTGTCCCACCGGCTTCAAGAAGCGATACAGAATCCACCACGTCGGAAGCAAACACCCGATAGTTGCCGGGCGCGAGTCGGTCAAAGTGAAATCGGCCGGAAGCATCTGTGGGCGCAATGTGATAACCGGGCATGAGCACCGCGGTCACGCCGGGCACAGGGTGGTGTGCGGCATCGAAGACGCGGCCGTCGAGCATTCCGGGATGGGAACCAATGTCGATCTGCAGAGGTGCTGCCTCCTCTTCCGTGACGCGGATAATATCGGGTGCTGATTTCACGAACGCGGTTTGCAGGTTGCGTGGGAAAGTCACGGCGAGTTGGTATTCGCCAGGTGCAACTGCGGACAGGGAAAAGGAACCATCCTCTCTTACGACACCGTTGTCTGGCGGACCGGTAATTTTAAAATTTGGGATTTCGGGTTCACGGCGAAGACTCACTCGAACACCGGCCGGGCTTCCGCCATCGCTCGTGACGCGGCCCACGACGTTCATCCCGGCTGTCAACGCAATGGTCAGGTTATTGATGTCCTGCTCTCCAATATCGACCGTGATCCGGCGATTCAAAGCACCCGCAACAGCGAGAAACGTATATGAGCCCGGGAGCAGGCCGCTGACCTCAAACGCTCCATTGGATGAATCGACGCCGATGTACGGCATGTCATTCACCCGCACCGGATCGCGCGACACAGACAACTGCGCATTTGGTATGGGTTGAGCGCTTTGGGCATCGACAATCACTCCACGCGCCGCTCGTTTCTGAACAGGGAAAACGCTGATGTCGATGCCGCCGATTTCCGCCCCCGGCCCCACGTCGATTGCCTGTGCATCGTGGTCGTCTGTCGTACTCGGAGCAAACACGGGAACGTATGAGGCCGTCGTCCGCCTTTCGGGCAATTGAATCGCGACTGCCTGCCGGATGGTCAACCGGTATCCGCCCAACCCTCCGCTGGGCGATCGAAAGCGTCCTGCGTCCGGATGAATAGCGCTGACGTAGTACCGTCCCGGCGTGAGCCAGAAGGCACGGTATTCTCCGAGATCGTTTGTTGTGAGACTTCGATTGAATTCCAGTGTTCTCCGGCCGCCTTTGGAGGAAACTTTCATGACATCGACTTCCGCATTCGCGAGGGGTCGCTGTTTGTCGTCGTATACACGCCCATAGATCACGCCGGCCAATGTCATCGGTACCCGGATCTGGCCAACTTCCTTTTCTGTTTCGATGGTAACGGTGAGAGGCTCAACACCAATATAACCGGCGCGCGATGCCAGCAGCTGGTATTGCCCGCTGCGTAAGTTTCGAAAGAAGAATCGCCCGTCGTCGCGAGCGGTCGTTGCGTAATTGACTCCGCCGTAACGGGCCATCTCGAGAACGCCCCGCAGTTCCACGCGGGCATTCGGTACAGTCTCACTCGTGCCCGCCTTTACAACGACGCCTTGAAGCGTCCCGGAAGTCAGCGGGTTCTGAAGAAGCATCAACAGTAATGCGATCGGAAGGACATTCATTGGAATATCGTCAGCTCAATCGTTTCATTGGCTGCCTCACCGATGTGAAGGCGTTTGCCGACGCTCTCGTATAATCGCGTGAACTCCGGATCGTGCCACGCACCGAATTCCACATCATCCCACGCAAACGCGATGTAGTCGCCGGGTGCGATTCCACGTAGCTGGAATTGACCCGATACATCAGTTACTCCGTTTTTATACAGATCCTGTCGTCCGCTTCCGATGGGATAGGGAACCAGAGCTACAACCGCATTGGGCATCGGCTCCTGTTTTTGATTAACAACACTGCCGCGGAGTGCCGCTACGTCCGTGCCGAGGACGATTTCGAGTTCCGCGTCTGGCTTCCCGTCGATGTGGAGGGTATTGGTGAGCGCATCGGATGTTCCCAGTCGAACGGATTTCAGATAGAACGAATCCGAAAGAGGCCCTCCGAATTCGCGGACGAGAACGCGATAGTCTCCCTCAGCCAGGCTTCTGATGACGAACGAACCATCCGCTGCAACACGTGTTCCCGGTGTACCGAACGGTTGCGGAGGCGGCAATCCGGCGAAAGGATCTCTCTCGAGTCCCGGGACGAGTTGCGAAATGGGGTGACTCGCGTCCGCAGTCCCTGTATCGAAAATCAGCCTGCCTGCAAGGTCATAGCCTCGGGATGTCGTCAGTGCGATTCCATTAATGTCGGCACCCGCGACTTCGATGGGAACAGTTCCTGTCAAGGTTCGATTCTCACCATAAGCGGCCCAAACGGTATAGGAGCCTGGTGTAACGCCCGAGATGTCGAACGTGCCATTCTTGTCGGTTTGCATCGTTGCCATGACGCCATCATGGCTTATTGCCCGTGGGACGACAGCGACCTCGGCATTTATCGCCGGCTGTCCGGTGTCGCCATCTATGACCAGTCCCCGGACATGCCGAGCAGGGATCGGATCACTCAGAATGAAATCTATTCCGTCAATGTTTGAGCCTGCGGTTACTTCGACTATTGAGGCTGATGCTGCATCCATTGTGCCGGGGAAGTATACGGGAAGGTTGATTTCCTCGATCAGATCACCATTTTCAAGAGTGCGTTGTTCCTGGATTCCTAATGATGCCGCGAATGCATCGACCAGATCGCCGTTCAATGGACTGACGAACGGTGTCGATCCGCCGACTTTTGCACTCAGGTAATAGCGTCCCGGAGGCAGCCAGAACAAGCGATACTCGCCAAGATCGTTCGTCAGCGCAGCCTCTGCGACGCTCAGCGGTCGCTGGGAAATCTGCGAGTAAGACGGCCGCAACGCCTGAACGGAAACCGATGCGGCTGGTGTGCCATCTCGATTGAATATACGCCCGGAGATGGTGGCTGTCGCAGCCATTGCCAGCCGCACGCCCGTGAGTCGCTGGTTGCTGGTAAGCGTGAAGGGGATTCCACCGCCGTTCGGACTACGCTGACCGTACTCGGTTGGCATGAATCCACCCTCCTGCGTCGCGGTGAGCCGATACTCACCAGGGTCAAGATTTTGAAATACAAACTTTCCGTCAGTGCCGGTGGTGGCTGTGTAGCTCGCTCCGTTCGTTTTGCTCAACACAACGTCCGCATCCGCGAGCGCCTCGCCCGTGCCGAGTTTCAAGACAATCCCGTCAACAGCGCTTTGCTGCGCTTTGGCCTCTGCGAGAGTCAGCAGGAGAAAAGCGGCAATCCCAATTGCAATTCTTGCCATAGCAAATCGCCTCTCCCCTTGGGAGAGGCCGACGACTCCATGAGCGTTAGCGAAATGGAGCGGCGGGTGACAGTCGAAGTTACGACGCGACTTCGACCCTCACCCAACCCTCTCCCAGAGGGAGAGGGATTTTTTGAAAAAGAAATTATTGC
>Ga0075425_100005713_pt1 | contig 12960 bp, 10 predicted proteins | sample SoiMethybrSBSTD4_FD_75300 | JGI IMG/M metagenome (GOLD analysis project Ga0075425, IMG submission 75300) | Bulk soil microbial communities from a Populus tree surrounding site in Tennessee, USA - Soil MetaG P. TD hybrid SBSTD4 | ecosystem: Environmental > Terrestrial > Soil > Tree plantation...
CGCGCTTCAAGGATCCGACCTTCGAATACGGCATCGCCCTGGCCCAGACGGTGGGACGGGCGGAGCTGCGCCTGGCCGAGGCGGACGTCCTGCCCTTCGAGTTCACGGCCTTCGCGGACACTCTCGGCCGCTACGTGACCGAAGTGGGCAAGCTCGCGGACGAGATGCGGGACGAGACGGAAGAAGTGAACCGCCGCCTCCGTGACCGGACCTATCAGATCGCGGCCGACCCCAAGCAGGTGGAGATTCCCCCCTCGCCGCGCCCGCCCGTGCCCTATATCAGCCTGGCCCCGCTGCAGAACGCGAAAGCGAAGGTGGACGAGAGCGCGAAGGCGTTCGACGCGGCCTGGAAGGCGCGCACGGCGCCGCTGTCCGCGGAGTCGCAGAAGTCCCTGGACGTGGTGTTGATGAACGCGGAGCGCACGCTCACGCGCAGCGAAGGCCTGCCCCGGCGGCCCTGGTTCGTCCACCACGTCTACGCCCCCGGCTTCTACACGGGCTATGGTGTGAAGACGCTCCCGGGCGTGCGGGAGGCCCTCGAGCAGCGCGAATGGACGCAGGCGGAGGAGCAGGCGCGGCTGGTGGCCGGCCTGCTCGAAGGGTTCGCGGCCCAGATCGACCGCGCGACCGCGATCGTTTCAACCCGATGAGGTGAGCCCATGCCGACCTCCGAGACGATGCTGATCGGGGGAGAGTGGGTCGCAGCGGCCGCGGGCCGCACCCTGGAAGTCCGCAACCCGGCCACGGACGAGGTCGTCGCCCAGGTGCCGGATGCGGGCGCGGAGGACGTGGATCGGGCGGTCCGCGCGGCGCGGGCCGCGTTCGACGGCGGCTGGCGCGACACGACCGCCCAGCAGCGTGGCCGCGTCCTCTTCCGCATCGCGGAGGCCATCCGCGCCCGGCGCTCCGAGCTCGCCGAGCTGGAGACCCTGAACTCCGGCAAGCCGATCGTCGAGGCGGAGTTCGACATCGACGATGCCGCCACCTGCTTCGAGTATTACGGCGGGCTGGCCACCAAGATCCACGGCGAGGTCCTGCCCGTTCCCGACGACGCCCTCTCCCTGGCCCTCAAGGAGCCGATGGGCGTGGCCGGGCAGATCATTCCCTGGAACTACCCGCTGCTCATGGCCGCCTGGAAGATCGCGCCCGCCCTCTGCGCGGGCTGCACGAGCGTGATCAAGCCCGCGGAGCAGACGCCGCTCACGCTCCTGCGCCTGGCCCGCGCGTTCGCCGACTGTGGGGTGCCTCCCGGAGTGGTCAACGTCGTGACCGGCTACGGGGAGTCCGCGGGCGCGCCGCTCGTGACGCACCGCGACGTGGACAAGATCGCGTTCACGGGCAGCCTCGAGGTGGGCAAGTCCGTCTTGCGCGCGGCCGCGGACACCCTCAAGAAGGTGAGCCTGGAGCTGGGCGGCAAGTCGCCGAACATCTTCTTCGCGGACGCCGACTTCGAGGCGGCGGTGGACGGCGCCCTCTTCGGGGTCTTCATCAACCAGGGCGAGGTCTGCTCCGCGGGCGCGCGCGTGCTCGTCCAGCGTCCCATCTACAAGAGGATGCTGGACGCGATGGTGGAGAAGGCGAAGCGGATCCGGCTGGGCCCGGGCGCCGACCGCGAGACCAAGATGGGCCCGCTCGTCTCGCGCGCGCAGATGGAGCGCGTGCAGCGCTACCAGGAGATCGGGCGGCGCGAAGCACGCCTCGCCGTCGGGGGCGGCCGTCCCGCGGACGCGGCCCTGCAGCGCGGATACTTCGTCGAGCCCACGATCTTCTACGACGTGGACAATGCGGCCACCATCGCCCGCGAAGAGGTCTTCGGCCCGGTGATGGCGGTGATCCCCTTCGAGGACGAAGCGGAGGCGCTGCGCATCGCCAACGACACCGACTACGGCCTGGCCGCGGCCGTCTGGAGCCGCGACATCTTCAAGTGCCTGCGCATGGTGAAGCGGCTGCAGGCGGGCGTGGTCTGGGTCAACCACATGCAGCCGACGTTCGTGGAGGCGCCCTGGGGCGGCTACAAGATGAGCGGCATCGGCCGCGAGCTCGGGCCCTGGGGGGTGGAGGAGTACCTGCAGGTCAAGCAGGTGCACATCAACCTGAGCGAGAAACCGATCGGGTGGTACCCGTGAGCGCCCCCTCCTACGCACACGGCGCCAGCGACGTCCCGCTCCTGGGGGAGACGATCGGGGCCAACCTGCGGCGCACCGTCGAGAGAGCGGGCGATCGCGAGGCGCTCGTCGTCGGCCATCAGGGTTATCGGGCGACCTACCGGGAGCTCTGGACGGAGACGGGACGGGCGGCGCGCGGGCTGCTCGCGCACGGGATCCAGAAAGGCGACCGCGTCGGCATCTGGGCGCCCAACCGCTACGAGTGGGTGATCGCGCAGTACGCGACCGCGCGCATCGGCGCCATCCTCGTCAACATCAATCCCGCCTACAAGGCCACGGAGCTGGCCCACGCCCTGAGCCAGTCGGGCACCCGTCTCCTCCTGATGGCACGCGGCTTCCGCACGACCGATTACGTCGCGCTCCTGCGCGAGGTGCGGGCACGCGGCGCCGCCCTGCCCGAGGCGCTCGTCCTGGAGGAGGACTGGGACGCGCTCCTGCGTGCCGGCGACGGCGTGGAAGAAGCCCGGCTCGCGGAGAGGGAAGGGTCCCTGCAGTTCGACGACCCCATCAACATCCAGTACACGTCGGGCACCACCGGCCTGCCCAAGGGCGCGACCCTCTCCCATCACAACGTCCTCAACAACGGCTACTTCATCGGCGAGGCGCTGCGTTACACGGATGCGGACCGGGTCTGCATTCCCGTGCCCTTCTACCACTGCTTCGGCATGGTCCTCGGCAACCTCGCCTGCACGACGCACGGCGCTTGCATCGTGGTGCCGGCGGAGGCCTACGAGCCGGTGGCGGTGCTGTCGGCGGTGCAGGCCGAGCGTTGCACGTCCCTCTACGGCGTGCCCACCATGTTCCTGGGCGAGCTGGACCATCCGCGGTTCGCGGAGTTCGACCTCTCCAGCCTGCGTACGGGGATCATGGCCGGATCGCCGTGTCCGATCGAGGTCATGAAGCGCGTGCAGGCGCTCATGCACATGAGCGAGGTCACGATCTGCTACGGGATGACGGAGACCTCGCCCGTCTCCACGCAGAGCCTCACCTCCGACTCCGTGGAGCGCCGGGTCTCGACGGTGGGCCGCGTGCACCCGCACCTCGAGGTCAAGGTCGTGAGCCCGGAGACGGGCGCGATCGTGGAGCGGGGCACGCCCGGGGAGTTCTGCACCCGCGGATACAGCGTGATGCTCGGCTACTGGAACGATCCCGCGGCCACGCGGGCCTCCATCGACGAGGCGCGCTGGATGCACACGGGAGACCTTGCCACCATGGACGCGGACGGCTACGTCAAGATCGTCGGGCGCATCAAGGACATGATCATCCGCGGCGGCGAGAACATCTATCCGCGCGAGATCGAGGAGTTCCTGTACACGCACCCCGACATCTCCGACGTGCAGGTCATCGGGGTGCCCTGCGAGACCTACGGCGAGCAGGTCATGGCCTGGGTCAAGCTCAAGGAGGGCCGCGCCCTCACCGGCGAGGACCTGGCCGCCTTCTGCCGGGGGCAGATCGCGACCTTCAAGATCCCGCGGTACTGGAAGCTGACGGACGCGTTCCCCATGACGGTGACGGGGAAGGTGCAGAAGTACCGCATGCGCGAGATCTCGGTCGAGGAGCTGGGCCTGCAGCGCGCGGCGCGCGCGGAGACGGCGTAGGGCGTGCCCGCCGGTCCGGCGCGTGGCGCGTCCCTGGGGACTCTGCGCGTGCGCGTCGTCTGCACCGATCTCCCCGGCACCTGCTTCCGGGACCCCCAGGATCCCGCGCGGCCGGTGAAGGACCCCGTCTTCCTCGGGATCCAACGCGGCAAGGAAGTGATCGAGCAGGTGCCGGGTGGCACGAAGACCGTGACCTTCACGCCGGAGTTCCGCATCGAGCGCAAGAAGGACGGCACGCCGAACTTCCTCGGTCCGTTCGCGCAGGGAACCGCCGACGATCGCTTCTTCTACCTCTCGTGGGGCGTGAAGGGTTCGACTGGCGGGTTCGACATGTTCCGCCGCCTGAAGATCCGCCTCGGACATCTCTCGGCGACGCGTGTCGCGCGCGCGTGCCGGTCGGGTGAGCCGATCACGGTGCGGCTGCGTCTCACCGACGCGAAAGGCGGCCCCCTCTGCGCCACGCCGCGTCCTCCGCACATCGAGTGGGAGCGTTAGGCAAGGAGCAAGCCATGGCGCAGATGTGGATCGACGGCCGGCGGACGGACGCCGCGGACGGCCGCGTCTTCGAGGTGGTCAACCCGGCCACGGAGGCGATCGTCGACACGGCGCCGCGCGCCGCCGCCGCCGACGTCGAGCGCGCGGTGGCCGCCGCGGCCCGCGCCTTCCCGGAGTGGCGCCGCACGCCCGGGGTCGAGCGCGCGGAGGCCCTTCACCGAGCCGCGGCGCGGATCCGCGACGACAAGGAGGGGCTGGCCATCCTGCTGACCCGGGAAGGCGGGAAGCCGCTGCCCGAGAACCGCGACGAGGTGGACTGGATCGCGGCCTGCCTCGACTACTACGCGGAGATCGGCCGCGACGTCGTGGGCCGCGTCATCAGCCCCGTCGCGCGGAACCAGTTCAACTTCGTCCTCAAGGAGCCCTACGGGGTGGCCGGGCTCATCGTGCCCTGGAACTATCCGCTCCTGCTCCTGGTCTGGAAGCTCGCGCCCGCCCTGGCCGCGGGGAACACGGTGGTGGCCAAGCCGAGCGAGCACACGCCGCTCTCCACCCTGCGCCTCATGGAGGCCCTGGACCACCTGCCCGCGGGAGTGGTCAACGCGGTCAGCGGGTACGGTCCGGAAGCGGGCGACGCGCTCGTCCGCCATCGCGCGGTCGAGGTCGTCGCCTTCACGGGGAGCCAGGCCACGGGCCGGAAGGTGGCGGTCGCCTGCGCCGAGCAGCTCAAGAAATGCCATCTCGAGCTCGGCGGCAACGATCCCTTCATCGTGGACGCCGGGGTCGACCTGGACGTGGCCGCGCGCGGCGCGGCCTGGGCCTGCTTCCTCAACATGGGCCAGGTCTGCACCTCCGCCGAGCGCTTCTACGTCGTGGGCAGCGTGTTCGACGAGTTCGTGGACCGCTTCGTCGCCTTCACGAAGACGCTGCGCATCGGCGACCCCATGGGGCCGGACGTGGACCTCGGCCCCCTGATCAGCGCGCCGCAGCGGGACAAGGTCGAAGCGAAGATCGCGCAGTCCGTGGCCTCCGGCGCGCGCGTGGTCGTGGGCGGCCGCCGCCCGCCCCTGGCCAAGGGATTCTTCTACGAGCCGACTGCGCTCGTCGACGTGGCCGGGGACAGCCCGCTCCTGGGCGAGGAGACGTTCGGCCCGGTGGCGCCCCTCGTGCGCTGCCGTGACATCGACGACGCCATCGCCCGCGCCGACCGCAGCGAGTTCGGCCTGGGCGCCTCCATCTACACGAACAACCTCGAGCACGCCATGAAGGCGATGGAGCAGGTCCACGCCGGCACCTTCTGGATCAACGATCCCCTCACCGACAACGACGCCGGACCCTTCGGGGGCATGCGCCGCAGCGGCCTCGGCCGCGAGCTGGGCAGCGAAGGCCTGGAGGACTTCCGCGACAGCAAACACGTCCACCTCGACTACGTGATCGGGGCCAAGCCGTATTGGTATCCCTATCGGTTCGACCGCCCGCCCGGCGAGGGCCGTTGACCGCGGACGCGGCTCACCACGACGTCCCCGCTTCCGACTACGTCAGCGCGCTCGTCGCGAGCTTCCTGGGCTGGACGCTCGACGCGTTCGACTTCTTCATCCTCGTCTTCGTGCTGCCGAGCGTGGCCAGGGACTTCGGCAAGAGCATCCCCGACCTCGCTCTCACCATCACCGTGACCCTGGCCTTCCGCCCGGTGGGTGCGCTCATCTTCGGGCTCCTCGCCGACCGCTACGGCCGCCGTCTGCCCCTGATGATCGACCTCGTGTTCTATTCCGTGGTCGAGGTCCTCTCCGGGCTGGCCCCGAACTACACGACGTTCCTGGTCCTGCGCGCGCTGTTCGGGATCGGCATGGGCGGGGAGTGGGGGATCGGCGCCTCCCTGGCCATGGAGAAGGTGCCGCCGCGCTGGCGCGGCGTGCTGTCCGGGTTCCTGCAGGAGGGGTACGCGACGGGGTACCTGCTCGCCGCCTGCTGCTACTTCTTCGTGTTCCCGCGGTGGGGCTGGCGGCCGATGTTCTTCATCGGCGGCCTGCCCGCGCTGCTCGCGCTGTTCGTGCGCTTCCGGGTGAAGGAGTCGAAGGTCTGGGAGAAGACGAAGGCGCAGAGCTGGACCCACCTCGGCCGCGGCATCGCCGCCCAGTGGCGGCTGTTCCTGTACCTCGTGGCCCTGATGACGGCGATGGTCGGCGTCGCCCACGGCACCCAGGACATGTATCCGACGTTCCTGAAGGTCGAGCGCGGTTTTTCGGCGCAGACGGTGGCCAAGATCGCGGTCGTCTACAACGTCGGCGCCCTGATCGGCGGGATCGCCTTCGGCTTCGTCTCCGACCGCTATGGCCGGCGCTTCACCATCGTCACGTCCCTGCTCCTGGGCGTGCTGATCCTCCCCCTCTGGGCCTACGCGCCCACGGCGGCGGGCCTCGTCACCGGCGCCTTCCTCCTGCAGCTCATGGTGCAAGGGGCCTGGGGCGTCATCCCCGCCCACATCACGGAGATCAGCCCCGACTCCGTGCGGGGGTTCCTGCCCGGCTTCGCCTATCAATGCGGCGTGCTGCTCGCGGGCAGCGTGGCCTACGTCGAGGCCGTCTTCGCCCAGCACACGTCGTACGCGAACGCGATGGCGCTCACCGCGCTCACGGTGTTCCTGCTCGCCGCCGTGGTGGCCGTGAGGGGACCCGAGCGGCGCGCCGCGCGCTTCGGGGTGTGAGGCGCGAATGGACGCGGGCGGTCGGCCCGATCCGTTCGCCCCGACAGCACTACCCTATCGGGGCGAGCGCACCACCCGCCGCCGCGCGACCAACCCGCGCGCGGAGAGCGCGCGCAGGAAGGACGCCACCGGCACGCAGGTCTCAGGAGGCTGGACGCCGCGCTCCCGGATCCGGCCGTCCAGGAGCATGCCCGCCACGATCGCGGCCGGGAACCCCGTGTTGCGGGCGACCGCGCTGAGGGGCGGCCGCCGCTGCGGCCCCGCCGTCAGCTCCGCGCGCACGGTGAGGGGACCGCGCGCGTCGCGTCCCTCGACCACGACCGCCAGCGCGTCCCGGTCGTCCACGATGTCCGGTCCCGCCGGCAGCCGGCGCAGGCAGTCGAGCAGGACGTCCCGGGGAGCGATGCCGCGCGGACCCGGTGTCGGATCGGCGAGGCCCAGTTCGATCAGCATCCGCATGCGCTCGACGAGCGCGGGGTCGTAGGCGATCTTGAACGCGCATTCGCGGATTCCCCGGCCGGCGAACGACACCGGTAGCGTCGCCACCTCGGAGTGCAGGCTCAGGTGGACGCGCTGCGTCCCCAGGTCGAAGGCGAACTCCTCCGCGCCGGAGAGGGGAGGCGCGGAGCGGAAGCGGCCGCCCGCGAAGACCATCGGCCGCTGGCTCAGCTCGTCCAGCAGCGTTGCCGGCGAGAACCCGAACGAGAGGGCGGGCCGGCCGGGCGTGTCGTCGGTCCCTCCGTTGTAGACGCGGACCGATTCGACGCGAGTCAGGCCCTCGGCGGCGAAGCGCGCCAGCACGTTCGTGGTGCCGGGCGCGCTCCCCATGCCGAGGATGGCCAGGCGCCCGGCCCGTACGAACTCCCGCCCCCGTGCGAGCTGGCGGCGCGTGGTGTGGAACAGGCCGCCCAGGTCGACGTAGTGGCTGCGCGCAGCGAGGGCGGCGTCCATGGCCGCGAGGTTGAGCGCGTACGGCCCGCAATGAACGAGCACGGCCGCGCCGCTCACGGCGGCGGCCAGCGCCTCAGGGTGCCCGGGGGGCACTCCGACGACCTCGGTGCGACCGCGACCGTATCGACGCGCGACGGCGCGAGCGCGCGTCACGTCGGCCTCGATCAGTCGGACGCGGATGCCCCGTCGGGCGAGATCGAAGACGGCCGCGCGGCCCATGGCCCCCGCCCCGCCGAGGACGGCGACGACGCGCGAAGCACCGCGGGAAGGCCGCATGGGGAGCCCGGGCACGCTACCCGTGCGCTGGGCCCGGCGTCAAGGGGAGGACGGCCTGGCACGCCGCATGCAGCGACAACGGGTGGGGCGGTGCGCGCGATAGTGAATGGCTCACCCGCGACACCGGCTCCCCGAGGAGCCGCCATGCCTGTGTCATCTCTACGCTTCGCCGCGGCCGCGACGGCCCTGGCCGTGATCGCCGTGGCCGCGCCTGTGCGCGCCCAGAACGTCTACGCCTACCTGTACGATCCGGCTCGCGTCACGAGCGACGAGCAGCTCTTCCTGAATCTCGCCGTCCGGGACGCCGGCCTCCAGCGCGTCGCCCTCGACCCGCTGCTGCCGCGCCTCCGTTCCGTCGATTCGGAGCTGCCCGTGATCCTCTTCATCGCGCGCCAGACCGGACGGCCCGTGAACGCGATCGTGGACCTCCGCGCGCGCGGAGCGAGCTGGGCGGAGGTGTTCCGCCAGCTCGGCATCGGCTACGACACGCTGTTCGCCGGCATCAACCAGGACCCCGGCCCCTACTACCGCTCGACCTGGTCCTACTGGACCACCCATCGCGACGCCCCGCGCTTCACCGACGTGCAGGTGCGCGACCTGGCGCGGCTGCAGCTCGCGCAGCGCCTCGCCGGCGTCCCCGTCCTGGAGGTGGCCCGCGTCCGCAATCCCGTGGTCGTGGTCGCGGACCGCCGCGGGCGGCCGTACGCCACCCGCGCGGTCGGCGTTCCTCCCGGCCACGGTGGCGTTCCTCCCGGCCACGGTGGCGTGCCGCCAGGCCAGGTGAAGAACGGCGTGCCTCCCGGGCACCGCTCGGCGTCAGTGCAGCCGGCCGTCGTTCGGAAGGTGGAGGTCAAGGACAACGGCAAGGGCAAGGTTGAATTCAAGGAAGAGGAGAAGGGGCCGAAGGACAAGGGGCCGAAGGTCGAGAAGGAGAAGGGGCCCAAGCCGGACAAGGGAGACCAGGGCGGGGGCAAGGGCAAGGGACACGGCAAGAACTGAGTGACGACCCCTAGTTCTCGGGCAGCAACTCCGGCGCGGGTCCGGGGGCGCGATCGGCCGCCGGCGCGGGCGTGGGATCGAACGCGAATGTCAGCTTGTCGCCATCCAGCCCGATCGTCACCGTGCCGCCGTTCTCGAGCCGTCCGAACAGGATCTCGTCCGTGAGCGGATCGCGCACCTCGATCTGGATCACGCGCGCGAGGGGCCGCGCGCCCATGACCGGATCGAACCCCTTCTTCGCCAGGTAGGTCCGCGCCTCCGGGGCCAGCGTGATGGCCACGCGCCGCTCCGTGAGCTGGGCTTCGAGCTGGAGGACGAACTTGTCCACGATCGTCTCCATGACCTCGAGGCTCAGGCCCTTGAAGGTCACGATCGCGTCCAGCCGGTTCCGGAACTCGGGGTTGAAGAGCCGCTCCAGCGCCTTGTTGCCGCGGCGGTCGGCTTCGTGGGCGCGGTCCTGGGTCCGGTCCGAGCTGAAGCCGATGATGCCGGCGCTCATCTCGCGCGATCCCGCGTTGGACGTCATGATCAGGATGACCTGGCGGAAGTCCGCCTTGCGGCCGGTGTTGTCGGTGAGGGTCGCGTGGTCCATCACCTGCAGCAGGATGTTGAACAGGTCGGGGTGTGCCTTCTCGATCTCGTCGAGGAGCACCACCGCGTAGGGATGCTGGCGCACGGCGTCCACGAGCAGCCCTCCCTGCTCGAAGCCCACGTACCCGGGGGGAGCGCCGATGAGGCGGGCCACCGCGTGCTTCTCCCCGTATTCGCTCATGTCGTAGCGGATGAACTCGTTGCCGAGGTGCAGGGCGAGCTGCTTGGCCAGCTCCGTCTTGCCGACGCCGGTGGGGCCGGTGAAGAGGAAACAGCCCGCGGGATGGTCGGGATGGCCCAGGCCCGCGCGCGCGCGCTTGATGGACATGACTGCGGTGTGGACGGCGCTCTCCTGCCCGAACACCACGCGTTGCAGCGCCTCCTCGAGCGTGCGCAGCCGCTCCTTGTCGGAGGCGGAGGCCTGCTTCTCGGGGATGCGCGCCATGCGGGCCACGACCTTTTCCACCTCGGGCACGTCCGCCGTCTTCTTCTCGTCCGCGCTGGCCGCCTGCAGGCGGAGCATGGCCCCCGCCTCGTCCAGGACGTCGATCGCGCTGTCCGGGAGACGGTGGTCGCGCAGGTGCCGCCGGGCGAGGCGGGCGGCCGCCTCCAGGGAGGCGTCGGTATAGGAGACCTTGTGGTACTCCTCGTACCGGCTGCGCAGGCCGCGCAGGATCTTGATCGTCTCCTCGAGCGTGGGCTCGTTGAGGTTGATCTTCTGGACGCGCCGGGCCAGGGCCCGGTCTTTTTCTATGTGTTTGAACTCTTCGAACGTCGTGGACCCGACGAGCCTGATCTCCCCTTCGGTGAGCACCGGCTTGATGAGATTGGCCAGGTCCATCGTGCCGCCCGTCGTCGCCCCCGCGCCGACCATCGTGTGCATCTCGTCGATGAACAGGATGGACCGCGGCCTCTTCTTGAGCGCGTTCAGCACGGCCTTGAAGCGCTCCTCGAAGTCGCCGCGATAACGCGTGCCCGCGAGCAGCGCGCCCGTGTCGAGGGCGAAGACCTCCGCGCCCTTCAGGATCTCGGGGGCGTCCTCCTGCAGCAGGCGCAGGGCCAGGCCCTCCACGAGCGCGGTCTTGCCCACCCCGGGATCGCCCACGAAGACGGGGTTGTTCTTGCGGCGCCGGGCCAGGATCTCGAGCGCGCGCTGCAGCTCCGGCAGGCGGCCGATGAGGGGATCCAGCTTTCCCTGCCGGCCGCGCTCGGTGAGGTTCACGCAATACGCGCTCAGCGGATCGCGCGCGGTGGACGGTCCCTCTTCTCCGGCCCCGCCCGAGGCGATCTCGGGCTCGGCGGATTCGCCCGGCACCTTCGAGATCCCGTGCGAGATGTAGTTGAGGATGTCGAGCCGGCTCACGCCCTGGCCGGTGAGGAGGTCCACGGCATGGGAGCGTCCCTGGGCCAGCAGCGCGGCCAGGATGTCGCCCACGTCCGCTTCCGCCTTCCCCGCGCTCTGCACGTGCAGGACGGCCGTCTGCAGGACGCGGCGGAAGGCCAGGGTCTGGTCGGGCGGGCGCTTGGCCCCCAGGGGCAGCGTCTCCAGGTTCTCGTCGAGGAAGGCGTCGAGGTCGGCCTTGATCTTCTCGGTGTTGGCCCCGGCGGCGCGCAGGATCTTGTCGCCGCTCGTCTCGTTGATGATGGCGAAGAGGAGGTGCTCGAGGGTCAGGTGGGCGTGGCGCCGGGAGACCGCTTCCCGGGCGGCGGCGTTGAGGACGCGCTCGACGGTGCGGCTGAACATGATTCCATCTTACGAGCCTCCGGCCCGGGGGGGAAATGCGCGGATTGCCGGCGGCCCGCGCTACCATGGGCGCCGTGAGAGAGGTCCTGGTCCGCGTCGCCGGCCTCGTCTTCGCGGCGGCCTACGCGGCCTTCATCGTCTCCGTCTACGCGCGCCAGCCGCGGACGGTGCAACAGCTTGCGGGCGGCGTGGCCGCCTCCGTCGGCGCCTATCGCGTGGACCCCGTGAACTTCCAGGAAGGGCTCCGCTTCTTCCGCAACGACCAGTTCCCCGAGGCCCGGGCCGCCTTCGAGCGTGCCGATCCCGCGCGCCAGGACGCGGAGGCGCAGTTCTACATCGCGTACAGCTACTACCGTCAGGGCTGGGGCCACGTGTATCGCGACGACGCGCTCTACCGCCAGGGCCTGGAGGTGGTCGACCGCGCCATCGCGCGCGCCCCCGGCGGGCGCCTGGTGGTGGCCGATCCGACGCTCCAGATGCACACCGCGGACGAGCTCCGCGCGGAGCTGCAGCGCGGGCTGGTGGCGGAGCTGTCCGATTTCAACCCGATGAAGGTCCTGGAGCCGCGGAAATGACACGCCCCCTGCCGGCGGCGCGAGAGGCGTTCCTCCTGCCCGCGCTCTTCCTGACCGTGGCCGGCGCGGGCGGCCTGCGCATCTCGCCCGCGGGAGGTGGCCTGAGCTTCGTGCCGCCGCCCCTCATCACGCTGGTGCTGGCCGTGCTCCTCCTCGGCGTGATGGCGCGGGCCGGCCTCCTCATCCCGAGCGGCCTCCTCGGCGATCACCGCACGGGGCTGGAGAACGCGAGCGGCACCGTCGTGGTGCTGTCGCTCTTCGCGGCCAGCGCCCAGCTCTTCACCTGCCTGACTCCGGACGCCGGAGTCCTCCGGCTCGTCTTCAACTTGTTCTTCCTGTTCCTCCTGTGGAACACGCTGGCCGCCCAGCCCGACCGCACGCGGCTGCTGCGCAGCCTGCTCGTGGTGTTCGGCTGGGCCTACGTCGTGCGCTACGTGGCCCTGGCCGCGCTGGCCGATCCGCAGGCGGGCTGGACGCGGCGCCTGCTGACGGTGCTGCTGGAAGGCGCGACCTCCGGTCCGATCGAAGGCGAGGCGACGGCGCCCCTGGCCGGGTACGTGGCCTTCGCCACCCTGGCCCTCTACATGATCGGGCTGGTGCTGCTCCCGCGCCCCCTGGCGCCGGGGACGGTGGCCATCGTCGCGACGCGCGCGCCCGACGTCCTGGAGTAGCCCGGCGGCCGTCAAGGCGACGTCAGGCCGCGCTCACCGCTTGCGCATCGCCGCGTCCGCGCTGTAGGGCCCCGAGCCGCGCGCCGCGATGTAGAGGAACAGGAAGCAGTACACGACGGCCAGCTCGCCCTTGTTGATGATGGGCCAGAAGCCGCCCTTGGCGTGGACCATGAAGTAGGCCACGGCCATCT
>Ga0075425_100005714_pt1 | contig 12959 bp, 7 predicted proteins | sample SoiMethybrSBSTD4_FD_75300 | JGI IMG/M metagenome (GOLD analysis project Ga0075425, IMG submission 75300) | Bulk soil microbial communities from a Populus tree surrounding site in Tennessee, USA - Soil MetaG P. TD hybrid SBSTD4 | ecosystem: Environmental > Terrestrial > Soil > Tree plantation...
CAGGTCCCGCTGCCCTGGACGACGCCGTGGCGCTCATCGAGCTGGCTGGCTACCCGCACGTCCTGGCGCGCGAGGCGTACGCACTCCTCGAGCTCACCGGCGCGGCGGACGCCATGGCCCTCGTCGCCCGGCGCGACCAGCGCGTGCGCTGCGTCGCCGCGCACGGCTGGACCCCCGAACAGGCCGAGGCCATCGCCGCCGACCCCGGCGAGCGGCTGCGCATGCCCTGCGGCACCCACCGCGACGAGCTGTGGGAGATCGTCGCCGAGCTCAAGCCGGCCCTCAACGACCGCTGCACCGGCGTCGCCATCCGCAAGCTGGTCGACACCGCCGTCACCCTCGACCGCTACCGCCGCGAGGAGAAGCAGCGCGCCGCGCTCTGGCCGGCCGACACGCTCGAGACCGACGGCGGGCTGTGGGTCTCCGAGCAGATGACCGAGCTGCTGTCGATCGCCCGGCGCATCGCCCCGGCCGACATCAGCGTGCTGCTGACCGGCGAGACCGGCACCGGCAAGGAAGTGCTGGCCCGCGCCATCCACCGCGCCTCGCCGCGCGCGGCCAGGCCCTTCGTCGCCTTCAACTGCACCGCCGTCCCGCGCGAGATGCTCGAGAGCCAGCTGTTCGGCTACCGCAAGGGGGCGTTCACCGGCGCCGACGCCGCCTTCGACGGCGTCATCCGCGCCGCCGCCGGCGGCACGCTGTTCCTCGACGAGATCGCCGAGATCGGCCTCGACCTCCAGCCCAAGCTGCTCCGCTTCCTCGAGACCCACGAAGTGCACGGCCTCGGCGAGAGCCAGCCGGTGAAGGTGGACGTCCGCGTCATCGCCGCCACCAACGCCGACCTCGAGTCGCTGGTCGCCGAGGGGCGCTTCCGCGAGGACCTCTTCTACCGCCTCAACGTGGTGCGGCTGCGGCTGCCGCCGCTGCGCGAGCGCCGCGAGGAGATTCCGCCGCTCATCGACCACTACCTGCACCGCTTCGCGGAGGAGCAGAAGAAGGGGCGCCTCACGCTCGACGACGAGACGCTCGAGTATCTCGTCCTCTACCCGTGGCCGGGCAACGTGCGCCAGCTGGTCAACGAGATGAGCCGCGCCGTCGCCTACGCCGATCCCGACGGCACGGTGACGCCGGCGCTGCTGTCGCCCGAGATCCAGGCGTCGCGGCGCACGGTCAAGGTGCAGCCGGGCGACGAGCCGGAGATCCGCGTCCGCCTGGACCAGCCGCTCAACGACGCGGTCGAGGCCATCGAGCGGATGATGGTGGTGCGCGCGCTCGATCGCGCGCGCGGCAACTACGAGAACGCGGCGCGCCTGCTCGGCATCTCGCGCAAGGGGCTGTTCCTGAAGCGCCGCCGCTGGGGCATGCAGCGCGCGTCGTAGCCGAATCACGAGGCCAGGTCTGCGGATCGATCATCTCTGACGGGACGGGTCCCTCGCCCCGCGATCGACGGCGCGCACGGCGCCTTCGATCGCTCCTGGAGCCCGCGCCCGAGGCAGGCGGAGATGATCGATCCGCAGGCCAGGCCGGGCATTTCCCTGCAACCCTCGCCGGACCCCCGCCGTCTAAGCCTGCATGTATATCCCCCACAATGTGGTTTAAACTGGCTGCTTGCGCCGAGACATGCCCCAGCCACCTCGACTCGCGCTCCGCCTGCTGGCCTGGCGACTGGACCCCGAGTGGCGCGACTTCGTCGTCGGCGACCTCGACGAGGAGTTCCGCGCCCGCGCCGCCACCTCGCTGCCGAGCGCGCGGTGGTGGTTCTGGCGCCAGGCCCTTCGCTGCCTCGCCGCGCCGCCGCCCAGCGCCCGCCGCCGCGGCGGCCTAGTTCCGGGAGACTCCTTCATGCGCACCCTCGCCGCCGACGTCCGTTACGCGATTCGCGTCCTCCTCCGCACCCCGTCCTTTGCGCTCGCCGTGATCGGCGTGCTGGCGCTCGGCATCGGCGCCAACACCGCCATCTTCAGCATCGTCAACACGGTGCTGCTGCGGCCGCTGCCGTTCGCCGACGCCGACCGGCTGGTGCGCCTCTTCCACGTGCCGCCGCAGGACGCGTTCCCCGGCATCAAGACCTTCTCGGTCTCGCCGGCGAACTTCTACGACTGGAAAGCCGCGGCGCGGCAATTCGACGCGATGGCGATCTACCGCTTCCGTCCCTTCGTGCTGACCGGCACCGGGCAGGCCGACGAGGTGACGGCGGTGGCGGCGGGCAGCGACTTCTTCGAGATCATCGGCATCCCGCCGGCGCTGGGACGGACCTTTCTGCGCGAGGAGGACTCGCCGGCACGCGGCCACGTAGTCATCCTGAGCGATCGCTTCTGGAAGCGGCAATTCGCCGCCGCTCCAGATGTCGTCGGCCGCACGCTCAGGCTCGACGGCGAGCCGTACACGATCGTGGGCGTGATGCCGCCCCGCTTCAGCGTGCGGGCGTGGGGGGCGACCAGCCAGGAGCTGTGGGTGCCGCTGGCCTACACCGATCAGCAGCGCGCCGTGCGCGAGAACCACAACGCGCAGGTGATGGCCCGCCTGAAGCCTGGCGTCACCGTCACGCAGGCGATCGCCGAGATGCAGCAGATCTCGCGCACGCTCGAGGCCGGGCACCCGAAAGAGAACGCCGGCTGGAGCGCGACGGTGATTCCGCTGCAGGAGCTGATCGTCGGCGACATCCGCCTGTCGCTGATCATGCTGCTCGCCGCCGTCGGCCTGGTCCTGCTCATCGCCTGCGCCAACGTCGGCAACCTGCTGTTCGCCCGCGCGCTGGCGCGGCGAAAGGAGATCGCGATCCGATCGGCGCTGGGCGCGGCGCGGAGCCGGGTCTTCCAGCAGCTGCTGGTCGAAGCGCTGGTGCTGGCGGCGGCGGGCGGCGCGCTCGGCCTCCTCCTCGCGAGAACGGCGCTGACGACCGGCGCTGCGCTGCTCGGCAAGCAGATCCCGCGCGTGGACGAGCTGTCGATCGACACCCGCGTCCTGCTCTTCGCGGTCGCGGCGTCGCTCGTCACCGGCATCCTGTCGGGCTCGCTGCCGGCGCTGCGCGCCGGGCGCACCGACCTGAACGAGACGCTCAAGGAAGGGGGCCGCAACGACAGCGCCGTCGGCGTGCGCACGCGGCGGCTGCTGATCGCGGGCGAGGTCGCGCTGTCGGTCGTCCTGCTGGCCGGCGCCGGGGTCATGCTCCGCAGCCTCGTGGCGCTTCGCAGCGTCGACGCCGGCTTCGATCCGCGCAACGTGCTGACGATGCGCGTGTCGCTGCCGGAGAAGCGCTACGAGACGCCGCAGAAGTTCCTGTCGTTCTTCGAAGCCGCGCTGCCCCGGATCCGCGCGCTGCCCGGCGTCACGGTGGCGGGCGGCATCGACGACCTGCCGCTGCTCAGCGGATCGGTGCAGCCGATCGTCCTGGAGGGGCATGCCGAACTGCTGCCGCGCGATCAGCCGACGGTTGAAGTGCGGAAGGTCACCCCCGACTACATGAAAGCGATGGGCATCGCGATCGTCCGCGGTCGCGACGTGGCCGAGAGCGACAGCGAGGCGATGCTCATCAGCCGCGCCGCCGCCAGGCTCCTGTGGGGGGACGACGATCCGATCGGCAAGCGCGTGACGCTGCCGCTGGAGTCCAGAACCACCCTCAAGGAAGTCGTCGGCATCGTCGGCGACGTGAAGCAGGGCGAACTGTCGGGGCCCTCGGCGCCGACCGTCTACGAGTTCACGCGATCGCAGCATTTCGGCTCGATGACGCTGGTGATGCGGACCGCGGTGCCGCCGACGTCGATCGCCAAGGCCGCAGCCGACGTCATTCATTCGCTCGATCCGGAACAGCCGGTCGAAGACGTGCGCACGATGAACCAGGTCGTGGACGAGACGCTGACGTCGCAGCGGTTCAGCGCGATGCTCCTGGCGGTCTTCGCCGCTGTCGCGCTGGCCCTGGCCTCGGTCGGCATCTACAGCGTGCTGTCCTACATCGTGCGGGGGCGCAGCCGCGAGATCGGCATCCGGACGGCGCTCGGCGCGCGCACGGTCGACGTGGTGCGCATGGTCATCGTCGAAGGGATGACGCCAACGCTGGCCGGCATCGGCGCGGGGGTCGTCGCGGCGCTCGCCGCAGGACGGCTGGTGGAGAAGCTGCTGTTCGGCGTCAGCGCGCACGATCCGCTGACGCTCTCGGCGGTCGCCGCGGGGCTCGCCCTGGTGGCGCTGGCGGCCAGCCTGATCCCCGCGTGGCGCGCGTCGCGCGTAGATCCGCTGACGGTGCTGCGGAGCTAGAAGCCGAGCACGCGCTTGGCCTGCGCGTTGTGGCGGATGGTGTGGGCGACGGCCCAGTCGCCGATCTGGCGGAGCGTGACGGTGCCGACCACGGGATGGGTGATCGCCTGCGTGGCGCCGCGATCGGGATCGAGGCCGGCGAGCGCCGCGTCGAGCTTCGCCGACGATTCTTCGAGCGCGGACAGCACCTCTTCGCGGCGAACGTGGGCCGGCGGCTGCACGCGCTTCCCCGCTTCCAGCTTCGAGGGAATGCCGGCGACGATCTCGCTCCACGGCTTTTCCGACGTTCCCTCGCCCAGCGGCTGCGCGCCGGGACGCTCGCCGGACATCAACCCGGCAAACGACGCGTCCACGGCCGCCACGTGCCAGCCGATCTGCGCCGCCGACCAGCCGCCGTCGGGCGGCACACGCTCGACCGCCTCGGCCGGCGCGTCACGCAGGCGTTTCACGAAGCGCTCGTGCGCCTCGCGGTACGCCGTCCGCATGCGTTGAATCCGTTCGGTGTGTGACTCCATCGTTGCCCGTTGCCCGTTGCCCGTTTCCTGTTGCCCGTTTCCCGTTGCCCGTTGCCTTCCCTTTGCCCTGGGCCCTCTTCCTCCGCCCTATCCCCTGGCCCTCTTTCCTCGGCCCGACAACGTATTTCGGCGGCGTCTAGCCGCCGAAATACGACGGGATCGGCATGTCCCGCATGGTGTGAAGCCCGGGCGCGACCTCGAGGATCTTCGGGATCGAGTTGACGGTGATCGACGCCGTCGCCACGTCGCCGTGGACGCCGCCGGCGATCTTGCTCTTGATGTTGGGCGAGCCGATGATCTCGACCTGGTCGTACGACTCCGGGGCGCCGAGATAGGCTTCCATGTGCAGCGTGATGATCGGCTTGCCGTTGCGGTAGCCGACGCCGTCCTGGACCAGGCCGCAGACGTAGCCGGCGTCCACTGCGAGGAACTCGCTCGACACGGTGGAAGTCGCCATCTTCGGCTCGATCTCGTCGGTGATCTTGTCCAGCTTCCAGCCCATCGCGTCGGCGATCATCGAGACCGATTCGGCCAGCCCGACGTGGCGCACGCTGGTGTCGTCCACCTTCTTCTGGAACTGCTCGCGGGTCAGCCCGGCGCCGATCTTCTGCTGGAACGGCAGCCTGCGGACCCGCGCGTCCTGGACTCGGTCGACGCGGATGCTGTCGACCCGCTCGCACACACCGGTGAGGGTGATGGGCAGCGCGTCCATCGTGAACCCGGGGTTGACGCCGGTGCCGAGCACCGCCACCCTGGCCTTCTTCGCCCATTCGTGGACGGCGCGCGCGTATTTCATGTTGGCGCCGGTCGGGTACGCGAGTTCCTCGGTCGTGGAGACGATCGGGACCTTCAGCTTGAGGATCTCCTCCATCTGCGGGAGGACGCGCTTCAGCGACGACAGCGTGCAGAGGACGACGACGTCCGGCTTGGTCGATTTGATCGTCTTCTTCGCGTCGGCCGACACCTTGACGCGCAGCGTGCGGCCGACGTCGGCCACTTCTCCGAGATCGCGCCCGGCCTTGGCCGGATCGATGTCGACCGCGCCGACGATCTTGAACCCGCGCCGGTCGGCCACTTGCCTGACGACCGCGGCGCCGATCGGCCCCAGTCCATAGTGAAGGACTCGAATCGGTCCCTTCCGTGTTGCCATCTACGACTCCTGAATGAATGCCTGCAAGCGGCCGATTATACCTTTTGGTGGTGTTAGGATTCGGCGCTGAGATGACGCGGCCCGGCGGAGCCGGCACTGGTGACGCCCTGCGACAGGGAGCGGCGCGGCTGATGCGCGCGCCGGCAGTGCTGGCGGGCACGATCCTGCTCGCCGCGCTGTTCACCGTCCCTGCGGCCGCGGCCGCACGCGAAGCGCTGTGGCTGCACGCCGGCAGCGTCTGGAGCCTGTGGCTCCTCGGCTACGGACCGCTCGTCGTGGGCGCCTGGGACTACGCGGGCGCGCCGTGGGCCGGCAGCGGCGAACTGCTCCGCGGTCTCGTGTTCTGGTCGCTGGTATCGGGGGGCGTGCTCGATCGCTACGCGCGCGATCGGCCGACACGCGGCCGCGGGTTCTTCGCGGCCTGCGGCGGCCACGCGCCCGCCATGCTGCGCCTGGCGCTCGTCGCGCTCGCGCTCAACGGCGCGCTCGCTCTCTGGCTCTACCCGCGCATCGAGCGCGGCCGCGGCGTCTTCGCCGTGATGACCGCGGTGCTGTTCGCGATCAGCGTCGCGATCACCTACGCCCAGGTCCGCATCGTGATCGAGGATCGCCGCAGCGCGTTCGGGGCGATGCTGGCGGCGGTGCGGTTCGTCCGGCGCAATCCGGCCGCGCTCGTCCTCCACGCGCTGCTGGTTGCGGCGTCCGTCGCGGTCAAGGTAGCCCTCGTCAACCTGCTCAGCCAGCGCGACGAACTGACAATGGTCGGGGTAGGCGCCGCGGAGGCCCTGATCGTCGGGCACTACCTGCTCATCCTGCTGTCCTGGGCTGCCGCCGCCGCCCTCTTCCAGTCGCGTCTCGCGCACGCGTCGTATACTGCGGGTCCGCCCCTGGAATGGCCGGATAACCCTGCGGCCGAAGCCATTGCCAACGGGGCGGCGCAGAGACCCACGAGATGATGTCCCGGTCGTTCCGGAACGCGCGCATTCTCATCGTCGACGACGAAGCGGCGAACATCGAGATCCTGCAGCGCATCCTGTCGCGCGGCGGCTTCGGCCGGATCGAAACCACCACGGATTCGCGCGAGGCTGCAGCGCTCTACGTCCAGCACCGGCCGGATCTCATCCTGCTCGATCTGCACATGCCGCACCTCGACGGCCTGGCGGTGATGGATCAGCTCAACGAGATCGCGGAAGCCTCGTACCTGCCGATCCTGATCCTGTCGGGCGACCTCACGCCCGAGGCGCGGCGCGAGGCGCTCTCGCGCGGCGCCAAGGATTTCGTCAACAAGCCGTTCCAGGCCGACGAGCTGCTGCTGCGCATCAAGACGCTGCTCGAGACGCGGCTGCTCTACATCCAGATCCAGAGCCAGAACCAGCTGCTCGAGGCGAAAGTGCGCGAGCGCACCCGCGAGCTGGTCGAGGCCCAGATCGAGATCATCGAGCGCCTGGCGGTGGCCGCGGAGTTCCGCGACGACAACACCGGGCAGCACACGCAGCGCGTCGGGCAGATGTCGGCGCTGCTGGCCAAGCAGCTCGGCCTCCCCGACTCGATGGTGTCGCTCATCGCGCGCGCCGCGCCGTTGCACGACGTCGGCAAGATCGGTGTGCCCGACAGCATCCTGCTGAAGATGGGCAAGCTGACGCGGGAAGAGTTCGAGATCGTCAAGGCGCACACCACCATCGGCGCGCGGATCCTCTCGGGCGGCAAGTTCCCGCTGCTGCGGCTGGCCGAGGAGATCGCCTTCTCGCACCACGAGCGCTGGGACGGCGACGGCTACGCCGGGCTGCGCGGCGTGGACATCCCGCTGGCCGGGCGGATCGTCGCGGTCGCCGACGTGTTCGACGCGCTGACGCAGCAGCGGCCCTACAAGCCGGCCTGGCCGATTGCCGAAGCGATCGAGGAAATCCACCAGCAGCGCGATCGCCAGTTCGACCCCGGCATCGTGGACGCCTTCCTCAGGGTGACCGAGAGCATGCCCCACGTCCGCGTCTGATCGCATCCCCCGCGAAGCGCGATATAGTCCCGTCGATATGAGCACTCGTACCGACTCCATCGTGGAGTGGCTGCGCCGCCGGCTGTCGCTGTCGGCCGCGCGCGGCTTCGTCTTCGGCCTGAGCGGCGGGATCGACTCGGCGCTCGTCGCGCGGTTGTGCCAGCAGGCGGCGCCGGGAAACTGCGTCGGCGTGCTGATGCCGTGCCACAGCGATCCGCGGGACGAGACCGACGCCAGGCTCGTCGCGGAGCACTTCCAGCTGCCGACGCTGCGCATCGATCTCGCGCCGACCTTCGATCATTTCACGGCGACGCTGCAGCAGACGCTGGCGTCGCTGCCGCCGGACCTGCTCGGCGCGGGGCCGACCGACGACATCAAGGCCCGGGTGCCGATGGCCAACGTCAAGCCGCGCCTGCGCATGACGACGCTGTATTTCGTCGCCAACACGCTGAACTACATGGTGGTCGGCACCGGCAACCGCAGCGAGCTGTCGATCGGCTACTTCACGAAATACGGCGACGGCGGCGTGGACCTGCTGCCGATCGGCGGACTGTTGAAGAGCGAGGTGCGCGAGGCGGCGCGCGCGCTCGGCGTGCCGGAGCCGGTCATCGAGAAGGCCCCGAGCGCCGGCCTGTGGCTCGGCCAGACCGACGAGTCGGAGATGGGCTTCACCTACGCGGAGCTCGAGAACTACCTGACGAAGGGCCCCGAAACGGTTTCCCCCGCGCTCGCCATGCGGATCGAGCGGCTGATGCGCGGCAGCGAACACAAGCGAACCCTCGCGCCTGCACCCGGAGCTGACTGATGAACACCCTGTCCCTCGTAGCTTCCGCCTTTAGGCGGAAGATCGCCCTCAGGCGGAAGACCGCCGCGGTCGCGGCCTTCGCCATTGCCGCCGTCCTGGCCGGCTCCGCGCAACAGTCGCTGCCGACGCCGGAGCAGTTCTTCGGCTTCCGCATCGGCTCCGACAACAAGCTGGCGCGGTGGGACAAGATCGTCGAGTACATGAAGCAGGTCGCGAACACGACCGATCGCGTCCGCTTCCGCGAGCTGGGCAAGACGACGAACGACAACCCGTTCATCGCGCTCGAGATCAGCAGCCCCGACACGCTGAAGAACCTGGACCGCTACAAGCAGCTCCAGCGCAAGCTGTACTTCCAGGGGGGCGCGCCGACCGACGCCGAGCGCGATCAGATCTTCCGCGAAGGCAAGGCCGTCGTCGTCATCACCAACTCGATTCACGCGACCGAGATCGGGGCGTCGCAGATGGTCGTCGAGCTGGTGCACAGGCTCGCGACCGACAACTCGCCGCAGGTCAGGAAGATTCTCGACAACGTGATCTTCGTCCTCGTGCCGTGCCTCAACCCCGACGGCCAGATCATGGTGACCGACTGGTTCAACAAGAACCTCGGCACGCCTTACGAGACCAGCTCGATCCCCTACCTCTATCACCCGTACGTCGGCCACGACAACAACCGCGACATGTACATGTTCACGCAGAAGGAGAGCCAGCACACGGCGAAGCTGCTGTGGCAGGACTGGTTCCCGACGGTGTGGCTCGACGAGCACCAGATGGGCAGCAACGCGGCGCGCATCTTCGTGATGCCCGCCACCGATCCGATCAACCCCAACGTCCATCCGCTCATCTACCGCTGGAACGGGATCCTCGGCCAGTCGCAGGCGGCGGCGCTCGAGGCGGCCGGCAAGGAAGGGATCATCTACAACTCCACCTACACGAACTTCTGGCAGGGGGCGATGGCGTGGAGCGGATGGTGGCACAACCAGATCGGGCTGCTCACGGAAGTCGCGAGCGCGCGCGTCGCGGCGCCGATCGAGCAGCAGCGCGCCACGCCGGGCGCGGTCCAGGCCGCGCGCGGCGGCGGTGAGGGCGGCGTGGAGGGACGCGGCGGCGGACGCGGGGGCGGACGCGGCGAAGGCGGCGGGATGCTCCCGCCCCCGACCGACATCAACCCGCGCACCGAGTATCCGCGCCCGTGGATGGGGGGCCGCTGGACGCTGCGCGACATCGTCGACTACGAGCTGATCGCGACGATGGCGCTGCTCGACACCGTGGCGGATCGCCGCGAGGCGCTGCTGCAGCAGATCTACGAGGTCAACCGCGTCACCATCGAGAACGGGAAGAAGGGCGATCCCGCCGCGATCCTGATCCCGGTGGACACGCAGCACGATCCGCACGAGGCGGTACACCTGGTGGAGAAGCTGCAGATGGCGGGCGTCGAGGTGTACCGCGCCGACGCGGCGTTCGACGCCGACGGCCACAAGTACGCCGCGGGCACGTTCGTCGTCCCGATGACGCAGGTGTTCGCCCGCTACGCGAAGGACATCCTCGAGAAGCAGACCTATCCGGAGGTGCGCCGCTCGCCGACGTCGCCGCCCGAGCCACCCTACGACGTGACCGCGTGGTCGCTCGGCATGCTGCTCGGCGTCGATCACGTCGTCGCGCGCAAGCCGCTCGACCCCGGCGTCAGGCTCGCGAAGCTCGACGCCGCGCCGAAGATCGAAGGGCGCGTCGCCGGCAGCGCGTCGAGCCGGTCGGGCGCAGGCGCCTACGTCTTCGACTATCGCGGCCCCGACGCGGCGAAGGCCATCAACCGCCTGCTCAAAGACGGCGCGCGCGTCTCGCTCAAGGGGGAGCACGCGTGGGTGGTCAACGCGCCGCGAAAATCGCTCGACTCGGTCGCCGCCGACCTCGGCATGGAGCTGAAGCCGGCGGACGCGCCCGTCCCGGCCGGGGCGCTGGCCGTGAAGGCGCCGCGCATCGGCATGTACTCGCCATGGACCGGCGGCAACATGGACGAAGGCTGGACGCGCTGGGTGCTGGAGCAGTACGAGTTCAACCTGACGACGCTGCACAACGCGGAGATGCGGGCCGGCCGCCTGCGCGAGAAGTTCGACGTCATCGTGCTGCCCGATCAGAGCCCGCGCGCGATCGTCGACGGCGCCAGCGGGCAGAACATCCGCCCCGAGTACCGCGGCGGCATCGGCGACGAGGGGCTGGCGGCACTGCGTGAGTTCGTCGGCCAGGGAGGCACGCTGATTACGCTGGGAGCGGCGTCCGATCTGGCGATCGAGCGCTTCGGCGTACCGGTGAAGAACCTCAAGTCCGGCCTCACGCGCGATCAGCACTTCGCGCCCGGCACCATCCTCAACATCGAGGTGGACACCAGCAACCCGATCGGCTACGGCGTCGAGGCGAAGACCTACGGCTTCTACAACAACAGCCCGTTCTTCAGCCTGATGGAGGGGTTCTCCTCGCAGAAGCTGAGCGTGGTCGCGCGCTATCCCAACGCGGACGTGGTGGCGTCGGGATGGCTGAAGGGTGAAGACCTGATGGAAGGGCGCGCCGCGGTCGTCTCGCTGGACATGAACCCCGGACGCATCGTCCTGTTCGGGCTCCGTCCGCAGCATCGCGCGCAGACACACGCGACGTTCCCGCTGCTGTTCAACGCGCTGTACCTGTCGACGACGGATTCCGCAGCGAAGAGCACTTCGAACGAGTAGAACTTCCGCCTAAAGGCGGAAGCTACGGATATGTGGCTTCCGCCTTCAGGCGGAAGTCAGCCGCTCCGTCACGGATATGTGGCTTCCGCCTTCAGGCGGAAGTCAGCCGCTCGGCAAGCGCATCTGCGGTCATGCCGTAGTGCGCCCAGACTTCCTGGAACGTCTCCGACGGCGCGATGCGCGGGTCGGTGATCCCCTGGTGGTCGAGCGTCACGCCGCAGCCCGCGAGACGGCCGGCGAGGAACGCGGCGAAGCCGCGCAGGCCGGCTTCCTTGGTGCCGATCAGGCCGTCCTCGAGCGTCATGATCCGCGTGTACTTGCGCGGCAGACCGTCGAGGAACTCCTCGTCCATCGGGAACCCGTTGACGACGACCACGTCGACGGGGACGCCGCGGGCGGCGGCCTTCTCGCTGGCTTCGACGGCCAGATAGCTCGGCGCGCCGATGGTCAGGATGGCGCTCTTCGCGCCGTCGCGCGTACGCGACGGAGTCACCGAGGTCCAGGCATCGCCCGCGTTCCAGAGCGGCGTCTTGCCGTCCGCGCGGGTAAGCACCGGCAGGTTGTCGCGCGGGATCGCCACGATGTGGCCGCCGAAGCCGGCGGCGGCGTCGCGGACGGCGATGAACGCGCTGCGCACGTCGGCCGGCGCATAGAACCGCCGCAAGAACGGCAGGTAGCCCAGCGCCAGGTTGACCCAGTCGAGGCTCCAGCCCGAGAAATGATCGCGGCCGGTGCAGGCGCCGACGTGCGCGAAGTGCATCAGCACGTTCAGCCCCTCGTTGTAGCCGGTGAGGTTGCGCTGGTAGCGCCACATCTCGAAACCCTCACGCGCGATCCCTTCGAGGAACGCCGCGAAGGTCGAGAACACGTTGAGCTGCGGCTGGTGGCTGCTGAACGACAGCCCGTCGGTGAGCAGCGTCGCCGCCTGCTCCTCGATGCTCATCTCGAAATGGTTGGTCTCGGGAAGGAGCTTGACCGCCTTCTCGAGCCGCGTCGACGGATTGAGGTCGGCCGACACGACGAACATCTGCTTCGGGTATTTCTTCGCGACGGCGAGATAGGCCGCTTCCGATCCGGCGCGCGGCGTCACCGGCTTTTCCGGCCCCGGGAGCGCGACGTCCTTGATGTCGCTGTCGGTGAGCGTCAGGTTGGGCGTGCCCTTCTCCGGGCGCGCCTCGGTGATCACCGTGCGCTTCGGCTGGCGTGACAGCGCGTCGAGGGCGGCGGTCTCGTCGGCGGTGAGCGTCATCAGCGGCGTGCCGAGCACCGCCTGCGGATCGCGCCCTTTCATCCCGCCGTCGTGCTGCCCTTCCCCGCCGGGCAGATCGTTGACGTAGAACAGGCACATCAGCATCCCGACGACGTCGCGGAAGCTCATGAGCGATCCGGGGATCCAGATCTTCCTGTCGAAGGGCACGCCGTGATCCGCGGCGAACTTGCGCGCCGGCTCGACGATGCCGTACTTGCGGCCGAAGTCTTCGATGGTGACCGCCGCGTCGCCGGGGAAGCCCCATCCCGTCGGGTA
>Ga0075425_100005715_pt1 | contig 12959 bp, 7 predicted proteins | sample SoiMethybrSBSTD4_FD_75300 | JGI IMG/M metagenome (GOLD analysis project Ga0075425, IMG submission 75300) | Bulk soil microbial communities from a Populus tree surrounding site in Tennessee, USA - Soil MetaG P. TD hybrid SBSTD4 | ecosystem: Environmental > Terrestrial > Soil > Tree plantation...
GAAATTCAGCTTGCGCGCTTCGTCAGTGGCACAGGGTCGCCTGAGCACTGTCCCTACAAGCGACCATGTCCCGGAGCTGATAAACGCCCAATCATCGCCAACAGCCGGAATCGCAGCGATTGCCGATGCCGTGTCATGGCACGCTGGCACGATCAGTTGTGTATCGCGAAGGGCGGGCAGATGGCGCACTTCTCCTGCCAGCGGACCAACGAACGTACCCGTATCCACCAGTTCCGGAGCCGCCGAAAGCGCGAGGTCGGTGGCGCGGAAAATTTCCCTGCACCATTCTTGTTCTCCGATCGAAACAAGCTGGGTGTGCGTTGCGTTTGTATACTCGGCGACGGGCCTGCCGCCCAAAAGATGCGTAATGTATTCCGGGAGATTAAGCCAACCAGATTCTGCTTCGACACCCGCAATCTTGTCCGCGTACAGCTGGAATATTGAATTCAAACCGAGCAGCTGAATACCGGTCAAAGAATAAAGTCTCTCGGGTGAAATCAGCCGGAGGACTTCCTGCATTGCCTGCGTGGTGCGCTCGTCGCGATAGCAGAATGGATCACCCAGGGCCTTGCCATCGCGACCGATCCGCACGTAGTCAACCGCCCACCCGTCTATTCCGATCGAAGCAATTCCTTCCGGCGCCGACTCCGCGCACTTTCGCAAGCCGTTTTCGATACCTGCAAAAATTCGTTCGATGTCCCAGGTCAGGCCGCGTGCAGATGCTACGGGCGCATTCGGAAAACGGTGCGTGACACAGACTTCCGCCACCTCGTGTTTCCAGCGCAGCAGCGACACCCGGCAACTCTGCGCGCCTAAATCCACCGCGACGATGGCTTTCTCACTCACAGCGATTTCCTGTTCAGCCGGCCCACAACGTTATCGGCGAGACTCTCCACGGCACGAGCACGCTTATCTCAGAAACGCATCGGTCAGGCCACCGTCCACCGGAATGAGATGACCGGTTGTGCAACGAGACCTCGGACTCGCCAGAAACAGAATCGCTGCGGCGCAATCCTGCGGATCGATCGCTTGACGGGTAAGTGTGCGCCGGGCATAAAAGTCCGCGAGTTGCGTGCGAAGCTGCTCGTCGGAAGCGGCGCCGTCGAATGCGATGCCATACTTGGTAAGCGAAGCAATCACTCGGTCCCTCGGAAACATCGTTGAGCCCTTAACCACCGTGGCGGGGCTGATGCCATTGACGCGAATCTTCGGCGACAAAGAGATTGCCAATTCGCGGACCAGATGACTCACCGCCGCTTTGCTGACGTCATACGCTTCGCTGCCTTGCTTGGCGACGACGGCGTTCGCCGAGCTGGTCAGTACGATACTCGCGTCAAGACTCTGCACGAGCAGCAGCTTTGCCGCTTCCTCGACGAGGCGGTAGTTCGCGGTCACATTGACATCCAAAGTGAGCGCCCATTGATCGTCATTGATTTTTCCATCAGCGGATGAAGGGAAAATCGCAGCCGTGTTTACGACGATATCTATTCCGCCGAACGTCGCCAGCGCCTCGCGTAACGATCTCTGAATGGACTCCCGATCGCGAATGTCTACAACCACAGCCAGCGCGGCTTCTTTCCCCGCAAATTTCTGAGCTTCGCCGGCCACGGCGGCTGCAGCATCGGCGTCACGGTCCGCAACAATCACGTGGGCGCCGTTCTGCGAAGCCAGGAGCGCCGTCTCACGACCGACCCCATTACCTCCGCCGACCACCAAAACCACCCGCCGGCTAAGTTCTTTATCGGGCGGCTGCCTGCGAATCTTTGCTTCCTCGAGCTGCCAATATTCGATGCGAAACGCCTCCGATAGCGGGAGCGCCACGTAGTTCGAATGGACGACAAACTCTTCGGTCTTCGCGGCCGGCCCAGCCTGCGGCAGGATTTGCGGTGTCGCGCATCCTTCGCCCAAAGCGGTGGCGCCTTCCATCACATGAATTGCGTTGGTATAGAACTCGCCGGTGATTCGCGCTTCAGTTTTTGTCTTCCCAAAGCTGAACATGCCGACGCCCGGTACTAAAACAACGGTCGGATTGGCATCGCGTATGTTCGGTGAATTCGGCTCCGCAAATGATTCGTAATACCTTCGATAGTCGTCGCGATAGCCGGTCAGTGCGGCGTCGATCCGTTCTTTCAAGGAATTGAGGTTGGCGGAAGGTTCCCAACTCACAAAAAGCGGCCGTATTTTGGTCCGAATAAAGTGGTCAGGACAGCTAGTCCCCAGGTATGCCAGCCGCTCGGCGCCCGTGGAATTTACAAACCGCAGCACCTCCGGCGAATCGCTGAAACTGCCAATCATTCTTTGCGTCCCGGAAATGCGTCCACGCAGGAAAGGGAAAACCTCCACAGTCAAATCGCGATAGCCCGCAAGGACAGCAAACTTGTTTCCCGCAAAAAGCTTTGACCCGCAACGTTCCACGTGGCCCACGACGAATTGCCCCAGCTGATCAATGATGGTGACGGTGTTGTGGTAACACTCGTGCTGCGTATCTCCCCAGGTAAATAATCCATGGCCTCCCAGCACGACCCCGTCGCAGCCGGCGTTCTCTTCCACCGCTTTTCGTAACATCATCGCCAGCTCAAATCCAGGGCGCTGCCACGGTAGCCAAATCAGCTGGTGCCCAAAGGCACGATTGAACTCCTCCAACTTCTCCGCACCATTTGCTGCCGCGGCGAGCGCGATCGCCCAATCCGGATGCAGATGATCAATGTGTGCGAAAGGCAAAAAGGCGTGCAGCGGTGTATCAATGGAAGCGGCCACAGAGTTGTTTCCAAAAATGCAGAGCGGATACATCTCGACCATTTCGTCTTCATGCTGCACGCCGCGATAGCGGCTTTCGAGAGCGTGTAGTTTCTCCAGATACAGCGTCGCAAAACCCTTGTCCTGAATACTCCCGATATCGCCGCCGCTTCCCTTGATCCGCAAAACGGATTTCTTCGAACCATCGAGCGGATCCAGCTCCTCAATCTTGGAACTGGTATTGCCACCGCCAAAGTTGGTAATCCTCAAATCGGATCCTAGAAGGTTGGAGCGATAGCGTAGGAGTTCTGCTGGCTCGAGCTTGCCTGCAACACGGTAGTCCCACTTGTCTTCGAGAAAACGAAGGTTTTCCTGAGTCTGCATCGGAAATTCCAGGCCAGTCCGAAGAACTGCCGAACGGCAGACTGAGTATATAGCAAGCCTTTCCCTGCGCTCTAACCAGCGGCGCTGGCGATTTGTGTTGACTGCCTTGGCCTTTGGCAATACATTCGCGCGGCGTTTCCGCAATAGAGCACCGACTCTCGGCCGAAAGGGAAATTCTCTTGGTGGCGAATCCGCTTCTGGGTGTTTTCTTTCACTGGCTCGGCGGCCTGGCCTCCGGCAGCTTCTATGTTCCGTTTCGCAAAGTACGCGTCTGGGCATGGGAAACCGCTTGGCTCGTCGGTGGATTTTTCAGCTGGATCGTCATGCCGTGGATTCTCGGCTTTGTGATGACCAGAGACTTGCCCGCCGTCCTGCGCGAAACGCCCGGCTCCAGCATTTTTTGGACTTATGGCTTCGGCGTGCTCTGGGGCCTCGGCGGCCTCACGTTCGGCCTCACGATGCGCTTTCTCGGAATGTCCCTGGGCATGGCTGTGGCGCTCGGTTATACCGCCGCTTTCGGTACGTTGATGCCGCCGATTTTTCGCGGCCGGTTCATCTCCGACGTCCTCGGAACCGGTTCCGGTCGCGTCATTTTATTCGGGGTGGCGGTTTGCATGCTCGGAATTGTTTTTGCCGGCTCCGCGGGAATTTCCAAAGAAAAGGAAATGTCAGACGAACAGAAAAAGGCCGCCATCAAGGAATTCAACCTAAAGCGCGGACTTTTGGTAGCGACTTTCTCTGGCGTAATGAGCGCCTGCTTCGCCTACGGTCTGGTGGCCGGCGATCCCATTAAGGAGCTCACGATTCGCCACGGAACACCAACGTTGTGGCAGGGCCTTCCCGTCCTGGTTGTGCTTCTTCTCGGAGGATTCACCACCAACTTCATTTGGTGCGTGATCTTGAATATTCGCAACAAGACAGGCTTCCAGTATTTTCGCTCCACGCCGCCGAGTCGCAACGCCCCGCCGTCGCTGACGACAGCCACAGCCCCTCAGGTTTCGAACTATCTGTTTTCCGCGCTCGCCGGAACGACCTGGTACATGCAGTTCTTCTTTTACACCATGGGCGAGACGCAGATGGGCCGCTATAAATTTTCCAGTTGGACCCTCCATATGGCCAGCATCATGATCTTCAGCACCTTGTGGGGTATCGCCCTCAAGGAATGGAAAGGTGCGGGCACCCGCACCAAACTGCTGGTTGCGCTAAGCCTCTTCGTGCTCGTTGCGTCTACCGTAATCGTCGGTTATGGCAATTACTTGGGGACCCGAGAGAAGACTCCGGTTTCTTCACCCGCGGCGCTTGGCCACCAGCTCCGCTTCACGGCACCTGTATTTCGAACTGGTACGTACCGGCAGGCAGTTCAAACGTCTCTTGCTTGTCGTCATGTGCAATCGACCGAATGGCCGCGTTTTTCGTCAGCGGTGTTCCATCCACCATGGAGTGCCGCGCTTGTTCCTGCGTGAGTGGCAGCCGTCCCGCGGCGTTGGGCGGAATCGTGAGTTTCCAGCTCGCCGTCTTGCCCGAAATGTTCCACGAGGAACGTATCGTGCCATACCCGGACTCATAGGAAAAATCCAGCGAACCAAGTCGAGAGTCAAATGTCGGATGCAATGCAATCGTGTGATACCCGGCATCGGCGGCGTCCGCGTCAATCCCCGCCGCGTAGCGATAAATCCAGTCTCCCACCGCGCCATATGCGTAATGATTGTACGAATTCATGGTCGGGTCGTCGCGCTTCTGGTCCCCGTTCCACCGCTCCCACATCGTCGTTGCGCCATGTTCCACCAGGTATCCCCACGATGGATACTCCGTGCTCAGCAACAAACGATACGCAACATCGGCGTGGCCCGTATCGGTTAAGACCTCCAGCAAGTAGGGCGTTCCAAGAAATCCGGTTCCCAGCCTCCACTGATTTTCCGCCAGCCGGTCCACCAGTCTTTGTGCCGCCACGGGTCGCAATGCGTCGGGCAAAAGATTCATTTCTAGCGCCAGCACGTAGCCCGTCTGCGTCTCCACTGGTTTCTCACTGAGCGGTTTTTCCGTTCCCGAAGCGAAAACCGGTGGCGGCGGCACTCCACCCACAAACCCATCCGGCTTTACGAATGCCTCATGGAAAGCCGCCTTGATTTGCTCAAAGAGCGCGCCGTACTTCTGTTCCTCCGCGGATTTTTCCGCCGCGCGTGCCATCTGCTTCATCAGCGTGACGTCGTATGCCCAATAAGCGGTGGCAATCAGGTCGACGGGCGTAACGCCTTCCGGCGCCAGCCAGTCCGCAAAAGGGATTCCGTAGTTTTTTCGCCAGAGATGGTCCGGGTTCGCGGCTTCGATCGCGGCAAGATAGTTCTCCATCGCCGCCCAATTCTCTTCGATCACCGCCTTATCGCCATTCTGAAGCCACGACGTCCACGGAATGATCACGCCAGCGTCGCTCCAGCCCGTTCCGTGGCCGGGACTCGCCGTCGAAGTTCCGGGCGCGAAAATCCCGTACATTTCCGTGCCCACTTGCGTGCCGCGCATATCCGCGCTGAATTTTCGTGAAAATGTCGCCAGAGCCATGTTGTAAGTAGCCGTCCGCCAAAACACTTGGGCGTCGGCCGTCCATCCGAGCCGCTCGTCGCGTTGCGGGCAATCCGTGGGGACTCCCACAAAATTTGACCGCTGGCCCCAAAGGATGTTGCTCCAAAGTTGATTGAGCATGGTGCTGCCCGTCTTTAGCTCCACCGTAAATGGAGCGTCAGTGTGAAATACCACTGCCTTCAAATCTCCGGGTTCCGGCTTCGAACCAAGCCCCGTCACTTCCACATACCGGAATCCGTGGAACGTAAATTTCGGTTCGAATTCCTCCACGCCTTTTCCCGACAGCACCCAGTGATCCGTGGCTTTCGCCGTCCGCAGGTTCTCCACGTACAGCGTTCCGTCCGCATTCAGCACTTCCGCAAATCGCAGCTTCACTTTTGTACCCGCAGGCCCGCGCGCGCGTAGCCACGCTACGCCGGCAAGGTTCTGGCCAAAATCGTAAATGTATACCCCGGTCGCCGGACTCGTGACGCTCTTCGCCTCCAGCACCTGATGGGCCCGAATGGGCGGAAAATATTGCCAGACAATTTCCGGCTCGTGCGGTTGAACCACTTCCGCCTGCTTCCATTTCGCGTCTTGGAAAGACGGCGTATCCCATCCGCTTTGTACTTTGCGCGCATCGTAACTTTCACCGTCGTAAATTTCCGCGCTCGAAATCGCCGACATGTCCGCTTTCCATTTCTCATCCGTCACCACCCAGTCCACCGAGCCGTCCCGGTACTCGATGCGCAGCTGTGCCCGCAGCGCCGGTTGCGTCTTGCCGTAGTTGTTTCCCTGCCCGTACCACTGCAACGGCGTCGAATACCACCCGGGAGCCAGCAGCGCGGCAATCACGTTCTTTCCGGCCTGCACATCGGTCGTCACATCGTACGTTTGATAAATCACCCGCTGCCGGAAATCCGTCCAACCCGGAGCAAGAATCTGATCGCCAACTTCTTTTCCATTGATTGCCAGCGAATATGCTCCGAGGGCTGTGGCGTACACCCGAGCGGAGGCGACCGGTTTCGCAACCTCAAAGCTCCGGCGCAGCGACTTCACGCCTCCCGTCGGCCAGGCATCGCCGATTTCCGGGCTCTCAAAAGAATTTGCCGGCGGTAGGTATGGAACAGCGTCTTTCCACGATCCGTCGTCGAACGCGGCGTCCTGCCACTTCCCGCTCCCATCGAGTTTCGCTTTCCAACCGCGCGTTCCGCTGGCAAAAACTTCCGTCGAGCCGTCCACCCCTTCCACATACAAAGTAGCGCTCATGGGCGTCTGGCTGTCGTCACTCACTCCACGTCGCCGCTCACCGGCGTAGTGAATGATGTCCACCGCCAGAATGTTCTTACCGGTCTGCAGTTCGTGCGCGATGTCGCGCACCGTGTAGGTTTTCCAGGGCATCTGCCGCCACGGCGGAAGCGGTTGCGGTTGCAAAACTTGTTTGCCGTTCACCCATGCTCCCGCGGTATCTCTGCCGGTCACGTACAGCACTCCGCGTCGCGCGCTCTGGCCCAGTTCAAACGGAAAACGGAAATTGTGGTGGGTGTCCCCATTCAGTTCCGGCGCATTTGTTTCCGGGTTGGTGATCCAGCGAGCGCCGGCTTCACGAATCCGATGCAGTTCCGTTTCTTCATAGCCGATCCATTTAGCTTTCCAATTCTTCTGGCCCATCAGGCCCGTTTCCCACCAACTGATGCCGCTCGGCGGATACGGCTTCCCATCCTGGTCCCACGCCCGCACGCGCCAGTAGTAGCGCCGCGATGCCATTAGCGTCGGTCCCGCGTAGGCGACACCCAGTGAGGCGGCTGATTCTATTTTCCCGCTATCCCAAACGTCCGCTTGCCCACCGGCTAGCGTGGCCTCCGAACTTGCGACCTGAATCTCGTATGACGTCTGCCGAGCACCACGCCGGTTGTCGGTCAGCTTCCACGACAATCGCGGGTGCGTAGCGTCCATCCCCAGCGGCTCGGTCAGTGATTCGCACAGAAGCCCCTTCGGCGCTCCAACCTCCGAACCTCGAGTCTGGCTTCTGGCGGGCAGCGTCAGCCCTGAGCTCGCGAGCATCACACCTAGCGTGGCGGCGCTCACAGCAAACAGCTTTGCCATGCGCTTGCTCATAACAGAGCCTCCCGATCGCGAAAGTTTGGGAATTGTAGTGATTTAAAGGACCGAGCACCAGCACAGCGTGGTTAGAACGCCACTCCTGCAGCCGAACAGAATTGATATACTCGCGCCGCACCGCTTTCTCACTGCACTTTTTGCCCCGGAGGTAATGGCATGAAGAAATGGATTGTCGGTTTCACAGTGAGCGCGGCTTTAGCAACCGCAACGCTGGAAGCGCAGCAGGCCGCGGAAAAAGCGCCGCTGTTTCATATTCAGGAAGTAATGATCCCCATGCGCGACGGCGTTCGCCTGCAAACGGTAGTTCTCGTGCCCGCCGATCAAAACGAGCCTCTGCCGATTCTCTTCCGCCGAACGCCTTACGGTGTTCCTGAAAAATCGCCGGAGCAACTCCCGTCAAGTTGGAAAGAACTTGCGCAGGACGGCTACATCTTCGTCATTCAAAATCTTCGAGGGCGCTTCAAGTCCGAGGGCAACTTCGACCTTACTTCGCAGGTGGATCTCACCAATCCAAAAGCCACCAACGAAACCACCGATGCCTACGACAGCATCGAGTGGCTGGTCAAGAATGTTCCCCGCAACAATGGCAAAGTCGGCATGTACGGCGTTTCCTACGACGGCCTCACCACTGCCCTGGCTCTATTGCACCCGCATCCAGCTCTCAAAGCCATGAGCGAGCAAGCTTCGCCCGTGGATCAATGGATGAATGACGATGACCACCGCTATGGCGCCTTGCGCGAAAGCTACGACTTCGAATACGCCGTGATGGAACAGGCCGATAAAAACAGCAATACGCACTTTGCGTTCGAAACTTACGATACCTACGAGTGGTATCTGAATCTCGGCCCGCTTTCCAACATCAACGCCAAATATCTCCACGGAAAAATTCCATACTGGAATTCCAGCGTCGAACATCCCGACTACGATGATTTTTGGAAAAAAGAAGCCTGGGTCAGCCAGCTCCACGCTTCCACGGTTCCCAATCTCAACGTTGCCGGATTCTGGGACCAGGAAGATCCCTGGGGCCCTTGGCAAATCTTCCGTCACGCCGCCGAGCACGATCCCGAACACACCAACTTCATCGTCGCCGGCCCCTGGTTCCACGGCCAGTGGCAGACTGCGAAAGCCGACAGCATCGGTCTGATTCCCTTCGCCGGCCACGAAACCGCTCGCGAATTCCGCGAAAATATCGAAGCGCCGTTTTTTCGCTACTACCTGCATGGCAAAGGCGAAAAACCTGCGTGGCGCGCCACCATTTTTCAGAGCGGTTCCAACGCTTGGCGCACCTACACGGCCTGGCCGCCCGCCGAGGCGCAGCCCACCAATCTCTACCTTCACGCCGACGGGACTCTTTCCATCACCGCGCCGACCGCGGCTGAGAAGCCGTCCTATCGTGAATATGTTTCCGATCCGGCCAACCCCGTGCCGTATCGCCAGCGCCCCATTTCGCCCACCTATCCCGCCGGCGACTGGCGCACCTGGGAAGTTGCCGACCAGCGCTTCGTCGATCACCGCCCCGACGTGCTCTCCTTCGTTAGCGCTCCCCTCGAGCACGACCTCACCATCACCGGTCCGGTCTCCGCCACGTTGTTCGCTTCTACTTCCGGCACCGACAGCGACATGGTCGTGAAACTCATCGACGTTTTTCCCGACGACGCACAAAAGAACAATTGGGATGCCGACGAAGGCCCCAAACCCGGCCAGTTCGCGCAGTCCTTGAATGGATACGAGCTGCCGATCGCCATGGAGGTTCGCCGCGGCCGCTACCTGAAAAGTTTTGAGCATCCCGCGCCGCTCAAGTCCAATGAACCCACGCAATGGGAAATTCCGCTACGCGACCGCGATCACGTTTTTCTCAAGGGCCATCGGCTGATGGTACAGATTCAATCCACCTGGTTTCCGCTGATCGATCGCAACCCGCAAAAATTTGTGCCCAGCATTTATCAAGCGACCGCTGCCGATTTTGTCCCCGCGACACAGCGTGTTTATTGTTCGCCTGCAATGGCCTCGCACATCGTTTTGCCCATCGTTACAAAGTGAGCGTGATGCCAAGCGACTTAGAATCCATGTTGGAAGTAGCGTCAGCGGAGGCGCGCAAGGGCTTCGCCGAAGGGGGCATTCCGATTGGCGCTGCTATTTTCGATGACGCCGGAAAACTTCTTGGCTCCGGTCACAATCGACGTGTGCAAAACAATGATCCGTCCATGCACGGCGAAACCGACGCCTTTCGCAATGCGGGCCGCCAGCGCAGCTATCGCAAACTCACCATGGTCACAACTCTGGCGCCCTGCTGGTATTGCAGCGGACTCATACGGCAGTTCGGATTTGCGCGTGTCATCGTCGGTGAAAGCCGCACGTTCCAAGGCGGCATCGATTGGCTCCGCTCGCTCGGCATCGAAGTCATAGATCTGGACTCGCAGGATTGCGTCGCTCTTCTGACAGCGTATATCCGGAACAATCCTGCGGTATGGAACGAGGATATCGGCGAAGAGTGATTCGCATCTCAGCCCAGCGTCGCTGCGTAGGCCAGCAGCTTTGCGTCGGCTCCTCGCGGCGCCACCAACTGCATTCCCGCTCCTTCCGCGAACGGCAAAGTAACCACCGGTGTTCCCGCAAGGCTCATCGGCACGGTATAGCGCAAGATCTTCATGCGCGTTTCCGAATGATCTGCGCCCGCCTGGAGCTGACTGAACGGAGAGCACGGCAGCAGCAGGAAATCGTGCTGGTCGAAAAGCTGGTCCACTCGCAGGCGGAATTCCGCGTGCCGTTTTCGCTGCCGCTGAATTTCTTCCGAAGAAAGAGATGCGCCCCAGGCCAGCCGTTCTCCGATCGGTGGGGGAAAGCAGGAAAAATCGCCACCCGTATGCGGCGCGTGGATGGCTGCAGCCTCGCTCGCTTGGATTGGCGCGTAGATGGACAGGCCTTGGTCCCAGTAGTCCGCTTCAAACGCACCCATCCCGGCGCCTGCTGATGCGAGCCGACCTTTGCTGGTCGCGAAAGCTCGTTGAACACATGCATCGCAGTCACGCAGAAAATTTCCGTCGAGCGCCCCGACGCGAACACGCGGCGAGGGTATCCCAGCCGCCTTCAGGCCGAACAGCCCTTCCGCCAGCAACGGTCCATCGCGCAAATCCCGGAAGATCCAGCCGAGCGTGTCGAACGTCTGCGACAAATGAACGCCGCCACTCCACAGTTTTTGCTCTCGCGCCAGTCCGATGCTCGCGCGATAACCTGCCAGCCCGCAAAGCGCCGCTGGCACGCGAATCGAACCGCCCGTGTCCGTTCCGATGGCCGCGACCGCCGAGCCTTCCTGCACGCTGGCTGCTCCGCCGCTTGTCGAGCCGCCGGTTAGCAGCGACGCATCGCGCGGTTGCGCGCAATCTCCGAAGTCGCGATTCTCGCCGGTAATCCCGTAGGCCAAGGGGTGCAGGTGCGTCTTGCCGGTGATGACAGCGCCTTGTTCGCGCAAACGTGCTGCGACCGCGGAGTCCGCAGAGGCATTCTGATTCTTTTCCGCGTAGAACTTCGTTCCTGCCGTAGTTTTGAATCCTCGCAGGTCAAAACAATCTTTCAGCGAAACCGGCAGACCAAATAGCGGCTTTTCGGCCGCGCGGAAGGCTTGCTCCACGCGCGCCGCTTCGCGCCGGGTCCATTCCCTATCTAACGCAAGGTAGACATTTCGCCCCGCGTTTTGATTGCCGTTTTGCAGCGCCTCCGCTGCAACTTGTTGTGGCGTAGTGTCGCCGGCGAAAAGCTCTTGGTGTAGCTTCGCCAGCGGACTCGGTTCTCTGCTCACTCAGTTCCCGCTCGGAATTACGGTCGCCGCCCGCTCGGCCTTCCTCTTAAATTGAAACGAGTTCGTGCTCATCTTGCCTTTGTCGGTGTACGTCCATTCCTGCTTCAAGTGATCTTTGTCCACCAGCGTGAGTACGAGCCCTACCATGTGCCCGGCGTCGGGCGACTTCAAACCTGAAACACTCACCAGGCTGAACGAATATTTATTCGCTGTTCCCTTGAGGGTTTCCGACTTCATTGCCGGCTGGTTTCCTTCACTGCAGTAGTGAGTCACCGCGATTTTGTCACCATCCGCGGAATACATGGTGATCATCTCCGCTTCGTTCGCCGGCTGCATCCGCTCCATCAAAGCGGTTCCGCCGGAGACCAGCGTGTAGGTGATCTTTACCGGCCCGCTTCCGTTGTCCCCTTCCCACTCTCCCACAAGAGTTTTCAGGCGATCGAACGCGAGAGCTCCCGGAGTCTTTTCGTTGGCGAAGATGCTTGCCGCATCACTGATCACCACCGCGAGCAACAAAACACTTACTCGCGCAAATGTAGATCCGCTCATCACTTCCTCCCTAACCTTAGCCATCATTTCGGCGCGATCCGCTGCCCTCGATTTTCCTCCCAAGCGCCTGCGGAATTCCACCATTTTGCAAAGACTGGGCCCTTACGCCAGCGCCTGTTTCAAGTCCCCGATGAGATCGGCTGCATCTTCTAGTCCAACCGAGACCCGCACCGTGCCTGGTGTCACTCCAGCCACATCAAGTTCCTTTGTGCTCATGTTGTAATGCGAGCTGTAGACCGGGAGCACTACGAGTGATTCCACGCCGCCGAGGCTGGCGGCCAGAAGGAACAGCTGCACGCGGTCGCAGAACTTTCGTGCCGCGGGCAAGCCACCCTTCAGATCGAATGCCAGCATCGAGCCGAACGCTTTCATCTGTTTCTTTGCTAGCGCGTGATCGGCATGCGATTTCAGTCCGGGATAATGTACGCGCGCAACCTTGGGATGACGTTCCAGGAATTTCGCCACGGCCATGGCGTTTGTGCACTGCCGTTCGACGCGTACGCCTATCGTTTTCATCCCGCGAATCAGCAAGAATGCGGCACCCGGATCCATCGAGCCGCCCAGGTAAATGACCATGTGCCGCACGCGGTCCATCCAACGCCGGCTGCCCGCCGCTGCGCCCGCAATAATGTCGGAGTGGCCGCCCAGGTATTTGGTCGCGCTGTGCACGACCATATCGAATCCCATCGCGATCGGCTTTTGCAATGCAGGCGTGGCAAAGGTGTTGTCGATAATGGAAGTCAGCTGGTGCTTTTTCGCGAACGATGCCGCTCGCTCCAGATTCACCAGCCGCAGTGTCGGATTCGTCGGCGTCTCC
>Ga0075425_100005716_pt1 | contig 12957 bp, 12 predicted proteins | sample SoiMethybrSBSTD4_FD_75300 | JGI IMG/M metagenome (GOLD analysis project Ga0075425, IMG submission 75300) | Bulk soil microbial communities from a Populus tree surrounding site in Tennessee, USA - Soil MetaG P. TD hybrid SBSTD4 | ecosystem: Environmental > Terrestrial > Soil > Tree plantation...
AGTATCACGTGCAGGCAACTCTGGCCTGCACCATTTGCTTTTGCATGCAGCTTCGGTGACGTCTACTATCTTACAGCCAGCTGCGACGGACCCGGATCGGCACAAACCCGCAAACTCGATGTCGAGAAATCGGTACCACATCTTCGGGAAGGATGTTTGCCGCGGTGTCGCCGCGAAGTAGCTAGGTCCGGTTAGTGGGTCCATGGACCTCTACTATAGCAGCTTGGTCCGCGACGACATCACAAAGACATTCCAAACGCACGCAATGATCACGACAACGGCCAGTCTCAAGTTGGCCGTCCCAGCATTGTCCAATGGCATGCGAACGACCTGAGCGAGAGCTTCAAGCTTGTACTGACGAATACCAGCGGTCATCTGAGCGCTACGGCCACGTAGCGGCGGGCCGATCTCAGGCGCGGAGCTAAGTCGTCACGGGCGGTGCCATCGGGCAACTTGGTCGCTCTTGGGTCAAGGGCGGGCATGAGCGTGTCTCTTCTTCCACCTAAAGCTGCCGAAGTTGTTGCGTTGCCAAGGCAGAAGTTTCAGGGAGTAGCGGAGTGCTTTCTGAGGGGGCCTCGCCGTCACGTAACGTTCGGGCCGGCTAACATCGTTGCCGTGTGGGCAAAAGGCGCCAAGAGCGCCTGCAGGTCCTCCTCGAACGTTTCGGCTGCCCAGCGGTCTCGCTGTCCGAACCCTTTGACGACGGGCTGGCGCTGCTGCGCGTGGCCGAGCAGAGGGGCCTGGAAGGTGTTGTGAGCAAACGCCGCGACGCTCCCTACCGCTCCGGCGAGTGTCGCGACTGGCGCAAGATCAAGACCATGGCCTGGCGCGAGGCCAATCGCCAGCGGTGGCGTCTGTTTGAGACGCCAGGGTAGCCAAGAGAGAAGGCAAGCGCCCCAGCTGCCGGCGCCACTGGCATGCTTACCGTCACGGTGAAAGTGACTCTAATAGGCGATATCTGAGCCCAGTGCTCTCGCGGACCCGCTCCCGCATCGAGGGTGGCCGCCAATATCGAGTGAGGTTACTCTTGAACTACTAATACGAAGAGAAACGATTGATGAACGGGAGGAGATGGTGCACGCGAACAGCACGTTAAGAATGTGGCGCCGCCGGGGAGCGGCAAGCTGGGTGACGGTGCTTCTGTTGCTCGGCTCAGTTCAGCTGATACAGGCGCAGACGACAGATGATCAGGCGAGGCAACTGAGCGACGAGCAGATCGCCAAAGCGATTGCCGCCGCGGACAGTTATACCGTCGACGCAGTCAACCGCCACGATGCTTATGCGGTTGCCGCGGTTTACTGGGATGATGCCATCGATATTTCGCCGCTTGGCGTGGCATCGGGCCGGCCGGCTATTGAGCAGCGTTTCGCCGAACAGTTCAAATCAGCGGACGTGCGAGATTTCTCTGAGACAATGGATGAAATTCACATCTCGGGCGACCACGGCTGGTTCGTCGCCCATTGGAGCGACACCTACGTCGCCCAGCCCGGCGGCGAGCGGCGTTCTCGCAAAGGCTACATTACGTGCGTGCTTGAACGCCGCAATGGTGAGTGGAAGGCACGCATGCACGCGACCTTCCTATCCGCACGATGAGCAGCATTGAGACAATGTCCGCGATGGGTCTTGGCCGTGTCAAAACGACGATTCCGGCAGCTGGCGAACGTGTCCGGAGTACCTCAGTTAGCTGCCGGAATCGCTGCAGTGCCGCGAACGGGCGATAAGTGACACTCGCCTCGTCCTGACCCACCTCCCGCGATTTCGTGCCTTGGCGCTTCTCTGACGCCTGCTGTCGGTGCTTGGGGGTTGCCGTCGTAATGCAGGCGTCAGAGAAACCTTCACAAGTGCGGACCTGAGCATGCGCAGCATACGGTGCACGGAAGAGGCCTATTCGATCAGTTCACTGGCTTGGGCGAGCAGTGACGGAGCTATCGTGAGTCCGAGAGCGTTCGCGGTCTTAACGTTGATGACGAGCTCAAATTGGAACCTGACGCGATGGCTGTCACCGCGCGCGATCAAGGAGACGTTCGCGCCGCCGCGCGACTGGCGATATCCGTTCCTGTCACTCGGAGCAATAACTAGGCTCCGCGGCTGGGCTCCTGCCGCCACTGGTCGTGCTTCTCCAGCGCCTGCAGGATCGTCTGGACGGTCCGCCGCGTCAGCGAGTCCGTACGGGTCTCGCGATGCACGACCGACGTCCACCAGCGTAGAGGTTCGCCGGCCAGCGGCTTCCAGACGAGATCGGAGGGCTTGGCGGCACCGGGCCGCAGCGCCACGGCCGGGCGCAGGGTCACCGCCGCCTCCGACAGCAGCAGGCCCGCCGTCATGCGCATGGCATGCTCGATCCTCCGCGGCCGATAACCCCCGGCCCGGCAGGCGGCCAGCAGCTCGTCGTAAAGGCCGGGAGCGATCTCACGCGGAAAGGTGAGAAGCGTGCTCGACTGCAGCTCGCCGAGTTCGATCGTCTGCCGGCGCGCCAGTGGATGGTTGCGGGCCATCACAACGCCCAGCGTCTGGCAGAGCGAGTGCGACGACCATAGGCCCTTGGTGTTGTAGGGGTGCCGCAGCACGCCCACGTCGAGCTCGCCGGCCAGCAGCAGGCGATGCTGCTCGGCCGTGGTGGCTTCTCTGATCTGGCCCTCGACACGCATGGAGTGCAATTCGGCCATGAACTGCCGCAGCACCTGCCGCGACGTGTCCAGCGCGAAGCCGACGCGGATGCGGCGCGAGCGCGCCGGCGCGAGCGCCTGTACCGAGCTGATGGCCTCGTCGAAGCGCGCAATGCATGCCTTCGCTCGGGGCAACAGGGTGCGGCCGGCTGACGTGAGCATGACCTTGCGGCTGTTGCGATCGAACAGGCGCACGCCGAGGCCTTCCTCCAGTTCGGCTATGCGCTTGGAGAGCGGTGGCTGGGTCATGTTGAGCCGACGCGCGGCCTCGCCGAAATGCAGCGTCTCAGCGACAGCGATGAAGTAGCGGAAGTGCCGCAAGTCCATTGCGAACGATACCAAAAAGGAATGGCTTGTTCCAGATTCGGTTTTGGACGACGCGGCGCCGCACTCCTTAACCTGCTCGCGTGGAAGGGGATGTAGGGGCGGAGGCGCAGATGAGCTGTAGCAGACCATGTTTCAATCGTCGTCGCCACATGCTGGGGGGACTCGTCGCGGGGTTCCTGGCGATCGTCAGCAACTCGAGCGAGGCGCAGACGCCTGCCCTGGTCCAATCGATGAAGGACGCCGGAAGCGCTAAAGTCGCCATCGCGGCCGCGCCGCCCTACGCCTACCTGGCGCCATCCGGCGAGGCGCAGGGCTATTTGATCGAGGTCTCGATGGAGATCTTGAAGTCGCTGGGCGTGCCCAAGGTGCAGGCGCTCATGACGACGTGGGACGCCATGATCCCTGGACTGCAGGCCAAGCAGTACGATTTCCTGCCGGGCGGCATGAACATTACGGCGGCACGATGCCAGGTCGTGGCCTTCACCGTGCCGGTGACCGCGCAGCAGGACGCACTATACGTGAAGCCGGGAAATGCCAAGCAGCTCGACGGCTACGCCTCGGTCGCCAAATCCGCTGGCGTGCAGGTCGCGGTGCTGGCGGGCTCTTCCCAGGAAAGCTTCGCCCTCAAGCGACAGATCCCGCACAGCCAGCTCGTGAGGGTGCCCGACATCCAGGCCGGCATCGCCGCTGTTACGGGCGGTCGCGTCGACGCCTTCATCGTTGGCCAGTTCAGCGTCACCGAGCCCGCCAAGAAGGGCGTCGAGGTGGTCGTCGACAAGACATCCCCCCCCGTCGGCATCGCGCTCGCCTTCCGCAAGGAAGATGCGCCGACACGCGACGCGTTCGACGCCAGCATCAACGCCATGAAGGCCGACGGCACACTGAAGAAGCTCTATGCTGACAAATACGGATTCACCAACTGGGACCTGCTGGCCAAGACCAACAAGGCATCAGACGTCGCGCCGGAGTGCAACTAGGGACGACCGATCGTGCTTTTGGAGTTCCTGCCCGCCATCGGCCGAGGCTTGGCGACCACCGTCGCCATCGCCACCGCGAGCATCGTGGGGTGTGCCATCGTCTCGATCGTGCTCGGCATCGCGCGACGTTCCCGCTTCGCGCCCGCCAGGACAGCTGCCGGCCTCATCGTTGAGCTGCTGCGCGGCGCTTCGGTGCTGATCTATCTTTTCTGGGTCTACTACGCCCTCCCGCTGGTGCCGGGTATGCCGCGGCTTAGCCCAGTAGCGGTTTCCGTCGTCGTCCTGTCGCTGGTCGGCGGCGCCTATGGCGCAGAGATCGTGGTCTCCGGCCTGCAGGCCGTGGCCAAGGGACAGTCCGAGGCGGCACAGGCGCTCGGCCTGTCGAGATACGACACCTTCGTCCGTGTCGTGTTTCCTCAAGCCCTGACGCAAATCGTTCCCGCCTTCGCGAGCCTGGCGATCGACATGGTCAAGTGGACGGCAATCGTGAGTTTCCTCGGCGTGCAGGACTTGCTCTCGGTCGCCAACACCGTCCGGACGATCACCTACTCGACGGTCGGCGTCTATGTCGGTGTAGCGGCGATCTATCTCGGTCTCGGCCTCTGCACCAGCTACCTTTTCCGGCTCGCCGAGCTGGCGCTGCCGCTCAACCGAGCGCTCACCGCAGCGCGAGTCAGCGCAAATGCCTGCAGAGGTTCGGAGCCCCTCATGAAGTCCGGGGTATCGTACCCATGACGTGGGACTGGGCCTACGCCGTGAGCATCATGCCTGAGCTGCTGTTCGGCGTCGTGGTGACAGTGCTGGCCACAATCGCCTGCTCGGCCATCGCGCTGCTGGGCGGGCTGCTGATTGCCATCGCACAGATGAACTCCGGCCGCGTCGGCCAACATGTGATGCGTGCGGTCATGGAGACATTCCGCGGCGTTCCGATCCTCGTGCTTCTCTACTTCGGCTACTACGCGCTGCCCGAGATCGGCATCCTATTGCCCGGCTTCGTGGTGGGGGTGCTGGTGCTCGGCACCGTCTATGCGGCCTACTGCTCCGAAGTCTACCGTGGCGCGCTGATGACCATTCCCGCCGGCACGCGCGATGCCGCCGCGGCGCTCGGCCTGTCGAAATTCGCCACGTGGTATCTCGTGCTCGTGCCGATCGCAGTGCGCAACAGCCTGCCGGCGCTCGTGAACTACGTGCTCGTGCTCTTTAAGCAATCGTCGTTCCTATTCGCGATCGGCGTTCCTGTGCTGCTCGCCCAAGCCCAACTCGCGGGTTATCAGAGCTTTCGCTATCTCGAGCCATACACGATCGCTGGCGTGCTCTACGTGCTGATGAACGTCCCGTTCGTCCTCTACCAACGCCGTTTCAATCTCAAGGTCGGGGCCGGCCTCTCATGACCGGCGTCGGCCGTCTCTCCCATTTCCCAGCAACGCAGGAAGAGCCATGGGTCAGATTCATTTTCGCCACGACAGCGGCATCGCCGTCATCGAGATCGAGAACGACGGACGGCTGAACGCCTTCACGCGGGCGATGCGCGCGGAGATCGGGAGCTTGCTGAGCCGCGCCAACGACGATGACCGCGCTACCGCGGCCCTGATCACCGGGCGAGGCGACGCCTTCTGTGCCGGCCAGGATCTCAACGAGGCCCAGGACTGGGATGACGAGACGCCGTGGGTCGAGGAGTTCGAGGATTTCTTTCGCGCTCTGCTGCGCTTCAAGAAGCCTCTGATCGCGGCGGTCAACGGCGTTGCGGCGGGCGGCGGCTTCCAGATGGCGCTGCTCTGCGACAGTCGGATCGGCCATCCCGGCACGCGCATGGGCCAGCCCGAGGTCAAGCGCGGCTTGGCATCCGTCACGGGCACCTGGCTGTTGCAGCGGAGTGTCGGCGACATACGCGCCCGCGAGCTGGCGCTCAGCGGGCGGCTGATGGATGCTCAAGAGTTGAAACAGCTCGGCATCCTCAACGCCGTCGTCCCCGAGGGGGAGGTGATGAAGGCGGCGTTCGCGGCCTGCGCGCAGTTCGCTGAGAGCCCGGCCGACAGCTACGCCAGGACCAAGACCTGGCTCTACGAAAGCCTGTCGGCCCAAATCAACACGGTCATTCGCGATGCCGCCGTTCTACATCGCAAGGGATTCGCCTCGGGCGTCTCGCAAGCCGGCGTAACGCAATTCCTTCGGCCGAACCAGAACCGCGTCAGCCACTGAAGCCGGCGAAGATTCCATGCTGACGCTGACACAGCTGATCGACGCGCAGGCCGAGCACCGCCGCGATCAGACATTCCTCACCTTCGAGGGCACCGCGACCAGCTTTGGCGAGCTGCAACGGCGGGTGCGCATGGCGGCGGGCGCCTTCCAGCGCGCGGGCTTCGCCGAGGGTCAGCGCGTCATGATCATGATGGGTAACCGGCCGCAGCATGTGTTCGCCTACATGGGTCTCGTCGCCGTGGGCTGCGTGGTGGTCGAGGTCAGCATCCATTTCAAGCGCAACGGCATCGAGCTCCAGCTCGAGGATTGCGATCCGCATCATGTGATCGCCGATCCGGCGCATATCGACGACATTTTGGCGGCCCTGCAGGCGGTCGGTCGCATGGATTTGGTGACCACGCTCGTGCCGGACGAGCATCCCCGCACACGCCACCTCGCCGTGGACCAGTGCCCGCCCGCTGCTGCCCTGCCGGCTCCGTCGCTCGAGCGCTGGCAAGCAATCTCCTACACCTCGGGAACGACTGGCCGGCCCAAGGGCGTGGTCCTGACCGAGCGCTTCTTCCAGGTCGGCGCCAAGAACGCAGCTCTGCTCTCCGACGTGAGGCCGAGCGACACCTTGTTCCTGTGGGAGCCGTTCTACCATGTCGCCGCCTGGATGAGCTTCATCGTCGCCCTGCAGCACGGAGTGAGCGTCGCTCTCGTCGAACGCTTCAGTGCCTCGCAATGTTGGAACCAGATCAGGAAGACCCGCTCGACCCTGTTTCACTATCTGGGTGGCGCCATGAACATCCTCCTGAAGCTGCCACCTTCGCCAGCAGATGCCGAGAATCCAGTCCGCATCGCCTGGGGCGCCGCAGCGCCCGCGCGCAGCTGGCGCGAGTTCGAGGCCCGCTTCGGCGTCGCCATCCGCGAAGGCTATGGCATCTCGGAGGCGCAGAACTTCACCCACCTCAACCTCGAGGGCCAGTTGGGCTCGATCGGCAAGCCGGTCGAGGAGTTCGATTGCTGGATCGCGGACGACCACGGCCAGAAGGTGCCGCCAGGCGTCGTCGGCGAGATCGTGGTCAGGCCCAAGGTGCCGAACGTCACTATGGTCGGCTACTTTCGCGACCCCACGCGGACATCCGAGGTGCTGCGCGACGGCTGCGTCTATACCGGGGACCTCGGCTATGTAGATGAGGACGGGTACTACTACTATTCCGGCCGGAAGAAGGACTCGCTCCGGCGCCGCGGGGAAAATGTCTCCGCCTGGGAAGTCGAACGGGTGATCAACGCGCACCCGGCCGTCGAGGAGTCGGCCGTCGTCGGTGTCACGTCCGAGATGGGCGAGCAGGAGATCCGCGTCTTCGTGCAGCTCGCCCCCCGACAGAACCTCGAACCGCTCGAGCTGATCAAATGGTGCGAGCGCGACCTCGCCTACTATCAGATCCCGCGCTTCGTCGACTTCGTTGTGGAATTCCCACGCGGGCCGACACAACGCATCCGCAAGAGCGACCTCCCCGTCACTCTCGCCGCATCCTGGGATCTCGAAAAATCCGGCTACAAGGTCCGGCGCTAGGCTCCATCCGACGAGTGACCTCATGACCGATGCTCCGATCTACATCAGCGGCAGCGAGGCGGAACGCCTGCTCGATCGGGCGTCGGTCATCCGCGTCGTCGAGAATGCCCTGAAAGATCTGTCCGAGCGGCGAATCGTCAACGGCTCGAAGGGCGGGTTCTCACTGAACGACCGGGATGGCCAACGGCACATGGGGGCGATCTCCGGCTGCGATATCGCGGCCGGCGTAGCCGGCGTGAAATGGTTCGCGGCCTGCGACGGTAATGTCGGCCGCGGCCTACCGCGCGTTCCGGCGACGATCGTCCTGTGCCATGCCGTAACCGGCCTGTTGAGTGGTGTGATCGACGCGACCTCGTTGACGGCCGTCAGGACGGCGGCGCTGGCCCTCGCGGCGATCCGACCGTGCATTCCCCGCCGGCTGGCGAAGGCTACGATCGTGGGCTTCGGCCCGATTGGACAGACGATCGCGCGCTGTCTGCCAGGGCGGATCAACGTCGCGGAGGTCGTGATCGCCTCGAAAAGCGCGGCGGCCGAGGCGTTCGTCAGCGAAAAAAAGGGCCAGGACTTGCCGCGCTTTACCGTCGAGGGCCGGCTGGACCAGGCCGTCCAGCAGGCCGATCTCATCCTCACCGCCACCGGGCTGTCCGGCGACACCCCGCTGGTGCAATCCGGCTGGCTGCAGCGCGGCGCCACGGTTTGCTCGCTCGGGTCCTACCAGGAGATCGACGAGAGGATCATCGCGCAAGCCGACAGGATCTACGTCGACAACTGGGAGGCGGCCTGCCAGCGAGGCAACCTCGCCCATATGGTCCGATCCGGCGCGCTGACGCGCGAGAGGATCGACGGCGAGGTGGCTGACGTCGTCGCCGGCAAGATCGCGGGGCGCACATCCGGCGATCAGACGGTGGTGGTGGTGCTGGTCGGTATTGGTGCCCTGGACATCGCGCTCGGCGCCGAATTGTTGAAGCAGGCCCGCGCGCGGGGCGTCGGACGCCCACTCAGCTGAACAGAAGGAGCGTCATGCTAACCATCGGTGTCATCCTGTCAGATACGACCTTCCGACGTCACCCGGGAGACGTAGGAAGTCCCGATTCCTACGCCTGCCCCGTGATCTTTCACGTGGCACGCGGCATCACCGCCGCGGGAATGGTCCGGGCGATCCCCGACGAGAGCCTGCTGGATCCTAATCTCCAGGGCGCCCTCGCCTTGCAGGAGCGCGGGGCCGACGTGATCACCACGACCTGCGGCTTTCTTGCTCCCTTGCAAGATGCGATCGCCGAACGGCTGCGTGTGCCCTTCGTCGCCTCCTCCCTCCTGCAGATCCCCGAGATCTACAAGCTGGTGCGCGGACGTATCGGCATCATCACCGCCAACGCCGAGTCATTTACGCCGGCGCATCTCGACGCGGCGGGCATCTCCCCCACTGTGCCGCTGGCGATCCGCGGCCTGCAGGACTACACCGCTTTTGCCGAGCCGCTTCTCAGGGGGATCGGTGAGATCGATCTCGTGACGGTCGGTGACTGCGTCTTGCAGGTCGCCGCGCAGCTGATGGCCGACTTTGCCGATATCAAGGCGTTCGTCTGCGAATGCCACAATCTGCCGTCGTCCTCGGCAGCCATCCAGCAGCGAACGGGGAAGCCGGTCTTCGATATATTGACGCTGGTAGGCACCGTCCTGCAGGCAACGGCGGTTCCCATCTACAGTTGACCTGTCAGAAGCGCAGGCTTGGAGAGCAACCACGTGTGCGAAGCAAAGCGCGCCTTGGTCGTCGGCGGTACGGGCCCTTCGGGTCCTCATATCGTCAATGGGCTGATTGCCCGGGGATACACAGTCTCTCTGTTTCATCGTGGCACCCACGAGAGCGATGAGATTCCCGATTTCGTTGAGCACATACACGGCGACCCGCATTTCCTCGAAACAATTCAAGAAGCGCTGGGACAGCGTGACTATGATCTGGTCGTCGCGACGTATGGGAGGACGCGGTTACTCGCCCGCCACTTCAAGGATCGCGCGGGACGGTTCGTTGCAGTCGGTTCGGTGGCAGCTACACACGGCCACATGGCTTCCGATGCACTCTTTCCAACGGGATTGCCCGTGCCGACCCCCGAGACGGCGCCCTCAGTTCAGGCCGAAACCGATGCCGATGGGCGGTTTGCCTGGCGCATAGCCGAGACCGAGCGCGAGATCATGGCTCTGCACCCCCGCGCCACCATCTTGCGCTACCCGATAGTCTATGGACCCAACCAGCTTCTGCCATTTGAGTGGTGCTTGATCCGGCGCGCACTGGATCGGCGCCCGTTCATCGTGCTTCCCGATGGAGGGTTGCGGCTCATTGCGCGCGGCTATTCCGTCAACATGGCGCATGCTGTTCTGTGCGCGGTGGATCGGCCGCAAGAGGCCACTGGACAGGTCTACAATTGCGCCGACGAACGTCAGCTCACTCTTCGCCAGACGGCGGAGGTGGTTGGAAAAGCGCTGAATCACGACTGGGAAATCGTCAGTCTGCCAGCGGCCTTGGCGTGGCCGTCCTGGCCGATGATCTTCACCGATCCACAGGGAAGCTGGCACCGCCTCTACGACGTCAACAAGATCAAGCGTGAGCTTGGCTACAAAGACGTAGTTCCACCAGTCGATGCCGTGACCGCTACGGTTCAGTGGTATGCGGAGCGCCGCAATGAACTAGCAGGGGATATCGAGAAGCGGCTCGATGATCCCTTCGACTATCCAGCCGAGGATCGACTCGTATCGGAATGGCGGCAGTCCATCGAACCGCTGCTTGCCCGCTATGGGCGTGACCATGTGCAACACGCCCATCCCTACGCCCACCCTCAAGCGCCGGGGCTCGCGCAAGATCATCGCGGTCGCTGAAAGGGGGCGGGATCGGTGCCGATGGCAGGTACGATCCGCCATGTCAGTCAGACCGATTTGGCGTCCCAGCAGTGGGCTGACACCTGGGCGCTTCGCCGATTACTGGCCTTTCCGAGGTCATCACGCGAGGCGTCACCGTTTCGTACGGGTGCGCATGGTTTTCGTCGTCCTAGACCAGCGACGCAACCTGACCGCTGTGTACCTCGGCCCGTGCACCGCAACAGTCGACAGTGGAAGTGTGTCAACAGTACGTGCTCAGTTCGCCTCGCGGAGACGGCAGAAGTCCCTCCAATTGCTGACGGAATCGTTGCAACGCCGCAAACGAGCAGTTTGTGCCAACAAGAGACTCATGCACCGCAGCATAAGGGTTGGATCAGAAGATGCCCCTTACTTATCCAGCCAGATATTTGCCAGATCCTGGTTCAAGTAGTGGCTCGGCGAGATCTTCCAGCCTTTTACATAGGATCGCATAGGCACGATACGGTACCACCAGGTCACCATCAGCTGATGCGCCTGTTGATTGATATGCGTATCGAATTGCCGCATGAGTGCGCGGGTTTTCGTGAAGTCGGTCTCCCTGAGCATCCTATTGTAGATATCGATCTCTTCCGGGTCGGCGAAATAGCCGTAATTCTCGCTTTGTACCTCATGGGGCAGCCAGCGGCCGACGTCGGCGAGCGGGTTGACGACGTTCTGGCAGTTGGCCTGCAGCACCACGGAGAAGTTGCCGCTGCGCATCAGATCAAACTCTGGGCCGATCGGAACCACCTTCTGCGTCGCTTTGATGCCGATCTTGCTCCATTCGTCGACCAGCCAGGTGCCGACGATCTTATAGGGCTGATCTACGTTGCGATTGAGGAGTTCGAACGTAAGATTCTCTTGTCCCGCCTCCTTCAACAGACGTCGAGCCTCGGCACGCGATTTCTCGATGTCGGGCCAGTAGCCAATCATCTGCTGCAACTCATCCTTGGTCGCAGCCAATGGTGAGCCGGGGAAGACGACACTACCGACTGTTTTGACGATGGCAATCTTCGACAGCGCCGGCGCACCCTTCCACTGGTCGATGGCCAGGAACAGGGCCTGGCGAACGCGCACATCGTCGAAGGGCTTCTTCTGGTGGTTCGGCGTCAGCACGTTGCCGCAGTTCCAATCGCTCTCCTGCACCGTGATCTTGTCCCCCAGCTCGTTCATGAGCTGATCCCGCGCCGATGGGGGCAGCGAGCGGAACACAAGGGCGGCGCGATCGGCACGGATAGCGTCGATGTGCACCGCTTGTTTCGGCGCAAAAATGGCCACAAACCCGTCGAGGTAAGGCTGGCCTGGATGATAGTAGTCGGGATTGCGTTCGCCTTTGATAGACTGCCCGATCTGGTAGTCGGCGAGCTTGAATGGCCCCGATCCCATGATGTTCTTCTCGTACCAGTGCATGTCCTGGTCGAGAATCTTCTTTGAATAAATGTAGGCAAATGGATCGGCCAGCGCGGGCAGGAATGACAGAGTGGCAAATTTCAATTTTATCAACAGCGTCTCGTCATCCGGCGCACTGATGCTGTCCACCATCACAAAATTATGTTCGCGCGCACTGCCGATCCCCGGCTTGGGATGGATGATCTTATTAAAGCTCGCCGCGACGTCCTGCGCCGTCAGCGGGGAGCCGTCGTGAAACTTCACGCCCCTGCGAATTTTGAACGTATAGGTTAGCCCGTTGTCCGTCGGCGCTGGAATCTCGGTACACAGGTCGCACCTGAAGTCGGTGGTCGAGGAGGGATTGTTGGGGTCAACACGGATCAGCACGCTGTAGAATGGTGCCGTCGCGTGCAGCACTGCGAATGTCGTTTCCCGGTGCCCATCTAGACTGGGCCCGCCGTCGGCGGCGATCATGTACGTCAGGATACCACCGCGTTTCGGCGTCTCAGCAACTGCGGCTGCCGCACCCAACGCCAGGCCAGCGCCCAATACGAACTTCAAGATCGATCGAAAGCCTTTCCACATTGGCAGCGAACGCGGCGACACAGCGGGCAGGCGAATTGTGCGGGAACCGTCATACTTGCTCATCGCCTGTTCCTCCGCGAACGTATTGCAGCTCGTTAGCTGTCCTATGTTTGATCTTCCCTCTGAAGCCGGCCGCGCTGTTTGATCTTGAGGGCATGATATCAAATCTCGACCCTGGCCGCGCTGCAAAAGCGGGATCATCATTGCCTTGCACAAGTACCTGAAATCGAGGACCGCTCCGGATCAAGGACCGACTAAAGAAGGGGCCCCCAACCTGGGCCAAGTCACTCCCGCTTAACTCCCAGCTACGGACCTGCCACGACGAGATCGGTTTGATGCACACTCAGTGCCAGGTCCGGACCTGAGCATG
>Ga0075425_100005717_pt1 | contig 12957 bp, 14 predicted proteins | sample SoiMethybrSBSTD4_FD_75300 | JGI IMG/M metagenome (GOLD analysis project Ga0075425, IMG submission 75300) | Bulk soil microbial communities from a Populus tree surrounding site in Tennessee, USA - Soil MetaG P. TD hybrid SBSTD4 | ecosystem: Environmental > Terrestrial > Soil > Tree plantation...
CCGCGGGTGATCTTCCTGCCCGACGAGTACCTGGGCCAGTACGTGGCCTCGAAGACCCAGGTCGAGCTCATCCTGTGGAAGGGCCACTGCGAGGTGCACGAGCGCTTCACCGGCAAGCAGATCCGCGCCTACCGCGAGGCCTACGGCGAGGGCCTGCAGATCCTGGCCCATCCGGAGTGCCCGCCGGACGTCCTGGCGGAGGCCGATTTCGTGGGCTCCACGGCGGCCATGATCCGCCACGTCGGCGCCGAGCGGCCGCGGCGGGTGGTGATGATCACCGAGTGCTCGATGAGCGACAACGTCGCCGTCGAGCTGCCGGACGTCGAGTTCGTGCGGCCGTGCAATCTCTGTCCGCACATGAAGCGCATCACCCTGCCGAAGATCCTGCGCTCGCTGCAGACGATGGAGCACCGGGTCGAGGTGGACCCCGAGGTTTCGGCGCGCGCCAGGCGGGCGGTGGAACGGATGCTGGCGGTGGGGCGGAGGGAGAAGGCGTGACCTGGCTCCGCCGCGTGCTGCAGCGCGGCGAGCGCGGGGTCGACGGCGTCTCGCGCTCCGACGTCCTGGTGGTGGGCACCGGCGCGGCGGGTTTGACGGCGGCGCTCGGCTGCCGGCCGCTGCGGGTCACCGTGTTGACCAAGGCCCGGCTGGGCGCGGGCGGCTCGAGCCCGTGGGCCCAGGGGGGGCTCGCCGCCGCGGTGGGCAAGGACGACGCGCCGGCCCTCCACGCGGCGGACACCCTCGCCGTGGGCGCGGGCCTCAACGACTCGCACGTCGTCGACATCCTCACCTCTGAAGGGCCGGCGCGGGTCCAGGCGCTGCTGGCGCTCGGCGCCCATTTCGATCTCGACGCGGCCGGCGATTTCTCGCTCGGACGCGAGGCGGCGCACAGCCGCCGCCGCATCCTGCACGCCCGCGACGCCACCGGCGCCGAGATCGTGCGCACCCTGGCCGCCGCCGTGCGCCAGGCTCCCGACATTCGGGTCGTGGATGGCGCCTTCGCCCTCGACCTCGCGTTCGAAGACGAGCGGGTGAGCGGCCTTCTCGCCGTCCACGCCGATGGCCGCCGCGTCCTCCACCTCGCACCCGCCGTGGTGCTGGCGACCGGCGGCCTCGGCCGCGTCTACCTGCACACCACCAACCCGGTGGAAGCGACCGGCGACGGCCTGGCCATGGCGGCGCGCGCCGGGGCGCGGCTGGTGGACCTCGAGTTCGTCCAGTTCCACCCCACGGCGCTGGCGACCGGCGCCGATCCCATGCCGCTGCTGACCGAGGCGCTGCGCGGCGAAGGCGCCATCCTGATCGATTCCCGGGGCCGCCGCTTCATGGCGGACGAGCATCCGGACGGCGAGCTCGCGCCGCGGGACGTAGTGGCGCGGGCCATCTGGCGGCGCCTGATGGCGGACCAGCGCGTGTTTCTCGACGCGCGCGCCGCCATCGGCGATCGCTTCCCGGAGCGCTTTCCGACCGTCTTCGAGCTCTGCCAGCGGCATGGCCTCGATCCGCGGACCGAGCTGATTCCGGTGGCGCCGGCCGCGCACTACCACATGGGCGGCGTCGCGGTGGACGAGCGCGGCCGGACGTCGCTCGCCGGCCTCTGGGCCTGCGGCGAAGTGGCGGCGACCGGCGCGCACGGCGCCAACCGGCTCGCCAGCAACTCCCTGCTCGAAGCCCTGGTCTTCGGCGCCCGCGTGGCCGAGGACCTGCAGGCGGGGCTGCCGGCAAAGAGGGCCGCGGGCGAGCGCCGGATCGTGGGCGGTCCGTTCCGCCTCGGCGGACCTGGCGATCCCGAGCTGACCGCGACCGTGCGCCGCCTGATGTGGGAGAACGTGGGGGTCGTCCGCGACGAAAAGGGGCTGACCGCGGCCGCCGACGAATTGCAAAGCCTGGTGGAACGGGATGACGGGCCGCTGGGGGAGGCGAGAAACCTCCTCCTCATCGCCCGCCTGTTGACCGCGGTGGCCCGTGAGCGCCGTGAGAGCCGAGGCGGCCACTACCGCTCGGATTTCCCGGCGGCCGATCCCGCCTGGCAGCACCGCCTCTACCTGACCTCGTCGCTCGACGGCGATGCGCGCTTCGAGACGATCGACGCTCCCGTGGACGAGCCGGCGCTGGCCACCGCCGGGAGCGGCCGGCCGTGAGCGGCGCGGACGCCGTTCCCATTCCACCCCTGTTCCCGCTCCTCTACGAGCCCCTCGTCCGCCGGGCCCTCGAAGAGGATCTCGGTCGCGCCGGCGATCTGACCAGCGACGCCGTCCTGCCGCCGGACCTCACGGCCAGGGCAGACGTCGTCGCACGCGTCCCCGGCCGCATCGCAGGACTTTCCGTCGCCCTCTCCGCCTTCCGTCTGCTGGACGCCACGATCGACGTCGAGGCGCGGGCCGTCGATGGCGATGACGTCGCAGCCGGCGCGGTCCTCGCGACCGTCCACGGACCTGCCCGCATCCTCCTCGCCGCCGAGCGCACCGCCCTCAACCTCCTCGGCCGTCTTTGCGGCATCGCCACGGCGACGCGCGACCTGCAGACCCTGGTGGCCCCCTACGGCGCCCACGTCGTCTGCACCCGCAAGACCACGCCCGGCATACGTGCGCTGGAGAAATACGCCGTCCGCTGTGGAGGCGGCCACAACCACCGCTTCGGCCTGGACGACGCCGTCCTCATCAAGGACAACCACATCGCCCTCGCCGGAGGTCTGAGGACGGCCGTCGAGCGCGCCCGTCGCGCCGTGGGTCACCTGGTGAAGATCGAGGTCGAAGTCGACACCCTGGACCAGCTCCGCGAAGCCCTCGATCTCGAGGTGGACATCGTCCTCCTCGACAACATGTCGCTCGAGACCCTCCGCGAAGCCGTAGCCCTGGCCAAAGGCCGGGCGATCACCGAAGCCTCCGGCGGCATCACTCCCAAGACGGCCGCCGCCATCGCCGCCACCGGCGTCGATCTCCTCTCCGTCGGCTGGCTCACCCACAGCGCGCCGGCGTTGGACGTGGCGCTGGACATCGTGTAGCCGAGGACCACGCAATCGAGAGATCCAGAAGGGGGGACGCCCTGGAAGGGCGGGATTTGAACAGCCCGAGGCGTCAGCCCCGGGGACGGTGATCGCGAAGTCCTCCAGGAGTCCCGAAGGGCCGGCCTGCTGTTGCGGTACACTACGGAGCGGAAAGGAGTCGCGATGCGTGCCACCTACCGAGCCGTCCTACAGGGGAATCACCTCGAATGGAGTGACGAAGAGCCACGAGAACTTCCCCCTGATCGCGCTGTCGATGTCTTCGTGACCATCTTGGATCCGCTGGAGTCCCCAGCGGCAGCTAGAGCACGAGGAGCCGCTATGGCTGCCGCCTTGGAGGGGCTGGCTGCGGCTGGAGGTCCCAAGAGCTTTGGGGATGCGGCCGACTGGGAGCGGGCTACGCGTGAGGAGAGGATCCTTCCTGGTCGTGAATCCTGATGCTCCTCGACAGTAACATCGTCATCTATTCCGCTCAACCCGAGAACGAGTTTCTACGGCGGCTCATTGCCGAGAAGGTGCCGGCGGTTTCCGCCGTCAGCTACGTTGAGGTTCTGGGGTATCACCGTCTTGCTGAAGCCGAACGCCGATATTTCGAGTCTTTCTTCGCTGAACCCTTTCGCCGAGCTCTCATCCAGCTCCCTTCAAGTCTGTCTCTGCGGGGCCAAGCTTGCGGCGATCCGAGTCACGATTGCGATCGCCGGCCGAAGCTTGCGATGTAGGCGAGCACGCCTGAATCGCCGGGCTCAGGGCTGATGCAGTCCGTCGCAAGCTCGAATCGAGCAGAGCAGGCTCGGCTCGCTCCGTTCCACGCTTGGTACGGACCGACGAAGCCCTGAACCGGCCAGCTGAAGCTCCGCCGGTGACGGCTCAAGCTTGAACCTGGTGGGTGAAGCCTACTCCCGTGAGGGAATCGCTCGCTCGTTTCCGTTCCTCCTCTCGAACCCGACTCGCATCGAAAAGCCAGGAGGAGAGAATCATGAAAAAGCAGGTCGGCAAGAGGCTGGTCCTTCACAGGGAGACGCTCCGCAGGCTGACGGAGAGCCAGCTCAGCAAAATCGCGGCGGGAATCGGTCCGTCGGACCTGCCCGAGGACAGCTGCTACCAGACGTGCTGGTGCGATACGTGAGCGGCAGGGTGTTAGGGATCGCGTGACGGTCCCAGACGAGCGAGTGCAGGTTTTCTCAGTAGTACGGCTCCACCATCCACAAGCGATCGTCGACCTCGGCTGCCAGGCCGTGGGTCTTGAGGATCACCGAGAGGGCCTGGTCCCAGGGCACGTCCTTGAGCTCGACCGTTACGGGCTCGTTGGGGACTCTGGGGTCGAGGACCAGGTTGAAGCGGGCGATTTGGGCGAAGGCGCGGAGGACTTCCGGCAGCGGGGCTTCGCGCAGGCTGAGGCTGATCGGAAAGCCCCGCCACGGCCCCTGGCCCGTCGTCCCCTTCCCGCGTTCGACGACGCCGTGTCCATCGATGGCGACCGCGCGGGAGCTCTCGGCTGCCTCGGCAGACAGGGTCGTGGCGAAGCAGAGGAGGAGCAGGAGGACGGGCAGCGGACGTAGAGGACGGCTCATGGTGCGGGCTCCAGGGTCAGAATCGAGGTTATTGTACGCGGTATGAAAGGGATCTTGAAACGAACCAGGGCCGTGGCGCTGGCTGGACTGCTTTTCGGCGGCGGATGTGCTCCGCGTCCGGCACCCGTGGCAGCGCCTCCGCAGGCGCCCGCGCCGTCCTGCCGGGCGATCGCGGGGCTCGATCCTCTGCTCGCGTCCGGCACCGTTCTGCTTCTCGGCGAAATGCACGGCACGGTGGAGAGCCCGGCCTTTGTTTCGAATGCGGCTTGTCTGGCGTTGCGAGCGGGGCATCCGGTGACCGTGGCCTTGGAGATCCCACGCGAGGAGCAGGCCAGGGTGGATGCGTTTCTCGCCTCGTCAGGCAACGGGACGGACCGTGCCGCCCTGCTCGCGAGCCCCTTCTGGCGCGCCGAGTATCAGGACGGCCGGCGGAGTCAGGCCATGCTCTCGATGCTCGATGAGCTTCGACACCTGCAGCGCGCCGGAGGACGGCTCCGCGTCCGGCTGGTCGATCGCATGGCCGCGCCGGCTGTGCCCGCAGACCGCGATCGGTGGATGGCGGAAGCCCTCGCCCAGGCCTTCGACGAGGCTCCCGAGCATGTGCTGATCGCCCTGATGGGAAATCTGCACGTCCGCGTCAGCCGCGGCACGCCGTGGGATCCCAACTACGAGCCGGCGGGCTTCGTGCTGGTCAGCCGCAGGTCGGATCTCCGCTTGACCTCGCTCGACGTGTCCTACCAGGGCGGCACCGCCTGGGTGTGCACCTCACCCGACGCCGCGAGCTGTGCGGCCCGGACGGTGCGCGGTCGTGCAGACGCCCAAGCCGGGCGAGTCGTGCTCAACCCGCAGGTGACGAACGGCTACCACGGCGTCTACGACGTCGGGACGCTGACCGCTTCACCGCCGGCGCAGGCACCCTGAGGTCAGGGGAAGAGCGGGCACCGCCCCTTTTTCACCGTCATACAAACGAAGTCGCAGCCGAAGACGCCGCAGGGATAGCAGCACTTCTGTCCCGCCGGGCAGTCGGCGTCGCTGGTGCAGACGGTCGAAAGGTAGTCGGGAGCGGGCGGCAGGACACCCAGGTGCGGGGCGTCGTTCTGCCCTCCCGCCAACGTCGCCAGGAAGTCCTCGACGTTCTCGGGAGCAGGGGCCATCGCTTGCGGCGAAGGAGACGCTATCGCTGGCTTCGTCTGGGCGATGCCGTGTGCATTGGGGATCAGGGTGAGAAGGGCGAGCAGGACGAGGAAGGTGCCGGTTCGTTTCATCTGTTGTCTCTCCTTCATCTCAGCGGGCCTGCGCCAGCTGTTTTCAAGAATATAGTGCCTGCGGAAGGGCAGAAGAGGGCTGTATTTCCGGCTGGACTCCGCTCCGAGAAAGCCAGCTCAGTGGTATCCTCTTTGCAGCTCCGACGTACGAAGACTGTCCTGCCCACGGCGGTTCGCAGGTCGGTCGGCGCAGGAGGCCTCGATGCGAATCCGCTCTTTCCTCATCCTCCTCGTCTCGCTGGCGGTACCGTTCAGCCTGCTCGCCGCGCCCTCGAAAGCGCAGGAGAAGCCGAAGGAGGCTGCACAGCCGGCCGCCAAGGAAGCGCCGGCGCCTGCTGGCGACCAAGAGCAGAACCCCTACCTCGAACGCTTCAAGCAGCTGGACGCCAATAGGGACGGCTACATCTCGCTGTCCGAGTGGCCGCTCGACGAAGCCAAGTTCCGCGTCGTCGACCGCAACGAGGACGGTCGCCTGAGCCGGATCGAGCTGCTGACGCCCAACGTCCTGCGCCGCGATCCCCGTTTCCAGCCGATGCGCGGGCTGTACACCATCCATTACGGAGCCATGGAGCAGGACCGGCGCAGCGCCATCGACTACTCGCCGCTCGAGCGCCGGACCGGTTTCGAGAACCTGTGGAGCCCGACCGCCAACCACCGGGATCAGCTCCTCTTCCAGAATCTCGACCGGGATCGCGACGACCGGCTGAGCCGCAACGAGTGGCTTGGCTCCCGAGATCTCTTCGATCGCCTCGACCGCAACCGGGACGGCCTTCTCAGTCCCGGCGAGTGGCCGTAGCACTGCAAATGGAAAAATGGCTCAGAGGTGGGCGACAGCCGCCGCCCACCCCCGATCCGGCTGGTTGCGACGACGCCTAGCAGAGATCGCTGCGGCAGAGAATGATGCAGGTGGGGTTGGTACAAACACTGCCGCTGATGCCACCGACCGCGAGCATCACGTCGGTTTCGTCCAGCTTGCCGACGGTCTCCTTGGCCAGGACGAGCTTTTTCATCTGAGCTTGCTTCTTCATGGTCGTTTCCTTGGTTCCGGTGGGGTCTTGATTGGCCCTCTCCGCATATACGAATCAAGAGGGCGAATCCCCTCACCGCGCCCGTGGGGTAGAGTAGTCTGGTCATGGCACGCGGCTGGGAGAGCAAATCCGTGGAAGCTCAGATCGAGGGCGCCGATGTCCGCGCGGATCGCGGCCAGCCGCTCACCCCGGAGCAGCGCGAGCTGCAACGGAAGCGCGACGGGCTCGCGCTGTCGCGGCGGCGGATCGTCCAGGAGCTCGCCACCGCCCGCTCGGAGGCCCGCCGCGCCTCGCTCGAGCAGGCCCTGGCCTTTCTGGATGAAGAGCTCGCGAAGCTCGCATCGCTTCCTCCGGCGTAACGCTCGCGCATGGTGCCGACCGTCTCCGCCACCCGCTACGTGACGCCCCTGCGCGAGGGCGGCTCGCTGCCGGCGATCGTCGAGGCCAGCGATCTCGGCTTCTACGTGCTCAAGTTCCGGGGCGCTGGCCAGGGGCCGTTGGCGCTGGTGGCCGAGCTGATCGCCGCCGGGATCGGCCGGGCTCTCGGCCTGAAGGTGCCCGACGTGGTGCTGATGGAGGTGGACGCAGCGCTCGGTCGCAACGAGCCGGACTACGAGATCCGCGAGCTGCTGAAGGCGAGCGTCGGCCTCAATCTCGGCGTCGACTACCTGCCGGGCTCCGTGAGCTTCGATCCGGCGGCCGGCGACGCCATCGCGGCCGATCTCGCTTCGGAGATCGTCTGGTTCGACGCCTTCCTCACCAACGTCGACCGGACGCCGCGCAATCCCAATCTGTTGTGGTGGCACAAGACGCTCTATCTGATCGATCACGGCGCCGCGCTCTATTTCCATCACCACTGGCAGAGCCTGGAGACGATGACCCGCAGCCCCTTCGCCGCCGTTCGCGATCACGTCCTGCTGCCTTGGGCGAGCCGCCTCGAGGAGGCCGACCGCCGGCTGCGGCCTCTCCTCGACGAGGCGCTGTTCGCGCGCGTGATCGATCAGATCCCGGACCTGTGGCTGCCGCCGGAGCCCGGCCTTTCCGCGGCCGAACGGCGGGCGGGATACCTGGAGTTCCTCACCCGCAGGCTCGCAGCGTCGTCAACGTTCGTCGAGGAGGCGGTCCGTGCCCGCGCTCAGCTCGTTTGACTACGCCGTCCTGCGCGTGGTGCCGCGGGTGGAGCGCGAGGAATTCGTCAACGCCGGCGTCCTTCTCTTTTGTCTCGAACGGGATTTCCTCCAGGCGCGGGTCGAGGTGAACGAGCCCCGCCTGCGCGCGCTCTGGCCGGAGACCGACGTCGAGCTGGTCCGCCAGCATCTCGAAGCGATCCCCAAGATCTGCGCCGGCAGCGCGGACGGCGGCCCCATCGCGCGGCTGTCGCTGCGGGAGCGTTTCCACTGGCTGGTCGCGCCCCGCAGCACGATCATTCAGGTCTCGCCCGTCCACTCCGGCCTCTGCGAATCGCCGGAGCGGACGCTGGAGGAGCTGTTCGAGCAGATGGTGGTGGTGCCGTGAGGGCCCCGGTCCGGCCGCGCAGCTGGCCGTCGATGCGCCCCCCCGATTGACAACTGTCAATCAGGGGGCGCCGTGTCTGTTGGCGTCGCGGAGCCGTCGAGCTACGAGACCTATTTGCGCGCCACGCTGTCCGCGGACTTCCCTTCCACCGACCCCAGATTCACCATCGCGTTGTCGGCCATCACCACGAAGGGGCGCGGCTCGATCGACAGACCGCCTTTGCCGTCGTGACGGACGACCTGGACGGTACCCATGCCGTAGCCCATGGGGCCACGGCTGTAGTAGTGCACTCGCAGGCGATAGGGCGCGGCGCCGCGGTCCGGCGAGGAGATCGTGAAGCACTCCGGTCCGTAGCCCGTGGTCACGTCGGCGTACAGCTCGCCGCCGGTGGGCAGGGTCTTCTGCTCGAAGTAGGCGTGGTTGCCCTGCCGGTCGTAGACGTGGAGATCGACGTCGTTGGCGTCGGTTTCCCAGCTCAGCACGAAGCGCAGGGACGGCTCGCCGTCGAGGCGGGCGCCGTGCGCGTCGAGACGTTCGACCACCTCCTGGCGCTTCGTCGGCTCGGCGCGCAGCCAGGCGGCCGCCAGCAATCCCAGGTCGTCCCTCAACACGCGGTCGACGCCGGCGAAGCGTCCGCCCGGGTACTTCTCCTCGATCCCTTTCTCGATCGCCGCGAAGGCCTCCTCGGGATGGCCGGCGCGCAACAGGGCCCAGGCGAGGAGGCGGTGGCCCGACGGGTGGTCCGGCCGATCCTCGACCGCCTTGCGATAGGTGTCGATCGCCAGCGCGAGACCGGCGTCGCCCAGCCGCTCCAGGCGCTCGCCGGCCAGCCGTCGCAGGTCGGCGCGGCTGGGGAAGAGGTCGATCAGCGAACCGTAGGCCCGCGCCGCGGCGGTCCTTTCTCCCGCGGCCTCCCACGCTTCGCCTAGGGCCAACAGGGCCAGGACGTCGCCGGGCGCTTCCTTGCTCCAGGCCTCGGCGATGGTGCGCGCCGCGGCCACGCGGCCGGCGGCCAGGCTCTTCATGACCTCGTCGAAACGGCCGGTGTAGGGGGCCACCAGCTTCTCGTCGTCACCGTCACGGGATCGTCGCTGCCGCTGGGGCTCGACCACAATGGTTTCCGCCACGGCGTCCGTGGATTCGGTGCGGGCAGGCGGCGGAGGAGTGGGCGGAGGCGGAATGCGCAGAGGCGCGTCTTCGCGTCCGCCGATTCCGGGCGACGCGATTTCCATCGGTTGCGCCGGCGCTTCTTCGTTGGCGGCGACTCCCGCGATCACCCCTCCAGGGGAGCCGCCGGACACGCCCCCTTCCACGCCGCCGACAACCCCGGCCGGGACGCCGGCCGCGTCGCCTTCTTCCTCGGTCACCGCCTCCGCCTGCGCAGACTCGCTGAGGGCCCTCAGCTGTTCGCGTGTCTCGGGCGCGATCACTTTCGGCCGGGCCGCCCACTGGTCGAGCCCCGTGGTCTGGCCCGGCACTCTGCGGTTGACCACGGTCAAGCCTCCGGGGCCCACGGTGAGGATGTCGGCGAGCGTCTTGCGGTCGAGCCCGAAGCGCGCGTAGTCGAAGTCCGTCTCCAGCACCAGCAGGGCCGTAAAGGGGGTCAGCACGCGATGCTTGATGCTGAGCTCGGTGGCCTCGATGGTGAGCGCCCGCCGCAGGTCGTCGTCGCCGGCGAGAGCGGCTTCGCGCAGGTGGAGAAGTCGGTCGATGCGCGCCTGGGCCCAGGCCCGTTCGAGCAGGGGTCTCTCGGCCGCGGCGAGCTCGCCGTCGAGCGCCACCGCGCGGCCGTCGAGCGTCAAATGGAGCGGCCGGCTCGGCGGCAGATCGGCGTAGACCAGCGTCTGATCGCCGGGCTGCACGCCGTCGAGGGTGTCGGGCCAGACCCAGGCCGCGCCTTCGACCGCCACCTTGAGGCCGGACCGGCAGGCGAGGGTCAGCCGGCGGGCGATCTCGGAAAGGGGAGCGGTGCCGTCGATCCGCTGGCCGTCCTGCGCCAGGTTGCCGGTGGTCAGCTCGCGCAGCACCGCTTCGTCGCGCAGCCCGCCCACGGCCAGCACGTCGAGACGCTCGACGCCGCGCGCGGCGAGCGCGTGCACCGCCGCCTTGAGCGCCCGCGTCTCGGTATCGCCGGCGGTCGCGACGCCGTCGGTGACCAGCAGCACCCGCGGGTACTTGCCGCGGCCGTTCGCCAGCCGGTCGGCGAGCCAGCCGAGCGCTCCCTCCAGATCGGAAGCGCCGAGCGGCCGGCGGGAGCCGAGACGCTGCGCCTCCGCCGGACCGAATCCGCTCGCCGGACCTTCGTAGACCGGCGCCACCTCCTGATCGAAGGCGGCGACTCCCACCGGCGTCGGGCCGCCGGCGCCGCCGCGCAGTCCCGCGATCAGCTCGCCGACGCGGCGCACCTGGGTCGCGTAACCCAGGGCGCGCGAGGCGCTGGAATCGACCAGCACGTACAGACCGCTGATCTCCTGCGGCACCTGCGGTACGGCGTCGATCGGGATGGCGACGCGTACCACGGCGAGGTTGGATTGCCGCAGACCAGCGCGGCCGGCGACGAGGTCCTGGCGGATCTCGAAGTCGCGATCGGGCGTCCAGGCCCGCTTGTGCAGCTCGACCACGCGGCGGTCGCTGACCTCGCCGCCGAGGTTGCTCGCTGAGTGGTCTGCCGGCAGGTCCGCCACCGGCTTCTCGCCGAGCATCACGCGAACGTCGAGCTGGCCGACCGCGGAGAGGCCGAGGAGGGGGAGGACGTAGGGCTCGTCCGCCCGCGCCATGGAATGCGAGTAGGACACGATGATCTCTTTGCGGCCACGCGCCGGGATGGGGAAGACGCGGGCCGAGAATTCGTTGCCCGCTTCCTGCTCGAGCAGCGCCGGATCCACCTGGCGGTGGAGGGAGTCCTCATAGGCGACGCGGGCGCGCTGGCGCTCCACCACCTCGCCTTCCTGCCAGAAATCGCCGATGCGCATGGCGAAGCGGGAGAGGGCGGCGCCGGGAGGCAGGGCGATCCGGAAGCGGCCTTCGATGACCTGATCGCGCGGGTTCTCGAAGGTCAGGTGCAGCTCGGTGAAGGCGAGCGGCGGCTCCAGGATTCCGTTGGCCTCCAGAGCGACCAGGGCGAGGCCGGTGCCGTCCGAAGCGGTCAGGCGGATGGGCGCGCCCGGCTCGGCCGCCGGCTCGTCCGTTTCCTGGCTGAAGCGGAACGAAGCGGGAGCGAAGCGGGCGGCGGCGGCGGCGGCGGGAGAACTGCCGGGCTTCGCCGTGTCCACCGCGAAACCGGCGGCGAGGCCGAACGCGGCGAGAACGACCAGGACGAAGACAAAGGCGGTTCGGGACATGGATTCCTCCTTGGGCGTCGAGCGCTACGGTCCCCGAATCGGGGACCTTCCATCCGCTTAGACACCGCAAGGGCTGAAAACGTGCCCGGACGGGATTCAGGCCGTTCCAGCCGGCATCTCACGTTGCGAAGAACGCATACCGTGTCGCACCGTACGCGTTGAGCGCGACAGCGTTCGCGTACGACGTTGCAATGAACGCGTGCAGCGTCGCATTGCACGCGCTAATCGTCGCATACACCGGGTAAGCAGGGATCCAGGCCTCGTCGCATCCTGTCGTCAAGGGACTCGACGTCATTCCTGCTACGCACAAAATCGCGAGTATACGGTTGCGACTCGTCGTTTTAGCGCAACCCGTCGTCACTATCGCGCAGATCGTGACGATCTAAGCCTTGCGCATCGCAAAAATTGCGATGATCGTGATGCTGGATCGCCTAATCGCGATGATTTGGCGAAGCTCGATGGTGCGCCGGCACTTTGTTGTCGCCATTGGAGAATCCCCGATCCCATGTTGCGAGTCTTTCGCGACGTTTCGCGCGATCCCTGCGGACGCGGCCGGTCGGAGATCCTCGCAATTCCTTGCAACATCGCAATTCGCATAAACTGCCGGGGAAGAACTGGATTTGGACAAGCCTCCAGGCTAAGATTTCAAGCCGAATCGCCATCTTCGCGACAGTCCGCGAGGTTGTAGCGACGCTGAGGGAGATCCGAATGAGCTCGAATCTGTCCGTCGCCCAGATGTTGGCGCAATTGGAGACGAAAGTCGCGCACCACAAGGAGCGCCAGGCGTTCCATGCGCAGCAGGAGGTGCACCACCGCGATCAGTCCGTGCTCCATGCCACGGAGCTCGCGCTCGCGATCGAGCGCCTCGAAGCCTTTCGGACCGCCTCCGCGGCCGCCGGCGAGATCCTCGACCGTTCCCGGCCCCTCGCCGCTCCGGCGGTCCCCCAAAACGACGACGAAGACCTGGGCAGGGGGCGGCCCCTCAGCCGGATGATCTCTCGCGTCCTGGAGGACAAAGCGCCGAATCAGACCTTCGGCGCCAACGGGGTCACGGACGAGATCCACAAGCGTTGGGGCGCCAAGCTGCGCAAGCGGGTCGATCCCCGCACCGTCTCCGCCACCCTCCGCCGCTGGGCCGCCGCCGGCCATATTCGCTGCACCCGCGAAGGGCGAGCGCACTACGAGGGGCTGTACGTGAAGGGAGGGTAGCGCGGATGGTAGACTTCTGACGGA
>Ga0075425_100005718_pt1 | contig 12955 bp, 13 predicted proteins | sample SoiMethybrSBSTD4_FD_75300 | JGI IMG/M metagenome (GOLD analysis project Ga0075425, IMG submission 75300) | Bulk soil microbial communities from a Populus tree surrounding site in Tennessee, USA - Soil MetaG P. TD hybrid SBSTD4 | ecosystem: Environmental > Terrestrial > Soil > Tree plantation...
GACGTGCGACGACGACGTCGGTGATGGGAGAGATCGCGCGCGAGTGCAGCCGCTCGCCGGTCCAGCCCGTGTCACGCAGAGCCTGCATGAAGTAGGCGCGGTCGAAGCCAAGCTCGAGCCACCCGAGCTGGCGCATCGCCCACAGCGACTGGCCGTCGAGCCTGAGCCCCCACGGATACGGAAGATCCATGATCGGCTCGGCGACGAACAGGATGGCGCCGCCGTCGGCCAGAAGGTCGTGCAGCTGCCTCAGCAGGCGTCGATGGTCCTGACAGTGGTGGAACGACTCGAAGAACAGGATGACGTCGAAACGGTGCGTCGACCTGAAGTCCAGCATGTCGGCCGTGTGGAGCGTCAACCGGTCGGCATTGAGCGCGCACCGTTGCGCGATCAGATCGACGAAGGCGGGATCGATCTCGACCGCGGTGACGTCGTATCCCGTCTTGACGAGTGCCTCGGTCGTGTTGCCCCATCCCGGGCCGAACTCCAGGATGCGAGCGGGCGGCGGCATCGGGATCGCCTTCATCAGGAACCCGAGCAGGATCAGCTGATCGCCGACCAGCTCCGGAGTCCGCGTGCGATACGGGAACGGAGACCGCACGCCTTCGGCGAGATCGAAGACCGACCGTTCGTTCGCCGGCGTGTACGGCTTGCCAGTCAGTCGTTCGTACAGGGCAAGCTCGTGGACACGGTACGCATCAGACGCGGGATCCCGCGGCCGCGGCTCGTTGACGACGAATTCGATCCCATCCAGCACGCGGCGCCCGTCCTCCTCCGATCGCTGGTAGGCCTCGTACGCCTCACCCAGGGCCACGTCGAGCGCTGCGAGGTCGCCGATCCGGCGGACCTTTCCGCGCCGTCGCAGGTCGCGGACCATCACGCGGGTCGCCCGCGGCAACCGGTCGAGCGCATGCGCCCTGAGCTCGCGTCGGAGGTTGGCGGAAAGACGTAGCGACACGACGCCGAGTCTAGGAACGACTAGAGCTTCAGCTCCCAGGTCTCCCCGACGAGATCTTTGCCGAAGCTGTGGTGGCTTTCCTCATCGATGAGCTCGAAGCCGGCCCCCTCGTAGACGTGGCGCGCTGCGCGAAGCACGCTGTTGGTCCACAGGCGGAGCTTCTTGTAGCCCGCAGCGCGACTGAACGTCACGCACTCATCAACGAGCCGCTTGCCGATGCCGAGGCCTCGGGCCTTCGGCTCGACCAGCAGCAACCGGAGCTTGGCCACCGTCGCCGACTGCCTCACCGCGAAGACGGAGCCCACATTCTCGCCATCGCGCTCGGCGATCCAACACCGCTCGTGCTTCGGATCGAGGTGCTCGACGAACTTGCCGACGATGCCGGCGACCAGGCCCTCGAATTCCTCGTTCCAGCCGTACTCCTCGGCGTACAGGGCTCCGTGCCGTTGGACGACCCAGCCATAGTCGCCCGACCGCGGCCCGCGAAGGACGTACCCGCCGTCGCCGCCGATCTGCGGCTCGCCGAGCAGGCGCTCAACCGTGCCCATCGCCCCCACGAGCCGCTCCTGGTCGGCCACCGGCAGCCGCGCGAGCTGGGTGCCGATGTCGTCCCGCGACCGGGCGTCGAGCGACGCGAACACGCTCCTCCCCCGCTTCGTGAGCCGCAGCTCGCTCCGCCGCGCATCCTCGGCCGATGCACGGCGCTCGATGAGGCCGCGGCTCCGGAACCCCGCGAGGATCCGGCTCAGATAGCCAGCGTCGAGCCCGAGCTCCTTGGTCACCTCCGCGGCGACGGCGTGCTCGCGGTTCGCCACCTCGTACAGCACCCGAGCCTCGGTGAGCGAGAACGGGGTCTCGAGGTACCCGTCCCGGAGCAGGCCGACCTGGCGCGTGTAGAACCGGCTGAACCGACGGACGTCGGCGACGCGCCGATCGAAGGCCGGCTCGGTGCGGGTGCGTGCAGGATGCTTGCCGATGTCAACAATTTAGTTGCCTCTGTCAAGCATCCCCCTCGTCGCGCAGCTGCCAGGCGGCCTTCGCCGGCAGGCCGAGGCCCGTGCGCATGCGCGCCGGGAGGTACTTCGCGCCTTCCTGGAGGCTCAGGCTCGAGACCGCTGCTCGATGCTCCCGCAGGAAGCGGTAGACGAGCCGGGGTCGCTTCTTGCTCACCTCCCGGAGGATCCAGCCGATCGCCTTGCGGATGAAGAACTCACGTTCGTCGAGCATGCCGGCCGCGAGACGCGCGAACAGCGCGAAGTCCCCAGCCCCGCGCGACAGCACCCGCAACTGAGCCAACAGCGCGGTCCGCCTGACCCAGAAGCTTTCGTCCTTCGCCCAGCCCGGCAGCCGCCGTAGTGACCCGCGGTGCCGCTCGACCACCCCGCCGATGATGTCCGCTGCGAGCCAGTCGACGTGCGCCCACGTGTCAGAGCTCCGGACCAGCCTGACGAGCCACGGTAGGTCCGACTCGCGCAGCAGGTTCGCGTAGGAGCCGAGCAGGGCGATGGAGGCCGATCGAAGGTCGTGCCAGCCCGACGCGTAGAGGCCGTCGACGATCGCCCGCAGCTCCGCGCGGGTCAGGTCCGGATGCGCGCGGGCGAAATCCGCGCTCGCGCGGCGGATCTCGGGCACGCTCGCTCCGTAGAACCGCAGGTCGCTCTTGAGATAGGCCTGCTCCTGCTCGGCTCGGGCCGGCGTGCCGACCGCGACGAACCGCTTGCGGAAGAATGCCCGCGCGCCCGCGGGCGTCGTCACGGTTTGATGGCTCGGAGCCAGTCCGCGATCTCCCGATCGGTGAGCCCGGCCGCATCGAGCTCCTCGTGCCCCACCTTCAGCACCGGTATGCGCACGACGTAGCGCCGCTCGAGCGCAGGATCCGCGGCGATGTCGATGCGCTCGATCGCGAGCGGCCGGTCGAGCCCGATCCGTCGGAGCGCGCGATGCGTCTCCTCGCAGAGGTGGCAGCCTGCCCGCTCGTAGAGCGTGACGCCGAGCGGCGGTGCGTGGTGGGTGCGCAGCCGCACGAGCGCGAGGCCGCGCCGAAGGTTCCCCCGAAGCACCGCTAGATTGTCGTCGTGAGCCCCTTCGCCCGCCCGGAGCTCTTCTGGTCCACCGAGCAGGTCGCCGCCAAGCTGAGCGACCCGAAGCTGCGGATCGTGGACTGCCGGTTCAGCTTCGACGCGGAAGCACGGACCGAGTACCTCAAGGCGCATCTGCCCGGGGCGGTCCACATCGACTGGAGCCGCGACATCGCCGCTCCCCCACCCGCCTCGGGGCACCCGCTCTACATGCTCCAGGAGCCGGCCGACTTCGCCACGACGATGGCCCGTTTCGGCATCGGTGACGATACGTTCGTCATCGGATACGACTCCGAGGGCGGACATCATGCGGCGCGGCTGTGGCTCGCGCTGCGGCGCTACGGGCACGACGCGATGGCGGTCATGGAGGGTGGGATCCAGAAGTGGGTCCGCGAGGGGAGACCGGTCGAAGCCGGCGAGGTCACCGTGAAGCCCGCCTCGTTCAGGCCACGCCCGCGCCCAGGGGTCATCGCGACCGCCGCTGAGGTCCTCGAGACGGTGCGCACGGGCGACCCCTGGCTGCTCGACGTGCGCCGTGACAGCGAGTACACGGGCGTCGAGGCGCGCGCGAAGCACGGGGGACACATCCCCGGCGCCGTGAACATCCTCTGGAAGGACGCGCTCCGCGACGACTGGATGCTGAAGGACCCCGATGAGCTCGAGCAGATGTACATCGACGCCGGCTTCGGGCCCGAGACCGCGACGATCACGTACTGCCAGGCGGGCGTCCGTGCGGCTTTCACGCATTTGGTGCTTACAGCGCTCGGCCACGACGACGTGCGGACGTACGACGGCTCGTGGGAGGAATGGGGCAACCGCGACGACGTGCCGATCGTCGTCGGGCGCAGCTGACCTAACCTTGGCTCACGAGATGAAGATCGGGTACAAGGCCTCGGCTGAGCAGTTCGGGGCCACGGAGCTGCTGCGGTTCGGCCTCCTGGCGGAGGAGTGCGGCTTCGACAGCGTGACCGTGAGCGACCACTTCCAGCCGTGGCGGCATCACGGCGGTCAGGCACCGAACGCGTTCGTGTGGCTCGGCGCGCTCGCCGCGCAGACCAAGCGCGTGCGGCTCGGGACGAGTGTCGCGACACCGACGTTCCGCTACCACCCCGCCCTCGTCGCGCAGATCGCGGCGACGATCCAGTCGCTCGCCGGCGGCCGGTTCTTCCTCGGCATCGGCACAGGCGAGTCGATGAACGAGGTCCCGCTCGGCATCGAGTGGCCCGAGATCAAGGAGCGTTTCGCGCGGATGAAGGAGGCCGCCGAGCTCATGGGCAAGCTCGGCCGGGAGGACTTCGTCACGTTCGACGGCGACTTCTACAAGACGAAGAACGCGACCATCTACGAGCGGCAGCAGTCCGGGCCGGTGCCGCTCTACATCGCGGGGACCGGCGAGTCCGCGGCGCGGCTGGCCGGGCGGGTTGCCGATGGGTTCATCTGCACGAGCGGCAAGGGCGAGGATCTCTACCGCTCGAAGCTGCTGCCCGCGGTCCGGGAGGGCGCGGCGAAGGCCGGCCGCGATCCGAAGAGCATCGAGCTCATGATCGAAGTGAAGGTGTCATACGACACCGACGCCCGACGCGCGCTCGAGGATACCAAGCACTGGGCGGCCCTCGCGCTTCCCGGCGACCAGAAGGTCGGTGTCGAGGATCCGCGCGAGATGGAGCGGCTCGCGTCCGCGCTCAGCGCCGAGCAGGCCGCGTCGCGCTGGATCGTGTCGACGGACGCTGCCGAGATCGTCGAGCGCGTCGGCGCGTACGCCGACATGGGCTTCGACCACCTCGTGATCCACGGCCCCGGCCCCGACCAGGAGCGGTTCATGAAGCTCTTCCAGAAGGACGTGCTACCGGGGCTGCGCGCGCGCGCGACCCGCGCTCGAGCGGCTGTCAGCTAGACCGACCTTCACGCGCAGAGACCCATCGGATCGACGCGCGGCCACCGTTCGGCGCCCGATGGCGCCACGACGTAGATTCCCTCGTCCTGATCGGTCGGACTCAAGAACAGCTCGATCGGGCCGAGCCGGTAGCCCGTCGGTCTCGCATCGGCCGGCAACGTGGCATTGCGAACGAGCATGTCGCGATATTTCGCGCCGTAGGCGCCCTGCGGGTCGCGGATGTACATCCGCGACGATGCACTCGTCTCCGCTCGGGTGCCAGGAGGCCACCCGATGAACAGCATCGTGGCCGACTGCCAACCGCAGTGGTCGGGGCCGGCGATGGTCGTCAGCTCTCCGCCTTCGATGCCGTGCCCGTTGCGAGTCCAGTGGTATCCCGGATACGCGGGCGGCGCGTCGAACGCCGAACCGACCGAGGCGAACGGCACCGTCGCCCTCACGTCGAGAATGTTGAGCTGCCAGACGACCGCGACAAGTCCGATCACCACGAACCCGACGATCAGCGGCCGTCGCCCAGCCACGGTCAGCTCCGCTCGCTCGATGGCACCATCGCGTATGTGAGCGCGGCCGCGCCGACCGCGAAGGCGACCGCGGCGGCGAGCGCGACCGGCGTCGAGATCGCGAGCAATGGCCCGGACAGCGCGGAGCCGACCGGGATCCCCGAATAGTTCAGGTGCATCGAGACGGCGAAGGCGCGGCCGAACCACGCCGGATCGGTCACCCGCTGGCGCAGCGAGAACAGCGCGACATCCATGACCGAGCTGCCCAGGCCCACCAGCACGACGCCGAGCACGAGCTCGCTCAGCGATGACCCCATGGCGATCGCGGCGATCCCGGCGCCGATCCCGAGGATGCCCCCGACGAGCATCGGCCGCTCGCGGCCAACGCTACCGAGCCGGCCGGCGGTGAGGCCGCCGACGATCCCGCTGAGGCCCATGATGGACCAGAGCACGCCGACGACCTGCACGCCGCCGTAGCCGCCCTCGAGCACCTTTACCGGCAACGCGACGATGAGGATCCCCTGCCCCAGGTTCACGACCGACATCCCGACCGCGAGTCCGCGGAGCGCCTGATTGCGCACGACGTAGAGCACCCCGGCGCGTGCCTCGGCGAGCAGGCCGACGCGATCCTCGCGATCGGACGGCACGTCGTGGACCGCGGCGAGCGTGATCGCACCAGCGAGGAACACGACCGCCGTCCCGGCGATCGCGGCCTCGGGCGAGTAGAACGCGACGATCGCGCCGGCGAGCGGCGGGCCGAGCACCGTCGTGATCATGTAGAACATCGAGTCCACCGCGTTGGCGCGATCCCACAGCCGCGACGGGATGACGAGGGGGAACAGCGACCGTGAGCCGCTCGTCCCGAGCGGGTTCATGAGCGAGCTGAACACCACGAGCGCGAGGATCGCCGGCAGCGGCGCATGAAGATTGGCGAGCACGACGATGCCCGTGAGCGCGATGGCCGACGCCGTGTAGTCGGAGACCATGAGCCGCACGCGGCCGTACCGGTCGAGCAGCGCGCCGGCAAGCGGGCTCACGATCACCCCCGGCGCGATCGCGAGGAACACGCTGATGCCGGCGAGCGACGCGGAGCCATACCGCTGCAACACGAACAGGACGAGGGCGAGCTGCCACATCGAGGCACCTGCGCGCACGAGGAGCGTCGCGACCGCGAGCCGTGGGAACCCCGGCACGTGAAGGAGCGCGCGATAGCTCGTGGTCGGGGCGGCCGTCGCCTCCACTACGCGTGGGCCATGGCGCGCAGCTCCGCGGCGAGGTCCGCCGGCACGTCGGCCTCGACGTCGATGCCGCGCTCGGAATACTCCTCACGCCGCAGCGCCCCACGCTCACGGATCCGCTGGATCATCGCGCCGCCCCGGTCGTATGGCAGGGTGAGCCGGATCTTCGTCCAGCTCGCGCGGGCGGCTTCTGCGAGCCGCTCGCGGAGCGCCTCGATGCCCTCGCCCGTCCGCGCGGAGACGAGGATCGCCCGCGGGAACTCCGCGCCGAGCGCCTCGCGCAGGGCGTCGCCCTCGGCGTCGCGCAGGAGGTCGGCCTTGTTCAGGACCAGCAGCTGCGGCCGCGCGCCGAGCTCGAGCGACGCGAGCGTGTCCCCGACCACCCGCATGCGCTCGTGGAGGTTTGGGTGCGAGACGTCCGCGACGTGGACGAGCAGGTCGGCGTCGGCCAGCTCCTCGAGCGTCGCGCGGAAGGCCGCAACGAGCGTCGGTGGAAGCTTGTTCACGAACCCAACGGTGTCGGACACGAGCAGGTTCACCCCACCACCCACTGTGGCGCGGCGTGTGGTCGGATCGAGTGTCGCGAACGGCTGATCGGCGACGAGCACGTCCGCACCGGTGAGCGCGTTCAGCAGCGTCGACTTCCCCGAGTTCGTGTAGCCCACGAGCGCGGCGAGGAACAGCCCCTCCTTCGCGCGCGACTGGCGCGATCGCCCGCGCTGTTCCGCGACCGTCGCGAGCCGCTCCTTGAGCTCCTGGATCCGCCGGCGGATGACCTGCCGGTCGCTCTCGAGCTTCGACTCGCCGGGACCGCGGGTGTTGATCCCGCCGCCGAGCCGCGACAGCTCGTTGCCGAGGCCGGCCAGGCGCGGCATCCGGTACTCCATCTGCGCCAACTCCACCTGGAGCTGGCCCTCGCGCGAGCGTGCATGGCGCGCGAAGATGTCCAGGATCACCGCGGACCGGTCGATGACTCGGACGCCGAGCAGCTCCTCGAGATTCTTCTGCTGCTTCGGAGAGAGCTCGTCGTCGAACACGATGAGGTCGGCACCCAAGCGGCCGCGCTCGATCGCGAGCTCCTCGGCTTTGCCCTTGCCGACCCACGTGTTCGGATCGGGCGTCCGCCGGTGCTGCGTCGTCTGTCCGACGACCGTCGCGCCCGCAGCGAGCACGAGCGTGGCGAGCTCCTCGAGCGAGTCCTCTGCCTCGAGGGCGTTGCCCTGCTGCTCGAGGCCGACGAGATACGCACGCTCCGCGGGTACAGCGGTGTCGAAGGTCACGATTCTCCTGAGAAGACGTACTCGGCCGGGCCGGCGAGCTCGGAGGGGCGCCGCGGGGCCGGACGACGAGCGTACGGCCGGGCAGACGGACGCGCAGCGTATCGCCCGTCACATCGCCACGGGCGATCCTTGCAAACGTCGGGTCAACGGCTCCGTGAGGCGGGCCGGTTGGTCATTCGAGCCGCCTGGGCGCTCGCAGGAGGGGAACAAGTCCCCTCCTCCTACTTTGTTTGCGACTCGACGATCTCACCGCCGAACCCGTACTCCGCCCGGACCCGCAGGCTCGTAGCGTTCCTACACGGGTCGCACGACGAGTGTCCGGCCGGATAGGGCGACGCGGATCTCAGGGTGCGGCTGCGTTGTGCGGTCCGCGCAGCCGGCGGGAGATCGTCCGCAGCCAAGCCGTCAAGGCAGGTCGCCCGCGATCGCGCTCACATAGACGGTTTGGTCATTCGCGTCCCGGAACACGAAGTACGGGCGCACGATGTCGCGAGGCGACAGTACTTCGCCTTCGACGTACACGATGTCCACTGACCGCGCGACGAAGCGATCGACCTGTGCGGGCGTCGTCGGCGCGCCATCCTCCAGATCAAAGGTCAGCCAGCGCCCGTTCCGGACGAGCGTCCAGGCTTCTTGCGCGGTGCGCGTCGGATACGCGCTCTGCTCGAGCAAGGGCCGTCGGCGCACGAGGATGCTCCGCACCTGCGCATTCGTGTCCATCCCCACGGCGAGCCCCTTGTTCGCGTAGTCAAGCCGACCGTCGATGCGACGCGCAAAGCTCGCCCGCCAGCCGGTGGGCAGCCGCACGACGCGCATGTACTCGGTGTCGCCAGGCAGCAGACCGCGCGGTCGGAGCACGGAATCGACGCGCGCGAGCGCGTCGGCATCGCTGCGCACCCCGCCCGCCAGGCCCAGCGGCCGTTCTGGCGCGAAGTACTGAAGGAGCGAGAGTGAGGGGACGAACGTCCAGCCAGGCTCACCGAAGACCGCGACGCGGTCCTTGTCCGACTCGGGATAAGCGCCGGCGACGTAGACGTTCAGCGTTGGGGGCGCTGTCGGAAGCCCGGTGGCAAGTTCGTAGCTCGCGATCGTGAGGATCCGCTTCGCCTGACGCTCTGGCGGAAGCCTTCCGAACCCAGATGCGTCGCGTACCTGGGGTCGGTCGATCTCCCAGAAGACGATCGGCGAGCGGGACGGATCGGCTGCGCCTGATGGGGCGCTGCATGCCACAAGGATCACCAGGGCGACGAGCGCGCGCATCGGCCGAGACTACCGCTGGCGTCGAGGGTGCAAGACGCCTGGACCTACGCGACGCCAGGTCGCTCGTCGCTGACTCGCGGGCGTCAGCTCATGGCGTGTCGAGTCGACGGCCCGCGGTCTCACCGCTGAACAGGTACTCCGCCGGACCCTACCTAACAGCGCTCTGGCCGCGGCCGCACGGCGAGCGTCCCACCGGATACCGGCCTATGTCGCCGCCCGCCGAACAGCGTGATCCGGCGAGACCCGAGATGCGGTCTCCGCCGGATCCGCGCGAATTGCTACTTGCTCGGCTTGCCAGTCTCGGCCGCCTTGATCACGTCGTGGGGAACGGTCGCGGTGTTCATGACCGCCTCTTTCACTAGACCGCCGGCCTCTCCACCGACCTTGCCCACACCGTGGATCGCGCCGGCGCCGAGGCCCGTGGCCGCGCGCTTCGCGGACTGACCGACCTTGCCGACATCAGTGATCCCGTGTGAGGCCATCTTGCCGGCAGTATCGAGTGTGGCGTCGGCCGTCTGGCCGCCTTCCTTGACGACGCTCGTGATCGGATTGTCCTTCTTCTCAGCCATTGTTCCGTTGTCCTTTCGGCGGGTGTCGTGAGGCACCTCGCCTGGAGAGTCGGCGCGTAACGGATGCCATGTCGTCCTGGCTGGTTGGGCCCAGGCGCGATCCGTGCGTTCAAGCGTGCGGTAAGTGGGTTGCTTGGCCAGCAGATGTCTCTCGCCGGCCCACCAGGGCACGATCACGTTGCATCGGCGACCTCACCGCTGAAGACGTACTCCGCCGGGCCCGCCAACTCATAGCGTTCCTGCCCCGGTCGCACGACGACGGTCCCGCCCGGGAGGATGACGCGGATCTCATGGCCCTCCACGTCCTTCCGCGCCAGGGCCGCCGCGACCGCTCCGACGGCACCCGTCCCGCAGGCCAAGGTCTCCCCCACGCCGCGCTCGTGCACCCGGAGCTCGATCTCACCCCGGCCGCGCCGCATGACGGCACCGACGTTCGCCGGACCCGCGATCGCCGTCGACGCGGCGGCAAGCGCCACGAGATCCTCGCGCGCGGGATCGTCGACGAAGACCATCACGTTCGGGTTTCCGACCCGCACGGTCTGGGCCTCGCGGCCATCGACCCGCAGCGCGTCGCCGAGCTGCGGTGCCGGGAGCTCGATCGCGAAGCCTTCGGGGTCGCGCCAGGCCCGCACGACGCCGCTTGCGGTGTCGAGCTCGAGCTCGTCCCCGCCGTTGCGATCGAGAAGGTACCGCGCGACGCACCGCGATCCGTTGCCGCACGCGTCCGCGATCGAGCCGTCGGCGTTGTGGATGACGAGCGGCCAGCGGCGCCCGGCCGGCGCGCCGATGACGAGGATCCCGTCGGCACCGATGCCCGTGCGGCGATCGCAGAGCGCACGCGCCCGGGCTGCGTCGATGCGGACGTCCTCGTCCACGACGATGAAGTCGTTCCCGCAGCCGTGCATCTTGGTGAACTTCAGGCCGGCACCTCATCCAGGAGCGTGACCGGATCGCTCGCGGTCGGGTCGACCCACCGGATGTCCGGATCCCGCCGGAACCAGGTCATCTGCCGCCGCGAGTACGCACGCACGTCCTTCGCCGTCGCCACGATCGCAGCGTCCAGACCGATCTCCCCCCGGAGATGCGCGGCCCAGTGGACGTAGCCGTGCCCGCTCATGCTCGGCAACCGCTCATTCACACCGCCGTCGACGAGGCGCCGCGTCTCCTCGAGGACGCCGTCGTCGACCATCTGCCGAACGCGCGCGCCGATGCGCTGATCGAGCCACGCGCGTGGCGGGTCGAGGCCGATCCGCCGAGCCGCGACCTTCGCTTCGCGCTCCTGCGGCACACGTCCGGCCAGCATGGCGAGCTCGAGATACCGGACGACCCGCCGCGCGTTCCGCACGTCGACGCGTTCTGCCGCGGCGGGATCGATCCGCGCGAGCTCGCGATGGAGCACCGCCGGCCCTTCGGCGTCGGCGCGGCGCTCGAGGCGCGCGCGCAGCTCCGAATCGGTCGGTGCGGCATCGAGGAGCAAGCCATCGAGCAGCGCGCGCACGTACAGGCCCGTGCCGCCCACGACGTACGCGGTCTTGCCGCGCGATGCGACGTCGGCGAGCGCCGCGCGGCCATCGCGTTGGTAGCGCGCCACGTCGTACGGCTCGGACGGGTCGACGAGATCGATGCAGTGGTGCGGGATACGCGCTCGTTCCGCGGCGGTCGGCTTCGCGGTCCCGACGTCCATCCCGCGATACACCTGCCGCGAATCCGCGGAGACGATCTCGCCGCCACTCCGCTCGGCGGCGCGAAGCGCGAGCGCGCTCTTCCCCGACGCGGTCGGTCCAACGATCGCGACGACGCTCACCGCGCCTCCTCGATCGCCGCGAGGCCTCGCCGAGCGGCATCGACCGTCGCCAGGTCGGGGTCGCGCTCGCCGTAGCGAAGATCCTCGAACGCGCGGACCAGCACCGTCGCGGCTTCGTTCCGAGGCGTCGCCGTGAGGCTGCGGTCGTGATGCTCGCGCGGCGTTTCGCCTGCGGCGCGCCACGCGATGCCGGCCGCGTCGGCGCGGGCGAGGTACCGCCAGTACAGCGCGCGCAACGCGCCCGCGGGAGTACCGTCGTCGCGCGGCGGACCCGCTCTCCGCGCGCGTCGCGGGAGCAGTCCGGCGAGGAACGCGCCGACGCTCTCGCCGGCCGACGCCTCACGGTCGAGCGTCGCGCCCTCCGGCAGGGTCTGCCTCCGTTCGCGGGCCATGCGGTCCACGAGGATGATCACGATGATCAGCGCGACCAGCCCGATCACGACCTCGACGGCGCCGACCACGAACGGGCGCGTCGCCTCGATCTGCCGCAGCGCCTCGGCTTCCTCCGCGTCGCTCAGCGGCGGCGCGAGCTGCCGGAGCGGCGGGAAGCTCCCCCCGCTGAACAGTGATCGGATGACGTTCACGAAGAACTCCGCGACGTAGCCCATCGCGAGGAGGAACCCGTACAGCAGGTTCCCGATGATCGGCGCCACGAAGTCCCCGCCCTGCCGGATCAGCTCGCCGGTGAACGGCGCGAAGATCGCGCCGATGACCGACAGGATCGCCAGGAGGATCGCGGTGCCCGATGCGGTGGTCCGGCCAGTGTCGCCGTGGGCCTCGCGGCCTGCGAGGGCCAGCTCCTCCGCGGATCGGGCAAGCGACAGTGCGACGCCGGTCGCGGCGGTCGCGACGAGGCCCGCGATGACCAGGCCGGTGCGATCCACCGCCCCCGGCAGGAGCGCCACAAGGGCGGTCACGCCGATCGCGGCGAAACCCGAGTTCCGCGCGTCCGACCACCGCACCAGAGACCGCGCGACGGTCAGGTTGCGCCACACGAACGCCTCGCCGACGATGCCGAACAGGATGATCCGGGTCAGGATCATCAGGCCGTCCGGATGTGGCGGGGCGAACGAGACACCGGCCGCGGCGGCCGCGGCGATCGCGACGAGCGCGATGGCCGTGTTCTGACGGTCGGCGCGCGCATCGCGAAGGATGCTCGCCAGCACGATGCCGATGCCGGCGAGGGCGAGCGTCGCCGTCACGATCGGGACCGCCCGATCGCCGCTCGTGAACACCTGCGCCGCGGTCACGATGGCGGCGAACAGCACGGCTTCGATGAGGCTCCGCCCGACCAGCAGCGCGGCGATCGCGGTGTGCGCATTAGCCCGCCGCACGCCGCGCTCCGATCCGCAGGCTGTCGACGGAGATGTCGGC
>Ga0075425_100005720_pt1 | contig 12954 bp, 7 predicted proteins | sample SoiMethybrSBSTD4_FD_75300 | JGI IMG/M metagenome (GOLD analysis project Ga0075425, IMG submission 75300) | Bulk soil microbial communities from a Populus tree surrounding site in Tennessee, USA - Soil MetaG P. TD hybrid SBSTD4 | ecosystem: Environmental > Terrestrial > Soil > Tree plantation...
CGGACTCCGTGACCCCCGAACCGACGACGAGCTCCAACCAGGCCGCGCTGCGCGCCGCGGCCGAGCTGCACCGTCCGCTCGCGCGCGCCGCGGCGGTGGCGCGGAACAACGCGCTCGGCTACGTCGCCTTCGGCGCGCTCACGCTGCTCCTGTCCGCGCCCGGACTGGAGCTGCCGGGCATCGCCATCGGCGCGGTCCTGACCGGCGTCGGCGTCGCGCAGCTCCGCACCGCGCCGCGCCTGCGCCGCGCGGATCCGGCCGCGCCGGGCATGCTCGCGCGCAACGAGGCCGTGCTGCTCGTCGCGATCGTGATCTATTGCGTGCTCCAGCTGACCGTCCTGCGCACGTCCAGCGCCGCGCTGGGCGACCAGCTCGCCGACGCGGGCGACGTCGGCGTCGAGCTCGACGCGCTCCTCGACTCCGTGAACGCGGCGGTCTACTGCATCTTCCTCGGAGTCGCGCTCGTCTATCAGGGCGGACTCGCGCTCTACTTCAAGCGCCGCCGCCCCGCGCTCGAGCGCTACCTCGCCGAGACGCCCGACTGGGCGCGCGCGACGATCGAAGCGCTGCGCGAGTGAGCGTCGGGATCGGCTCGCGCTCGAGCGCTGCCCGCGGCTCCACGCGCTGATCGGAGTCGCCGGATCTCGCGATCCTCGCGAAGCACCGACTGGTACGGATACCTAGGCGTCGGACTTCGCAGACGAGCCGCGCGCGTCCGCGCGAGAGCACCTCCCGTTCCCGGGAAGTCGCGCGCGCGCGACGCCGAACCGCGCGCTCGCGATCAAGATGCGACGCCTCGCGCGCCGATTCGTTGCATGTCCGGAGGGAGACTCCGAGGCAGTTCAGAGGCGAACGGGGGGAGAGACTCCGATGTGGACCTTGCCGAGACCGGTACTCGTGTTGGAGGTGCAGCTCAAGGAGCGCACGATCGGACGCTACGGATTCACGAAACGTGTCGTGAACGTCGGACGAGATCGCACGTCGGACCTGCGCCTGGATCATCCGGGCATCTCGCGCGCGCACTTCCGCGTCCGCAGGGAGGGGACGCTGTACGTGCTCGAGGACTGCCTCAGCGCGAACGGCACCTTCGTGAACGGGCGGCGCGTGAGCTCCCATGTCCTCGGCGACGGCGACGTGGTCGAGGTCGGCAAGTACGTCCTGAAGATCTCGCAGCGCGAGCTCAGCGAGTACGACGGCGCGGATCCGGACGCGGACGAGAAGGTCGGCGCGATCGCGATGCCCACGGTCCGAGCGCCGCACTTGCGGGCGGACGCGGTCCCTCCCGATGACGAGTAGCAGGAGCCACCCATGGAACGAGCCGTCGTCATCAAGATCACCTTCAAGGGCAAGGCGATCGACACCTACGTCCTCGCGAAGCCGACGGCCGTGATCGGACGTGATCCGGCGGCCGACATCTTCCTCGACAATCCGGGCGTGTCGCGCCAGCACGCGACCATCGAGGTGAGCGATTCCTCGCTGCTCCTGCGCGACCTCGCGAGCGCGAACGGAACGCTCGTGAACGGCGAGCGCACGAATCGCTGCGAGCTCAAGAACGGCGACGTCGTGCGCATCGGCCGCTTCGACCTCGAGGTCAGCGTCCCGCACGTCGTGCAGACTCCGGGTCGCCACGAGGGTCGGCTGTGCCCGCCCGCCGGCGCGACCCTCGAGGCGCCCCTGCCGCGTTCCCTGGATCCGGTCGACGAGACCAAGCGACGCCGGCCCTGAACTAGGAGCCTTCCTTGTCCCGGCGAGCGGAGCAGCGCGTGCAACGGAGGATGGATCGACGCACGACGCCCACCCGCGCGCGGGTCCGTCGCGCGCCCGCAGCGAACACACCGAGCGCGCTCCCGCCCGCGCGCGGCAACCCTCGCGGCGACGTCGCCGGCTGAGAGGATCGCGCGTGGTCACGCTCCGTTCGAGGCCGCGAGGGGTGCAGCTCGCAGAGGGAGCTCTCGCTCTCGTCACGATCATCACGACGGGCACCGCGTGCGGATCCGGGACCGCCGCGATCGCAACGCTGATCGGCGGCGGGGGCGGCAAGGCCTCGAACCAACCCATTCTCGTCAGCGACGTGCAGATAGATCCTGCGCCGGGCAACGGACGCGCCGCTCCGATCTCGTTCTCGTTCCGACTGACGGACAGGGAGTCGGATCGGGCGAGCATGGTGGAGATCCTCGTGGTGCCGCCGGACGGTGGTCCGTCGTTCCCCGCGGCGCTGGTGGGCGCGCCCTCGAACGCGTCGCTCGCTTCCTCCCCCGCCGGCAGCGTGCACGCTCGCACCTGGGACTACGCGAGCCAGCTCTCGTTGGGGTCCGCCTTCGCGGCCGGCTATCGACTCGAGGTCGCCGTCGTCGGCGGGTCGTCGCGCTCGTCCTCGCCGGTGTTCTCCGTCGGCAACGACGCGCCCTCGCTCTCCGCGCCGGTCCCTCCGAGCGGCGAGCTCAGCGGATTCGTGCGCCTCGAGTTCGACGTCGCCGACAGCGCGAGCGACCTCGTCTCGGTCGCGCTCGAGTACGACGACCGCGACCAGCCGCAGGGCTGGCGCGCGGCTAGTTCGGCCGGACCCGCGCCGACGAACGTCACCGCGGCGCCGGGCGGCGTGCCTGTGGTCGTCTTCTGGGACGCGCCCGCCGACGAGAGCGGCAGGGCCTTCCGCGCGCGGTTGCGCCTGACGCCGTCCGACGCGTGGGCGAGCGGCACGCCGGTCACGACCGACCTCGACATCGACAACAACGCCGAGCCGCTCGTGATCCTGTCGGGCAGCGCGTTCTTCGCCGACCCCGATGCGCGCCGCGGTCTCCCGCTCCCGATGAGCGTCGTCGACGCGGAGGGCGACACCGTGCGCGTCGTCGTGCAGTGGCGCACGCCGTTCCAACCGTTCCCGGCACTGCCGTCGAGTCCGGTCGCGCTCGCGGCGCTGCTCGCCGATCCGGTCCAGGTGCGCGCGCACCAGATCGCCACCGAGATCCCGTCGTCGCACCGCGGGCGGATCGTGCCGACCGCGGACCCCGCGGTAGTGCGCCTCCCCGAGCTGGCGGGCGCCGAATCGGTTCTGCAGGCCGCGACGCTGGTCGGGCGCGAGCTCGAGCTCCTGCGGCCGAACGGCGCGCCCGCCCGCGTCGGCGCGAGCTGGGCGCCGAATCCGCTCGTGAGCCCGGTGGCCGCGCTCCCGTCCGACGACGGCGCGTTCGTGCTCGAGTCGGTGCAAGGCGGCTGGCGCCTGCGCGAGATCGACCTCGCGACGGGCGCGATCGTCGCGGACGTCGCGTCGGACAACGCGCGCGTGCCGGACGCGCTGTCGACGAGCTCGGACGGGCGCGCGCTGCTCGTGGCCGACGACGCCGGCGGACTGTGGCGCCTCGCGAGCGTCGACGTCGCTTCCGGAGCCGTGACTCCGCTCTACACGAGCAGCGGGGCGAGCGCGCTCGGCCCGGTGCGCGGGTTGGTCGCGCTCGGCGTGAACACGGCGCTCGTGACGGTCGCGGGCTCGCTGATCCGGGTCGACTGGGGCGCTCCCTCTCCGTCGGAGCAGGTGCTCTTCTCCGACTTCGCGGGCGCCTGCGGGCTCGCCTACGATCGCGCGCACGGCGGGCGCGTGTTCCTGGCCGAGCGCGACTGGGTCGACCCGCTCACCTCGACCGTCTCGGGACGCGTCGTGCGCATCGCGCTCGACTCGCGCGAACGCGTGGGCGTGACGGTGACGGGGACGCCGCTCTCGCGCCCGCGCGCCGTGGCGCTGGAGCGCGACGGCACGCGCCTGCTCGCGCTCACCGACGCGACGAGCGGCGACGGGGCGGTCGAGCTGCGCGCGGTCGAGCTGGGCGGTTCGGACCGCGGGAACGCCTACGAGATCGTCGCGGGGTTGCCCGACGACGCGTCGGGCCTCGCGACCGGCGTGGACGGCCTGCGCCTCGTCGCGCTGCCCACGAGCGCGGACCTCGCGCTCGGAGGCGGCGTGCTCGAACGGCGCCGGATCGAGGCCTTCGACCCGGCGACGCTCGCCGTCACGACCGCGCCGCCCTTCGACGTCGCGCCGCGGGCCGCGCAACCGTGGCGCGTGCGCGACGTCGCCGGCGATCGCCCGGCGGCACCGCAGGGGACGAACGACTCGTTCCTGTGGGACTCCCGCGACGTGCCGCGGGGCGGCGCCGTGATCCTGCGCGGCGTGCCCTACGACGACGAGCAAGGGCTCGCCACCGACACCGGCGTGCCGCGCGTCGTGCGCAGCGGGATCGACGTGCCCGCGACCGACGTCGGCGGCCCGGTGGTGACGGACGGAGTCGCGGGCCTCGACCTCGCCGACCTCGACGGCGACGGGCAGCTCGACCTCGTCACCGCCAACGTCGGCACCGATCGCGTCACGGCCTTCTACCAGATCTCGAGCGGCACCTTCCCGTCCTCCGCGAGCCTCACGCTCGCCGGCGTCCCGGCGCTCGCGCCCATGACCGATCCGGTCGCGGTGCGCGTGCTCGACGTCGACCACGACGGCGACGTCGACATCGTCGCCGTCGGTCGCGGCAGCAACAACTTCAGCGTCTTCCGCCAGCAGCCCGCGGGCAGCTTCTCCGCGGTCGTCCCGCTGCTCGTCACCGGGCTCAACCAGCCGAGCGACCTCGCCTCGGCCGACATGAACGGCGACGGGCTGCTCGACCTCGTGATCGCCGACACCGGTCAGAACCAGGTCGAGGTCTTCAACCAGCTGCTCGCCGGTCTGTACTCCACCTCCTCGTCCACGACGCTCGGCAACGGGAGCACGCTCGCGCCGAGCGCGCTCGGCATCGGCGACCTCGACGGCGACGGAGACCTCGATCTCGTCTCGGCCGACACCGGGAGCGACAACCTCGCGCTCTACCTGCACGGCGCCGGCGGCTTCGCGGCCGCACCCTCGCGCCTGCTCGGCGGCGCGGGCGTGACGAACTCCCCGACCGACGTCGTCGTGGCCGACCTCGACCTGGACGGCCGCCTCGACCTCGCGTGCGCCGACCAGGGCGGCGACGCACTCGCGGTGTTCTTCCAGGGCGCCAGCGGCTTCGCCGCGACGCCCGACGCACTGCTGAGCGACTCGGCCGGTCCGGTCGGACCCCTGCGGCTCGCCGCCGCGGACATGAACGGCGACGGCGCGCCCGATCTCGTGTCGCTCGACGCGGGCGACGACCTCGCGCTGTTCACGTACGACGACGAGCTCGGAGCGTACCTGCCCGAGCCGCTGATCCTCGGCGCGACGAGCGGCTTCCTCGCGCCGTCCTGCCTCGGCGTCGCCGACGTGGACGGCGACGGCTTCGCGGACATCGCCGCGGGCGACTCCGCCGCCGACGTCGTCAAGTTCTTCTATCACGACGACGGCGCGGTGTTCACGGCGCAGCCCGAGCTCACGCTCGGCAGCCAGGTCGACACGCCCCAGGTGAGTGCGGTCGCGGCCGCCGACCTCGACGGCGACGGCGACCTCGACCTCGCCTCCGCGAACCCAGGCGACGGCACGCTGTGCGTCTACCGGCAGGTGAGCCCGGCGGTGATCCTCGCCGAGCCCGCGCAGCGCCTCTCCTCGTCCGCGCTCACGCCATCCGTGCGCGCCGTGGCCGCGGCCGACGTCGACGGCGACGGACGCGCGGACCTCGTCGGCGCCGTGCCCTCGCCGGGGAAGCTCGCGCTCTTCCGCCAGCGCGCCGACGGCACGTTCTCGCTCGTCCCGGACGCGCTCCTGGGCGGGACGCTCGGAGCTCCCGCGCACGTGCTCGCGGCGGACCTCGACGGCGACGGCGCGCCCGACCTCGCGTGCGCCAACGAGACGGGCGACGGCATCGCGCTCTTCCTCCGGTCCTCCGGCTCGTTCGCGCAGACGCCGAGCGGGTCGCTCGGCGGCCCCGCGACGACGAACGGGCCGGTGCACCTCGCGGCCGGCGACCTCGACGGCGACGGCGATCTCGACCTCGCGTGCGCGAACCGCGACGGCAACGACCTCGCGCTGTTCCTCGCGGGCCCCGCGGGCCTTCCCGCGGCTCCGTCGCGCCGGCTCGGCGGCGGCGGCAGCACCGACTCGCCGCGCGCGCTCGTGCTCGAGGACTTCGACTGCGACGGACGCCTGGACGTGGCGGCCGTGTGTGCGAACGAGAACGGGCTCGCGCTGTTCTTCCAGCACGCGCCGGGAACGTTCTCGGCGGGCCCGGACCTCGTGCTCACGCACGCGCTCGTGTCGCTCCCGACCACGCTCGCGAGCGCCGACCTCGACCACGACGGTGACCAGGACCTCGTGTGCGGCGCGCAGGGCGGCCCGGACCTGGTCGTGTTCCGCCAGACGAGCCCGGGGCACTTCGCCGCCGTGCCGAGCGCGATCGGCGGACCCGGCTCGGTCGACTCGGTGCTCTCGCTGCTCGCGCTCGACCTCGACGGCGACGCCGACACCGACCTCGTCAGCGCGCACCCGAGCCTGAACCGGATCGCGCTCTTCTTCGGGAGCCACTGAGCATGCACGCCGAGTCCGCCCTGACGCAGCGTCTGCTCGGCTGGATGGCCGCGCTCCTCGAGGACCCGGCGCGCGTCGCGCGCGTCGACGCGGCGCTGTGCCACGACCTCGAGGACGAGCTCTTCACGAGCGTGCTGTCGGCCGACGAGCGTCCGCTCGCCGCGCAGTGGCGCGCGAGCCAGTCGGAGGCGATCGCGCACGAGTTCGTCGCGCAACGCGTCGAGCGCGCCGTGCGCGCGGCGCTGGTGCGGATCTTCGCGCCCGACGCGCCGCCCGCGACGCCGCGGATCCTCGTGCAGGGATCCACGCCCGCGCCGCTCGTTCCCGAGGGCGGGCGCGCGCTCCTCGTCCTGTGCCGCGACGCGTCGCAGCTGGAGCTGCGAAGCGGCGCGCACGCGAACGCGGTCGGCTGCATCGAGCGGCTCGAGGTCGGAGGGAGCCTCGAACGGATGTGCGCGTTGCTCGACGAGGCGCGCCTGGCGTCCTCGCGCGGCACGTCGCGCACGCTCGGCAGCGCGGCGCACGGGGATCCGGAATCGCTGGTCGGCGCGCTGCTCGGCAAGAAGTACCTCCTGACGCGTTGCCTGGGCACGGGTGGATTCGGCTGCGTCTACGAGGGCCGTGACCTGCAGCTCGACAAGGCCGTCGCGATCAAGATCCTCAACCCCGAGCGCGCCCGGAACCCGGCCGAACTGCGCGCGCTGCGCGAGGAAGCGAAGCGCGTCACGCGCATCCGACATCCCCACATCGTCGAGTGGAAGGCCTTCGACGAGACCGAGGACGGGACGTGCTACTTCGTGATGGAGCTCCTGCGCGGGCGCAGCCTGCGCGAGGCCATCGACCGCGAGCGCGCGTTCCCGCCGCGCTGGGTCGAGCGCCGGCTCGAGCAGATGCTCGCGGCGCTGCAGGGCGCGCACGAGCAGGCCGAGGGCGAGCCGATCCTGCACCTCGACCTCAAGCCGCAGAACATCCTGCTCATCGACGACGCACTCGGCGGCGAGCCCGACTTCGTCAAGATCATCGACTTCGGCGCCGGGCACCTGCGCCAGGCGGGCGAGGCGCGCGCGGTCGCGGCGAGCGAGGCCGACACGGCGACCGCGTGCACGCGCGCGGGAACGGCCGGCGACTCGTCGGCTGCGACGAGCGGCGTCGCCACCGCCTGCACGCCCGAGTACGCCGCGCCCGAGCTGTGCGCGCACATGCTCGCGGGTCCGCGCCCGGTGCTCGACGGCCGCGCCGACCTCTACTCGGTCGGCGTGATCGGCTACGAGCTCCTCACCGGAAGGCTGCCGATCGAGGTGCCGCCCGATCGCCACGACCTGCTCGAGCTCAAGCAGCACCTCGATCTCCCGCCCGTGAGCGAGACCGCCGCGATCCCCAAGGCACTCGGCCGGTTCCTCGACCGTTGCCTCGCGCGCGACCCGGCGCGCCGCTGGGCGAGCGCGACGGCGGCGCTCGAGGCCCTGCGGCGGATCGTGCGCTGGCGCCGGCGGCGGAACGCGGCCTGCATCGGCGCGCCCGCGCTCGCGCTCGCGACCTCGCTCGCGTGGTGGTGGCTCCCGAGCCCGCGGCTGCGCGAGCTCTCCGTGCTGCGGATGGACGCGGGCGCGCTGCGGCCGCTCGAGGGACGCGTCTACTTCGGACCACGGCGCACGTCCGCGTCGCTGCGCCTCGAGGGGCTCGAGGAGGGCGAGAGCGCGAGCGCCGTGAGCCTCGTGTCGAGCCGCGAGCGCGGCGCGGCGCCGATCTCCGGATCGCGCGTGATCGCCGGCCGGGACGGGATCGAGCTCCGCTGGAGCCGCGCCGAGGACCGCTTCGAGAGCCCCGCCTACCTGCGGGCCGAACTCGCGGACGGTGAGGCGCTCTTCTCGCCGGCGTTCGAGGTCGTGTGGCTGGGAGCGAACGCGCTCGCGCTGCAGGACCTGAGGCTGCCGTGCGACGACGCGCACGCGCTCGACCCGACCGATCGGAGCGCGCTGCTCGTCTTGCGCGGCCGCGCGGAGGACGTCGATTCGGCGTGGATCGCCGTCGACGGACGCCGGCTCGAGGCCGTGCCGGAGGCGAGTCCGGCGGGCGCGAGCTCGACCACCTTCGTCGCGCCGCTGACGCGCGCGTTCCCGCGCTCGGGCGCGTGGGAGATCACGGGCGCCGTCCAGGATCGCGCCGGCCGCACCGTCTCGACGTCGCGCGTCCAGGCGATCGTGATGGAACCGCTGCGCGTGCGCACGGCCGCGCTCGATTGCGTGCGCATCGGCGAGGCGTACTCGTTGCCCGTCGATGGAGCGGTGCAGCTCGAGCTCGAGCTCTCGCGCTCCGCGCGCGTGACCTGGCAGCTGCGCGCGAGCGACGGACGAGCGCTCGCGGACGGCGCGCTCGACGACTTCGTCAGCGGACACGTACCGCTCGGCGCGCTCGCGCTCGCTCAGGAGGGACGCTCGTACTCGGGTGAGCTCAGGATCGAGGCGGACGACGGCGGCACCGTCGCGCGCGGCCACGCCGAGCGCGGGCACGCGAGCCTGCGGCTGCCGGTCGAGTTCGTGGCGGGAGAGCCGCGCCTCCGCGCCGAGCTGCAGGGCAGCGCACACGCGCCCATCGCGCTCGACTCGCTCGACGCGGGACCGCTGTACTGGTCGGGCGCCGCGCTCGCGCTGCGCGTGCAGCGCGCCAGCGAACACGTCGTGCGCGTGGAGGCCGAGTTCGCGCCCGCAGGGCGTCCGGAGCTCCGCACGCTGCGCACGGCGGAAATGCTCGATCCGCTGCACACCGAGGAGCTCTTCGATCTCGGCACGCCGCCCGAGGGCGCGTACCGGCTCGTGGTGCGCGCGTGGCGGATGAGCCGCGAGGGCGTGGCCGAAACGGGCGCGCCCGACGTGTCGCTGCAGGCGCTCGTCGTGGTCGATCGCACGGCGCCGGTGCTCGCGCTCGATGCTCCGGAGGGGCGCGTCGTGCTGCACGCGCTCGGATCCGAGCCGGCCGTGACGCTGCGCTCCCGCGCGCCCGCCGTGGAGCGCGACGCGGCGCCCGTCGACCTCGGCTGGCGCCTGCGCGAGCGCGACCGGCCCGGCGCGTGGCTCGACGAGGGCGAGATCGCGGACGCGCGCGATCCGGTCGCGCTGCGCCTGCCGCCCGCGTGGCCGTCCTCGACGCCGCCGGCGGACGGAGCCTACGAGCTCGTGGTCACGGCGCGCGACCGCGCCGGGAACGCGGGCGCGCCGCTCGCGATCCCGTTCGAGCTCTCGACCGAGGGCCCGGCGATCACGCCGCTCGAGCCGCTGCCGGGAGTGCGCTGGATCCTGTCGCGCGCGAACCGACTCGCGGTCTCGGCCCAGCTCGACGACCGGAACGGCGTCGAGGGCGCGCTCGTGCGCGTGCGCGCTTCCGACGGTGGCGCGGAGGCTCCGCTGCGCGCGGAGCAGGGCGTCTGGCGCGCCGAGCTCGAGCCGCGCGGGGCGTGGGCGGACGAGGTCGTCGAGGTCGAGCTCGTCGCGCGCGATCGCTGCGGAACCGAGTCGCGCCTCGCGACGCGGGCCGAGATCGTGCGCGCGGACCTCTCGGCGCCGCCCGTGGTGGCGGCCGCCCTCGGCAGCGGGCCGGTCGCGCGCATGCACCTCGTGCGCGGCAACGCGGACTTCCCGTACCGCTTCGGCGGACGCTCCGACGAGGAGGAGAACCGCCTGTTCGAGGAGGCCGGACTGGCGCCGTTCAACGACCTGAGCCTCGCGCGCTCGTGGGCCGTCGCGTATCCCGAGGGCGCGATCCCCGACTTCTACCTCGACGAGCGCGAGGTCACGGTCGCGCGCTTCCTCGCGTTCGCGACCGAGCGTGGGGCCTGGGCGCGCGCGGATCTGTGGGGTGATGCGGGCGAACCGGGCGAGGCGCGACGGCTCGAGCTCGTGGCCGAGCTCGGACGGAGCGACGCGGACGAGCCCGCAACCGGCATGACGTGGCGCGAGGCGAACGCCTATGCGCGCGCGCTCGGCCTGCGTCTCCCGTCGCTCGTCGAGTGGGAGTACGCCGTGCGCGGCGGCGCGAAGTACCGGCCGTACGCGGGTTACTCGGGGCGCGGCGACGAGCGCGGTGCGCGCGCGGGCGCCGACGAGACCTCCGACTCGGGGATCGTCGGCCTGTGCACGGGTGCGACGGAGTGGACGGCCTCGCCGCTCTTCGCGGACGGCGCGCTCCCCGCGAACCTCGGCGAGCACATGGCCGGCGTCGCGGCGCTCGTCCTCCACCCGTGGACGCGCGCGAGCTGGGAGCGCGAGGCGCGCTTCTGGATCGCCGGCGACTCGGCGCGCGCGGCCGACTTCACGAGCATCGCGAGCGAGCCGAGCTCGTGGCACGACCACGCGCTCGGATTCCGCTGCGCGCTCCCGGCGGAGACGGTGCTCGCCGTCCTCGACCGACCGGCGGGCCCCGGGCTGAACCTCACGAGCGTCGACGATCGGAACCGGTGACACCATGCCGCTCGCCCTCGCTCGCCTCGCTGCGCTCGCGCTCCTCGCACCGCTCTCGGCGTGCGGCTCGATGGGCGCGCGCGAGCGGGTGCGGCTGCCGTTCCACGTGGCGCTCCTGCCGGTCACCGTCTCGGCGCACGCGGCCGACGCGACGGCCGCCGACGACGACGTCGCGCTCACGCTCGATCCGGAGCGCGTGCGCGCGAGTCTGGCGGAGGTGCTGGGCGAGGAGTGCTTCGTGCGCGTCAGCGTGACGGACCCAGCCGTGCTCCCGGGCGACGACCCGGCCGCGCTGCAGGCGGAGCTCGCGGCCGCGGCCGCGCAGGGCGCGGATCTCGTGCTGGCGTGCTCGGTCGACCACGACCCCAGCCTGCGCGCGAAACGCAACGAGAAGTTCTGGCTCAACCTGCCGCTGTTCCTGCTCGGCGGCCCCGCCTGCTACTTCATCGACGACCACTCGTACGTCGGCAACGCGCGGCTGCGCGCGAGCCTGCAGGACGTCCATCCGCTGGTCGACGGGCGCGCCACGCTCGCGGACGGTCGCTGCGAGTATCTCTACGTCGAGGGACGCCTCTCGGACCTGACGCTCGACTTCCTCGACCGCGCGCCGGGAGCGGGGTCCTATCTCCTCTCGCTGCTCGTGCCGTCGGGCCTGCTCGCGGGCCGCGGGAGCCGGGTGGACGAATCGCTGGCGGAGCACGCCGCCGACGAGCTCGCGCACGCCGTCGCCGACGAGCTCCTGCGCTCGGCCGGTCCACTGCTCGCCGGCGCACGGACGTGTCCGTTCTTCCTCGGCGACGACGTCGCGCTGCGCACCGACGAGCGCGGCACGATCGTCTCGGGACGCGTGCTCGTGCGGCGCGATTCGCCCGTGCGGCTCGCGGCCTGTCGCGCGCGCGTGGGATCGGCCGCGACGACCTACGATTTCCCGCGTCAGGCGAGCTCGCCGCCGGGCGAGCGCTACGACGAATACCCGTTCGAGCTCCGGCTCGACGATCACGGTCCGCTCGTGCGGCTCGAGATCGCCGCCGGAGGACGCGACGTCTTGTCGCGGAGTTACACGCTGAGCGTTCCGTAGCTCGGCGCGATGAGGACCGACAATCGAGTTACCGCCGCGAGGCTCGCGCAGCTCAAGGAGCCCCGCGGCACCCGTCGAAAGCGAGGAGCAACATGACGCAGCGCCGCACGATCGTCATCCGCGTCACGCAGAACGCCAAGCCGGCGTTCACGCTGGCGTTCCACCAGGAAGAGGTGTCCGTCGGACGCGAGCCGGGCATGGACGTCACGCTGTCCTCGAGCGAGGTCTCGCGCAGCCACTGCGCGATCGAGCTCGTGAACGGCCAGTTCCAGGTGCGCGACCTCGGCAGCAAGAACGGCACGTTCCTGAACGGACGCAAGATCACGAGCCACACGATCGAGTCGGGCGACAACATCCAGGTCGGCGACTTCCAGCTCTGGATCCAGGTGCTCGCGGGCTCGCAGCCGTACGAGGAGAAAGCCGCGAGCTTTGCCGACGGGCGCACGCTCGAACGGCAGCCTTTCACGGCCGGCGAGCCGGCGCGCGAGTGAATGCCACCGAACAGGGGCCGCGGCGGGACCGCCGCGGCTCGACGGGGAACCCGAGGGAAGGATCACGATGGCGTCCAACCAAGAAGTCAGCCGCAAGGCGCTGCTCCTGCGCCTGATCCTCAACGGCAAGGTGCTGCGCACCTTCGCGTTCGATCAGGACGTCGTGCGCATCGGGAGGGACGCGCGAGCCGACGTCCACCTGGTCGGCGCGGGGATCTCGCGTCTCCACTGCAAGCTGGAGCGCCTGAACGACACGGTCGCGCTGGTCGACAACGGCAGCACCAACGGCACGTGGGTGGACGCCAAGCGCGTGCGCTACGAGGAGCTGAAGAGCGGCGACGTCGTCCGCATCGGGGTCTTCGAGCTGCACGTGTTCTTCGTGAGCACGCGGCACGACAACCTGTTCGCACCGGGCGAGGCGAGCTCGTCGCCCACGCTGCGCATGCCCTGAAGCCCGCGCGGGCGGGCGGC
>Ga0075425_100005721_pt1 | contig 12953 bp, 11 predicted proteins | sample SoiMethybrSBSTD4_FD_75300 | JGI IMG/M metagenome (GOLD analysis project Ga0075425, IMG submission 75300) | Bulk soil microbial communities from a Populus tree surrounding site in Tennessee, USA - Soil MetaG P. TD hybrid SBSTD4 | ecosystem: Environmental > Terrestrial > Soil > Tree plantation...
CTGCGACGGCGCTGGCTGCAGGCGCAGCGGGACTGTGCGCCTGGAGGGCCCTGCCCTGGCCGGCGGCGGTGATCGGCGGGGGTGTCGCCATGTTGTTCGCACCTGTGTTCTTGCAATCCTTACCCGACAGCTTCGTCAACGGCCGACGCGCACTCCTCGTGCTGTCTATGGGCACCCTGATCCTGGCGGCCCTGATGTGGCGCATGGCTTGGATGGGCTGATCCCCTGTTCGCGTCGGGCATCGGTCCGCTTGGGGAAGGGCGCTTCTTCGTTTGACGGATGGGGTTGATCTTCCGGGCGGCTGCCCACAATCTCCCTCACGCGCATACGAGGTAGAGCATGGAACTGATGTTGCAAGGCAAGTCAGCGTTGGTCACCGGCGCCAGCATCGGCATCGGTCGCGGCATAGCACTGGCGCTGGCCCGCGAGGGCGTGCGCTTAGCTCTGGTGGCGCGGCGGGAAAACCTGCTCGCGGCGCTAGCAGGCGAGATTGCAAGAGCGCGCGGTATCAAACCTCTCCTCATCGTGGAGGACCTGGTGGCCGAGGGGGCTCCCGCGCGCATCGCCAAGGCGGCCATCGACGGTCTGGGCGCCGTCGAGATCCTGATCAACAACGCTGGTGGCAGCCGCCCCTTCAAAATCGATGCCACGGAGGAGCAGTGGAACGAGGCCATGACGCTCAACTTTACACGCCAGCGCCAGCTCACCCACGCCCTGCTCGAGCCAATGATGGGGCGCCAATGGGGGCGCATTATCAACATCACCGGCAAGTCGGAACCCGAAGGCATCAACGGCGCCTTCTGCGCCAAGGCCGCAATCCACGCCTGGGCCAAGGGCCTGTCGCGGGAGATCGGAAAATTCGGGATCACTGTGAACTCGATCCCACCGGGCCGCATCCACTCCGAGCAGATCCGTCGCAACTATTCGCCCGAATACCGCAAATGGCAGGCGGAAAACGAGATCCCGGTCGGTCGCTATGGCGAGCCGGAGGATGTGGCAAACCTCGTCTGCTTTCTTTCCTCTCCCCTCGCTGGATACATCACCGGCACCGTCATTCCGGTCGACGGCGGCTTGCGGCGCTACCAATTCTAGGACGAAGCCGTCTGCCTCCGACCGGATCGGCGAGCGATGCCATTTTGCCCGCGGAGCGATCCTGCCCACAGCGTGCAGGTCTGTGGCGGGGCACCTCACCCCATCGCGCACGGCGGAGCGCGATGTTGCCCAACCCCCGCCTGCCTGATGGTCGCCCGATGATGGCCTTAATTGGCATGCGCTCAATGTCGCGCCTCTGGGGCGGAGCCGCCGTTGCGAGGGCCAATTTGTGGTTCTTCCTCAAAGCGCTGCATTTGCCCAGGGCGGCAGCTTGCCACGTGCCAGGCGGCGAATGGCAGCCATCCCTGGCCGCGCCTTGATGCCCCGGAGCGAAGCAGTTAGGTCTGTCGCCCATGGCATCGCATCTGGCGCCGGCGCGCTCCCTCCTGCTCCTGCAAAGCTATCAAGGCCTCCATCCCGCGGCGCGCGGTTGCGCCTTGATGATGCTGGCGACGTTTATGTTCGCTGGCATGCACACGGCCATTCGCTATTCGACCCAGCAGCTGCCTCCGGTTGAAGTGGCATTTTTCCGCAACGTGTTCGGCCTCGTTGTCATCGCGCCCCTGCTGGTGCGGCAAGGGGCTAGCCTGTTCGCGACCAAGCGGCTTGATCTGCACGTCGTGCGGGCTCTTCTCAACGTCGTCTCGATGCTGTCCTTCTTCGTGGGCCTGTCGATGACGCCGCTCGCCCGGGCCACTGCACTCTCGTTCACAGCTCCCCTGTTCACGGCGCTGCTGAGCGCGCTCTTCTTGGGCGAGGTGTTCCGCTGGCGACGCTGGACGGCCATCTTCGCCGGTTTCTGCGGTGCACTCATAATCTTGCGGCCCGGATTGCAGACCTTTGATTTCGGCTCCGTTTTGGTGCTGGTGTCCTCGCTGCTGTGGAGCATGGCGCTCATCGACATCAAGGTCTTGGGTCGCACGGATTCCTCGATGACCATCACTGCCTACGTCACCGTGCTCATGATCCCCATGACGCTGGTCCCGGCCATGCTGGTGTGGCAAACGCCCATGCCGGAGCTGTGGGGCTGGCTCATCTTCATCGGTGTGATTGGCACGCTGGGCCAGCTTATCGTCACCGAGGCCGTGAAGCTTGCCGACATGACGGTATTGATGCCGTTCGACTTCTTGAAGCTCGTGTGGGCGGCATTCCTGGGCATCATCTTCTTCGCCGAGGTCCCCGACCTGCTCACCTGGTTCGGCGGCGCCATTGTGTTCGGCAGCTCGTTTTACATCGCCTGGCGCGAGGCCAAGCTGCGCCGGGCAAAGGCGATCTCCCCCGCTCAGAGCGCCGCGGCCGGCGCGCGCGGTCAACGGTGAACTTCCGACAGTGACGCGCTGGCACTAGCATGGTGTGGGCGCCGCGCACCGCGCGCTTGTCGATTACGGGGATGCCGATGCAAGAGGAGCCGCAATACGCCGTCCTGCACGAGTTGGTCGCGCCGGCAAGGCGCAATCTCTCGCGCCAAACCTGGGACTACCTGATGGGCGGCGCCGAGACCGAGACCAGTTACATCCGCAACCGCGTGGCCATCGACTCGTTGGCCTTTCGCCCGCGGGTGCTGCGCGACGTTGAGAAGGTCGATCCGAGCGGAACGCTTTTGGGTCATAGCTTGCGGATCCCGGTGATTTTGGCGCCGATCGGCTCTCTGCAAGACATCGTTGCGGACGGCGGATTGGCTCCCACGCGCGCTGCCGCTGGCTTCGGTGTCATGCACATGCTGAGCTCCGTGTGCTCCCCCGGTATTGAGGCCGTGGCAGCGGCCAGCGACCACCCCAAGATGTTCCAGCTTTATGTGCGCGGCGATCAGGCCTGGGTGGATGACTACGTGGCCCGCGCCATGGCCAACCGCTATGTCGCGCTCTGCCTCACCGTCGATCTCGACTACTACGGCCGACGCGAGCGCGACCTCGCCAAGCGCTACAAGGCGACGGCGCGGCGCGGCCCACCGGCCGACCACTTTCAGGCGCGGTTCTCATGGGCCGACGTGGCGCGGCTCAAGCGCAAGTTCCAGATCCCCCTCATCCTCAAAGGCATCGCCACGGGCGAGGATGCTAAGATCGCCGTCGAGCACGGCGTCGAGGCGGTTTACGTGTCCAACCACGGCGGACGGCAGCTTGACCACACCCGGGGTACCGTTGAGGTGCTGAGCGAAGTGGTCGATGCAGTACGAGGCCGGGCCGAGATCGTCGTCGACGGCGGCTTCCTGCGCGGCACCGACATCGTCAAGGCTCTGGCGCTGGGAGCCAATGCCGTGGGGCTCGGGCGCCTGCAAGGACTGGCGCTGGCTGCCGGCGGCGAGCGCGCGCTCGCGCGAGCCCTCGAACTGTTGGAGGACGAGATGCGGCGCTGTCTGGGCCTCCTTGGTGCGACCGCCTCTGGCGAGCTCGACGCGAGCTACATTGCGCCCGTTGTACCCCTCTCGCGCGAAGGTTGGGACAGCCCTTTCCCACTTTTGAAGGAGGGGTACTAGATCACCATCGTCGACGGCCTGGGAATGTTGGACCCGATCGATTTACAAGGCGCTCGATCTCATGCACGATGAACGATAGGGCGTGTGTGGTCTGCGGCCGCGAAGACCGCGTGGAGCGCATGAGCAATCCCATCGTTGGCGTCATCGGACTGGGCTCCATGGGGGGTGGCGTCGCCAAATCTCTGCTGCGCGCAAATTTTGCCGTGCGCGTATGCGACGTCAGAGCCGAGGTCGTGCAGTCGTTTGTCGCCTCTGGGGCGGTGGCGTGCACGAGCCCGGCGCAATTGGGTGCGGCCTGTGACGTCGTCATCCTCCTGGTTCTCAATGCTGAGCAGGTCGAGACCGTGTTATTCGGCGAGCACGGCGCAGCCGGCGCCATGCGCAAGGGCAGCGTGATCCTGATGAGCGTTACCGTGCCGCCCGACTATGCCGAACGGCTGGGGCCGCGGCTGGCGCAACGCGGCATCCTCATGGTCGATGCGCCGGTGTCGGGCGGCGAGGCCAAGGCGGCGATGGGCGAAATGACCGTGATGGCCGCCGGTCCCGGCGAGGCGTTTGCCCTATGCGAGCCGGTATTGGCGGCCATTGCCCAAAAGGTCTACCGGCTCGGCGAGACGCCCGGGACCGGTTCCAAGGTGAAAATGATCAACCAACTCCTCGCCGGCGTGCATATTGCGGCCGCGGCCGAGGCGATGGCGCTCGGCATGAAGGCGGGTGCAGACCCCAAGGTGCTCTACGACGTCATCACCAACAGCGCCGGCAACTCTTGGATGTTTCAAAACCGCGCCCCGCATATCTTGGCAGGCGACTACCTGCCGCGCTCCGCAGTCGACATTTTCGTCAAGGACCTGGGGATCGTGCTCGCGGCCGGAAAGACGCACACCTTTCCGCTGCCCCTAACGGCAGCCGCCCACCAGATGTTCCTGATGGCTGCGGCGGCCGGGCACGGCCGGGAAGATGATGCGGCCGTGATCAAGATCTTCCCCGGCATTGACCTGCCGGGCGGATGAGCATTGCCATGCGGCTCGCCGCACCTCGCGCGGGACGCCAACCTGGGCGTTGCCGGGATTGGACCGACGCGGGGGCAGGGGCCCACCCGAGGGCTCGATTGCCCCTGGCATGACAACGGCGCAAAACGAGGACCGCTGACCATGCTGCTTGGCTGCATTGCCGACGATTTCACTGGCGCAACGGATCTTGCCAACATGTTGGTGCGTGGCGGCATGCGCACGGTCCAGACCATCGGCGTGCCCGCAGCACCGCTCGCACAGGAGGTGGATGCCGTGGTGGTCGCGCTCAAATCGCGCACCATCGGTGCCGGCGAGGCAGTGGCGCAATCCTTGGCAGCGCTCGGGTGGCTGCGGCAAGGCGGCTGCCAACAGGTCTATTTCAAGTATTGCTCGACTTTCGATTCCACTCCCAAGGGGAACATCGGACCGGTGAGCGAGGCGCTGATGGAGGCACTGGGCACCGACTTTACAATCGCCTGCCCGGCGTTTCCGGAGGCCGGCCGCACGATCTGCCGCGGCTATCTCTTTGTCGGCGACGTTCTGCTCTCCGAATCGGGCATGAAAGAGCATCCGCTGACCCCGATGACGGACGCCAATCTGGTGCGCGTCCTTCAGGCCCAGACCCGCCGCAAAGTAGGTCTCATCCGCTATGACACGGTGGCACTGGGCGCAGCGGCGCTGCGCGAGAAGATTGGGGCTCTGCGGCGCGACGGCATCGCCATCGCCATCCTTGACGCCTTGTCGGATCAAGATCTCCTCGCTATCGCCCAGGGATGCGAAGAGCTGCCGCTCATCACGGCGGGATCCGGCGTGGGGCTCGGCATCGCCCTCAATCACCGTCGTGCCGGCCGCCTCAGGTACGCAGCCACGGCCGCGGCGCTCCCGCGCATGCCCGGCTATGCCGCCGTGCTATCGGGCAGCTGTTCGGTTGCCACCAATGGGCAGGTCTCACACTGGATGCAGTCAAGGCCCGCGCTGCGCATCGACCCCTTGCGCCTGGCTGCGGGCCAGCCGGTCGCGGAGGAGGCGTTGAACTGGGCGCGATCGCGGCTCGGTGTGGGACCGGTGCTCATCTACGCCACGGCCAACCCCCGCGAGGTGCAGGTCGTGCAGAACGAACTGGGGGCCGAACGCGCCGGGCATCTCGTGGAGCAGGCCCTGGCCCGGATCGCCGAGGGGCTCGTGCGGGCCGGCGTGCGCAATCTGGTGATCGCCGGCGGCGAGACGGCCGGCGCGGTGGTTGGTGCGCTTGGCATCCGCGCGCTGCGTATCGGCCGGCAGATCGACCCAGGCGTGCCCTGGACCGAGAGCATTGGCGATGCCCCGATCGCGCTGGCCCTCAAGTCGGGCAACTTTGGCAGCCCGGACTTCTTCGTCAAGGCGCTCGAGCAGCTGGAGTCGTGAAATGCACGAGGTTCGGCTGCGCGAGCAGATCTGCGAGTTGGGTCATTCGCTCTTCCAGCGCGGGCTCACACACGGCTCGACGGGCAACATCTCGGCGCGCTGCGCCGATGGGTGGCTGCTGACCCCTACCGGCTCCAGTCTGGGTGGGCTCGATCCGGGGCGCCTTTCCAAGCTTGATTGGAGCGGCAAGCTTCTCTCAGGCGAGGCGCCATCAAAGGAGAGCTTCCTCCATCTCGCCATGTATCAGGAGCGCGAGGGCAATGGGGCCGTGGTCCACCTACACGCCACGCATTCGGTGGCCGTCTCGGTGCTTGAGAATCTCGATCCCGACGACCTGCTGCCGCCGCTCACGGCCTACTACGTCATGCGCATCGGCAGGCTGCCGCTGGTGCCCTACTACGCGCCAGGTGATTTGCGCCTTGCCGAGGCCGTCCGGGGCTATGCACGTCGCCACCACGCGCTGCTGCTTGCCAACCACGGGCCCGTGGTCGGAGGCGCGAGCCTGGCGGCAGCGGCGGATGCAGTGGAGGAGTTGGAGGCCACGGCGAAGCTCTATCTCCTGCTGCAGGGCCGGCGTGTGCGCCCCCTCACGCCCGAGCAGGTGGCCGACATCAAACGACGCTATCCCGGCGGCTGACGCTGCCCTGTGGATGGCTTGAGTTGGCTTGCCAACGAGAACTCACCGGAAATCTCCTGACGCGCGGCGGGCACCACACGCGGCCTCTGCGGGCGTCCCGTTGGGATGGCGGCTCGAGCCCCCGTGCGATCGGGGGAGAGGCGCGAAGGGATCAAGCCGCACTAGACCAGCCGGCTCTGTTCCACCGCCGCGGCGATGAAGCTCGCAAACAGGGGATGCGGCTCAAAGGGCCGCGATTTCAGTTCCGGGTGGAATTGCACGCCGATGAACCAAGGGTGGTCGGGGAGCTCGATAATCTCGGGCAACAGGCCGTCCGGCGACATGCCGCAAAAGCGCACGCCCACTTCTTCCAAGCGGGCGCGGTAGCGCGTATTGACCTCGTAGCGATGGCGATGACGCTCGGAAATCTGCGTCTCGCCATAGATGCGGGCGACGCGGCTGCCCTTGGCGAGCACCGCCGTGTAAGCGCCAAGCCGCATGGTGCCGCCGAGGTCGCCGCCCAGCCGGCGCTTTTCCAGTTCGTTGCCGCGCATCCACTCGGTCATCAGCCCAACCACCGGCTCTTCGGCGGGACCAAACTCGGTGGAGCCGGCCTTGGCGATACCGACGAGGTCGCGCGCGGCTTCGATGACGGCCATCTGCATGCCAAAGCAGATCCCAAAGTAGGGCAGGTGGCGCGTGCGCGCGAAGCGGGCGGCCAAGATCTTGCCCTCCGAGCCCCGCTCCCCAAAGCCGCCCGGCACCAGGATGCCGTGCACGTTCTCAAGATAGGGCGCAGGATCCTCGCGTTCGAAGATCTCGCTTTCGATCCAATCGAGCCTGACTTTCACGCGATTGGCGATACCGCCATGAAACAGCGCCTCGTTCAGGGACTTATAGGCGTCCTTCAGTCCGGTGTACTTGCCGACGATGGCGATCGTCACTTCGCCTTCCGGGCTGGCAATGGCGCGGGAGATGGTTTGCCACTTCTCGAGCTTTGGGGCCGGCGCATTGCCGATGCCAAAGGCGCTCAGCACCTGGGCGTCGAGGCCTTCGCGATGATAGGCGAGCGGGACGTCGTAGATTGAAGCGACGTCGAGCGCCTGGATCACGGCCTCCTCGCGCACATTGCAGAAGAGCGCGATCTTTCTGCGCTCTGAGACGGGCACTGGTCGATCGCAGCGGCAGAGCAGAATGTTGGGCTGAATGCCAATCGAGCGCAGCTCTTTGACGGAGTGCTGCGTGGGCTTGGTCTTGAGCTCGCCCGCGCTTGGGATGAAGGGCAGGAGCGTGAGGTGGATGAAGACCGAGTGTCCCCGTGGCAGCTCGTTGCCGAGCTGGCGGATGGCCTCAAAGAAGGGCAGGCCCTCGATGTCGCCGACGGTCCCGCCAATTTCTACGAGCACGAAATCAAGACCCTCGTTGCCCGAGGTGACGAATTGCTTGATGGCGTCGGTGACGTGCGGGATCACCTGGACGGTGCCGCCCAGATAGTCGCCGCGCCGCTCCTTGGCCAGGATGTCCTGGTAGATGCGTCCGGTCGTAATGTTGTCGGACTTCTTGGCGGGCACGCCAGTGAAGCGCTCGTAATGGCCAAGATCGAGATCGGTCTCGGCCCCATCGTCTGTCACGAACACCTCACCGTGCTGGTAAGGGCTCATGGTGCCGGGATCGACGTTGAGATAAGGATCGAGCTTGCGCAGCCGAACCGCGTAGCCGCGGGCTTGCAGGAGCGCCCCCAGGGCCGCTGAGGCGAGCCCTTTTCCGAGCGAAGAGACCACGCCGCCGGTGATGAAGATATACCGCGCCATGGGCCTGCAGGATACAACGGACGGCTGCGATTCGAAGAGCTTTTTTTCCGCCCATCCACGGTCTTTCGCAGCCGGGCAACCCGCGGCTTGAACCGTCGCGATCGCGCAACACCCGGCGCGCCGGACCGCGCACCTGTCCGATGCGCTACTGCGACTGGGGCACGCGCGGGCCGCTCGGCGCGGGCGGAGCAAGCTTATCGAGAACGCCGCCGCGCGGCTGGCTGGGCGCTGGCTGCGTCTCACCGGGCTGGACCCCGGAAGCCGGGGGCGTCGCGGGGCCCTGCGATCGTGCTGCCGCGGGCGTGTCGAACACCGATGGTGCGCGTTCGCTGTGGGCGGCCAGCAGCGTCAGCAGCATGCTGGTGCCGAAGAAGGCTGCGGCCAGTCCGGCCGTGACACGGGTGAGGAAGTTGGCAGCGCCGCGGCCGGTCATGAAACCGCCGCCGCCGCCTATGCCGAGGGCGCCACCTTCGGAGCGCTGCAGCAGCACCACGCCGACCAGAGCTGCGGCGATCATCAAGTGCAGGATGAGCAAGACCGTGATCATTGCGGAGGGATTTCCAGTCGACGTGCCGGCGAGCCTTCTACACCCAGAGTGCGTTGACTGCCAGCACGCTTGGGAATTTTCTACTTCTTGGCCGGCGGCGCCGTCTGGTCGGCAAAGGGATTGGAAGACCAATCAGGTGCCGGCGGCCGATAGGCGTCCTCGGACTTCTTCTTGGCCTTGGCTTTGGCCGCCTTGAGCGCTGCCGCCTTCTTCTCGTCGGCCGCGGCAGGTGCAGGTGGCGCAGGCGCCGCCGCCTGACTGGGGTTCTCGTTGGTTGGCGGCGGCACGGGCGGTGCGACGGCCTGGCCGGGCGGTGCGGAACCCGCCGGTTGTGCTTCCTTGGCGACGTCGCTTGCCGTACCGGCTGGCGCATTGCCGTGGGGGAGCGGCGCCGGCGGCCGAGCTTCTTTGACAGTCTCCTTGGCCGGCGCGGCGGCAGACTTGGGCGCGGTGGCTTTTGGCTCCGGTGCCGTCGCCTTAGGTGCGGGGGTGACCTTCGGCGCGGGCCCGATCGCCTTCGGCAAGGGCGCGGGTGCTTTCTTGCCGCCCTCCGGTGGGCTCTTGTCCTGGTCCAACGGAGCCTTCTCTGGCTTGTCCGCCGCACCCTCGCTGGGCACCGCATCGGCATCGCTTGGCAGCACCACCAGCGGTCTGCCGCCGCAGCGAAACAACAGTTGCTCATCCACCTCGATGAGGCGCCGAACGTGCTCCATCTTCTCAGGGGCCAGATTGGCCTTGGCCCAGTCCGGACCCTTGCCGAGGCTGCTGCGTGCGCCTTCTCTTTCGAGCTGCACCTGCTCGCTCTTGAGTTTGGCGCAGCTCTCCTTGTCGAGTTGCGCCGCCAAGCTGGCGGGCCCTTGAAGCAGAACAGCGGCAAGGGCGAGGCTGATGGCGCTTCGGGTCATCGCGTTCCGACCGTCTCCCATCCGCGGCGGGTGACCAAGTCGGCTCGGCACTAATCCGGTTCGGGCGTCATGGTCAAGCACCGCAGGCAGCGATGATGGCGACAAAATCGGTGGCTTTGAGGCTGGCGCCGCCCACCAGCGCACCGTTGACATCACCCACCGCCATGAGGGAGCGCGCGTTGTCAGGCTTGACCGATCCACCATAGAGGAGGCGGATGCCATCGCCGGCCGGACCCAGTTGCTCAAGGAGCGTGCGTCGCAGGAAGCCGTGGACGTCGGCCACGTCTTTGAGCGTGGGCGTGAGGCCCGTACCGATCGCCCAGATCGGCTCGTAAGCGACGATGGTATTTTCCGCGTTGGCGCTCTGCGGCAGCGAGGCAGCGAGCTGCCGCGCCACCACCTGCAGCGCGAGGCCGGCGCGACGCTCGCCGGCCGTCTCACCGATGCAGACAATGGCCGTGAGCCGGGCGCGATGGGCCGCCACGGCCTTGGCCTTCACATCGCGGTCGCGTTCACCATGCTCGGTGCGGCGCTCCGAATGTCCGACGATCACGGCCGTCGCACCGGCATCCTTGTGCATTTCAGCCGCAATGTCACCGGTGTGGGGGCCGCTGGGGGCCGCATGGCAGTCCTGGGCGCCGACCAACAGTCTCGATCCAGCCGCTTCGTGGGCGAGCGCGGCAACGAGCGTCGCCGGCGGGCAGATCATGACATCGACGCCCGCCGCGAAGCCCCCCTCCTGCAGCCGGTCGCGCACCTGGCGCACCTCGGCGAGGGTCGCGCTGAGCCCGTTCATTTTCCAATTCCCCGCCACCAACGGCCGCACACGCGAGGTCGACGCTGCCATAAGCCTCACCTTTCCGGCCTTGGAGCCTTGCAGGCCCGATCAGGGGTTCATAATATGCCGCGCGCCCGCCTCAAAGTGCGCAAAATTCGCCAAAACCGTCAGTCCAGCTGTGCCCAAGCTCGGGCGGCGGCAACCGGGAAAGCCCCCTATGCTCGATGCAATGCGACGCGGCGCGGTGAATTGGGTGGCAAAGTCGCTGCTGCTCCTGCTCATCGTGGCCTTCGCCTTCTGGGGCATCCCCAACGTTTTCCGCACCGCGCACCGCGACACGCTGGCGCGCATCGGTGGCACAACCATCTCGGCCGACGAGTTCCGTCAAGCTTATCAGGACGAGATGACGTCGATCACACGCCGCCTCGGCGGCCGTCGGCTCACGCCCGAGCAGGCAAAGATGCTGGGCGTCGAACAGCGCACGCTCTCGCGCCTGATCGGCATGGCGGCGATCGACGCCCACGCGCGGGACCTAAATTTGGCCCTCTCCAGCCAGACTGTTGCCGATCTCATCCGCAGTGATCCGGCCTTTCACGACGCGAGCGGCAAATTTTCCAGCGACACCTTTCGATCCTTGCTGCGTCAAAACGGCATCCCCGAGGAGCGCTATTTGTCATCGCGGCGCCGCGACGAAGTGCGCGAGCAGCTGACAGACACCCTTGTCGCCGGGCTCGCTCCACCCGAACTGCTGGTCGATCTCCTCTACCGCTACCGCGAGGAGACGCGCATCATCGAGTTCTTCACCCCCGACTACGACAAATTGGTGAAGACGCCGGAGCCCGACGAAGCGCGCCTCAAGGAATACTACGACCAAAACAAGACCCAATTCATGACCCCGGAGCTGCGCAAGGTCAGCGCGCTGCTCGTGACGCGCGATGCCGTCAAGGCCCGGGTGCCCGTCAGCGAGGATGAGGTCAAGAGCGCCTACGAGCAGGATAAGCAGAAGTACAACATCCCCGAGAAGCGCCGCATCCAGCAGCTGTCCTTCCCCGATCATGCATCAGCCGAGAAGGCATACGCGGAGCTGCAGGCGGCCCCCAATTTCGCCGAGGCCGCCACCAAGCTCGGGTTCAAGGAGAGCGACTTCGATCTCGGTCTGCTCTCGCGTAGCGACATGATCGATCCCAAGATCGCCAACGCGGCCTTCGCTCTCAAGCAGGACGAGCTGTCGAAACCCGTGGACGGTCAATTCACGATCGCGCTGGTGCGGGTGAGCGAGATCGTACCTGGCAAGCAGCGCAGTTATGATGAGGTCAAGAAGGATATCGCTGATCGGCTTGCCGACGAGCGCGCCGGGCAAGAGATTTCGGCACTGCGCGAGAAGGTCGAGAACGAGCGCTCGGCGGGCAAGTCGCTCAAGGAGATCGGCGAAGGCCTGAAGCTGCCCTTCTTCGATATCCCCGAAATCGATCGCAGCGGCAAGACCGCCGACGGCAAGCCGGCAATCGATCACCCCGAAGCCGCCAAGATCGCCGAAGCCGCGTACGCCGGCGCCGTGGGCATCGAAGGCGAAGCCACCGACCTTGGTGACGGCGGCTATGCATGGGTCGATGTTCTCGCCATTTCACCGCAAAAGCAAAAGTCGTTCGACGAGGTCAAGGCCGAGGTCAAGGCCGGCCTCATGGAAGCCGACCGGCGCAAGGAGATCGCGGCCTTAGCCAGCAAGCTCGTCGAGCGGCTCAGCAAGGGTGAAACGGCAGAAGCATTGGCCGCGGAATTGGGCGCCAAGCTCGAACGGACGCCGGCGGTGACGCGCAACACCTCGCCTCCAGGTTTGTCGCAAAACGCCGTGCAGCAGGCATTCGCGTTGCCCAAGGGCGGGGCGATGTCCGCGCCGAGCGTCGGCGGAAAGGCTCGCACCATTTTGCGCGTCGTCGACATCTTTCCAGCACCGGCGCCGACGCCGGAGCAAACCGCTCGCCTCAAGGATGAGCTCGCCCGCCAAATGCAGTCGGACGTTCTGGGCGAGTATGTCTCCGCTCTGGAGGCGCGCTTCGGGCTTTCCGTCAATGACGAAGCCCTGAAGCAGGTTCTGGGTGGCGGGGGTGGGCGCGAGCAGCCGGACTTTGAGTGACGGGCCGTGCTTGCCCGGGACTGGGTGAACTGGCCCAAAACGCACCGGGAACTGGCTCGGAACTGGCTCGGAACTGGTTCGGAACTGGCTCGGAACTGGCCCAGAACTGGCCCAGAACTGGCCCAGAACTGGTCTGGAACGGACCGGGGACAGGAACACCGCATGAGCAAGTTCGACCTGACG
>Ga0075425_100005724_pt1 | contig 12953 bp, 18 predicted proteins | sample SoiMethybrSBSTD4_FD_75300 | JGI IMG/M metagenome (GOLD analysis project Ga0075425, IMG submission 75300) | Bulk soil microbial communities from a Populus tree surrounding site in Tennessee, USA - Soil MetaG P. TD hybrid SBSTD4 | ecosystem: Environmental > Terrestrial > Soil > Tree plantation...
GACTAGCCCGCTGGGTGTCGATGGCTTGGCGTCCCTCACGTCACTTCGGGACACTGCGCCTTCGGAATGGGAGGAAGCCGGCATCGGGTCCGACTCGCGAGTCTTCGGCTTGCGCTTGGAGGATCGGCTCGTCGCGGTGGCCGGGTATGAGCGCTGGTCTGACCAGATCGCACAGCTCCAAGTGTTCTGTCATCCCGGCTACCGGCGGCGCGGTCTGGCTGCTGCGCCGCTGAAAGCTGCGATCAGCCACGCTCTGGCTGACAACCTGCTGCCCCAGTATCGAGCGCGAGATGGCAACGTGGCGAGTGTCGCGCTGGCCAAGCGAGTCGACTTCGTTGAATACGGGTGGATGGCTACGGTTCTCGTCCGCCTGCCTAACAACGCAGTCCAGCGGACCGGGGCTCGCGATGCTCGCCCCGGCCGCTGACCGCAAGCGTTAGACCGGCAACTAAAGTTGGACGAACAAATACGGACCGAACGAGGCTGAGGAGTCGACGCGGAGGAGACATGCTCTACTTCATAGTAGCCGCTGGCTTCATCCTGGCGGTGGCTCTCCTCGCGACGATCACGCTCCTATGAGCGGTTGTCCCGGGTCTCCGTTCGGGTTTCCCTTACGCGTGACGCGTCTGGCTTTGGTCCACCTTGGGATGCGTGGTGGCCAATGTCCCGGTGTTCGCGCTCTACTTCGTTCCGGGAACCCTCGAACGGACCGGGACAACACCCGCTCCTGGTCCTGGTCGCAGCGTACTCAGCGTCGTGCTTGCCGGAGGTCTGCTACTCGGCCCTATCATCGCTTCGGACGTTGGATTCGTCGGCGGGGCGGCAGCCGGACTCTTCCTGCCGCTAGGCCCACGAGACTGCGGTCTAACAAACGGCTCGAGCGGATCGGCTTCCCGGGCCGCTCAGCGATCCGTTAGAGGTGGACTCGACGACGGCTGCGAGCGGAACGACACGACCACCCCGACGAGGTTGTTCCGGATGAGGAGGATCTATGCCGGCGTTTGCGATTGGGCTTTACAACATACGGGATGCTTCATGGCGCCCAGCGTATCGAGAGGTTGTGGACAAGCTGGTGGCGAAGCACGGCGGGCGGTACGTTGCGCGCACAACGAATCCCTGGGAAGTGCTTGAGGGCGTCGCTTCGGACGTCACTAACATCACCATGATTGAGTTCCCGTCGATGGAGCATGCGCGCGCCTGGTACAACGATCCCGAGTACGCGCCAATGAAGCGACTCCGGCAGGCTGGCTCGCGCCTGAACTTTCTCCTCGTCGAGGGCTCGAGCTAACCTCGAGCATCGTGGCCATGTCACGTCTAACAGGCCGTTTCACCTGTCGGCGGGCCTCACTCCCTGCGGTCGCTCAGTCCATCGCAGGTGAACAGCAGCGTTAGAGAGACAGGGGGCGAGTTCTGTGCTCGAAGACCTGGGGTTTGTCGAGATCGCCGCGGTCCTCATGGCGGACCAGTGCGCCGACTTGGCTATTGCCGTCGATTCGACCGACGGCGGCCGAGTGGGCTCACGGAATCTCCTCGACCTGAAGGGCTGCCAGGAGCTGGCGGTGGCACTCAAATCGCACGCCGAAGTCGGCCCGCTCCTTCCGCCGAGCGCCGTGGCTGTCCAATGCACGCTGTTCGACAAGTCTGCAGACAAGAACTGGCTTGTCGCTCTGCACCAGGACGTCAGCATTCCGGTCCTGGAGCGCGTGCCGGATCCTGGGTGCACGGGTTGGTCCGAGAAGGAAGGCGTGACGTTTGTTCAACCGCCCGTCCCGGTACTGGAGTCGCTAGTCGCCGTCCGTGCGCACCTTGACGATTGCGGACCGGAGAGCGGTCCATTGCGAGTTGTACCAGGGTCGCATCGCCATGGACGGCTGTCGGCGGACGCGGCGAGAGCTCTGCGCGAGCATCAGGGCGAGGTCGAGTGCATCGCTTCTCGCGGTGGAGCGATCGCGATGCGGCCTTTACTGCTTCATTCATCGTCCAGGGCGCGGGGCCGGTCACGCCGTCGGGTATTGCATGTCCTGTTCGGGCCGCCGGATCTGCCATGCGGACTGAGGTGGCATCGTGCTGTCTAACAAGCCGTTGGAGCGGACCGGCTCCGCCGGCCGCTCAACGCCAGGTCGTTATCCAGATCTCAAGCCGTGATGAGGCCGGTGTCGTCGGGGTCTCGCTGTGAGTGAAGAGCGTGTGCTGTCGGGGAGCGAGCCGGGGGATCGTGTCCAGGGAGTTTTGGTGGGTGGCGACGGGCTCCGTTCGCATGTTGGGGTGCTGGTTCTGGCAGGGTCGAGCGGTCGTGTGGATGTGGTGAGGGCTCGGAGCTTTGCTGATTTGGGGGCTGTTGCGCTGGCGCAGCGGTGGTTTGGGGGTCCTGGGCAGGCGAGCGGGATCTGTGAGATCCCGGTTGAGGAGTTTGTTCGTGGGGTGGATTTGCTCGTCGATGCGGGCGCCTCTCGGGTGGTTGTTGTGGGGGTCTCGAAGGGAGCCGAGGGTGCGTTGCATCTAGCGGTGGTTGACGATCGTGTGGATGGCGTGGTGGCGTTGTCGCCGTCTTCGGTGTCGTGGGCGAATCTGGGTCCTGGTCTTGATGGGCAGGTGACACCGGCGCGTTCGTCGTGGTCGTGGTGCGGGCAGCCGCTTCCGTTCGTTCCGTACGATCCGGCCTGGGTGGACCCTGATCTGCCGGTGAGCTATCGGGCTCTGTATGAGTCGAGCATGGTTGTGTTTGCTGATCGTGTCGGTGTGGCGAGCATTCCTGTGGAGCGGGCACGGGCGGAGATTGTCGCTGTTGCTGGCGGCGATGATCTGATGTGGCCGTCGCTGCTGTTTGCGCAGCAGTTGGAGGCGCGGCGGGGTGAGGTCGGGTTTGAGTTGATTGTTGGCGCGGATGCCGGACACCGGATCACGTTTCCGGGTGAGACTGCGGCGCTGGATCGCGCGGCCGTATACGCGTATGGCGGTTCGCAGGCGGCTGATGAAGCGCTGGGGGTGGTCGCGTGGCGTGCCGCGCTTCGCCTCGCTCACCTCGGTTGACTGCCGCGTTGGCTCACGTCCGACTGGATAACTCGGGCTTGCACGCGATCGCCCGCTTCGCTCGAGGCGGGTGAAGCCCAGGTTAGCCAGCCAGACTAGATCAGCTCTGTGAGCGCCACTATTTTTCAAATCCCACTACATTGTGTCGGCGTGCTAGCAATAACGCGGCGGCCACGGGGATGCGATTGGCTTGAAGTCGATGTGGCAGCTTTGTCGGCCGGAGGTGTCAACGTACTGGTATCGCTTCTTGAAAAGGATGAAGCAGCCGAACTTGGCCTTCATGACGAATCGGCTTGTTGCGCTACTCATGGTATTGAGTTCGTGTCATTGCCGGTGCCCGACCTTGGAGCACCGCGCGATTCCGCTGAGTTTGTAGTGGCTGCGACAGACTTGGCGCAGTTGCTCCGCGAAGGCAAGCACATCGCGGTGCACTGCAGGCAAAGCATCGGAAGGTCAGGACTGCTGGCAGTATCGGTCGCTGTTGCGTCAGGGCTAGAGTTGGGTGAAGCAATTGAAACTGTATCTAGAGCCAGAGGGATACAAGTGCCTGAAACGCCAACCCAACTAGAGTGGCTTCGTCGATATCAGAGTCGCTTGTCTGGCGATGCTGGCTAACAAGGGCATGCGCCGACGGCGCAAAGAACGCGCCGCGGCTGATGCCCTGGCTGTTCGACGACCGGCAATGCTCCGAAGGAGATAGGCAAATGGATCGCGCTACTGTCGATCACCTGCTGACCACGACGCGGACGGTCCGGAGGCGCCTTGACCTCGGCAGGCCGGTGGAGCCAGAGGTGATTCAAGAGTGCCTCGAGCTCGCCATCCAAGCCCCGAATGGTGGAAATCAGAATCGGTATCACTTCGTCGTTGTCACGGATCCAGCGAAGCGTGCAGCCATCGGTGCCATCTACAAGAAGATCTTCTACCAGGAGCACGTACCATTGTCGGGCGCGGGGGATCCAGGCTTGCCCGTATACCAGAAGCGCTCGGAGAACATACAAGACTCCGCCAGCTACCTCGCTGACCACATGGCTGAAGTGCCCGTGCACATCATCCCGTGCGTCGAGAGTCGGTTTGAGAACGCGGGAACCTTTCGGCAAGCAACCCGGTATGGGAGCATTTTGCCGGCGGCGTGGTCGCTGATGTTGGCGCTGCGCTCCCGCGGTCTCGGCACGGCGTGGACGACCCTCCATCTCTATCACGAGAAGGAGGTGGCGGCCCTTCTTGGGATTCCCGATGACGTTACTCAGGTGGTCCACCTGAGTGTGGCTCATTACACGGGTATTGAGTTCAAGCCCGGAGCGCGGATCCCCGCTCGTACACGGACATACTGGGATGTCTGGGGACAGAACCGCTAGGCGATTCGAATGTCGTCGTCGAACACGCGCATCCAGCCGACGGCGCGCAGAGCCGCGCCGCGGCTGATACGCCGCGGTAGACGTCATGTATGGCCCGATCCCTCCCCAGGCGTTGGCCATACTGATGATATGGCTATACGCGCCGGCGCTAATCATCACCGTGCTGGTTCAACTGTGGTGGTTCAAGCGGATGAATGTACTTCGGAGGAGTCAGTTCGGCCGAGTCGCCCTCGCGCTGGCCTGGACAGTTGTACTGACTCCGATCGTGTCCATACCGGTGTGCGCCGTAACGCCCGATGCGTTGCTCCCTAAGTCGGTGATGCCCCAGGGTCGATTGACGATGCCGCCCGTTTTCTTGCCGGCAATTGTGAGTTGCTTCGTGGTCGGCTCGCTGTTGGTCTGGTTGGTTGTTCGCGGCGGTCGGGATGACGGCTAACATCGCACTAGAGCGGCCCGGGCGCTCGCGATGCTCGCGCCTAGCCGCTCCGATCCGCAGAAGAGCTGCCAGAACCCGCCGAGCGCGGGTGCGGCTCGACGCTAGGTCGTTAGACGCCAAGGAGACATCGTGACGGTCAAGCGTATGGACAACGTCGGCATCGTGGTGGAAGACATCGATGCCGCCATTCAGTTCTTCACCGAACTCGGTCTCGAGCTCGAGGGGCGTGCCCCAGTTGAAGGTAGGTGGGCGGATGGCGTCACTGGATTGCGCAACCTGCGCGTCGAGATTGCCATGATGCGTACGCCTGACGGTCACAGCCGACTCGAGCTGTCTCGCTTCCTCGCGCCGCCCGTCGTCGCCGATCATCGCACCGCCCCCGTGAACGCTCTGGGTTACCTACGCGTCATGTTCGCCGTGGAGGACATCGACGCTACGCTCGTCCGGCTCGGCAAACGCGGCGCCAAGCTCGTCGGCGAGGTGGTGCAGTATGAAGACTTATATCGGCTCTGCTACATCCGAGGTCCCGAAGGAATTCTCATCGGGCTCGCTCAACAACTCGGGCAGCAGACTTCCCGAGAGAATCCGATAGGACGCCGAGCGTAGAGAGGGGTGACGATGGCGCTCACGATGACAAGGGTGGAACGCGAGGCATTTCTGGCCGACGTTCATGTGGCCGTCATCAGCGTTGCGGAAGATGGTCATGGGCCGCTCGTGGTTCCGATTTGGTATTCCTACGAGCCGGGAGGCGAGGTCCGAATCATAACCGGTCGGACGTCGCGAAAGGCAAAGCTGCTAGATCGCGCGGGCCGATTCAGTCTGTGCGTGCAAACGGAAGCGCCGCCGTATAAGTACGTCAGCGTGGAGGGGCCGATCGTCGCGGTCGAAGCGGCGGATCTTGAGCGCCATCGGCGCCCGCTCGCGCGCCGCTATCTGGGCACCGAACTGGGCGACCGGTACATCGAAAGCACGCGGGACATGGTCGGGAACGTGCTTGTTCGTATGCGGCCAGAACGATGGCTCACCGTCGACTACGCCAAGCAGTACCAGTCACAATGAATGGCAACCCGGCTGACCACGCATTGCACGTGACGACCGGGCTCGCGTGCGCTCGCGCGGCCGCAGGTGAATGCGAGCGCTAGGCAGCGGAGTGGAAGCAGCTCAAGCTGGAGTCGGGTCAGGGACTGCTCCTGGGAGGCGTGAAGCTCCCCCGCGCGTTGGCGGAGCTCGGATTGATCGATGAGTACGAGTTCGTAGTACAGCCCAGGCTAGTGGGCCACGGGCCGACGTTGTTCGCGGGACTATCGAAGCGTCTCGACTTGAAGCTCGTAAGCCGGCTGGAGTTCGGCTCCGGCGCGGTGGCGATGCGGGATGAGCCGAGCAGGTAGCAACGCCAAGCCGAACCGAGCCATGATCGCCCTCTGCGTGATTTCTGTGTCGCTCGCCGCCTGCGGAATATACCTGCATCATCGAACAATAGACAGCGTTATCGCAACGGCCTGGTCATCGAGAGGTCGTCCAGTTCAACTAGTGCAGGAAGTGTCGTTTGCGTGGAGCTTCATCGGCGCCGCACCGCACGTGGTTGATCCTCACACCGTGCGCGGTCCTCTCACTTTGGTGGCTGAACGCCATGGTCGCACCGCGTTGGCTGGATACGGGGATGAGTGGGACTTCAACTGGGCGTTGGCACGGTCGCAGGGGCGCGGGTTCGTCGTAGGCATAAGTAGGACGCGCGCATCAGGGAACTTCGACAGCGTATGCCTGCTCATCGATCTTTCAGGACAAGTCACGAGATGCCCAAGAGGGGTGCCTGCCGCGGAGCTGTATGTCTTCATGGGGCGCCCCAAAGCGATCGGGTGGTCTTTCAAAGCCGTCCAGGCGGCGAAATTCACGGCATCGATCTTACTGACGGGGCACGCTCGGTCGTCGACAACCCCGTCTGGCAGGTCCGTTTCGAACATAAGAAGTACCCGTGTGACATGAGTTATTCCGCGCTTGCGCCCGACGAGCATGCGTGGGTCGTGGCATGTGAGACGGGCCTGTGGAGCGTCAATGGCAGTGACCCACCCACGCTTCTTCTATCGTTTGAAACGGGGGCCGCTTCCTTGCCACCTGTGATTGTGCCGGGAATGGAGAATGGCGCGCGTCCATTCTGGCAGGAGTTCGGCCTCGCTTTGTCTCCGGATGCGAGTCGTATCTACTACTGCGGATGGAAAGAAGACACCGGTGTCCTCATCGATGTGCCGAACCGAACGTCACGAACGGCACTGTCGTGTGTGACTGGTGCGATTTGGTCTCCAGACGGCCGACGAATTATCGGGGTCACAGGCAAAGGCAAGCTGGGCGAAGTCGTCGTCCAATAGTCGATGAACGACCATCGAGAGCCAGGCAAGATCATTCTGCTCAACGGCGCGTCGAGCGCGGGCAAATCGACGCTTGCGCGCTTGCTGCAGCAGCAGTTGCCCGAACCGTTCTGGCACTGGTCGTTCGATCATCTGCGCGAGTCCAACGCTTTGCCGATGGCGCGCATCCGGAGCGGCGAGCTCGACTGGGCGCGCATGCGCCCGGCCGTCTTCGACGGGTTTCATCGCTCTCTGCCCGCCTTTGCCAAGGCCGGCAACAATCTGATCGTGGATCACATCATCGAGAAGGAGCAATGGCTGCTCGATCTGGTCCGGTTGCTGGCGCCTTTTGACGTGTTCTTCGTTGGGGTGCACTGTCCGGTGCTAGAGCTGGAGCTTCGGGAACGGCAAAGGGGTAACCGACGTCCTGGGGAGGCTCGCGCGGATTTTGACACCGTGCATCGCTTCACCGAATACGATCTGGACATTGATATGGCCCAGCCGACCGAGGGCAACGTGGCGAGGCTGATCACGGCGTGGCAAGCGCGAAGCCGGCCGACCGCTTTCGAACGCATGGCGACACCCCGTTGAGGGTTTGGGCGTGAGCGAATAGCGGACGAGCGAGCGTGTCGCACCCTGAGCCGCCGCTCACGCAGTGCAAGGAGACGAAGGCATGAAGGCCCTTATCGTCTATTACAGCACCTATGGCCATGTCTACCGTATGGCTTCGCTTGTCGCTGAAGGCGTGAAAGAGATTCCGGGCGTCCAGCCAGTGATCCGCACGGTGCCCGAGCTCATACCGCAGTCCGTGATCGAGTCTCTGGACGACATGAAGTCCGGAAGGGAGATGCAGCAGGACGTGCCGTTGGTCACCATGGACGATTTCCGCGAAGCGGGTGCGATTGCCTTCGGTACTCCGACTCGTTTTGGAAACGTATCGGCACAACTCAAGAACCAAATCGACCGGCTGACGTCACTCTGGCTCAAGGGAGAACTGGAAGGCAAGCCTGCTGGCGTCTTTGTTTCGACCAGCAGCCTGCACGGCGGACAGGAAACAACGATTCTGACGCTCATGGCGCCCCTGCTCCACCTGGGGATGATTCTCGTCGGTGTCCCGTATTCCACGCCGGAACTGTTCACCACGCGGGGGGGTGGTTCACCATACGGCCCGGGGCACGTGGCGGGAGATGACAACAAGCGGCAAATCGACGAACAGGAAGCGGCAATCTGCCGCGCGCTTGGCCGCCGTCTGGCAATAGTCGGCCTGAAACTGCGACAAGCCTAACAGACACAGGTGAATCTACGAGTTCTCACTCTCAACGTTTGGAATCAAGAGGGCAGCCGCCCGTGAGCGACAGGTCGAGGCGCTTGCGGATCTCGATGCACGCCACCGGCGGATGCTGCCGACGATTATCGCCGGCGACTTCAGTGCCGCCCCCGACGCAGCGAGCGTCCGCTTCCTGAGTGGTCTGCAATCCCTCGCTGGGCACAGTGTTTACTATCATGACGCATGGTCGGTGTCGGTTCCTGGCCAGCGCATCCGCAGGCGCGCTGTGCCATCCGCGTCGCCACACTCGCGTTCGATCAACCTAGCGAGGGGATCTGGGTCAGCGATCATTTCGGGGTCGTTGTCGATCTCGAGGTCGGCAGAGACGCTTGAGAAGGGCCAAAGCGTCATCGAAACAGTGGGGGCCGGCCGCTCACCGTGGTCGTTAGGCGACAGTAAATAACGGAGTCGCGATGGCGAATGCCCGGTACCGCACGATATGTTGGGCGCCCATTTGGAACAAGAACCGGGAGGGCGTAGGACTGGAGCATCTGCTTTTGGCAGAACGCGTCGCCGACAGCGTCGTCCTCGCATTCGACGAAGAGCATGGTCCCTTCCGGCTCACATATCGCCTCACCTGGAATGAATCGTGGCAGCTCCGCGATGCGGAGCTGGAACTCACGACGGCGCGCGTCACCCGATCGCTAAGCCTGCAAACGGATGGACTCGGTCATTGGCGACACCGCGATGGCCGAGCCATCGACGATCTCGATGGCTGCTTGGATGTCGATATCTGGCCGACTCCTTTCACCAACAGCTTTCCGATCCGTCGGGAGCCGTTGGCAGTCGGGCAGCGGCAACAGTTCCGCATGGCCTGGATCTTCGCGCCGGACCTGACGGTTCATGCGCAGCCGCAGGCTTATACGCGGCTGGCCGATCGCCTCTATCTCTTCGAAAATCTCGACGGGAGTGGCTTCCGAGCGGAGCTTCCCGTGGATGAAGACAGCATCGTGCTGGACTACCCGAACCTGTTTCGACGGGTGACAGGCGATGCACAAACGCGAGCGTCAGGGCATCTGAGATGCCCGTGAGGCTAGGATCCGAGGGGTGAGGCGTGAGCGAATACGGACAGGAAAGCCTGTGGCGCGATACATCGAGGGTGGGCGCCGAGCGGGCGCGCGACCTGGCGACCCGGCTCGAGCGCCGTGCCAAATCCGCCGACGAGATCGCTGCGCGCGACGCCTATCTCGATTTACTCGGCGTCGCGCCTGGTGAGCGCGTCCTCGACGTCGGCTGCGGTAGCGGCGCCGTCACTCGCGAAATCTCCAGACGCCTGGGCAATCGCGGAGTCGCGGTTGGGCTTGATCCGAGCCCGGCGCTCCTGGACGTGGCCCGCGAGCTGGCCAAGGAGGCCGGTTTTGGCGAGCGCGTAGAGTTTCGCGAGGGCGATGCGCGCCAGTTGCCGTTCCCTGACAGCTCATTCGACGCCGTGGTGTGTGTGACCGTGCTCTGCCACATTCCCCGGGGAGAGACTGCCATCCCCGAATTGGTTCGCGTCCTTCGGCCTGGAGGACGTCTTGGGGTCTTCGACCTCGACACGGACATGACGACCTTCACCCATCCAGATCGCGCGCTCACGCGCCGCATCATCGCCGCGGCATCGGATGCGACGGCCGTCAACGGCTGGCTCTCCCGCCAGTTGCCGTTGCTCTTCCAGCGCGCGGGCCTCGTTGATGTCCGGGCGCGCGGGTTCTTTCCTCTCGACACCGCGCGGCAGAGTTTCTATGGCGACATGGCGGATCGCAGCGCCGAGGTCGCCGTGAAGATCGGCGCGATCACAGAAAGCGAGGGTCGCGCCTGGCGAGAGGCGTTCCACGAGCAAGGCCGTCAAGGGCCTATCATTGCCGGTAGGCTGCATATCTTCGTCTGGGGCCGCAAGCCAGCGTGAGGCGGTTCGGGAGCTGGAAAGGACATGTCGACGCCGCAATTCGAAAGTGGCCATGCTCCGGTCAATGGCATCCAGATCTACTACCAGCTGCATGGTCGCCGGGAGGGCGTGCCGCTCGTCTTGCTTCACGGCGGCGGGTCCACCATTGAGGTCACGTTCAGCAAAGTGCTCCCGGTGTTCGCCGGGAGCCGGCGAGTCATCGCGGTCGAGGAGCAGGGACACGGGCGCACCACAGACCGCGAGGCACCCGTCACGTTCGAGTCGTCGGCAGACGACGTCGCGGGTCTCCTTCGGTACTTGAAGGTCGCGAAGGCCGACATCTTCGGGTTCAGCAACGGCGCGAGCATCGCGCTTCAGATCGCGATACGGCACCCGCAGCTCGTTCGCAAGCTGGTCTTCGCTTCATCGATGACCAGGCGAGCCGGCGCACGACCCGAGCTCTGGGAGTTCATCAAGCAGGCGGACTTCTCGAACATGCCGCAGCCGCTCAAGGATGCGTTTCTGCGCGTGAACCCAGATCCACAGAAGCTCAAGACCATGCACGACAAAGACGCTGCACGGATGCAGAGCTTCAAGGACGTGCCGGACGATCTGGTGAAATCGGTCGACACGCCGACGCTGGTCGTCGCTGGCGATCGAGACATCGTGAAACCTGAGCATGCCGTCGAGCTGACTCGCTTGATTTCGGGTGCGCGCCTGCTGATGCTGCCCGGTGGGCACGGAGACTACCTCGGCGAAGCCGTGATGACGCAAAGGGAAACGCACTACCCCGAGCTGACTGCACGACTCATCGAGGGATTCCTCGATGAACCGTAGCATCGGAAACGGTCGAAGTTGATACCAGGCACTTGATGCAGATTCGCCGTGCGGAGTTCGCCGACGACAAAGCGCTCGCCCGAATCCGGCGCAGCGCCATTCTCGCGCTGGCCGTACCAGCGATGTCGAGAGAACAGGCGGAGCATTGGGCCACGCGACCGGCGACAGATCGCGTGTTGCGGGCCATTCGGGACCACGAGGTCTGGGTTGCCGTGGACGGAGTCGCGATCGGCTGGGTCGAGGTCGATCGCGATCGCGTCGCGGCATTGTATGTCTCGCCGGCCTGCTCCCGCCGTGGGGTCGGCTCAACCCTGCTGGCGCGCGCCGAAGCTACGATCAAGAGTTCCGGCCACGCGAGGGCGCATCTCGAGTCCAGTCAGAACGCGCTCGACTTCTACCTCCGGCGCGGCTACGTTCGCGGTGGCCCGCCGGATACCGACGGAGCATACCCGTTGCGCAAAGATCTGACCGCGGTTCCAAAGATTCGCCACTGACCGACAGGGGAGCACATGAAGCTTGAACATGTCGCGATCTGGACCGTGGACATCGAGCTGATGCGCGCCTTCTACGAGAAATACTTCGGCGCGCGCTCGAACGCGAGATACGTGAATGAACGGAAGAGGTTCACGTCGTACTTCCTGACGTTCCCTGGGGGCGGCCGGCTCGAGTTGATGCACCGACCGGACATTCAGCGCATCCCAGATTCGCAAGCATCGCCGGAGTTCATCGGGTACGCACACCTGGGGGTAGAGCTGGGCGCTCGAGCCGCCGTCGATGCCCTGACCGAGCGCCTGCGGCGTGAGGGATTCTCACTTCTGGATGGGCCACGACTGACCGGCGACGGATACTACGAGAGCATGGTCGCGGATCCCGAAGGTAACCGGATCGTCATCGCGGAATGACCATAGAGATGAGTGACGCAGAGATGAGTGACGCGCAGGCGCCGCCGCCTGAAGTCGCCGCGTACTACGCAGGGTTCCCGGAGGAGTCTCGTCTTGCCCTCGGGCCGTCGCGGCTGGAGTTCGAGCGGACCAAGGAAATCCTCACGCGCGTCTTGCCGCGCCCTCCGGCGCGCATCGTCGATGTCGGTGGCGCCGCCGGTGCCTACTCGCTGTGGCTCGCCGAACGCGGATACGAGGTGCATCTGGTCGACGCCTCATCGCGCCTGGTCGATGTGGCGCGGACGCGAAGCGCGAGCTCGCGGAGCTCGATCGCGTCGCTGTCCGTCGCCGATGCACGGCGGCTGCCGCACGAAACCGGCTCGGCGGCGGCGGTTCTGGTCATGGGCCCGCTCTACCATCTAACAGCGGCGGGGGATCGCGCCGCGGCGCTGCGCGAAGCGTCGCGTGTGCTGATGAGCAATGGGGCGATCGTGGTGGCGGCGATCTCGCGCTACGCCTCGACTCTGGATGGCCTGGCCCGAAAGCTCTCGCTCGATCCGCGCTTCGTGAAGATCCGTGATCGCGATCTCGCCGACGGCCAGCATCGCAACGATACCGGCAACGTCGACTACTTCACGACCGCCTATTTTCATCGGCCCGACGACCTTCGCTCAGAGCTCGAGGGCGTCGGATTCCGCGACGTCTCGGTGCTCGGAGTCGAAGGACCCGCGTGGATGCTGGCCGATTTCGATGCCAGGTGGGAAGATCCGGCGCTCCGTACCGATCTCCTCGGCGTCGCACGAGCGCTCGAGTCGGAGCCTTCCATCCTTGCCGTCAGTGCTCACCTCCTGGCAGTCGGACGGAAGCCGTAACGGCCG
>Ga0075425_100005726_pt1 | contig 12951 bp, 7 predicted proteins | sample SoiMethybrSBSTD4_FD_75300 | JGI IMG/M metagenome (GOLD analysis project Ga0075425, IMG submission 75300) | Bulk soil microbial communities from a Populus tree surrounding site in Tennessee, USA - Soil MetaG P. TD hybrid SBSTD4 | ecosystem: Environmental > Terrestrial > Soil > Tree plantation...
GGTCTACGGGGGGGCTAGGGCAGGAGCGGCACGATTTGCGCGCTCGCGCGTCCGCCGTCCACGGTCAGAATCGCGACCGTCACCGGCAAGTGGAATCGCCTGGGGCCTGCGCTCCCGGGGTTCAGGTGGAGCACTCCGTCCACCTCCTCCACGCGCGGCTCGTGCGTGTGCCCGCTGACCACGATGTCGGTTCCGGGCGGCGGCCACAGGTTTCGCCGATCGTTCCCGTGGTGGACGTAGATCGCGAGCTCTCCCGCGCGGAGGATCGCCGTCTTTGGAAGGAGCGCCGCGAGGTCTCCGTCGACGTTCCCGCGCACCGCGGTGAGCGGCGCTACGGCGCGGAGCGCGTCGAGGATCGCCGCGTCGCCGACATCGCCGGCATGGATGATCTGTTCGCAGCCGCGGAGCGCGTCGAGAGCTTCGGGGCGAAGGAACCCGTGCGTGTCGGAGATGACGCCGATTCGCATCTGCCTAATACGTGAAGCCGCCCTTGAAGTAGAGGCGGTTGTCCTCGCCCGACGTGGCGTAGCCGAGGGAGAGCGCGCCTCGATCGCCGAGGAACGAGAGCCAGCCCCCGCCGCCGCCGCCGCCATGCCACACGTCGGAATTCTCGCCGCCGTACCAGACGCGGCCGCCGTCGGCAAAGGCGAGAAGACCGATATGCGACGGCAGAAGGATCGTCGTGCTGAAGAGGCGAAGCCGCGCCTCGGCGTTGCCCCAGAGCGAGGCGTCTCCCTGGAAGCGCGCGACCGCGAAGGGGCGAAGCGTGTAGTCGGGCTCGCCGAACGTGCCCTCGCCCACCGTGCCGCCGCCGATCTTGGCCGACTCGTAGAAAGGATACTGGCCCCAGAGCTTCTTTCCGCCGCCGCGGAGCGCGACCGTGAAGCGGCTGCCCGTCGAGACGTACGTGTTCATGTTGCCGTTCACCTCGCCGAACGTCTCGTCCGCGTCGAGAGCCTTGGGGTAGATCGTCCCCCGTGCGGCCAGCACGAATCCCTTCCTCGGAAACGCGGGGTTGTCGCGGCTGTCGAACACCGCCTCGGTGTGCGCGCCCAAGGTCGCGAAGTTGCCGTAGCCGTAGGGCTGCGTCAGGAAGACGAACGAGGAATCGTCCTCCGCCTTGTCCTTCCGAACCTTGTTCTGCTTGAAGACGGGGCCGATCTGGAACGTGGAGTGCTTCCCGAACAGTGCGTTGTAGCTCGGATAGGCGAGGAACTGGATGGCGCGCACGCGGCTCCGGTCCCCCTCGAGGTTCGCGGTCCCGTTGCCGAGCCCGTAGAAGCGAAGCACGTCGATGCCTGACGCGTACGCGCGGAAGGACCAGAAGTCGCGCCGATTCTCGCGGCGGAATTCCCCGACGTATTCCGCCTTGCCGCTGTTGCTCCCGAACGCCCAACCGGCGCTCAGCACGTGGCGGGTGCCGTACGGGTGCTTGCGGAACGCGTAGGTGCGATGGTCGAGCGCGAGCCCCACGAAGAAGCCGAGATCGGGACCGTAGGAGAGCAACGGCGTGCGGTTGGTCTTCGTGCCCCAGTCGCGCGCGGGTACCCACGGGGCCGTCGCGGGCGCGGGGGGCGGGACGTAGACGTGGTCGTCGTACGAAGCGCCGTCCGCCTGGTTCCGTCCGTCCGAGTCGGAGAGCTTCGCCGGGCCCGAGCCCCGGGCCGCGAGGACGTCGTCGCCGGGGCCGCCGACGACGCGGAGCTTGATCCCTCCGTCCGGCCCGGTGATGGCCACTCGATCGTCGCCGGCGAGGCAGTAGAGCCGGACCTCGCTCGTCTCGCCGCGGTGGAAGAGGCGGTGGAACGAGGGCTCGCCCGACGGCGGGTCTCCGGGCGGATCCTGTGCCGACACCGTCGTTGTCACGGGCCGAACAGTGAGATCGAGGTCGCCGTTCGCCTGGCGCACCGCGTCCACGCGCTCCGGCTCGCTCGTGAGCGTCACGTCCACCTTGTCCGAGAGGAGCTCGTAGAACCGCTTCGCCGCCTCCGGCAGCCGGTCGCGGCGCCCCTTGAGATCGGCCGTGAGTCTCGGACCGTCGATGGCCCGCCAGGGTTGGGGCATCGTCGCGACCGCACGCTCGATCTCCTCGTCCGTGAGCTTCGCCTTGAGCTCGCGCGCGGCCTGGTCCACCTGCTCGCGCGTGATCCCGCTCAGGAGCTCGCGATCCTGGTCGCGTCCGTTCCACATGAGACCGGACACGCTCTTGTAGTGATCGTCGTACTTCTGGAAGCGCTGATCGCGCGTGCGCCGGCCGACGCCGAGGAAGAGCCCCTCGTAGCGGGAGAACGCCTGATCGCGATCCTCGGGAATGGGATGCCATCGCGGATCGCCTTCGAAGCGCGCCCAGCGCCACTGGCGCCGGTGACGGTCCCAGTCGCCGATCGCGAGGTCGAACAGCCGCGCGTACAGGAACTCGCCCACGGCGATGTGCGCCGAGGGATCGGTCTCGAGCATGTGGTAGAGCTCCTTGTGCCCCACGATTTCCCGGAGGCCGAAGGTGCCCGGACGCTCGCCCGCCGCCGCGGTGGGATATTCCCCGAAGAATCCGACCGCTCCCTTGAATTCGTCGCGGAACTCCCCGAGCACGGGATCGTCCGGAAGCGCGACCAGCACCCATTCCTGCGTGCGGATCCCCGCCGCCTTGGCCAGGCTCCCAGCGATCAGCTCGCCGGCGGGGTGCTGCGCCGCCATCTGATCCTTGAGGATGCTCTCGACGATCGTGCCGCGAAGCCCCTCGTCGATGAGCCCGGAGACGTCCTTCGCCACACCGCGGAAGGTGTAGCTCCGGCCGTCCGCCCCGGCGAGCGCGAGCGCCTGGGTCTGACGGCCCCCGACACGCCGCACGGGCCGGAGCCCTCCCGCCTCGTGAGCCAGGTCGAGCACGGGAACGCGAACGGGGGTGGACCAGATCGTTCGGTAGTCGGTGCCGAAGAAGAATCGATGGAAGCCGGAGCGCTGATAGTGCGCTCCCGCGGTCACCGTGATCGAGTCCGGGTCCGCCGCGAGTGCGGCTCCGACGGGCGTCACCAGTGCGCAGGCTCCGACCAGGAGCGAGACCAAGGCTCCGTGCATGGCGGGAGATTACTCCAAGGAGCGCGCCCGCGACATCGCGGTTATACTGCCCCGCGCATGGAACCGGCGGCCGGGCATACGGGGGCGGGCACGCGGCTCTTCGCTCCGGAGAACGCGCTCCAGCTCCTGCTCGTGTTCATCCCGATCGCCGTCCTGGCGGAGCGCCTTCACTGGGGACCGCTCGCCGTGTTCGGGTGCGCCGGGGTCGCCATCGTGCCGCTCGCCGGCCTCATGGGACGCGCCACCGAAGAGCTCGCGGCGAAGCTCGGCGCGGGAATCGGCGGTCTCTTGAACGCCACCTTCGGGAACGCGGCCGAGCTGATCATCGCGTTCGCCGCGCTCCAGCGCGGCCTCTACGACGTCGTGAAGGCGTCCCTCACCGGCTCGATCATCGGGAACGTGCTCCTCGTGCTGGGCGTTGCCATCTTCGCGGGCGGGTTGAAGCGCCAGTCCCAGACGTTCGATCGCGCGGCCGCCGCCGTGAACTCGACCCTCCTCGCCTTGGCCGCGACCGGGCTCGTCGTCCCCGCGATCTTCCACCCGATCGCGATGAACGCGGTCGCCTCGAATCGCGTGACGCCCGAACGCGAGCAGATCTTGGAGACCGGGCTCTCACTCGAGATTGCCGTGGTCCTCTTCATCGCGTACTTGGCATATCTACTCTTCAGCCTCCGCACGCACCGGCACCTCTACCAGGGGGAGGCGCAGGTAGCCCACGGACCGGCGGTGCCCACGTGGCGCTCGGTGGTCCTGCTCCTCGTCGCCACCGCGCTGGTCGCCTGGATGAGCGAGATCCTGGTGGGGGCGGTCGAGGAGGCATCGCACGCGCTCGGGCTCACGGAGATCTTCGTCGGCGTGATCGTGGTCGCGGTGATCGGGAACGCGGCGGAGCACTCGACCGCCGTGCTCGTGGCCATGCGCAACCAGATGGACCTCGCGCTCCAGATCGCGACCGGATCCAGCATCCAGATCGCGCTCTTCGTCGCGCCCGTGCTCGTGTTCGCATCCCACTTCATGAAGCACGGACCGATGGACCTGCGCTTCACGCCGTTCGAGGTGCTCTCCGTGCTGCTCGCGACGGCGGTTGTGAATCTGGTGGCGCAGGACGGGGAATCGAACTGGCTCGAAGGGGCGCTGATGGTGGCGGTCTACGTGATCCTGGGAATCGCGTTCTACTTCATTCCGTAGGCGCGGGCGCGCCCCGGAGATCTACGTCCAGCTTCGGTGCTGGACGAGGCGGTAGGGCTCGAGCTCCGGCGAGATCTCGCGGCGCCACTTGTACTCGCGCACCACGACCGGCACGCCTTCCTCGACCGTCTTGTACTGCGGGGTCCAGCCCAGGCGCTCGCGCGCTCGCGTGGAATCGATCTTCGGGCACGTGACCATGGCCTCCAGGCCCCACTCCCCCATCACCGGGATGAGGTCCTCCTCGGGCACGGCGACCGGCGCCGGCGCACCCATCTCGCGAGCCACGAGCCGCGTGAAGGCCCCGTGCGTGCTCGGCTTGTCGTCGCCGATCAGGTAATCGTCGCCGTCCACGCCGTGCTCGATGGCGAGCCGGTAGGCGCGTCCGACGTCGCTCCCTTCGACGTAGTGCATCGTCTGATTCCCCTCGCCGATCATTCGCGACTCGCCGCGGCTCATCGGCTCGAGCATCGATTTCTCGAACCATCCGCCCGGCCCGTAGACGAAGGCGGGGCACATCACGATCGCCTTGAGCCCCTTCTTCCGCTGGTTCTGGATGGCGCGATAGATCCGGCGCTGGCGGATCCCGTAGCCCTTGCCTTCGGAGTAGCCGCTCGTCTCCGTCACCCAGCCGTCCTTGTTCGGCTCGAAGAGGATCGCGCTGGAGGTGACGATCAGCCGCTTCTTCTTCTTCCGGACGGCGGTCGCGATGCCCTCGGCGATGGCCGCCAGCTCCTCGGCCTCCCGCGCGGCGTACGCGCGGTCCTTGGGTCCCTTGGGCGCGGCCGGAATGGCCGCGTGGATCACGACGTCCGCGCGCGTGATCGCAGCCCCCCAGCGCCCCGGGTCGCGGATGTCGCCGAGCACGGGGACGACCGCGTAGGGAAGCCGGGCCTGCTGGTCTTCGTTTCGCGTCAGCCCGAGCACGCGATAGCCGCTCTGCACGAGCTCGCGGCAGACGACGCGGCCGATGGCCCCGGTCGGTCCGGTCACGAGCGCGGCAGGCGCGTGGCCGGCCACGGGATCGTAGAGGGGCTTCAGGGGCTCGGGGTTGTTCTTGTCGCGTTCGGACATGGCCGGGCAGTGTACCGCGCCGACGCGGGCGGCTCAAGAGCGGGAGGCAAGGCAGGCCGCGCGACGACCTCGTCCGGACTCCATGGCCTGCCACCTTTGGCTACCTGTCGGGACCGCCCGGATATCTCTACCCTCAATAGGTGGACCAGCCCCGTTGGGGGCTAGCTTCGACCCTGGCTGAACAGCGGCCCACCCTCCGAGCGAGAGCACGTGTCCCTGCACCGCACCGCCCTACCGCGACTCGTCGCGATCCTGATCCTCTTCGCGATCCCCCGCCCTTCGCGCTCCGACGAGATCACGCTGCCGGCGGCGCAGGACAACGTCATCTACTCGGAATCCAACCTGAGCTACGGAGCGGGCAAGTGCCTTCAGGTGGGACGTCCCACGATCTCGACGGAACGGCAACCGCTGATTCGCCGCTCGCTCCTTCGCTTCGACCTCTCCGCCATTCCCGCGGGGAGCCGTATCGTCTCCGCGCGCCTCAACCTGTTCCGCTTCCTGCCCGGAGGGCCGGGTGATCGTTTGTACATCCACAGGCTGAACCAGGATTGGGGCGAGGGTGACGAGGGCGCCCTGGATGAATGCAACGCCCGCCCCAAGCAGTGGGGCCGGACACCGTCCGAGATGGCGTCGACCTGGAATTACCGGTTCTTCGGAGCCAAAACGGTCTGGTCGGACGAGTCGGGCGTTGCTTTGCATGGCGGAACGTTCGAGAGCGCGTTCAGCGACTCCGGATCGTTCCCGGGGTGGATGCAAGTCGTCGGAATGACTGGCACTGGGATCACGAGGGACGTCGCCGGCTGGTTCGAGGATCCGTCGACGAATCACGGCTGGATCATGCGGGGTGACGAGACGAGGGGAGGCACGGGAGCGCGATACGCGAGCCGCCAGCATCCCGATCCCAAGCTCCACCCCACCTTGACGGTCTTCTTCACCCGTCTCGTCGGCGCCTGCTGCAAGCCGGACGGCACGTGCGACCTCGTGACCCAGGAGGAATGCGACGCGGCGTCGGGATCCTACGCGGGAGACAACTCCACGTGCGAGGAACAGGTCTGCCTCGAGCCTTACGTCGACGATCTCCCGATCCCGCCGGTCGCGCAGCCGTTCCGCGGACGCTCGGGAGGAGTGGGCTGGTACGACCTCGCGATGAAGGAATTCCGGCAGAAGCTCCACCGGGACCTGCCCCCCACCTTGCTCTGGGGTTACGACGGGAAGTTCCCGGGGCCGACGATCGAGGCCTCCGAGAACCAGCCGGTCCACGTCCGCTGGATCAATGACCTCCGCGACATCGAGACCGGTCTTCCGCGAGCGACGCATTATTTCGAGATCGACACGCACATGGGCGGTCCCGACGCGGACGGGCAGGCGCCACGGACCGTGGTGCATCTCCACGGAGGTCACGTTCCGTCCAGCTTCGACGGTTTCCCGGAGTCGACCTTCGTCTCCGGCGGCTCGAGGCTCTACCGATATCCGAACACGCAGCTGCCGGCGACGCTCTGGTACCACGATCACGCCCTCGGCATCACGCGCTACAACGTGATGATGGGGCTGGCCGGGCTCTACGTCATCCGGGGCCGCGAGGAGGAGTCGCTCCCGCTCCCGCGCGGCCGGTACGAGATCCCGCTCCTGGTCCAGGATCGCTCGTTCCATCCGGACGGCTCGCTTCGCTATCCGGCCATGTGGGAGATGAAGCCGTTCCTGGGCGACAAGGTCCTCGTGAACGGCATCGTGTGGCCCAAGCTCTCCGTGGACCGAGGGAAGTACCGGTTCCGCGTCGTGAACGGCTCCAACCACCGGATCTTCACGCTCGCTCTTTCGGATCGCCGCGCGTTCCGCGTGATCGGGAGCGACGGCGGCCTTCTGCAGGCGCCGGTCGAGGTCCGCGCGCTCACGATGGGACCGGCGGAGCGTGCCGACTTGGTGATCGACTTCGGCCATGACGCTCCGGGCACGGAGGTGCTCCTCGAGGACACGCTCGAGTCGGGTCAGATGGAACGGACCGATCCGGCCGTCAGCCGAGTCATGAAGTTCGTCGTCTCGGCAACGGCGGGCTGGACGGCGTCGCTCCCCTCCTCACTCAGGCGCGTGGAGCGCACGCCGGAGAGCGAGGCCGTGCGGACCCGGACGTTCCAGCTCCGCTTCGACGAGGTCCGGCAGAAGTTTCTCTTCGGGGATCTAGGCTGGGGCGAGGCGACCGAGTTCCCGGCCCTGGGCACGACCGAGATCTGGCAGTTCGCGAACGAGACGGCGGAAGAGCATCCCATCCACATGCATCTGGTCGAATTCCAGGTCCTCGATCGCTCGAGCTTCGAGATCGTCGATGGTCAGGTGATCCCGGGCACGGACAAGCGGCCGCCGAGCCCCGACGAGGAGGGCTGGAAGGACACGGCGCGCGTGAAGCCTCACGAGCTCCTTCGCGTGATCATGCGCTTCGGTCCCGACGGCTATCTGGGCGATTACGTCTTCCATTGCCACATGCTCGAGCACGAAGACAACGACATGATGCGGCGATTCACCGTGGTCCCGCCCAAGGGGCCGAAGCCCGAAGTGGCGACCGCGCGCGCCGAGCCGTCCCGGCTCTGGCCTCCCGATCGCGAATTGGCTCCAGTGACGATCACCGGCGTGGTCGACTCCGACGGCGCCCCCGCTTCGATCCACGTGACGCGGGTGACCCAGGACGAGCCGATGCGAAGGGACGGCGCGGATCGCCCGTGCACGGACGCCGCCGTCGTCGGAGGACAGCTCTATCTTCGCCGGGAACGCGTGGACGGAGGCAACGGCCGGGTCTACCGCGTCTTCTTCACCGCGGTGACGCGCGACGGCGGGGCCGCGGAGGGGTCGGCGGCCGTGGCCGTTCCACGCGAGGAGGGCGTGCGCCGGGCATCGGACGACGGACAGGTCTACAACTCACTCGAGGGATGTCCGGACCATGGGAGCGGGATGGAGATGGCGATGCAGGGACCGCGGAGCGCCGGCCCGTCCTTCCGTACGTCGCTCGGAGTCCCCCGCGTCGAAGGAGGGCGTGCGGTTCTGGAGTACACGCTGGGCCAGCCGGGGGAGATCTCGCTCGCGATCTACGACGTCAACGGGCGCCAGGTGGCCAGCCTCGGCGTCGCGTCGCGCGAATCGGGGATCCACCGCGCTTCACTCCCGCTGGATCACCTCGCCCACGGCATCTACTTCGTGCGGATGCGCGTGGGTCACGACTCCTACGTGCGCCGCCTGCCCGTCCTCCGGATCGCCAGGTAGCCGATCAGGTCTTCTTTTCCTTCTTCTCCGCGGCGGGGAAGAGGACGTTGTTCAGGATGAGCCGGTAGCCGGGGGAGTGCTTGTGTAAGGCGAGGTCGGTCGGCGGATCGCCCACGGCGTGCTGGTAGTCCTCGGGATCGTGGCCGCCGTAGAACGTGAACGTGCCCTTCCCGTAGTGGCCGTGCAGGTACTTCACGTCGTCCGCGCCGGGCGTCTCCGCGAGGATCGTGACCCCGGGCTTCAGCATGCTCTTCTCGAATCCGGTCGTCTGCCCCATGAAGCCGGGGACGTTCGCGACGTGATCCTGAACCAGCATCGACGGCACCGGATCCTGCTTGGCCGAGAAGTCGAAGAGGGTGAAGAAGTCGTTCCGCTGTCCGCGCGTCGACGCCTTCGTGGTCGTGTCGAGATTCGAGAACTCGTAGACGAGCGGATTCATCTCCAGCTCGAAATTCTGGAAGGCGAGGCACTGCGAGAAGTCGAGCTTGGCGTTGGCGTTGGGGTCGAACCCGTCGTGGTCGTACTCGGGGCCGACGATGTCCACGCCCTCGGACGCGAGCGCGATGTCGAACGTGTCCGTGGCGGAGCACATCGCGAAGAGGAAGCCCCCGTTCGCGACATACGCCTTGATGGTGCGCGCGACCGCCTTCTTGAGATCGGAGACCTTGGCGAATCCGTGCGACTTCGCCATCGCCTCGTTCTCCGCCACCTGGCGGCGGTACCAGTCGGTCGCGGCGAAGGCGGCGAAGAACTTCCCGTACTGTCCGGTGAAATCCTCGTGGTGGAGATGCAGCCAGTCGTACTCGGCGAGCTTCCCGTCCAGCACCTCGGCGTCCCACAGCTTCGTGTACGGGATCTGCGCGTAGTCGAGCGCGAGCTGCACCGCGTCGTCCCACGGCGGCGCGCTCGGCGGCACGTAGACCGCGACGCGGGGCGTCGTCTCGAGCTTGATCGACTCCATGTTGTTGTCCGCGATCTCGGCCATGATCCGCGCCACGGCCCCCTCGTCGATGACCTCCGAGCTGACGCCGCGCACCACCGCCTCGGCCTTGAGCTGCGCGTTGTCCGGCAAGAGGAACGATCCGCCGCGATAGTTGAGGAGCCACTCGCCGCGGAGGCCGTGGCTCAGCGCCCAGTACGTGAGGCCGTAGGCACGAAGGTGGTCGGTCTGCGCCTGATCCATCGGAACGAGGATGCGGGCCCAGGCCGATGACGGCCCGAAGGCCGCGACAAAGACGAGGAACGGCAGGATCGCCGCGCGTGCCAGGAATCGCCTCATAGCTGGAGCTTCTTTCTCATGTCGAGGATCTGCGACCGGACGCCCGGCGCGAGCGGCGACTCCGGGTATCGCTCCAGGAGCTCCTGGTAGATCTTGAGCGCCTTCTCCTGCCCCTGTCCCATCGCGATCGTCTCGTCCCCGGCGAGCTTGAGCGCCGCCGGCGCGAGCCGGCTCTTCGAGGTGGAGTCGGCCACCGCGAGCGCCTGGGCCACCGCTTCGGTGTGATCGCCGCGCTCGCGCGCGAGATCCGCGAGCTGATAGCGGAGGTGATAGCGCACCGCGGAGCCGGGCCACATCTGGAGCGTCGCTTGGGCCACCGACGCCGCGGAATCGGGATGCCCCGTCGCGCGGAGCGAGAGCACGCGGCCGTAGGCGCGAAGCGGCTGGTAATCGAAATCGCGGCAGTTCTTCGCGAGGAGCACGAGCTCCAGCGCCTCGTTCACCTTGAGGTTCCTCACGTACGTCCGCACGAACTCGTTGGCGGCGACCTGCGCCACCTCGATCTGCCCGTCGTAGAACGCCTGGAGCGCCGCGTGGTACATCCCGTCCCCGAGCGTGTCCGCGGCCGCGCGCGACGCCCCGGATCGCAGAATCGCGCGATACACATCGGTCGCCCGCGGATCCTGAGGCTGCGGCTGCCCCGGCTTCTGCAATTCCGGCACGCTGGGAATCGCCGCCTTGGGCGTGGACGAGGTCTTCGGCGCCGGCGTCTGGTCCTGCGCCGTCTTGGGCTTCGCCACCGCGTGCGATGGGATCATCACGGCGAGCCCGAGGGCAAGGAGGAGCACTGGGGCGTGCTTACGCAGGAGTCCCCGTCGCAAGTACGTCATCGCGCCTTCCCCTCGAGAATGGACTGGAAGTACTCATCGACCGTCGCGCGATACCGCGGCGCGATCGGATCCCGGCTCCCGCGCGCGAGAAGCGCTGCCAATGACGGCCGCGACTTGAGAAGGTCCCCCGACAGCGCCTCGGGCGACGAGCGAACGACGTCCACGCCCGGGCGCGACGTGCGCTTCCGCGAGTAGTCCCGCTTCTCCACGCTCCGCGGAGCGTCGAGGAGCCGGCTCAGGATCTTCTGCTGGCGCTCGACCGTGTCGGCCTCGAGCCGTCCGGAGCGGAGATCTTGCTCCACCTTCTTCATCTCCTCGGCGACGTCGCCCATGTTGCCGAGCGTGCTCCCGCCGCTCTGGTTCATCTTCTGCATCGTCTCTTCCAGGCCGCGGCGGATGGCCTCCTGCTCGGCCGCCATGCGTCCGAGCGCCTGCCCCGATCCTTCCTGGAGCCTTTGGCCGCCCTCTCCGGATCCCATGCCGTCCTGCTGCCCCGGCATCATGCCCATGGTCTGCTCGTTCACCCCCTGCTGCTGTCCGGCGAGGGACTGCAGACTCTCCATCGCCTCCTGCATGCCGGTCGAGGACTTCGCCCCCTGCATCGATTCCTTCTGCCGGAGGAGTCCCGTCGCGGCCTGGTTCAGCGAGATCGTCGCCTCCTTCGAGGCATTCAGACCGCCGGCCAGATCCTGGTTGGAATAGCGCCCCACCGCGTTCGATTGATTGGTGAGCGCGCGGCCGAGCGATTGCGCGATGTCGGGCGTGATGAAGAGGGACTGCTTGGCCATCTGCCCGATGCGCTCGGTGGCCCCCTCCGTGGTCTCCTGGAGACCCTTCTGCGTCTCCGCGCGGTCGTTCATGCTGCTCTGGTCGTCGCCGAGGAGCTTCTCCTGCACCGACGCGATGTCCATCAGGTCCTGCGCCGCGTCTTCCATCTTCTTGGCGAGCTCGTTCTTCTTCTTCTGGCTGAAGCCCTCGCGCATCTTGTCGACGGACTTCCGCATCTGCTCGAGGCTCTTCGAGAGCTGCTTGGCCTGCTGCTGCGCTTCGGACTGCTCCCCGGCCTCCATCGAGCCGCTCATCTGCTGCATGTCCTGCTGCATCCCCTTCTCGCCGTACTGATCCGCGAGCTGCTCCGCCTCCTTCGCCGTCTCGGCGTCGTCGGGTTTCATTTGCGAGGCGATGGAATCGAGCGCGGCCGACTGCTCCTTCGACATGTCGGAGAGCTGCTTCTGGCTCTTGGAGAGCTGGTTCATCGTGCTCTTCTGGTCTTTCCCCTGAGCGCGGGAGAGCGAGTCGTTCACCGCGAGCTGGCGGCGCTCCATCTCCGCGGCGCGCTGCGACGCAGCCTCGAGCATCTCCTCCGTCTTGAGCTGCTTCAGCATCTCGATGGTCCGCTCGAGATTCTTGATGACCTCGTCCTGCGAGAGCTGGAAGTTCTGGAGTGCTCGCTCCATCTCCTGGGGCGTCATCTTCTTCATCGCTTCCTGGAGCCGCTGCATCGACTTGAGGAGCGACTGATCCTTGATCTGGCTCAGGAGCTGGTGGAGCTCCTCGATCTTCTGGACGAGCTCGCTCCTTAGCGGCGACTGCGAGAGCTTCTCCGCGTCCTGCGACAGCTTTTCGGCCACTCTGTCGAGCTGCTCCTTGGCCTGCTGCTGCCCTTCGAGGTTCTTCTGGAGCTCCTGCTTCTGCTCCCAGGTCAGCTCCTTCGTGCGCCCCACGTCGCGCGAGAGGTCCTCGGACTTCTGCTGGAGGTCGCGCACATTCTTGAGCACGTCCTCGAGCGTGTCGATGGACTCGCTCCGCTCCCGGTCCATGTTCGCGAGGATCTCGGTCGCGGACGGGAAGCGGAGGCGTCGCGTGTCCGACCACGTGGTCTGCGGCCCGTCGACCGCGTTTCCGTCGACCGCGCCCACCTGGTACTCGATCTCGTCGCCGGGCAGGAGTCCGAAGGTCCCGAGCGCCCAGCCATAGCGGATCGCGAGCTCCCGCGCCCCCGCCTTCTCCTCGTGGAGCGTCTCCACCTTGACCGCCTCTTCGCGCACCCGGTAGCGGAGGAGGATCTTCCGGACGCCGTGATCGTCGGTCGCGCCCGCGAGGATCGTGGTGCCCATGTCGTGCCCCACATCGTCCACCGGGCCGGGCGCGAGCACGGTCACCGTCGGTGGGCGGTCGGGAATGGCGCGGAGCTCGAACGGGCCGAGGATCGCGCGGCGTCCGCGTCGATCCGTGAGGCGAATGGAGAAGCGGCCGTCG
>Ga0075425_100005727_pt1 | contig 12951 bp, 11 predicted proteins | sample SoiMethybrSBSTD4_FD_75300 | JGI IMG/M metagenome (GOLD analysis project Ga0075425, IMG submission 75300) | Bulk soil microbial communities from a Populus tree surrounding site in Tennessee, USA - Soil MetaG P. TD hybrid SBSTD4 | ecosystem: Environmental > Terrestrial > Soil > Tree plantation...
GCAGCTCGGCGCCGAAGGCGCGGGCGAGCTCGCGGCCGTACGCGAACGCCGCGTCGGACGGCTCGCTGAAATCAGTCGCGACGAGAATTTTCTTCAGGAGAATCATGGCTACCTCGCTCTGTCGGAGAATCGGGAATCACGAACTCGTGTTCGGGACGCCGCACCGTCAGGACAGGGCATGGCGCGTGCCGCACGACGCTTTCCGCCACGCTGCCCACGAGCAGCTGCGACACGGCGCTCCGGCCGTGCGTGCCCATCACGATCAGATCCACGCCCTCGGTGCGCGCGTACTCGACAATCGCCTCGGCCGGCGAGTCGGATACCTCGACGACACGCCGCGCCCGGAGCGTGGTCCAGTCGTCGTTCGTGAGCTGCGCGCTGAGCGTCCGCAGCTTCGCGGCGACGACGGCGTGCGGATCCGGCGGCGTCGAGCGCATGAAGGAGTTCTCCGCGACGTGCAGCAGGTGCAGCGACGCGCCGAAGGTGCGGGCCAGCGCGCGCGCGTAGGTGAGCGCCGCCTGCGAAGGCGGGCTGAAATCGGTGGCGACGAGCACGTTTTTCAGGACGATCATTCACGGCCTCCGCACAGGGAACCGCAGCACAACCCATACCGCAGGGAATAGCCCGCGATTTCGTGATCTCGAGCGCCGCCAGTCGGAGGCTGCCGGGTTTCCGGCGGTCAGTGGCCTGAGACGATCGCCGGGCGCGACGCGCTCCGGAGCACCTCGAGATAGTTCGCGCGCTCGTAATCGAGCGGGTTCGCGCAGCGCGCCGCGCACGCGGCGCCGCGCAGGCTGGCGATCGAGTCGTAGCCGTGCTCGTCGGCCCATCGCTCGACGCCGGCGCGCACGCGCGTCAACGCGGTCGGCCCGCCGATCATCAGGGCGGACACCATCTGCACGGCGTCCGCGCCCGCCAGCAGCGCCTTGACGGCGTCGATCGGCGTGTGCACGCCGCCGGTGACCGCGAGCGAGCTGCGAACGCGATCACGGAGGAGCGCAATCCACCGGAGCCGCAGCAGCAGCTCGGAGGAATCGGAGTAGTGGAGCGCCGGCACGGGCGCGCACCGCTCCGGATCGATGTCGGGCTGGTAGAAACGGTTGAAGAGGACGAGACCGTCGGCGCCGATGCGATCCAGCTGCGCCGCCAGGTGTGGCAGCGAGGAGTAGAAGGGCGACAGCTTCACGGCGAGCGGGATCGTGATCGATTCCTTCAGGACGGCGACGATGTCCACGAGGCGCCGCTCGACGCCGGCGGCTTCCTCGGCCGCGTCGGTGGCCATGTGGTAGAAGTTCAGCTCCAGCGCGTCCGCGCCGCCGTGCTGCAGCCACGCGGCGTAGCGAAGCCAGCCGGCGGCCGTCGTGCCGTTGAGCGACGCGATTACCGGAATGCCCACGCGCCGTTTCATTCGAAGCAGCAGCTCGAGATACCGGTCGGCCGCGGCCGCGTGAACGGCGATCTCCTCTTCGAACAGCGAGTGCATCACGATCGCCGAGGCCCCGGCGTCCTCGAGGCGGACGACCATGTCGAGATCGCGGGCGAGCGGTGACGCGCCCGGCATGAACGGGTGGGCGAGGGGCAGGCCGAGATACGGCGTCCTCACATCCATCGGTCATTTGCTCCGGGCCAGGTCGCGATAGAACGCCAGACGCGCCGCGATCTGCTGCCGCGCGCGCTCGACCAGGGCGGCGTGCTGCGCGCCGTCGCTCTGGCTGGTCGGCTGGAAGCGCGCCTCGGCGGCCATCAGCGCCGCGACGTCTGCTTTCGGCGGCGGCGAGTCGAGCACGAGCGCCGGCTGGCCCGCGTCGCGTCGGCGCGGATCGAAGCGGTAGAGCGGCCAGTAGCCGCTGTCGGCGGCGAGCCGCTGGTGCTCCAGCCCCTCGGCCATGTCGTAGCCGTGCGCGATGCAGTGGCTGTAGGCGATGATGAGCGACGGCCCGTCGTACGCCTCCGCCTCCTGGAAGGCCTTCACCGTCTGTGCGTCCTTCGCGCCGAGCGCCACCTGCGCGACGTACACGTGGCCGTAGGACATCGCCATCAGCCCGAGATCCTTCTTGCCGCCGTTCTTGCCGGCGACGGCGAACTTCGCGGCGGCGCCGGTCGGCGTCGCCTTCGACTGCTGGCCGCCGGTGTTCGAATAGACCTCCGTATCGAGGACGAGCATCTTGACGTTCGCCCCGCTCGCGAGCACGTGATCGAGGCCGCCGTAGCCGATGTCGTACGCCCAGCCGTCGCCGCCGACGATCCACACGCTCTTCCGCACCAGATAGTCGGCGAGCGCCGCGTCGGCCGCACCATCGCCGGAGAGCGCGGCGACGCGCTTCAACTCCGCGACGCGCTCACGCTGTGCCTTGATGCCGGCCTCGGTCCGCTGATCCGCGGAGAGGATCGCGTCGGCGAGCCCGGACGGCAGCTGCGGCGCGAGCCGCTGTACGAGACTGCGCGCGCGCGCCGCGTGCTGATCGATCGCGAGGCGGAGCCCAAGCCCGAACTCCGCGTTGTCCTCGAAGAGCGAGTTCGCCCACGAGGGCCCGCGGCCGTCGCGGTTCGCCGTGTACGGCGTCGTCGGCAGGTTGCCGCCGTAAATCGATGAGCAGCCGGTCGCGTTGGCCACGACGAGGCGATCGCCGAGGAGCTGCGTGAGCAGCTTGATGTACGGCGTCTCTCCGCAACCGGCGCACGCGCCCGAGAACTCGAACAGCGGCTCGAGAAACTGCGTGCTCTTCACGTCGGGCTTCACGAGCGTGCGATCGACCTCGGGCAGCTCGAGGAAGAACGCGTAGTTGTCGCGCTCGGCCTCGCGCAGCGGCGGCTGCGGCGCCATCGCGATGGCATAATGCGACGCGTCCTCCTTGTCCTTCGCCGGGCAGATCATCACGCAGAGCGTGCAGCCGGTGCAGTCCTCGGGCGCGACCTGCACGGTGTAGTCGCCGCGGAAGTCGCTCCCCTTGAACGGCACGTGCTTGAACGTGGCCGGCGCGCCGGCGCGCGCCTCGGCCGGATAGACCTTGACGCGAATGGCGGCATGCGGGCAGACGAGCGCGCACTTGTTGCACTGGATGCAGAGCGCTTCGTCCCAGACCGGAATCTCCGCGGCGATATTGCGCCGCTCCCATTTGGCCGTGCCGGTCGGCCAGGTGCCGTCGACGGGGAAGGCGCTCACCGGCAGCAGATCGCCGCGGTTGGCGAGCATCACGCCCGTCACGCGCTTCACGAAGTCCGGCGCCGCGTCGGGAAGAATCGGCGGCTTGTGCCTCAACGCCGAGGGCGCCGCAGGCACGGCCACCTCCGCAAGATGGGCGAGCGCCGCATCCACCGCCTCGAAGTTGCGCTGGACGACCGACGGGCCGCGCTTCCGGTAGGTCTTCTCGATCGCGCGCTTGATCTGCGCGACCGCAGCCTCGCGCGGCAGCACGCCGGAGATCGCGAAGAAACACGTCTGCATGATCGTGTTGATGCGCGCGCCCAGGCCGGCCGCCTTTGCCACCGCGTACGCGTCGATGACGAAGAACCGCAGCCGCTTGGTGGCGATCTGCTCCTGCACCTCGAAGGGCAGCTCGTCCCAGACCTGCCCGGCGTCGTACGGCGCGTTCAGCAGGAAGACGCCGCCCGGCTCGGCGTATTCGAGGACGTCGTAGCGATCCAGGAAGCTGTACTGATGGCAGCCGACGAACGAGGCCTGCCGGACCAGATACGGCGCCTCGAACCGCGCGGGCCCGAAGCGCAGGTGCGAGATCGTCACCGCGCCCGACTTCTTCGAGTCGTACACGAAGTAGCCTTGGGCCCAGTTGCCGGTCTCCTCGCCGATGATCCTGATCGAGTTCTTGTTCGCGCTGACGGTGCCGTCAGCGCCGAGGCCGAAGAAGACCGCGCGGACCGACCCGGCCGGCTCGGCATCGAAGCGCTCGTCCACCTTCAGCGACAGCCCCGTCACATCGTCGACGATGCCGACGGTGAAGTGCCGTTTCGGCGCGAGCTTCGACAGCTCGTCGAAGACCGCGTTCGCCATCGCCGGCGTGAACTCCTTCGACCCGAGGCCGTACCGGCCGCCGATGATCACGTCCAGCTCGAGGTGCGCCTCGTGGATCGCCGCGACGACGTCCTGGTACAGCGGCTCGCCGATGGCGCCCGGCTCCTTCGTGCGGTCGAGCACGGCGATCGCGCGGATTGTCGGCGGCAGGGCGCCGACGAAGTCGGCGATGCTGAACGGCCGGAATAGCTTGACGGTGAGGACGCCGACCTTCTCCGCGGGGCCGAGCTTCGCGGCGGCCGCGCGCGCCGCCGCCGAGGCCGATCCCATGACGACGATCACGCGCTCGGCATCGGCCGCGCCGTCGTACTCGAACAGCTGATGCGCGCGCCCGGTGAGCGCCGCGAAACGGTCCATCGCACGCCGCACGGCGTCCGGCACTGCCAGGTAGAAGCGGTTGGCCGCCTCCCGGTTCTGGAAAAAGACGTCGGGGTTCTGCGCCGTGCCGCGGACGACGGGCCGATCGGGCGTGAGGGCGCGCGAGCGGTGCAGATCCACAGCGGCGGGATCGACGAGCGCGCGCAGCGTGTCGGCGTCGAGCTCGGCGATCTTCGCCATCTCGTGCGACGTCCGGAAGCCGTCGAAGAAATGCAGGAACGGCACGCACGATGCGAGCGTGGACGCGTGCGCGATCGCGGCGAGGTCCTGCGCTTCCTGCACCGACGAGGACGACAGCATCGCGAAGCCCGTCGACCGTGCGGCCATCACGTCGCTGTGGTCCCCGAAGATCGACAGCGCGTGCGTCGCAACGGCACGCGCGGTGACATGAAAGACCGTCGGCGTCAGCTCTCCGGCGATCTTGAACATGTTCGGGATCATCAGCAGCAGGCCCTGGCTGGCGGTGAACGTGGTCGCGAGGCCGCCCCCCTGCAGCGCGCCGTGCACTGCGCCGGCCGCGCCGCCTTCGCTCTGCATCTCGACGACGGTCGGCACCCCGCCCCACAGATTCCGGCGGCCGGCGGCGCTCCAGACGTCAGCGGCTTCGGCCATGCCCGACGACGGCGTGATCGGATAAATCGCGATGACGTCGCTCAATTGATACGCGACCGCCGCACACGCGTCGTTCCCGTCCACCGTTGTCCAGCGCGCTGACATGGAAATCCCCCCGCGGTACAACCGCTGCAACGTCCATGCTGCGCGGAAAACCCCGGCAATCGCGGCGAGCGTGGCGCAGCCGCCGAGATTCCGGCGGACCTCCGGAGACGAGGCCACGGTGGCGGCTGCCGGATATCCGGCAGCCGCCGCGCCGTTGCACCGCAAGCGCCCCGCGAATGCGACGGCACCCGGTTTGCCTGTTGGTCCGCCATGAGCGGACGAACTGTGAGCCGGGCGCTGCGCGATCGATTCGAGTCGATCCGCCAGCGCGAACTCGCACGCCTCGGCAAGAAGCTTCGCGGCCTCTCCGACGCCGAACGGGAATCGCTGGACGCCATCACCGCGCACGTGGTCGGCGCGCTCGCGAGCCTGCCCGAGCGCGCGCTCAGCGAGGGCGAGGAGGCGCGCGCGCTCGAAGCAATCGTCCGCCTGTTCGCGCTCGACGCCGACTCGTTCGCCGCCCGGTAGCGCACATGCCGCAGGCGTCGGTGGCCATCGTCGGCGGCGGCATCAGCGGGCTCGCCGCGGCCTATCAGCTCGCGGAGCTCGGCGTCCCGTTTACGCTCTACGAACGCGCGGCTCGCTGCGGCGGCGTGGTGCTGACCGAACGCATCGACGGCTACACGATCGACGCCGGCCCCGACGCGCTGCTCACGCAGAAACCCGCGGCCCTCGCGCTCTGCCGATCGCTCGGCCTCGGTCCGCACCTCCGCCCGCAGACCGCGCGCGAGACGTTCGTCGTTCGCGGCGGCCGCCTGCGCCGCCTGCCCGCCGCGTCGGTGCTCGGCATCCCGACGAAATGGCTGCCGTTCGCCACGACCGGCGCCTTCTCGCTCGCGGGCAAGCTGCGGATGGCGGCCGACACGGTGTTGTCCTCGCGGACGGCGGACGGCGACGAATCGATCGCCTCGTTCATCGGGCGGCGCTTCGGCCAGGAGGCAGTCGCGTACCTCGCCGAGCCTCTGTTGGCCGGGATTCACGGCGGCGACGCGACGAAGCTGTCCATGCGCGCCGCCTTTCCCCGGCTTCTCGATCTCGAGGCGCGATACGGCAGCGTGATCCTCGGCCTGCAGCAGAGCGGCGCGGCCATGCGCGCAGACGCGGCGACTGGACCGCCGCCGCCGCCCGTCATGGCGCTCTCCGGCGGCATGCGCGATCTCACTGATGCGCTCGAGGCGTCGCTGCCGCGTGACTGGATCCGCACGTGCGTCGGCGTGGACGCGATCGATCGGCGGGCGTCAGGATTTCAGCTGCGGCTCAGTACCGGCGAGCGCGTCGGCGCCGCGGCGGTGATCATCGCGACACCGCCGCCGATCGTGGGCCGCCTGACCTCGTCGCTCGACCTCGCGCTGTCGGCGTTGTGCCAGCGCATCCGCATGGCGTCGGTCGTGACGGTCGCGCTCGGGTTCCGACGCGATGCCGTCGCGCACTCTCTGCGCGGCGCCGGCGTCGTCGTGCCGCGATGCGAACGGCGGCAGGTTCGCGCGGTCAGTTGGGTGTCGTCGAAGTTCGAGGGCCGCGCGCCGACCGATCGCGTGCTGCTGCGCGCGTTCCTGGGCGGCGTGCTGCAGCCCGAGGCCGTCGATCTCGCCGATGGCGAGATCCTGTCGCGCGCGCTCGGCGACGCGAGGTCGCTCCTGGGAATCCGCGGCGATGCGGAGGTCGCGCGCGTCTATCGCTGGCGCGATGCGACGCCGCAGCTCGAGGTGGGCCACGTCGAGCTCATGACTCAGATCGATCGTCGTCTTGCCGCGAACCGTGGAGTGTTCGTGACGGCGAGCGGGTTCCGCGGGACCGGCATCGCCGATTGTGTGGCGGACGCGCGCGCTCAGGCGTCGCGCGCCGCCGCAGCCGTCTGGCCGAGGACGTCCGCCGTCGCATGACCGCCGTCCCACACCGCCTTACGACGCACGGCCCACCTTCGATTGCGCATCCGAGATGAGCGTGCGTACCTTGGCAGCGCCCGGATACGTCGGGTTCGTTCTCAGCAGCGTGTTCCAGGCGTCGACGGCGCCGGCGTAATCGCCCTTGCCGTCGGCCCGCACGATGCCGACGTTGAACAGCGTTTGCGAGTGCGTGGCGTCGATCGCGAGCGACCTCTGGTACTGCGCGAGGGCGTCATCGGCGCGGCCGGCATACCAGAGCGCCGTGCCGAGATCGGTGCTCACGTTGATGTCGGTCGGATTCAACGCGAACGCCTGTTGATAGAAGCCGATCGCCTCCGTATAACGCTGCGCGTCGTAGAGGAGGTTGCCGCCTTTCACCGCGGCCTGCAGGTTCGCCGGATCGCGCGCGAGGATGTCGCGATAGGCGCGCAGCTCCGATTCGTCGAGCATCGGCGCCGCCGGCGTTGCCGGGGCCGTCGCGTGCGCAACGGCTGCCGGCTGGCGCCCGCTTCCGCCCTGCACCGCGATGATGTATCCGGCCATCGCGCCGAAGACGCCTGCCGCGATCGCGTACACAATCCACGCGTACTTGTCCGAAGATTCGACGTATTCGCGCATGCCGACCGCTGGAGCATGAGCTATGCCGGCGACGCGTGGCGCAGTTCTTGAACATCTGCCCGTCGGAAGCCGATGGAACCCGTTGAAATGAGCGAATTTCCCCACTCGCACGAGAAAAAATCCGCAGCGCATCGCGTCCTCGTCGTTGACGACGAGCCGCTCATCAGATGGTCCGTATCCGAGACGCTGACCGATCGCGGGTACGAAGTCGTCGAGACCGGCGATGCCAAGGGCGCGCGGTCGGCGGTCGACGCCGACAGCCGATTCGACGTCGTGCTGCTCGACTACCGGCTGCCCGATTCCGACGACCTGTCGCTGCTCGCCTCGATCCGCCGCTCGTCGCCCCGCGCGCAGGTGATCATGATGACGGCGTTCGGCAGCCCCGACGTCGTGCGTGGCGCCCTCGATCTCGGCGCTTATCGCGTGGTCAGCAAGCCGTTCGAAATGGACGCCATCGCCGAACTCGTCGCGCAGGCATCCGCCGCCGGCCCAGGCGGAAGAGCGCACTAGGAATCCTCGCCCATGCAGACTCCGACGATTCTCGTCGTCGACGACGAACCGCTGATTCGCTGGTCGCTGACCGAACGGCTCGCGCGGGAAGGCTACCGGGTCGTCGACGCGGCGACGGCGGCCGACGCGCGCGAGCGCCTCGCCCTCGGGGTCGATCTGGTGCTGCTCGACTACAGGCTGCCCGACGGCGACGGCCTCACGGTGCTGAAACAGATCAAAGAGGTGGATCCCGACACGCTGGTCATCCTGCTCACCGCGCATTCGAGCATCGAAATGGCCGTCGAGGCGATGAAAAACGGCGCGTTCCACTACGCCAACAAGCCATTCGACCTCGACGAGATGACGCTGCTCGTCGAGAACGCGCTCGAGACGACGAGATTGCGGCGCGAAGTGCGTGCGCTGCGTGCGGCGCAGGCGCTCCCGTTCGGCATCGAGCGGATTGTGGGGGCGAGCCGCGCCATTAGAGACGCGAAGGCGCTGCTGCAGAAAGTGGCGGCGAGCCCGGCGTCGACGGTGCTGCTGACGGGGGAGAGCGGGACCGGCAAGGATCTCGCCGCGAAGGTGCTCCACTACGCGAGCCTCCGCGCCGCACGGCCGTTCATGAACATCACGTGCTCGGCGTTGCCCGACACGATTCTCGAGAGCGAGCTCTTCGGGCACGAACGCGGCGCTTTTACCGATGCGCGGACGCAGAAGCGGGGACTCTTCGAGTCAGCCGACGGCGGCACGGTATTTCTCGACGAAATCGGCGAGATGGCGCCGTCGCTCCAGGCGAAGCTGCTGCGGTTCCTGGAGGACAAGACGTTCAAGCGCGTCGGCGGGGTCGCCGATATCCGCGTCGACGTGCGGGTGATCGCGGCGACCAATCGCAACCTCGAGGACGAAGTGAAGAAAGGCCGCTTCCGCGAGGATCTGTACTACCGGCTCAACGTGCTGCCGATCGTGCTGCCGCCGCTCAGGGCGCGGCCGGACGACATCCCGGCGCTGGTTCATTACTTCGTCGACGCGTACAACCGCGAGTTCCGCAAGCGCGTGCGCGGCGTGACGGACGACGCAATGCGGCAGTTGCGCGCCTACGGCTGGCCGGGCAACATCCGGGAGCTGCGCAACGCCGTCGAACGGGCGATGCTTCTCGTCGACGGCGACGAGCTGACCGCGGATCAATTTCCGGTCGCCCCCGGCACACGGCTCACCGAAGCGGTGGATCTCCCGGCGGCCGGGATCGATCTCGAGCAGCTCGAACGTTCGCTCGTCGTACAAGCCCTCGAGCAGAGCGCGTGGCATCAGAAGCGCGCTGCGGCGCTCCTCGGGCTGAATCGCGATCAGATTCGCTATCGCATCGAGAAGTTCAAGCTCGAAAGGCCGGCGGCCCTCTGAGGGACTGGGGAATATTTCGCGATCAGGGAATAATTCCCCACGGGACGCGCGCCCGAACAGTCCGATTTCCTTGCCAAAACGCCGGTCGAGTCGTACTCGGCTTCGGTACGGCGCTTGCCCTCTAGGAGCCCCATGGAGGGAACCAAGACGCCCACGGCGCCGGCGGAACTCGCGTCGCCCGATGAACTGTTCATGCTCCGCATGGCCGTAGAGGCCTCGGGTGAGGTGATTTTCCTGACCGACGACGCCGGGACGATCACCTACGTGAACCCCGAATTCGTTCGCCTGTATGGGTACGGTCCCAAGGAAGTCATTGGACGCACCACGCCGCGCATTCTGAAGGGCGGCTCGACGCCGTCTGAGGAATACGCGGCGTTCTGGAATCGGCTGTCGGGCAACGAGGTCGTGCGGCGCGAGTTCGTCAACCGCACGAAAGCGGGCGATCTGATCCACGTCGAAAGCACCGCGAACCCGATCTTCGACGACCGCCGGCGCGTCGGCTTCGTGGCGGTGCAGCGCGACATCACCGACCGCAAGGCCACCGAGGCCGCGCTGCGTCGCAGCGAGAGCCGGTATCGCGCGCTCGCCGAAGCGGCGCAGGATTCGATCTTCATCGTCGAGCGCGACTCCCGGATCAGCTACGCGAACGCCGTCAGCTGTGAGCGGTTCGGCGTCGAAGCGCAGGTGGTAATCGGCAAACGGTTGGACGAAGCGTTTCCGTCCGCCGCCGCCCAGGAAATGTGGCGCGAAGTGTCGACGGTGTTCGAGTCCGGCACGCGCCATTCCGTCGAAACGGCGTTCGAGACCGCCAAAGGGCCGCTCTGGCTGGAGACCTGGCTCGTGCCGATGACGAACGACGCCGGGGAGTGCGACGCGGTGATGGGCGTCGCGCGCGACGTCACCGCTCGGAAGCTGCTCGAGCGCCAGTTCCTCCACGCGCAGAAAATGGAGGCGATCGGTCAGCTCGCCGGCGGCATCGCCCACGACTTCAACAACGTCCTGACGGCCATTCTCGGGTACAGCGAAGTGCTGCTGGAGCGAGTCGGCGACGACCCGTCCCTCGCCGCCGACGTGACCGAGATCAAAACCGCCGGCGAACGCGCGGGCCGCCTGACGCGGCAGCTGCTCGCGTTCGGACGCAAGCAGCCGCTCGTGCCGCAGGTCGTCGACTTGAACGAGATCCTCGGCGAGCTTCAGAAGATGCTCGTGCGCGTTATTGGCGAGGACGTCCGGCTGGACATCGCCACGGCGCCGAATCTCGATCGGGTGAAGGTCGATCCCGGACAGATCGAACAGGTCATCATGAATCTGGCCGTCAACGCGCGCGATGCGATGCCGCGCGGCGGCACGCTGCGGATCGCGACGGCCAACGTGCGGCTCGATCCGGCGTCCGCGGCACGGCACGTTCTCGGTGCGCCAGGACGGTACGTTGCGCTCACGGTGCACGATACCGGCCGCGGGATTCCGCCCGAGGTCCTGAGCCATGTCTTCGAGCCGTTCTTCACGACCAAGGCGATCGGGAAGGGAACCGGGTTGGGACTGGCGACGGTGTACGGGATCGTGCGGCAGAGCGGCGGACAGATCACGATCGACAGTGCCCTCCGGAAGGGAACCACCGTCACGGTGTACCTGCAGAGCGTGGACGAAGCGCCAGCGGTCAGGCCCACCGTCACGACCGCCCGATCGCCCGGAGGCACCGAGACGATTCTGCTGGTCGAGGACGAGGAGGGCGTCCGCCATTTGATGCGGCGCACGCTCGAGCGAGCGGGGTACGCGGTTGTGGCGGCGTCCAGCGTCTCCGATGCGCTCGCTCGCGCGCTGGACCACGGACGCATCGATCTGCTCCTCAGCGACGTAGTGATGCCGGACTTGAGCGGCCCCGATCTCGCGCAGCGCATCGTGCGGCTGCACCCGGCGATGAAGGTGCTGTACGTCTCCGGCTTCGCCAGGCAAACCGCGCTCGATTCGGGCACGCTCGGCCGCCGCGCGTCGTTTCTGCCCAAACCATTCACTCCGGACGCGCTTGCGAGGAAGGTTCGCGAATGCCTGGACGCTCGATTCTGATCGTCGAGGACGACGCGGGGAGCGCCGACGTGTTCGTGTCGATTCTGACCGAGTACGGATGCGAGGTACGCGTGGCCGCCGACGCCGACGCGGCCTGGCGCGAGATCGAACGCCGCCCGCCGGCGGCATTGCTGGTCGATCTCCATCTGCCGACCGGCGATGGGACCGAGTTCGTGCGACGCCTGCGCGCGAGCCGGTACGCCAACGTGCCGGCGGCGTTAATGACGGCGGATTATCTCGTCGACGATCGTGTCACGGAGACACTGCGTGCGCTCGACGTGCGCCTGTATTTCAAGCCGCTGTGGGAAGAAGATCTCGTCGGCATCATGTCGACGCTCCTCCTGGGCGCGGGGGAATTTCCGGATGCCCGCGGAAAATTCCTCCCTTCGCCTGACGCCCGCTGACGACGATCCGCCGATCTGGCGAGTTTCCGGCGCCGTCTTTCTGGCATGGCCATTGCCCTCTCGCACGGCATGATCACCAGGCAAAGAGTCGAAGGCGTGCTCGAACGCGTAAGGCCGTTCCTGAGGGCGGACGGCGGCGACATCGAGTTGATCGACGTCGCCGGCAATTCCGCCGACGTCAGGCTGACCGGCATGTGCGCAGGCTGTCCGAGCGCGCACATGACGCTGTATCTCGGCGTCGAAACGGCGCTCCGCGACGAGATGCCGGAGTTCGAAACGCTCCGCCTCGTGTGAGGACGTCATGATGCCAACGCCGCCCGCCGGGGATTCGCTCGTCGTCGGCAAGAGTGCCCGCATGCGCGCAGTATTCGAATTCCTGCGCGTCATCGCCAACAGCGAAAGCACCGTCCTCATCACGGGAGAGAGCGGCACCGGGAAAGAAGTGACCGCGACGCTCATCCACCAATCGAGTCGACGCAAACAGCATCAGTTCGTCGCCGTCAGCTGCGCGCTCTTCACCGAGACGCTGATCGAGTCGGAACTCTTCGGCCACGAGCGCGGCGCGTTCACAGGTGCGATCAAGGATCGGCCGGGCCGCTTCGAGCTCGCCGACGGCGGCACGATCTTCCTGGACGACATCGACGACGTCCCGCTGTCGATGCAGGTGAAGCTGCTGCGCGTGCTGCAGAACCGGACGATCGAGCGGCTCGGCGGGACGCGAGCGGTGCCGGTGAACGTCCGGATCATCGCCGGCACCAAGCGCGATCTGAAGCAGATGGTCGTCGACGGCAAGTTCCGCGAGGATCTGTATTACCGCCTGAACGTGCTGCCGGTCGCGCTCCCTCCCCTGCGCGAGCGGCGGGAAGACATTCCGGTCCTGATGGAGCACTTCCTTCAGCGGTACTTCCGGCGCGCGGGCGAGGACGAGCCCGGCGTGTCCGATGCGGTCCGCGAGGCGTTCCTGCGA